>ENA-UOUL01003353-UOUL01003353.1-bioreactor-metagenome-genome-assembly--contig:-NODE-3353-length-16629-cov-13.418801_pt1 | contig 16629 bp, 10 predicted proteins | sample MGYA00249838_ERZ747220 | MGnify/ENA primary metagenome ERZ747220 (study PRJEB28778, sample SAMN05720191) | bioreactor metagenome | isolation source: Anaerobic biogas reactor | place: USA:Washington...
TTGATGAGTATCTCCGAGGCTACCCGCCCGCTCAGCAGGAGACATTTGTCATCGGTGCCGATCTCATTTAAAAAGGCATAGCCCAAGACCTTATCGACTGCATTATGCCGGCCGATATCTTCATACATACATAGGATCCCATCCTGGTCGGCCAGGGCCGAGCTGTGCACGCCGCCGGTCAGACGAAAAGTACCGGAGCTGTCTTCCAGCCGGTTGATGATCTGTAACAGGTGGTCGGCCGAAAACCGGCTATCACTTTCGATCGGTTTAAGTTGGCGGGCATCATTAATGAAATAAAGGCCCGCTCGACTCTTCCCGCAGCAACTGGCAATGTGCCGGCGCAGGAAGGTGCCGGTCTGGGGAATCGGACGACTGGTCTCAATCTGCAACAATCCCTCTTCTTCTCGCAGGGACATGGAGATAATGTCCGAGGGAGTTTGCACCAAACCTTCGGTGAGCAAAAAACCCACTCCCAGCTCCTGATAGGCTCCCGGCGAACAGACCATCGTTGCCAATTCAACCTGGTTCAGAAATATGGTCAAGGGGGTTTCTTGCACTACCGGTACTTCTTTGCTGGTGAAGGCCCCGTGATCATAGCTAATAATTTCTCTTTGTTTATAAATTTCCAGAGAAGCCACCGCCTTATTCTCCTTTTGAGCCATATTTATCGACCTTGCTTAAATAGTACACAATTCCGACTAAAACAATCAAGTATTAATTGCAGCGCCGCGGGGAGGTTTGACGAAATTAATTTTATCGCCATATAATACAGGTGATTCCATGGTACGGCATGGGCGATCAATAGTTGTTGCGACGAAAAGGGAGTGGACAATTTATGACTAATGATAATATGAAGAAGGTCTCGCCTTCGGTAGATGAGTGGCTGAAGGAAGCTAAAGCACATCCAAGTGCGGCCCGGGTGGGGATGTTTTTGACCCATAATGGCGTGGTTCGCGAAACTCCCAAGGCTCAGGTGCGGGAAGGACTTGACGATGGTTCGCTGGTAAGAGGGATGGAATTCTCCTACGATGGTGCCAAAGTGGATGGTGCCATTGCCGAAACCTATAAGATGGATGGCATCTTCTATGTCAAAGTCTGGCTTAATGAAGGCCGTCTGGAGGTCGGCGACGACATCATGTATGTTCTGATCGGCGGCGATATAAGGCCCCATGTGGTCGACGCCCTGCAATTCCTGGTGGGCAAGATAAAGACCGAGTGTGTTACCGAGATAGAGCACAAACAATAATGAGAGGTGATTTAAATGATCAAGAAGACGATTTCACCGAGAATATCAGAGACCAACTTAGCCAAACATATAGGTCATCATGCAATCCCCGTATGGCTCGAGGAGGGTTTTGCAGAATTAATAAATATGTTCGTTACGGACGAGAATGTACTGCCCGGCATAGCGATGGTAAATATCAATATAGATTTTATCAAAGAGATGTTCCTTGGCAGCGATGTTGATATAACAACGGTGGTCAAGCGTATAGGTGATTCCAGCTTTGTGTTACTTCAAGAGATTTACCAAAAACAGAGCCTGTGTGCCAGAGGGACTGTTACCTTTATCCATTTCGATGCTTCCACAAAGAAAGCCAAGACTATTCCTGATGATATCCGTCTTAAGCTTGAGCAGCACCTCATCGATCAATAGAAAAGCAAAAAATTAAGAGGGTCAAAAACCCTCTTTTTTTCTATGGTGCCAGAGGTGGGACGAATTCTCACAGCAGAGCGGCGGTCGTTTTTTTCTAGCTGATCTTCCTTTAATATAAGAATATAGTAGTTACCTAGTTACCCTAGTTGTTCTCTTTTAGAAAAGTTAAAGATGTAAAATTATATAGTAAGTTAGCAAAACGGGATAACTTTAGGTAACTGGGTAACTCGGTTCGGCTATCTCATGGCTAATATCGCTCCAATCAGCCTGATTATCCCGCAGGGCCAGCCCCAGCCAGAACTTACGGTTACCGGTACCCGCCTGGGTTTGAAAACCCTTCTCTTTGAGACAGTCGTTAAAACGGCGCAAGTTTAAAGGTCTGTCTCCAGCGCATGCCGCCCAGTTCTGGTAGGCTTCATAGACGACCTTACACTGAGTTCGCGAACCGTCATCGATCATTACGCATTCCCCCAAAAAAGCTGCCATGTAATCAGAATCTTGCCGGTAATCAGTGGTTGCCTGAGTGACTTCACGGGGTGGTTTTAGACCCTGCTGCTGCCAGTCCAGGCACCCTCGCAACGTCCAGTTTAAAATCCCCGGCAATTCATGGAGCAGTTTCTCTCCCAGGTCAACGTCCTGCTGATCCTCGGCGATCGACACCATGAAAGGTATCATTTTAATCCTTCGCCAAATCCCGTTATCGGTTCCGGAAATACCCGGTTTATGATTGGCCGCCAGGAAAACCTTGAAGGTAGGCTGGAATTCAAAGCTGTTGGCATAGAGCCGCCTGGCTCGAATCCGGTCCCCGCCGGTCAGCTGTTTAACCAGACCTTCGGCCAGTTTCCGGCCCTGATCGGTTTCCATTGCTACCACCAGGCGGGCTCCTTGCAGTACCGCCACCTCCTCACCGGGAGCTTCGTAATGACGGGCCCATAATGTTCCCGAGGATGCCTGGGTGGCATATTCAGTGCCTAATAGAGCCATCATAGTCTTAATAAGGGTACTCTTCCCGTTGGCCCCGGTCCCGTACAGGAAGTAAAAATCCTGCTCCCTGGTTATACCGGTCAGGCAATAACCGCATACCCGCCGCACATACTCAATCAAGTCGCCATGGCTTTGGAAAATGCAGCCGATGAATCTTTCCCAGGTCGGACAGACCGCCTGCGGGTCAAAATCCACTGGAGCCTGCTTGGATATATAGTCCTGGCGATCATGAGACTGCAACAACCCGGTGTGCAGGTTGAGGGTGCCGTTGCGGCAGTTCAGCAGCCAGGGGTCGTGGTCGAAGAAGTCCGGACGAATGGCTACTGCCCGATCCGACTGGGCAAGTTCCACCATAGCCCGCACCCGCTCCCGTGATTCTGAGCGAGCCGCCCATTTCAGGATAGCCGAACGGTTGAAATCGTCTTCACTGCACGAGTCGGCTTCCCGGGGGATGCTGCGGATGGTAACCCTGGCCAGGCTGTAAATCATCTCGGTGATGTCTTCCTCCCAATATTGGCCATTCCAGATATACCAGGTCTTGGCCGCAGTGCAATAACGAATGTCATTCTTATGCTGGTGAACAAATCGCTCCGCATTACCCAGATCAGTATGGGCGAAAGACAGGCATTCGACCGTATCATCCAGCCGGGACTGGCCTTCATCAGATATCTTCACATAACCGGCCATGTTCATCAGTTCATCCCTGATCTCAGGGGCTAGTCCGCTTATTGCGTCGTACCATTGTTGGGACATTATTTCCACCTCCTTCCACAGCCGGGGTAAATATCCGGCTGGTTCGTGCTTGTTATCATCTTCCAATGCTTATATAATAAGGTTTAGGTCAAAATATTTCAAATGAGACTATGAGTTTGACCTCGGCCACAGCGGGATTTGAGGCCTATATATTTCTTGGGGGTTGTGTTTGACCCTTGAGTGAGTGAAAGGAAGAGTAGATTTGTACAGCCTGATATTCTACCAAGACCATGAAATCCTGACGGTGGATGGAGTAAATGTGACCGTTCCTATCTTTTTTGCTGCCAATACGGCTTTGGATTTTTTACGTCGATTGGAGAAACCCTGGCGCAGCGGAGTGGGAGAAGACGATGGACGGGTCAGTGGTGATAAAGAGCTGGAGTTGCAGAATCAATTGGGGCTGCCAGTTACTGAGGAAGGAGATACGGCGTCTGAGGATGCGCCCTCCCAGGATCACATATCGCGGGGATGGGTTTGGCCCCGGATTGGCGATCTCGAGCTTACTATCAGCTTCGATTATGATGGTGCCGATAAACCTTACCAGATGCCGCCGGAGCTGGCCGGCAACCGAACCGCCCGACCCTTCTTTCATACCGACGCGGAGATGATCTGTCTTCGCACCGCCGTGGATAACTGGCTGGTTCCCCAGGTAGGTGCGCGCCGCCCCCATACTTACCTGAAACCAGACCAACAGTTTGTAGCCAAGTCGGTGCAGATACCCGATGATCCGGACATACATAAGCGCCTGGCGGCCATCCAGTCCGAATATGGATTCGCAGCGATGGATGAAGAGTACCGTTCTTTATGGGTCAATACCTATATGGAAGGAATCCTCAATCACCGCCTCAGATCGGTAAGCAATGAGATAATGATAACCACCGACGGACACGGTAATCGGGGGCGGTCTAAATTATTCCACAGCGATAGTTTCCTGGCTCTGGCCTGGATAGAAATCATGTGGGCCCTGGACCACGACATCCATGCTCAAATATGCCAGAATTGCGGGACGGTTTTCCGGCTGGGCGGACCTTATACGCGTAAAGCCTACCTGTGTTCGGCTGCCTGCCGCCGGGAGCGCCGGATCGAAAACCGGGGCGGGCCGGAAGAACTGCGCGAGTACAACCGCATACGCAAGCGGGCCTCTCGTCAGCGCCATCGGCGCAGCTGACCGGCTTCCTTCAGCAAGGAACTAGGGAATTAAAAGCATGGAAGAGCAGGCAAGCAGAAGCGAAAATGGCTTGGAATGTATTACATAGTCAGGTTCAATCCCATGAGCGACCTATATATAACAGCATGAACTTGGTTTTCTGCAATGAGATTGGATGCCCAACTAACCCGGAGTATATCAGCAGAAGTTTTAAGCGTGATTTAAAAAGGCCAATTTTTTACCGGAAATTAGATTCCATGATCTTAGCCACGGGCATGCGACAATGTTATTGGAATTGGGAGAGGACATCAAAATAATCAGTGATCGATTAGGACATAGCACCATTACCTTGACCGCGGATACTTATAGTTACGTGCGGGCGAAGATGCAACGCGTAGCATCTGATAAATTAAGCCAAATATTAAACCTCAAGGTAGAAGAGACCTCACTGAAATAGGTCCTTAGCTGGAGCTCTTAAATGCGAAAATAGGCAGGTATAATTAAGCCCTGGGCAGTCCTAGGGCTTGTCTCCTTTTACGCGAAGGGTTCCCGTATAACTTGCGAGCAGGGGGCAGAAATACTGCATTGTAATCGCCTAATTAGCAATCGAAGGGCATAATGGGTAATAATGTATATCGAGCAGGATTAAATTTCTTTTTAGTCGAAGTAATAGGCGGTTAGAGGTTAGACGGGCCAAAAATTGAACGATTCAACCAATAAAGAAATAGGAGATGTACCCATGTCCTCACTTCACATCAACGTCAACGAAAAAGCCAACCTTATCTGGGCCATAGCCGATAAACTGACCGGACCCTACAAGCCGCACGAATATGGTGAGGTCATCCTGCCCCTCACCGTGATCCGCCGTTTCGATTGCATTTTGGAGAAGACCAAGGACGCCGTAGTACAGAAGAACAAGGAATTGACCATAACCGTAAAGGACCCTATCTTGCGTAAGGTGTCCGGATACTCCTTCTATAACGTCAGCCCCTACACTTTCGGCAAACTGCTGGACGACCCAGATAACATCGAGGCCAACTTCCGCATCTACCTCAATGGATTCTCAGAGAACGTCCGCAACATCATCGAGCGGTTCAAATTCGATAACCACATCAGCTACCTGGCTGAGAAAAACCTGCTCTATATAGTCCTGAAGGAATTCACCGATCCCAAGGCTGATATGCATCCCGACAAGATCAGCAATATCGAGATGGGCTATATATTCGAGGAGATAATCAGGCGCTTCTCTGAGGCCCATAATGAGGATGCCGGGCAGCATTATACCCCCCGGGAAGTCATTCAGCTGATGGTAAACATCCTGTTCTGTGAAGACAGCCAATTGCTGGCCGGTAATGCCATCGCCAAGACCATCTACGACCCCGCCTGCGGAACCGGTGGTATGCTTACGGTGGCTGAAGACCATCTGCACAAGATGAACAACAAGGCCCGGCTGCTGTGCTTTGGCCAGGAGATCAATCCCCAGACCTACGCCATCTGTAAATCAGACATTCTTATTAAAGGTGCTGATGCTGATTACATCAAGGAAGGCAATACCCTGTCTGATGATCTGTTTCCGGACCTCAAATTCGATTACATATTGTCCAATCCGCCCTTTGGCAGAGAGTGGAAAAATGAGAAGAAGGCGGTTGAAGACGAGCGCAAGAAAGGTTTCGCCGGTCGCTTCGGCCCCGGGCTTCCTGCCATCGGGGACAGCCAGCTGCTATTTCTGCTCACCGCGTTATCCAAGATGAAGACCCCAAAGGAAGGCGGAAGCCGGGTCGCCATCATCCATAACGGTTCACCCCTGTTTACCGGTGATGCCGGCAGCGGTCCATCTGAAATACGTAAGTATATTATAGAAAACGATCTATTGGAAGCCATCGTGGCTCTGCCAAACGATATCTTCTACAACACCGGCATTGCCACCTATATCTGGGTGTTGTCCAATAAGAAACGGCCTTGCCGCCAGGGGAAAGTACAGCTCATTAATGCTAATCAGATGTTTGAGAAACGTCGCAAGTCACTGGGCAATAAGCGCAACGATATCCCCAGGCACTTTATTGACGAGATAACCAAGCTGTTCGGTGAGTTCAAAGAGTCCGAGGTCAGCAAGATATTTAATAATGAGGAATTTGGCTATGCCAAGATCGTGGTGGAAAGGCCGCTGCTGGACGAGAAGGGCCAGCCGGTTATGAAGAAAGGTGAAAAACAACCCGACTCCAGTTTGCGGGATACCGAAAATGTGCCCTTGACGGAGAACATCGATGACTACTTTATTCGGGAGGTCTTGCCATTTGCCCCCGATGCCTGGATCGACCGCAGCAAGACCAAGATCGGCTATGAGATCCCCTTTACCCGCTACTTCTATAAATATACGGCCCCCCAGCCATCCCACGAGATCATGGCTGAGATATTGAAGATCGAGAAGGAACTGGATGGGGTATTGAAGGCGGTGTTTGAATAGTGGCCCGGGTTATGAAAGATAGCGGTATTGAATGGATTGGGGAGATACCAATTGATTGGGAATGTACCAGAATAAGTTCGCTTTATTCGGAACGAAACACAAAAGTAAGTGACAAAGACTATGTACCTCTATCAGTTACAAAACAAGGCATTGTTCTTCAACTGGATTCTGCGGCGAAAACAAATGACGGAGATAATAGGAAACTGGTATGTAAAGGTGACTTCGTAATAAACAGTCGATCTGACAGGCGCGGATCTTGTGGTATATCTGATTATGATGGATCTGTTTCTTTGATAAACACCGTCATACACCCGAAGAGAAATGTGTGTAATGATTATTTTCAATTTGCTTTCAAGACTGAGAGATTTGCAGACGAGTACTTTAGGTGGGGCAATGGGATAGTTGATGATCTATGGTCAACCAAGTGGTCGGCTTTTAAGAGAATTGGGATATGTTGTCCACGTCTGGATGTGCGAATACAGATTGCTAATTACCTTCACATAAATTGCGCGCGAATAGACTTCACCATCGAAAAACAAAAAACGATTATTGAGAAATTGAAGCAATATAAGCAGGCCATTATCACTGAAGCCGTCACTAAGGGTTTAGATCCCACCGTGAAAATGAAGCCCAGTGGGGTTGAATGGATTGGAGAGATACCTGCAGACTGGGAAAGGAAAAAAATCAAATATACGTCGCAAATAATGAGAGGTAAATTCAACCATCGTCCAAGAAATGATCCGAGATATTATGGTGGCAGCTACCCGTTTGTGCAAACCGGGGATGTAGCGCGTGCAGAAAAATATATTACCGAGTACTCACAAACCCTAAATGATTTAGGCTTTGCAGTTAGTAAACAATTTCCAGCCGGATCAGTAGTTTTGACTATAGCTGCAAACGTTGGCGATGTAGCGATTTTGAATTTTGATGCTTGTTTCCCGGATAGTGTTGTTGGATTTGTCCCTAATACAGATACCGCTTGGAACTATCTATACTACTGTTTTGTTGCAATGAAGAACCAGTTAATCAAAAACGCAATTATTAGTACTCAGTTAAACCTTAATATCGAAATAATTAAGGAAGAGACCATACCCTTTCCCAATTTTGAAGAGCAGAGAGTAATTTCTCAGTACCTAGACGAAAAATGCGCCAAGATCGATGACATTATTGTAGGCAAACAAAAGCTAAACGCTCAGCTAATTGAGTATAAAAAGTCCTTGATCTACGAATGTGTGACCGGCAAACGGGAGGTGGGGTAGTGGTTAACTTTGGCAAGAGTATCCGTATATTCCTTATGGATAATGGTATGCCCTCTGGACGTTGGAGCTGTGAATTATCCAACTGGACTGGCAAGGCTTATAAGATTCCCCGTAACAAAGTGATTGATTGCAGCGATAGACCGGATTTATTGAACACAGGGATATATTTTCTGATAGGAAGAGATGAAGACGAAAAAGAACTAATTTACATTGGCGAAAGCGACTCTATCCTGAATCGACTCAAACAACATTTGGATAAAGACTATTGGACTGAGTGTATTGTGTTCATCAGCAAGGACGATTTTCTCAACAAGGCTCATATAAAATACATGGAAAACAGATTCCACAATATGGCTTTATCAGCCAAGCGCTTTGATGTTATGAATACGAATACGCCCACCAAAACCAGCATGTCGGAGGCAGACACTGCTGAGTTGGAAGAGTTCATGCATAATGCGCGTCTAATTGTAAACATATTGGGGGTTAAAGCATTCGAGCCCCTTGTTGAATTGAGTAACAAGAATGATATAAAAACGCTTTCTTTATCAGTTGCAGGTGTAAACGCATCAGGGCAAGTTACCTCGGAAGGATTTGTTGTTTTCGCTGGTTCGACAATAAGTAAGAAACCATCGTCCTCATTGCTTAAATCGTTGCTTCTGCGAAGAGAGCAGCTTTTAAGTGAAGGCAAAATCGATGAGAACTCTAAACTGTTGGAAGACGTTTTGTTTTCCAGCTCATCCGCTGCTTCTGATTTTATTCTGGGATACAGTACCAGCGGACCATTGACCTGGAAGAACAGTCAAGGTAAGACCCTTAAGGAGATTGAATTAGAAAAAAAGGAGGGGTAAATCTTGTCTGACTTTGATCATAAGGAGAAGAAGCTGGAGGAAGCGATCGAATATTACTTGACCACCGAAGGTGGATACGTCAAGGGAGACGGCAGCGCATTTAACCGTGAGCGGGCCTTGGATACCGATACCCTTATGAATTTCATAAAAACCACCCAACCTAAGGACTGGAACAAGTACATTAATATAAGCAGCAAAGGTGAGAAGGATTTCATCGATCGGCTCTGCAAAGAGATTCGCCAAGTTGGCATTATCCAGGCCCTGCGCCAAGGTATCACCGACCACGGTACCAAATTTAGACTCGCTTTCTTCAAACCGGAGACCGGGCTCAATCCCGAGACCTTGAAGCTCTATGAGCAGAACGTACTTACCTGTACCCGCCAGCTCCATTATTCCACCCAGAACAACAACTCCCTGGATATGGTCCTTTTCCTGAATGGGATTCCCATTGTTACCATGGAACTGAAAGACCAGTTCTCCGGGCAGGATGTCCAGAACGCCATCAAGCAGTACAAGTATGACCGCAGCCCGGGCGAGCCGATCTTCGATTTCCCCAATCGAGCCCTTGTGCATTTCGCAGTGGATCTCAAAGAAGTCTATATGACTACCCGTTTGGAAAAGGGCGGCACCTATTTTCTGCCCTTCAACCAGGGTCGGGGTGGGGCAGGCAATATCGGCGGTGCTGGCAACCCGGCGATCTATGGCAACTTCAGTATCGCCTACTTGTGGGAAAACGTTTTGTATAAAGACCGCCTTATGGAGATACTACAGAAATTCGTCCACCTCGAGAAGATAGACGCCAAAGATAAGTCCGGCAAGAATATAGTGCAGAAGAACATCATTTTTCCACGCTACCATCAACTTGATGTGGTGCGCCGGCTGCTCCAGGATGTCAAGACCAATGGCTCGGGAAGCAATTATCTCATTCAGCACAGCGCCGGCAGCGGCAAGTCCAACTCGATCGCCTGGCTGGCGCACCGCTTGTCGGGACTGCACAATAGTAATGATGAAAAGATATTTAAATCCGTCATCGTGGTCACCGATCGCAAGGTGTTGGACAACCAGCTGCAGGATACCATCTTTCAGTTTGACCATAAGCTCGGGGTGGTGGAGAAGATTGACCAGGACTCCAAACAGCTTAAGGACGCCATTAATGCCGGCAAAGCCATAATAATCACCACCCTGCAGAAGTTCCCGGTCATTTATAAAGAGATTACCGGCGGCAATAACAACTTTGCCATAATCGTAGATGAGGCCCACTCCTCCCAAACTGGCGAGGCAGCCAAGAAACTGAAAAAAGCCCTGGCCAACCTGGAAGAGATTCTGGAAGAGTATGCCCGTTTGGAGGGCGAGGAAGAAGCCACTTGGAAGGATGACGAGGATAAGCTGCTGGATGAACTGGCCGCCCACGGCCAGCACAAAAACCTTTCCTTCTTCGCCTTCACCGCCACCCCCAAGGATAAGACCCTGCAGATGTTCGGTCAGAAACAACCGGATGGTACCTTTAAAGCCTACCATATCTATTCCATGCAGCAGGCTATCGAAGAAGAGTTCATACTTGATGTGCTGAAGAATTACACCACCTACAACCACTACTTTGAGATTATCAAACAGGCGCCGGATGATCCTGAACTGGACAGTACCAAAGGGGCGTCGGCGATTCGCCGGTTCGAGTCCCTGCATCCCCATAACCTGGCTCAGAAGACGGTCATCATGGTAGAGCACTTCCGTTCCATAACCAAGACCAAGATCGGCGGCAAGGCCAAGGCCATGGTGGTTACCCCTTCCCGATTACATGCGGTCCGCTACCTGCATAATTTCCGTAGTTATATAAAAGAACAGAACTATGACGATCTGGACGTGTTGGTGGCCTTTTCCGGTTCAGTACATGACGATGGTGCTGACTATACCGAAGAGAGCCTAAACAAGACCGCTGATGGCAAGACTATCAAGGAGAAGCAGTTGCCTGAATATTTCCACTCCGACCAGTTCAATGTGCTGATCGTGGCCGAGAAATATCAGACTGGCTTCGATGAGCCTCTGCTCCACACCATGTTTGTGGACAAGAAATTGTCAGGGGTCAAGGCGGTGCAAACCCTTTCCCGCCTGAACCGAACCATGAAGGGCAAAGAAGATACCTTCATCCTGGATTTCGTCAATTCAGCCGAAGAGATCCGCAAGTCATTCGAACCATATTACCAGGCCACCATTTTGTCGGAGGAGACCAGCCCCAACATCGTCTACGACATGAAGAATACCCTGGATGGATACCAGCTGTGGCAGCAGCATGAGATCGATCAGTTTGCCAGCGTATATTATAAACCGGGGGAGCAGGAAATGCCCGATTTGGGAAAACTGGCCGCATCATTGCAGCCCGCCCTGGATCGTTTGGCAGCCAAGGGCAGCCAAGACCAGGATGCGATCAAAACTGCCTTGGGCCGGTTCGTCCGCATCTACGGCTTCATAATCCAAGTAGCCCGGATGTTTGACCAGGAGATGCAGAAATTCTCGGTGTATGCCAAATTCCTGCTCCGATTGATACCCAAAGGCCCGATTGAAAAGATAGTGGTGGACGATAAGGTCCTATTAGACAAGTACAAGTTGGAGAAGGATTTCGAGGGCAGTATCGTAATAGAGGAGAGCCCGGCGCTTTATGGACCCAAAGGCATGGTGGGCGGCAAAGACAAGAAAAAGGAACCCCTGTCCGTAATTATTGAGAGGATCAATGAGAAATTTGGCACTGCCTTCTCAGAGATGGACAAGGTGCTGGAACAACTGACCCAGGACTTGCTGGCGGACCAGACCCTGGTCGCTTTCGCCAAGAACAATCCCCAGGCCACATTTGAGAAGCTTTTCGAAAAAGAATTCAAAGACAAGGCCGCCCTGCGATATGAACAAAACCATGCTTTCTTCGCCCGAATGTTCAGCGACGAGGATTATATGGGCGAGGTTATCTCCCTAATGCTCCCCCAGATCTACGGGCGAATGAGAAGTGAGGAGCAGGTGGGGGCTTATTAATTACGTGATAGAGGGGGCTATGGTATATGGAGACATTCGACGCCCTGTGGGAATACTGCACATTGAACAAACGAGCTGTACCGAATCCAATTTCCTGGAATGAGCTATATAATTGCTTGCAGGATAAACATAGGACATCATCAGGTGGTTGGGAGCCCCCACTTCCATTAATTCTTGGTGCATGGAACTTCGCTTCACCGCTAGAAAAACATCTACGTTTTAAAGAGCACTTACAATGGGCGGACAAAAAAGGTCAGCTTAATGAAGTAGGGGCATTACTAAGAGCCTTGCCTGAAGAAAAATGGTGCCATTTCGGGGAGATCTAGCTGGTTTTACAGACTGGCGGTAAAGACTAATTAGTTAGGGAGATAGGTATGAAAATAGCGACAATTCTAGATCACATTGACAGTGGACATATGGCATTGCCAGAGTTTCAGAGAGGTTATGTTTGGAACCGCGATCAGGTCCGGGGATTGTTCGAATCTCTCTATAAACATCATCCGGTCGGTGGTTTGCTTGTTTGGGTGACAAATTCTGAAACGGCCAGTTATAGAGGTGATGGAATCCTATCGCCGGGTATTGTCAACCTGATCCTTGACGGACAGCAACGAGTGACGTCGCTGTATGGTGTTGTTCGTGGCAAAGCACCTAAATTTTTCGATGGTAATGAACAGGCGTTTACTGGACTCTATTTCAATTTGGAAACAGAGACATTTAACTTCTATCAACCTATGAAAATGCAGGGAGATGTACTATGGGTAAATGTAACCGACTTGATGATGAAGGGTACTCAGGGGATTGGCGAATTTGCCACAGTCCTATCTTCTAAACCTGAATATGCTGCCAAATTAGGTGAGTATTTTGGTCGGCTAAGTCGGTTATTGGCTATTACCGAAATTGACTTTCATATAGAGCAGGTAACAGGAGACAAATCCTTGGATGTAGTAGTGGACATTTTTAACCGTGTTAACAGTGGTGGAACAAAGCTATCGAAAGGCGATCTGGCTTTGGCCAAGATATGTGCTGATTGGCCGGAGGCGCGAGCAACATTGAAAAATAAAATTGCTGAGTGGAATAAGAATGACTATTGTTTTAATCTTGATTGGTTTCTAAGATGTATTAACACAATCCTGACCGGGGAAGCCAAGTTCAGTTTTCTATACGAAAAGAATACTGCCGAAATACAAGAGGCTTTCAAGCGTTCTAGCAAGGCGATAGATACATGTCTAAATCTAATTGCGGGCAATCTGGGACTGGACCATGACCGTGTGCTATTTGGTCGCTATGCAATTCCGGTAATGGTTCGATATGTGGATCAAAAGAAGGGGCCACTAGGTTCCGTAGAAAGGGACAAGCTATTGTTTTGGTTCTTGCAGTCCGGAATGTGGGGCCGATTCTCAGGCTCTACCGAATCGGTAATCGACCGGGATCTAGCGGCTATCGAGGGAGGTGGAAGCGATGCTCTTGACAGATTACTTGAACATCTAAGGCTATGGCACGGCGCGCTGCGGGTCGAACCAGGTCACTTTAGTGGTTGGAGTCTCGGGGCTCGTTTTTACCCTGTCCTATACATGTTGACCAGAAAGGGTGAAGCTTTAGACTGGGGTCTGGGAACGCCTTTAAAAAGTAGCCTGCTCGGTAAGATGAGTAAGCTGGAGATACACCATATTTTTCCGAGAGCGCAACTTTACAAACATGACTACACGCGCGTTGAAGTGAATGCTCTGGCGAACTTTTGTTTCTTGACTAAAGACACCAATCTAAGTATCAGCGACAGATTGCCAGAAGATTATTTCGCTGAGGTTGAAACCAACCATCCAGGAGCGCTTGCATCCCAATGGATCCCCATGGATAAGAATTTGTGGAAGATCAATAACTATCTTGACTTCCTTGCCGCCCGCAGAGAACTCTTGGCTCAATCAACGAATAGGTACCTGGAAGAACTATTGAGGGGCGACACAAAGTGGATGGAGATAGCAGAGACATCCAAGCCAACTGCGGCAGCCATTATCAACGTTGGAATTGCGGATGATACTGAGGAAAAATTGCTCGATGAATTAGATAACTGGGTGCGGTCATTGGCGCTTCCGGGAGGAGAAATGTCCTTTGAATATGCCAATCCTGAGACGGGCGAGCAACTCGCTATCTTTGATCTGGCTTGGCCTTCAGGTTTACAGGAAGGATTAACTGAACCAGTAGCAGTGTTATTGAACGAGGGCGAGGATGTTTTAGCCTTAGCAAATAAAGCCGGGTATAGATGTTTCTCAGACATTGATTCATTCAAGAATTATGTCAGAAACGAAGTCGTAAAAGGCGATTTTGCAGTATAGCCCATAGGTGTTGGATTGACAGGATTTCATAGGCTTATTCCAAGCCCATCAGACCTTACTTATTACTCAAAGTACATTTTCTATTTTCGGGTGCGAAAACGTGGAACACCTATATAATGGCAGTAAAAACGGCAGTAGATAACGTAAAAATTAAATCGCAAAAAATAAAAGAGGGCGTAAACCCTCTTTTTTCCTATGGTGCCAGAGGTGGGACTCGAACCCACACGCACTAGGCACACGATTTTGAGTCGCGCTCGTCTGCCAATTCCGACACTCTGGCTGGTGAAAATATAGGCGCCACTGCTGACGCAAAACTAATTATAAGTTTCGCCGCTATTCTTGTCAAGATAGGTGCTGGACATTCAGCGCCTGACCACTCACACGGTCGGTTCAACCAAGGCTGTGGCTCAGATGATGATCCATTCACCATCGTCAGGGATATGGAGCTGGTCAGCTATCATGTTCTCCGCTGCATAGTCTTTCAGAGCTTGCCGGGTCAGCGAGCAATGGTTCCAGGCCTCCAGGTGGACAGCGATGACTTTGGCGGCGGGGGTGTGGCGGCATACTGCCACGATATCTTCCTTGGTCATGGTGATAGGTTCGCCGCTGGCGAATTGGGCGCCTCCGGCAAAGCATACTATTACCTGCGGCTGGTGTTTGTCCAGGACTTCTTGCACCTCAGTGCACCAGATGGTGTCTCCTGCGATATAAAGTGAAGGTGCCTGACTGGTTTCTAAAACAAAACCGGATACCGGCCCCATCTTCTGACCTATTTTGCCGGTACCGTGCTGGCCATCGGTCCTGGTAATCGTTATTCCTTCCCATTGATAGGTTGCATCTATGGCGATCGCACTCGTGAATCCTGCCGCAGCTATTTTGGCGGTATCGGCTGGCTGACAGAACACTGGACGGTCGTGGGGCAGAACCAGCATGGCAGCTTCGTCGAAGTGGTCCGAATGAGTGTGGGTCACTATGATTGCATCTGCATTCTTCAACCCGGCGGGATTGATGGGAAGGGCGACCAGGGGATTATCGGAACTGTTGGCCACGCCAGGTATGGCTGGCATCTGGCCCGGTTCACTCAGCATGGGATCGACCAGTACCTGTTTACCTGCAATTTCGATAAGCATGGTGGCATGCCGCAGCAGCTGGAGATTCATGACCGATACCTCCAATTCGAAATAGATATTTCAATAATAATGCAAATTCCAGATGACGCAAACCTAGTTATTTGTTCGGGGCGTATTCTTGTTACGAATCGCCGGGTGAGGGAGGTGGGCAGGGTATAGCTGTCATTTATTAAGCTGGTCAAAAAAGATATAATGTAACAGGACCGGGCCCTAAACTAAACACAATGCTGGCCCGTTTCTTATTAAGTGCATGCTGAGGAGATTTACCGATGTCTGACAAAAAGATTATGCTGGTGGACGGAAACAGCCTGCTGTTCCGTGCATTTTATGCCCTGCCCCTGCTCCAGACCCGGGATGGGATTTACACCAACGCCGTATATGGCTTTCTTACCATGCTTAACCGGGCTATCAAAGACATGCAGCCCACTCATATCCTGGTGGCATTTGACCGGGACCGGGTCACCTTCCGCAATGAAACCTTCACCGATTACAAAGCCAACCGCCTGGAGACACCGGTGGAATTGGGCGGTCAGTTTGCCCTGGTCCGGGAAGTGCTGGAGGCCATGAATATCGACTACCTGGAGATGCAAGGCTTCGAAGCGGATGACATCATTGGCACCCTCAGCCTGAATGCCGAGAAGGAAGGCATGGATTGCATCATCGTCACCGGCGACAATGACAGCCTGCAGCTGGTGTCGGAGTGCACTCGGGTGTGCATGACCAAGAAGGGCATCACCGAGATGGAAATGTACGACCCCGCCAAGGTTCGAGAAAAATGGGAAGTGGACCCGGAGCAGATGATCGAGATCAAGGCCCTGATGGGGGACAGCTCCGACAACATACCGGGAGTACCCGGGGTGGGGCCTAAGACCGCTGTCAAGCTGATAAAGGAATACGGCAGCCTAGAGAACCTCTATGAGCACCTGGACCAGATCAAGGGCAAAAAACTGGTGGAGAACCTGACTACCTACAAGGATCAGGCTTTCATGAGCCGCGACCTGGCCACTATAGTCCGGCACATGCAGATAGACTGTGATTTGGA
>ENA-UOUL01003355-UOUL01003355.1-bioreactor-metagenome-genome-assembly--contig:-NODE-3355-length-16619-cov-3.618184_pt1 | contig 16619 bp, 11 predicted proteins | sample MGYA00249838_ERZ747220 | MGnify/ENA primary metagenome ERZ747220 (study PRJEB28778, sample SAMN05720191) | bioreactor metagenome | isolation source: Anaerobic biogas reactor | place: USA:Washington...
GCCGTCATCTCTGACCCCCAAGGCCGCACCTGCCTGTTCCCTGACCTCACCGGCGCGCCCATCCCTGTCACTCCCCTTGGCGGCACTCTGGGCACCGTGGACCTAGACGTCTCACTGGTGGGCCAAGCCGTGCTCATTAACCCGCGGGACGTGCGCACGGACTTGTCCTGCGCCGCTAGTTCATGAGCGGGCAGCTGACGTGAGGCTCGTGGCGCGCGATCCAGCTGACATTCCGCCCCCCTGAACACAGCACGCCCAGGACGGTCAGTACCACACTGACTGTTCGCGAGGTTACAGCTGAGCTGGCCAATGGCGTGACCTATGACTACTGGACCTTTGATGGCACATTGCCCGGGCCGCTCGTGCGCGTGATGGAAGGGGATACGGTAGAGCTAACCCTTGTCAACCCTGTGTCGAGCAGCGTGGGGCACAGTATCGACCTGCATCATCGGTGAGATCTTTGATCAGGTCACGCCGGGCTCTCCAGATACGGGGTTTGCCAATGAGGAGACCTGGTACGTGCCGCCCGGCTCCGCCGCAATGTTCGAGCTGACGCCGGACCTACCCGGGGACTACTCGCTTGTGGATCACGCACTCTACCGTGTGCTCAAGGGGGCGGCGGGCACGCTGCACGTCACGGGCCAATGGGATACCGGCCTCTATGCCCCTGAAGCAAGCTAGGCAAGCTGCGTCACTCTGTCCTCCGACTTGTCGTCATCACGGAACTGATCACGTGAGCATAGCTTTCGCTCGCAGCCCGTCCATGTCAAGGATATGGATCTGGTGGCGCTCCACCCGGATCATCCCTTCGTCGGCGAGCCGGTGCATGGCGCGGTTGAGCACGTCCAAGACCGTCCCGAGTCGCGCGGCCATCTCGGACTGCGTGGCCCAGCGCTGGCGGTGTACCGTGGCGGAGGTCTCGGCCTGCTCGATCAGATAGCGGGCAAGGCGCGCCTCCACCGAGCGCAAGGAGAGATCCTCGACCATCACGGTGAGGTGCGCCACGCGCCGGGCCAGGCTCTGCATGATCACCTTGGCCATTTGGGGGTAGCGGTCGATAAGGGCGAGGAGCGTGTCGCGCTCGAGTACCCAGACCGTCGTCGGCTCCAGGGCCACGACGGTTGCCGGATTCGGCAGGTCGGCGAAGATGCCGATAGCGTTGAAGGCCTCGCCTGGACCGAGAAAGCGCAGGATCTGCTCGCGCCCCTCTGGCGAGCTCTTGACGACCTTGAGCCAACCGCTCTCCACCACGTACAATCCTGTCGTGGGTGTTCCCTCAATCAGGACGACCTCTTCCCGCCCATAGCGAGCGCGGAAGGCGCTGCGGGCGATGGCAGCCTGCACGGCGGGCTCCAGCTCGGCGAAGTACGGGAGTGACGTCAGGTTCTTTTCTGTGGGTTCCATAGCAATCATCCGATATAAGTGTCGCCTGAGGTGTCGGAAACGCAAACGCTGCGATTTCCCTAGGGCGTACACATCTCGATTTCATGGTCGTCCGAGAACCCCACGGAAGTGTCTAGACGACGTTCCAGAGTGTTGAATGGCGCGCACAGACCGCCGTCCCTGTCTCGACCCGGATCCGGCGGATCGGTTGGGCGCTACAGACGGAGGCATGACCGAGTTTGCCGCGCCTCCGCTCTCCTATACCATAGCCGCGATCCGGCGGATCGGTTGGGCGCTACAGACGGAGGCGCGACCGATTTAGCCGCGCCTCCGCTCTCCTATCCTGGCGCCGCGATCCGGCGGATCGGTTGGGCGCTACAGACGGAGGCATGACCGAGTTTGCCGCGCCGCCGCTCTCCTATCCCATAGCCGCGATCCGGCGGATCGGTTGGGCGCTACAGACGGAGGCGCGACCTAGCCGGTCGCGCCTCCGCTCCCCTATCCTAACGCCGCGATGCGGCGCTCACTCGCGCAGCGAAAGCGGCAGATAGACGGAGAAGCTCGGCCCGGCCGCGCCCGGCCAGAAGCCGCCCGCCAGCGCGTAGCTGCCGCCGCTGAGCCCCCCAGCACCCGGCCCTGCGTCAGGTTGGCCGAACGTGCCGGAGAGGCTGTAGGCCGGTCCGGCGCTGGCGCCTACGCCCCCGCCGGCGTCCACCGTCCACCAGTTCAGGCCCAGCGCGCCGGTAGCGGCCCGCACCAGGCCCGCGGCCTGGGGTCCGGCACGAACCCACGCCCCCAGGAACAGTGCCAGCAACAGCCCCACCGCAAGCCCTGAAACGACTAGTCTGCGTCGCATACGCACCTCGCTCAGTAGACCGCGACCATGATCCGGCCGCCCCAACCCTCGGCGCCCAGGTCGTTAGGCCGCCAGCGCATGCAGCGCAGCCGGTTGGCGTTGGTAGCGTCGACGTCACAGGTGACGCCGCGCTGTTCTCCGGTCTGGAGGGCCGAGGCGTTGAAGAACCGCCCGCTCAGGTTGAAGCCAAAGTTGATGTAACACTCGCCGACGCCCGGACCGACCGCAGCCGTCACCGGCGCGCCGGTCACGGTGTTGAACGAGTCGTACACCGTGAGGAAGCCGGCGTCGGGCCAACACTCGACGTAGGCCGCAGCCTTCACCAGGCCATCCGCACCGGCCGGCTGGCTGAAGTCGCCGCTGGCCCGCACGTCACCAGCGTTGCTCACCGCGAAGACGTCGCCGCCGCTCATATGGAGCTGCCACTCGTCGGCCACGCCGTTGTACTCGGTCCAGGCCCACTCGTAGGCGCCCTCGTCGTCGGTTGCGTAGCCGTAGAACGGCCGCGCGTTCGGCCCGCCGCCGGTGATGTACATCCCGACCCAGTCGTCGATCGCGCGGTTGATGCCGAACATCTCGAAGCTGCTGATCGGCACCCCGCCGCCGATGCTCACGCGGCCGGTGGCCGGGTTCGTCGTGACGTTGGGCAGGCCCAGCGCCAGCGGCGCCGGTGTGATCGCCTGGCGCGGGCTCAGGGTCTCGTAGGTGCCCGCGCCCGCCGGGCTCACGGCGATCTCTAGCCACACAGCCTGCGACGAGAAGGCGCCCGCACCGAAATCGAGCGGCACCGCAAACTGCCCGTCCTGCACCGCCACGCCCGCCGCGATCGTCTCGCCGAGCTGTGTCCCCGCCGCCGGATCGTCGAACAGGCGGAACCGCAGGTCATAGCTGCCGTTCGCTGCCTGGGCGCCGTCTTTCAGCACGCCCTGGTAGGTGATGGCCGTGTTGATGGCCGCAGCGGCAGTCAGCGGCGCATCATCGGGCGGCCCGAACATCGCCGTGCTGCTCGCGTCCGGGTCGCCGCTAGGGGGTGCCTCAGTGGCCGCCGGCGGCGGACCGCCGGACCAGAAGTCGCCACCCCCTTGAGCAGAGACAGTCGCCGCCGCCAGGACCAGCACGGCGACCAGCGCACCCGCCAATGCGCCCCCCCAGAAAGTCGTGTTCCCGAAGACCGATCGCAATAGCCTCTTCATTTGTATACCCCCCTCTTCGCCTCGAATGTGGTGCTACTGCCATATAAATATATTTATATCATAAATATCATTAAAACACAACACCACGGGCGGCGAAGCGGCGGCGTGTGCTCGGGGGCGAGCTTGCTGGTGGGGGCTGAGGCGCGGAACGCGGTTGCGTTCTGCGGCGGGATGCTTACACTGAACACGAAGCAGACGAAGCCCCACCCCAAGAGGAGGCCGCTATGCCCGAAGAGACCGGCACCTTCACGCTTGCCGACCTGCGACTCCGCGATCCCTGCATCCTGCCCGACCCGGAGACGCAGACGTACTACCTGGTGACGCCCTTGCACCCGTCGGAGGCGCAGCCCCGCCCGCGGGTGGGCGTCTACACCAGCACCGACCTGGAGACCTGGCACGGGCCGTTCACGGTCTTCGAGGCGCCCGACGACTTCTGGATCCGGCCCTCGCCCGACGCCCCCTGGCCCAGGGCCCCCATCTGGGCGCCGGAGATGCACGCCTACGGCGGTAAGTTCTACCTCTTCCTCACGTTCAACACGGAGATCCCGCTCCCCGACGCCAGCCCCCCCGCCGCGGCAACCGCTGAGGAGGCGGCCTCCGGCGCTGCTTCTCCAAAGGCGTGGCCCCCGCTGGTGATGCGCGGGTCGCAGGTGCTGGTGTCCGACTCGCCCGTGGGCCCCTTCCGCGCCTTCCACAACCACGCCCACACGCCCGCCGACCAGATGACGCTCGACGGGACGCTGTGGGTCGAGGACGGCGTCCCCTACATGGTCTATTGCCACGAGTGGGTGCAGTTGGGCGATGGGACGATCGAGGCGATTCGGCTCACCGATGACCTGTCGGCCACGGTGGGCGAGCCGGTGACGCTCTTCAAGGGCAGCGATGTGCGCTGGGCGCGCCCCGATCAGGACCGCTACGTGACCGATGCGCCCTTCCTCTACCGCACGCGGACGGGCCGGCTCCTGATGCTGTGGTCGTCCTTTGGGTGGCTCGGCTATATGAGCCTCATCGCCGCCTCGGAGTCGGGCACGCTGCGCGGCCCGTGGATCCAGTTGATGCGCCCGCTCTTCACGGACGACGGCGGGCACGCGATGGTCTTCCGCGCCTTCGACGGGCGGCTGATGGCCGTGCTGCACCAGCTCAACCGGGCGCCCCGGGAGCACGCCCTGCTCTTCGAGCTGGACGACACCGGCGAGACGCTGGAGATCGTGCGGAAGCCGCCCAGCGGCTACCCCTTCGCCGACCCCGACCTGCCGCCCGAGGAGCGGATCGACAACCTCCTGGCGCTCATGACGCTCGATGAGAAGGTGGCCTGCCTGGGCACCGTGCCCAACGTCCCGCGGCTGGGCGTGTGGGGCACGGGCCACGTCGAGGGGCTCCACGGGCTGGCGATGGGCGGGCCGGGCGGCTGGGGCCGTCCCTCGGTGGTGCCCACCACTCAGTTCCCACAGGCCATCGGGCTGGGCGAGACGTGGGATCCCGACCTGGTGCAGCGCGCCGCCGCCGTCGAGGGCTACGAGACGCGCTACATGGCCCAGTGCCCGCGCTATCGCCGGGGCGGGCTGGTAGTGCGCGCCCCCAACGCCGACCTCGGGCGCGACATTCGCTGGGGCCGCACCGAGGAGTGCTATGGCGAGGACCCGTTCCTCAACGGGACGCTGGTCGCGGCGTTCGTGCGCGGCCTCCAGGGCGATCACCCGCGCTATTGGCTGACGGCCTCGCTGCTCAAGCACTTCCTGGCCAACAGCAACGAGGACGAGCGTGCCCGCTCGTCGTCCGACTTCGACCAGCGCCAGCTCCGCGAGTATTACGCCGAGCCCTTCCGGGCCGGCGTCGTGGACGGGGGCGCGCGCGCCTACATGGCGGCGTACAACGCCGTCAACGGCATCCCCTGCACGGTCCACCCGATCCTGAAGCAGATGACGGTCGACGAGTGGGGGCAGGACGGCATCATCTGCACCGACGCCGGCGCGCTGACGATGCTGGTGACCGAGCACGCCTACTACCCCGACCCGGAGATGGCCGCGGCGGCCTCGATCAAGGCCGGGATCAACCAGTTCCTCGACCGCTATCGCGAGGGGACCGAGGGTGCGCTGGCGGCGGGGCTGCTGATCGAGGCCGACATCGACGCGGTGCTGCGCGGCGTCTTCCGCGTGATGCTCAAGCTCGGCGTGCTCGACCCGCCGGAGCAGGTGCCCTACAGCGGCATCGGGCAGGCCGGCGAGCCCGAGCCGTGGGACAGCGCCGCGCACCGCGCGCTGGCCCGGCTCGTGACCCAGCGGTCGGTCGTCCTGCTCAAGAACGCGCCAACGGCGGGCCGCGGCCCCCTGCTGCCGCTCGACGCGGAGGCGCTCACGTCGATCGCCGTGATCGGCCCGCGGGCCGACGATGTGGCGCTCGACTGGTACAGCGGCACACCACCCTACACCGTCTCGGCGCTGGAGGGAATCCGCGCGCGCATCGCGGGCCGCAGCGGCGTGCAGGTGCGCTACGCCAAGGACAACGCCCGCGGCCTGGCGGCGGCGCTCGCCCGCGACTCGGATGTCGCGATCGTCGTGGTGGGCAACCACCCCACCTGCGACGCGGGCTGGGCCGAGTGCCCCACCCCCAGCGACGGCAAGGAGGCTATCGACCGCCGCGCCATCATCCTGGAGCAGGAGGCGCTGGTCAAGGAGATCTACCGCGCCAACCCCAACACGATCGTCGTGCTGCTGGCCAGCTTCCCGTTCGCGATCCCGTGGACCGACCACCACGTGCCCGCCATCGTCCACCTGACCCACAACAGCCAGGAGCTGGGCAACGGCCTGGCCGACGTCCTCTTCGGCGACGTCAGCCCGGGCGGGCGGCTGGTGCAGACGTGGCCCCGCGCTATCGAGCAGTTGCCGCCGCGGCTCGACTACGACCTGCGCCGGGGACGCACGTATATGTACTTCCGCGGCGAGCCGCTCTACCCCTTCGGCCACGGGCTCAGCTACACCACCTTCGAGTACGCCAACCTGCGGCTGCACGCACCCGACTTCGAGCCCGAGCTCGAAGTCGAACTGGGGCCCGTGGTGGCACCTGGAGGCAGCATCACGGTGAGCTTCGATGTCACCAACACCGGGGCGCGCGCGGGCGACGAGGTGGTGCAGCTCTACGTACAGCGCCCCGCCTCGGCGGTCGAGCGGCCCCGCAAGGCGCTCAAGGGGTTCCGCCGGGTCACGCTGCTGCCCGGCGAGACGCACACGGTGACGCTGCCGCTCACGTGGCAGGCGCTGGCGCACTGGGAGCCCGACCTGGGCCGCTGGGAGACGGAGCCCGGCCCCGTGCGGGTCCAGGTCGGCAGTTCGTCCGCCGACATCCGCCTCATTGGCCAGTTCGAGGTGCCGGCGGGGCTGTAGAGCGGAGGGGAGTTCAACGCAAGGACGCAGGGACGCAAGGGCTTCAGCGGCTCTTGCGTCGCTGCGGTCGGGCCGGCATTGAGGGCGGTTTCGACGCAAAGGCGCAAAGACGCAAGGGGTGAGTGGTCGTTGCGGCATTGGCGGGTTGGCGTTGAGGGCTGCGGCGAGGGGGTGAGTCAACGCAGGGACGCAAGGGGTGGATGGTCTTGGCGTGGCGTCGGCGGTTGCCAAGGGGGCCGCTGGGCCGACAATGGCGTGTAGGGGGATATCAGCAGCAAGGGAAGGAAGGGCAGGGCTATGGCATCATCACCGGAGGAGCTGGAGCACGACTACGTGATCGGCGCGGTGCGCCTGCTCGACACGAGCGCCGTGCGGCTATTCCACGTGACCACGGAGGCGCCGGCGAGCAAGCTGGACGATGAGCTGGCGGGCATGATGCCGCGGTTGGAGGCGGCCAAAGCCGCCGCCGGCATCGCCGCAGCCGGGCCGGTCGTGGTCCGTTACTTCGAGACTGCGGATCCCGGCATCTATCGGATGGACGTCGGTGTGCCGGTAGCGGAGGGGATTGCGCCGGCGGCGGGAGCGCGCGTCGAGATGTTGCCGGGGTTCCACTGCGCGGCGGTGCTCTACTGGGGCAGCGTGGGCCACGTGAGCGATGCCTACAACGCCCTGGGTGAGGCCATCGCGGCGTGTGGCCTGGTGCGCGCACCCGAGGGCCGCGAGTGGTATCTGCACTTCGAGGGCGACGCGTCGCCGCATAACGTGATCCTGCTCCAGCTGGAGGTCGCGCCCGACGAACCGTAAGGGGGCGGGCGCTTCGCCCAGGAGGGCGACCGTCACCGTGCCCTTCACTGTCCAGTGCCGCGGAGGAGCGTCGCCGCGTCGGTGCGGATGACCTTGAGCAGCGGGACGCCGCGGCGGCTGACGGTGTAGATGGGCGCCAGGTTGGCGTCGGCAAACGCCGTCACCGCGTCATACTTGTCGACGCGGGTGATGAAGACGACGTAGACCACCTGGTCGGGCGGGAGCAGCGGCAACTCCTCATCGGCGATGCGCCGGATTTCGGGTCGCACGTAGAGGTGCGCCCAGTTCCCGCCGGTCCGCGGCAGGACCACGGCATCGGCGGGGACGTTCGCGTTGAGCCACGCCGCGCCGGCGCGGAACGAGCTGCCCCAATAGGCCTGGGAATACTCCCCCGCCGCGCCGCGAACGCCGCCCGCCAAGAGATTGTAGTAGATCCCCTCGTAGGGGTGGATGCGAACGACGTGCAGCCAGAACGGCAGGCACATCACGATGAGCACCGCCACCACGATCAGCGGGCGCGGGCGGAAGGCGGGCCACCGCCGCCGCACCCAGGTCCACAGCGCCGCCGCGCCAAAGCCGCTGAGCCCCGCAAAGGCAACGATGCCGTCCATCATGTGGCGCGTGCCGTCATATTGGGCGGTGCTGGGCCAACTGGTGCGTGCGAGCGCGACCAGGAACGTCAGCGCCAGGAGGCGAGCGGCCGAGGCCGACGCGCGCACCCGCCCAGGAGGCAAGGGCGTCGGCGGTGCGGCATCCGGCGGCATCCGGCGCCGTCGCGCCCAGCGGTATGGGCCCAGGCCGGTGAAGGCGACCCCCAACCCCAACGCGCCCAGCGCCAGCGTGAGCAGCGGGGTCGTGAAGAGGAAGGTCACCAGCGTGTAGTGCCACGGGAGATCGACGCCCGCCTGGGCGATCTCGCCCCCGTAGAGCACGCGCAGGCCCAGAGCGGCCTCGGCGGCGTAGTCAAGGTGCGCCCCCAGGCGCCCGATGGGGTCGGGCCAGAGCCAGGGCCAGGAGAGCAGGAAGATCCCCAGCGCCAACGCAACGTGTAACGGGAGCATGACGTAGGCACGTGGGAGCCGGGCCTCCAGCAAGCCCGAGTCCGGGTGGGGCGTCAGCGCATCCGGTGCGCCAGGGCGCGCCATGGGACGCTGGCGCACGGTTCGGTCACGGCGCAGCCGGGCCATGCGGCGTAGCCACGCAGTGCGGCGCAGCCAGGCCCACGCGTCGGGCAGGGTGGCCAGCGCGATCACGCCCCAGATCTCGGCTGCCAGGACGCGGACGCCGAGCGCCAGACCGGTGGCCACAGCCGAGAGGAGCCCCCAGGCCCAACGCCGGGTGATGACCGCGCGCCAGTAGGTCCAGAGCGCAAAGACCACCAGGGCGGCGAAGGGCACGTCTTTGAGGTTCAGGTGCGCGTGCTCGATGAAGAGCGGGTAGAGCACCAGCGCGAGCACCGCCACCCACCCGCCGACCACACCAAACGCCTGCCGCGCGAAGGTCGCCACGACGAAGACGGCGAGGCTGCCGAAGAGCAAGACGCTGACGTGGTAGCCGTCGGTGTCGGCCAGCCAGCCCAGCCGGTCGGTGAAGAGCTCGTGCGTCGCCGCGGCAGCCATGTTCGCCACCGGCGGATAGCGCTCGGCGTGGCGGAAGTGCGGCGTGTAGAGGACCGGCGGCGGGTCACTGGCGGCGTAGACGGCATCCCAGTGGTCGAAGTCGAGCCAGGTGGCATCGCCGGTGAGGAAGAAGCGCAAATAGTGCGCACCGGTGAGCAGGTTCTCGCCGTCGTCCCAGGTCAGGCCGTAACCGGGAAGGGTAGCGAAGCCGACCACGAGGAAGACCAGGGCCAGGATGGCCCCGAAGCGGGCCGCCCCGCTGTGAGTACTGTGCGTGTCAGTCATACGTGTGCGCGCACCACCGTGGCGCAGCGCCCAGTATAGACACCTTCGGGTCGGCGTCAATGGTCTGGACGCCGGGCGCAGAGATCCGAAGGATCGGGCAGCCGCACGCAGCGCCGGTGCACGCGCAAAGGACCGATCCCGGCGCGACCCCGATCCTTCGGATCGCGTGCGTGCGGGGAGGCAAACAAGCAGGGAATCACGGAGCGTCGTCTGGCTCGAAGACGAGGCGCACTCCCTCGGCCTCCACGTAGCGCAGCGCCCGCGCCAGGGCACGCTGTAGACCGGGATGGGTCATGGCGTCGACCGCCAACGGGCTGCGCACCGCCACGCGCCACACGCTACCGTCCTCTGCCTCCCCCACCCCGCGGGACCCCGCGAACCATTGTCCGTAGACCGCGCGGTCGAGCATCCCCTGGAGCGCCGCGAGCACCGCCTGCCACCGCGCGCCGACCGTCTCCGGCCCAGGATCCGGCGGAGCGCCGGGGGCCTGGCCCATTGGCGGGGCGGCGCCGGGCGCGCTATGGGGGGCAGGCGCGGCCGGCGGGCGCGGCTGTTGCGCGGGGAGCACCGGCAGGGCGGCGCCGCCCGGTGCGCGTGCTTCACAGGCGCGGTGGGCTGCCGCGTTGCGGACACACGCGACGACATAGGCCCAGCGGCTGCGCGCTCCCACCGACGCCAGGAACGCCGCGCGCCAGTCGTCGAGCTCGGCGCAGGCGACGGCCAACTCGGCGATCTGCCCGCGCACCAGGGGCGTCGCCCGCCGTCCCAGCTCCGACTCGTAGAGCCGTACCACCTCGCGCACCAGGGGAGCATGCTCCGGCATCGGGCAGTCCTCTCCCGGCGCAGCGCCGGCCTCCGCCAGATTGGGTTCGTTTCGTAGTTTCGTGTCTATCGCGTCATCTCCATCTCCCTCAGATCCCGGGGGCTCTTTCCGGGGAGGGGTCTTCTTGCAGGGGGTCTGCTTTGGTCCACCGGGTGAACGCATTGGCTCCGCCTGGCGGACGCTCCCGGGCGACGCGTTCACCGGCTGAGCGCCACCCGGCCCCGCAGCCGGCCGCGCCGACGCTGCCGGCGCAGCGTCCACGGAGCGGCGGCCCGGCAGCTCGCCCGCGGCGGGGTCGGGGCCGTGCGCCGCCGCGGGCGGGCTATCCGTGCCGGGGCGCTGCCGGTCCTCGCTCGCCGGGCCGCCGCCCGCGAAGTGCGCGCGGTTGCGCGCCCAGATGTCGACGAGCGTGATGTGATCGTGCAGGCCCCCCGGCCCGGGGCGCTTGTCGATGTGGATCAGGCCCAGCGCCACGAGCACGCGCTTGGCCTCGACGACCTTGCCGCGGCTCATGCGGCAGCGTTGGGCCAGCGTCACGGTCGACTGCCAGCACGCCCCACCCGCCTCGCCCGCGACGCGCCGGACGTGGGCGTAGAGGCGATAGGCGTACGGATCGAGGTCGAGCTCGTCGACCAGGTTGGGCAGCATCGTGAAGTGGTCGCGCAGCAGCGTGGCGGCCTGCGGCGGCCCGGCACCGTCAGACAAAGCGGGCACCTCCGGCGAGATGGGGCCGGGCACCGGCAATGCCGGGCGCCCGACGCAAGGTGAGGCCCGGGCGCCATGAAGGCGCGCCCGGGCCTCGGGCGAAGAGGAGCGTGACAGAGGAGCGGAGTGGCGTTGGAGGAAGCAGGTGGCGGCGGTCAGCGGTGGGGCACGGGTGTGTGGAGGTAGCGCGATGCGGACTTGGGCGGTAGGGGGTGCACGCTCGTCTTCATAACTCCATGATAGAACAAATGATCTATCCTCTCAAGGGACCAGGCCCACGAAAATGCCGGAGAGATTGGGCCTCGCCGCGACGGGCGTTTGGCATTGCCAAGCCGTTTTCATGAGCCACATGGAAGGGCCGTTCTGGGCGGTGCGGGCAGTTGCGGCAGACTCGCCGGTGTGCTACACTCGGGAGCGCCGCACCCGCCAGCAACCGGCGCACCCGAGCGGGCGATGATGTTGCCGCGGGCGACGCATCCCTGTCAACGGGCGCGCAGGCCGCCCGGCCCAAGGAGGTGACGATGCCAGCCGACCGTATCTACGACCGCTTCCCGCATATCCCTACCCCGGTGGAGCTGATCCGCGAGTACAAGGAGGTCTTCTCGCCCGAGATGGGCGGCCTCAACGAGGGGGCGCCGGAGATTGTTCTGCGCTACGTGGAGGAGCGCCTCGAGGAGGAGCTGACCCGCGTCCGCGAGGTGTTGCTGTGTTACTACGGGCCGAAGAAAGAGAAGGAGTGAGGGGACGCAGAGCTGAAAGGTCTTCCGTCAAGCGTCCAGCCTCCGCGAGACCTTTGAGCTCTCCGGCTCTTGAGGGGGCCCGTCGACGCGCAGAGCTCAAAGGTCTCCCGCCGCGCGCGATGGCAGGCGGCCGCCGCCGGCCGCCCCACCCACGGCTAGAAGGTGACGACGCGATCCGCGTTCACCACCCACTGGGCCAGGTCGCTCATCGTGCTGACCTGGACGCCTTCGATGAGGGGCAGGCCGGTTAGGCCGCGGGCCTTCGCACAGGTGCCGCACGCCTTGACCTCCCCACCCTTGTTCAGCACCGCTTTCACCATGCGCTCGATGTTGTAGTAGCCCGTGGCGGTGTCCTGGTTGGGCAGCGCGCAGGTGACCGCGTCCGCCATCAGGAAGACGTCGACTTCGACGTCGTCGTGGTCGCGCTGCAACGCCATCGCCAGCCGCAGTGCGTTGTAGGCCTTCTCGGTGCCGTAGGGTGCATCATTGATGATCAGCAGGACTTTCACAGGGCGCCTCCTTGGCTAGGATCCGGGGCGGGCGGCGTGTCGTGCGTGGCGCACGGTGCGCCGGCCCGCGCCTGTGAGTCGAGTATAGCAGAACTGGCGAAGCGCTCAACAGGAGGCTCCGCTCCGACCGGAAGACCTCTCAGCTCCGCGGCTCCTGAAGGGGGTCTGCTCGACGCGCAGAGCTCAGAGGTCTGGCGGACCGGCGTGCGCGGGAGGGTCCTTGAGCCCGTGCGCACAGCGGTCGCGCGATGCATGGGGAGTGGAGAAGTGCGCATTGCGCTGCGGTGTAACAGCGCGTATACTGGTGCGAGTGTCTATGTCTCGCGTTGCAGTGATCAACCCACTTTAGCTAGGAGACTCTTACCATGGAACCAGACCGCGCCGCCCATCGCAGAGTGTTGGCAGCATTGTTGATCGTCACTTTGCTGGTGCTCCCCCTGAGCGCCCTAGGCGCCCCCGGCGACCTTGACACGACCTTCGATACAGATGGCATCGTGACTACCCCCATTGGGAGCGGCAACGACCTCGGCAGCGATCTCGCCATCCAGCCCGATGGCAAGATCGTCGCGGTTGGCACCAGTCACAACGGCGTCAACAATGACTTCGCCCTGGTGCGTTACAATCCTGATGGCAGCCTCGACACCGGCTTCGATTCAGACGGCATCGTCACCACCGATCTGGGCGGCATCGACACCGCCAGCGCGGTGGCCTTGCAGCCCGACGGCAAGATTGTCGTGGCAGGCGAGAGCAACAGCCCGGGCAACTTCGACTTCACCGTGGTGCGCTACAACGCCGACGGGAGCCTGGACACCGGGTTCGGCACGGGCGGCGTGGCCACCACCGACTTCGGCTACCTGCACGACAGGGCTTATGCGGTGGCGGTCCAAACCGACGGCAAGATCGTGCTGGCGGGGTACGCCCGCGCGAACAGCACCACGCCGGTCAACAACGACATCGCCCTGGTTCGCTACAACGCGGACGGCAGCCTGGACACCACGTTCGATACCGACGGCAGGGTTGTGACGAGCATCGGGGGAGTGCAGGACCATCTCTACGGCATGGTGCTGCAGCCCGATGGCAAGATCGTGGTGGTGGGCTACACCAACAGCGGCGGCAACTACGACTTTCTGGTTGTGCGGTACAACACCGACGGCAGCCGGGATACCGGCTTCGACACCGACGGCATCGTGACCACCGCTTTCCGGGACAAGGACGACTTCGCGTACGACGTCGCCCTCCAGCCCGACGGCAAGATCGTCGCAGCCGGGTGGGGAAACATCACCACCGCGGGCAACCACGATGACTTCCTCGTGGCCCGCTACAATGCCGACGGGAGCCTCGACACAGGCTTCGGCACCGACGGCAAGGTGGTGACCGACCTGACGCTGAGGAACGACCATGGCGCCGGCGTCGCCATCCAGGGCGACGGGCGCATTCTGGTGACAGGGTATAGCACGAACGCTACCGACCAGGACTTCGCGCTGGTCCGCTACGACACGGGTGGCAGCCTGGACACCACCTTCAGCACCGATGGCATTGTGATCACCCAGATCGGCGGTAGCCACGAGCAAGGGAAGGCCGTCGCCATCCAAGCCAACAGCGCTATCGTCGTGATGGGCCAGGTCCACAACGGGACGAACTACGACTTCGCCCTGGCGCGTTACGAGGACGTGCCGTCGACCCCGCCCGTGGCGGTTGACGATGCCGGTGTGGACTACACCACCGATGAAGAGACGCCCTTCACCACAGGCAACGTGCTGGATAACGACACCGATCTCGACCCCGGCGACACCCTATCGGTGGCCAGCTTTGAGACGAGTGTGCTCTCCGGCACGCTGTCCTCGAACGGCGACGGCACGTTCGACTACGATCCCGACGGGCAGTTCGACTACCTCTCATCGGGCGAGGACACACAGGACGTCTTCACCTATGTGGTCACCGATGGGACCTACACGGATACCGCCACCGTCACGATCACGATCACCGGCGTCAACGACGCGCCGATCGTGGACGCCGGGCTGGATCAGCTGGGCGATGAGGGCGAGGCGCTGGACTTCTCCGGCAATTCGACCGACCCCGATGCGTCGGCCATCGCGCCGGCGGGCGAGAGCATCGCGTGGGACTTCGGCGACGGCACGGTCATCACCGGGACGCTGACGCCCACCCACACCTACGCCGACGACGGCGTGTACACCGTCACGCTGGCCGTCACCGATACCCTAGGTGGCGTGGGCCAGGACTCGCTGCAGGTGACGGTGGACAATGTGGCGCCGGTGGTGGCAGCCGGCCCCGACGCCAGCATCGCGGTGGGCGGGACCTTCACCCGGAACGGGGGCTTCACCGATCCCGGGGCGGATACGTGGACGGCGACGGTGGACTACGGCACAGGCGGGGGTCCGGTGGCCCTCGACCTGGTCACCCAGACCTTCACGCTCAGCCACACGTATGCGGTCGCAGGCGTATACACGGTCACCGTGTCCGTGGAGGATGACGACGGAGGGATCGGGAGCGACCAAGTGGTCGTGACCGTCGCGCCCAGCGCCGACCTGGAGATCAGCCAGGGCCTGTCGATCTCCTTCTTCGACACCATCTTCACCATCGTCGCGCGCAACAACGGGCCCGAGCCGGCGCCCGGAGCGGTCGTCTCGGTCACCTTCCCTGTCGAGATCACCCACATCACCTGGACGTGCGCAGCGGCCAACGGCGCGAGCTGCGCACCCAGCGGCTCGGGCAACACGATCATGGACACCCTGGCGAGCTTCCCCGATGGGGGCGTGGTGACCTACACGGTGCACACGCAGGTGCTCAATGACGCGCTCTATTACAACGCTGCCGAGATCGTCCCGCCGGACGGTGTTCCCGATCCCGACCTCTCGAACAACGTCTCGCAGCAGGCCACGCGCTTCATTGTTATCATCCCGACGGTGTACAAGAACGCGCCGGCGCCGTAGGAGGCACGGCAGATCGGTCAACCGTATGTCAGGAGCCCCGGGCCAGCCCCGGGGCTCCTGCGTGATTGCAGGACCTCTGGCGCACGCGTTCGACCCATGCGCGTGCCGTCCAGCTTTTGACAAAGCCACGAGGGCGCCTATACTGGACCTTACCCCAATCGACAGGACCGAGTGAGCGATGAATGAACCAAGACCCGTCGCAAAACTGACGCCCGACGTCGTCACCGAGCAGCTCGACAAGCTCAAGCGCCTCTTCCCTGAGGCCATTACCGAGGGCGAAGGCGGCCCCCGCGTCGACTTCGACCGCCTCCGGGCCACCCTGGGCGACCTCGACGCGCTGGCCGGCGATGACGCCTACACCTTCACCTGGGCTGGCAAGCAGGAGGCCTTCCGCGCCATTCAGACCCCCAGCGCCGCCAGCCTCCAGCCCGTGCCCGAGGAGTCGGTCAACTGGGACACGACCAAGCACATCTTCATCGAGGGCGAGAACCTGGAGGTGCTCAAGCTCCTCTACAAGTCCTACGTGGGCAAGGTCAAGATGATCTACATCGACCCGCCCTACAACACCGGCAACGACTTCATCTACCGCGACGACTACCGCGAGCCGCTCAAGGCCTACCTTGAGAAGACAGGCCAGGTCGACGCGGAGGGCAACGTCGCGGCCGTGACCACCACGGTCAACCTCCCGTTCGGGGCGCGCTACACGGCCGCCGGCGCCGTCATGAACGACGAGATGGACGACTTCGCCATCGCGCCAGCGGCCAATCAGTGCGTGCGTGTGGAGTGCGACACCACGGAGGACTGCTGTGGCGGCAAACCGAAGGAGTTCCCCTCCAAGTGTGCGGCCCGAGCGACCACGTGCGCGAGCACCCTACCTGGCTGTGCCCTCGTGGCATGTACGGATTCGGACCAGTGCAACGGCGGGACCTGCGGGGGGTACTGTAGCAACACGGCCGCGGCCTGTACGGGCGACGACGACTGCGCCGTAGACAACGGACCCTGCGATCTGGACCTCGGCCAGTGCACCGTCAATGGGCTTCTCTGTGAGGCCGACGCGGATTGCATCGTCGCGGCAGCCTGTCTGTCGATGGCCTGCGACTGCACCAACCCGGACTACGATCCCCTCGACCCGATCTGCAGCGACTCCGATTGTGAGGACCTCTGCACGAAGGTGTGCCAGAACGAGCTGTGCGTCGAGGATACGTCCTGCGAGGAGGACATCGAGTGCGTGGTGTTCCCGTACACGACCTGCCACGAGGGGGCGTGCGTGCAGTGCGTCTCCGACGACGACTGCGACGAGGACGAGGGAGAGGCCTGCAGGGCGGGCAGCTGCCAGAAGCCCTGTGAAGCGAACGAGGGCTGTCCCTTGTT
>ENA-UOUL01003359-UOUL01003359.1-bioreactor-metagenome-genome-assembly--contig:-NODE-3359-length-16605-cov-2.963456_pt1 | contig 16605 bp, 7 predicted proteins | sample MGYA00249838_ERZ747220 | MGnify/ENA primary metagenome ERZ747220 (study PRJEB28778, sample SAMN05720191) | bioreactor metagenome | isolation source: Anaerobic biogas reactor | place: USA:Washington...
TCGAGCGGTATGAGCAGATGCGCGGCGACCCGCAGGCGTGGCTGCGCCTGCTGACCGACCGCGGGCCGGTGCAGACGGCGGCGTATGTCGAGGCGATGGAACGGCTGCGCGCCGAGCGCGATCTGCGGCGCGAGCCAGGCGGTGTCAGCCGCCAGGAGGTGTGAGATGCCAGGCCCATGGGACCTGTCACTGGCGATCGATCCGTACACGCCCTTTCCGACGGCGGTGCAGCTCGACCCGGGCGTGCCCAGCCTGTTTCGATGGGCCGCGGTGAGCCCGGACGACGTGCGACTGGCGCGCCAGGCGACGGCGGCGGCAGCGCTGGGCGGGGCGCCGGGCCATGAACGGCTGGCCGGCCTGGCGGCCGAAGGCCTCGACGTGGGCCAAGTGCTGACGGGACCCGACCCTGCGCCGCTATCGGGTGGGCAGTTCCTGCCCAACTACCAGTATGTCGAGCCCGGGCTGTGGAACAGCCTGACGCCCGAGATGCAGGCCGACGTGTTGCTCTATGGCTGGCCGATGAAACGCCCAGAGGCAGTGGACCCGGTGGCACAGGCCCTAAACCGAGCGATGGGCATGGCTGAGCTGCGGGCGGTGCAGGAGCGCAATCTGCAGGAGCGGACGGCGTCATCGCGCGAGCGGGACATATGGGAGCAGCCCGAGGCGGTGGCCAGGGGCGTCGACCCAGAGCTGAGCGGCCAGGCGCTGCTGAACGCCATGTGGCTGCAACGGGGCCTGAACCCGCGCGACGTGTACGGCTATGACCCCGAGTGGGAGCGGCAGCAGGCCAACCGCGACTATAGCGCGCGCATGGCGGCCCTGGCCCAGGCGATGGCGCAGGCAGCAACCAACACCGAGATGGACGTCTGGAACCAGCGCACCCGCTGGGCGTTGCCTGAGGCCGGCACGCTCTACAGCCTGCAACAGCCAGGCGGGATGATCGACAGCGTGTTTGGGCAGATGGGCTGGGCCTATAGCCCGACGCCGGCGCAACACCTGCCGGCGCCCGACCCGTGGGCCAACTATCGTAGGGCGTTGGCGGAGGTGATGTAATGGCTACGACCGACAACTATTCGCCGACCGAGGCCTATCAGATGGAGTTGCAGGCGGCGATGGCCGCCATGCAGCACCAGTACAACCAGGCGGCCCTGGCGCAGGCCTATGATCAGTTCCTCAAGCAGTTGGACTGGACCAAGAACGTCGACCAGGCGCAGCAGGCCTACAACCAGCAGTTGGCGTTAGGGTGGGCGCAGGTGGCGCCCTACCTGAACAAGGGCAAGCTCAAGCTGACGCCGATGCAGCCCACGACGGACGCCTACGGGCTGACCGACCCGGGCGCGGGCTATCTGCCCACGCTGGAACGGGAGATGGCGCAATGGGGTACGGGGCTGCAGTACGCCAACCTGCTGGCCAGCCTCACCGGGCCGACCGACTGGGTGCGGTATGCTAACGTGACGCGGGGCCTGGCCAACAGCCCCTATCCGGCGTTCATGCAGGCGGTGGCCAACCAGGCCAAGCTACCGAGCTTTCAGGCGCAGACGGGGCAGACCGAGAGCTATGAAGACCTATGGCGCCAGGCGTATGGCGGCCAGGCGTATGGCGGCCAGGCGCAGAGCGGCGGGGCCAGCGCCGGCAACACGACGGGCACCCAGGCGTCCGACTGGCGCCCCCCGCCGGGGCACCGGCTGAATGCCAAGACGCTGACCAGCTTGACGCCGGTGGAGCAGCAGATGCTGCAGGGCAGTGTCAGCGCCGCAGGTTGGAACTGGCAGGACTATCTACTGGCCGCGCAGGCCGCAGCCCCCAAGGGTCTGCCGATGACCAACACGCTGTGGGCCAGGTAGGCCGATAGGGGCGCCTAGCGCCCCTTTTCTTACCGATAGGCGCCCCTGCGTTCGGCGGCGCGGGGGCGCAGATAGTGATCGTGCACCGATAGCAGGAGGCCGTGGTGGCCAGGAACCCGAACGCGGGGGTGTATCCCTGGTGGGCGTACGAGAGCCCAGCTGAGGAGGAAGAGCGCAAGCGCCGGGCCGAGGCAGAGCGTGAGCGCCTGGCGATGGTCCGGGCTCGCTCGCTGTCGCCGACGCCGGCGTGGGTCACCCCTATGCCGAGTGCGCCACCCCAAGGGCTGGCGGCACAGTGGGCGGCGCTGATCAACGCGCCACCAGCCCCAACCGTGCAGCCGCGCGGTGCGACGCGGCCCACGCCGACGCCGACGCCGGGAAGCCCGCAAGTGTTGGTCCCCGGGCAGGTGGCCGCCGGGCCGGCGCTGACGCCGGTGGCGGCGCTGACGCCGGTGGCGGCGCTGACGCCGACGCCCATGGCGCAGGCTCCCGTGCAGGTGCCCGACGGGCTGGCCGGGGGCAAGGCGGGGATACCGTCGGTGGACGTGTTGATGCCTGACGGCCGCGTGCGCCCCTATCCCCCAGTGCGGCCCCAGGCCGCCCCGCAAACGCCGGCCGAGCGGCCCTGGCTGGGCCAACTGATCGACGTGCTGCAACGCCAGATGGTGGGCGAACGGCCCCTGGGCGGCGTGCTGCCGGTGATGGCCAACCAGGCGCTGCTGCCGGGCGTACGCGCTCAAGCGGAGGCCCAGGGGCGCCTCACGAGCACCGAACAGGGCGTCGAGGAGCTGAACAGGTGGCTGCGCGAGCAGGCGCGGCCGGTGGTGGACTGGTCGCGCGAGAAGGTGGCACAGCCGCTGGCCGGCGCGATTGCATACCAGGCGATGCAGACCGACCCGGCGGTGTTGGGGGCCATGGCGCAGGCCGATCCGGGGGTGGCCGAGCTGGGGGCGTATACCGCCCGACTGCTCGCCGGCCAGCCGATGGTCCAGGCGCCCGAGGTGCCCGAGGAGCTGCTGGTGCAGGCGGGCATCAACCCAGCGCGCGAGCGGCGCGATCTGGGCGAGGTCTGGCGGGGGATGGGCCGGTTCGAGCGGCAGCTGCCGTGGTGGTGGCGGATGCCGGCAGAGATGGCGCTCGACCCGATCAACTGGCTGGGTTGGGTGGGCGGGGGGCTCAGCAACACCGGCCAGGTGGTGGACGCCACCGGCAGGACGATCGGGTCGGCCAGTGCCATGGGACTGCCCTCGGGCGCCGCAGGGGCGACTATGGGGCTGCCCTCGGGGGCCGCAGCGGCGCAAGGCCTGAACCTCGGACCGGCCCTGCGCGGGCTGGGGCGCGCGGCGACAGCCCAGAACGTAGGCCGGGCGATGCGGGCCGTGGACACGGCCCAGAACGTGAGCACCTGGCTCACGGCCAACGAGGACGAGCTGCCGGCGATGATCGCCTTTGCGGCGGTGGCGCGCTTTGGCGGCCTGCTGTGGCACCAGACCCAGGGCCTGGCGCGCTGGTACAAGGGTGAGACGTACCCGCCATCGGCGCGGGCGCTGGCCACGGCGCTGCAGGCCGAGTGGGAGCTGGGTTATCGAGAGGCCGGGCAGACGCCGCCGCAGACGCTCAAGGTGTCTACGCAAGACGGCCAGGTGACTGAGCTGCCCGCCAGTAAGGCATTCCGGCAGGCCGGCAAGATGCTGCATAGCTGGATGCGGCAAGGTTTTGTGCCCGATCCGTCGACACTGACCGGGCGGGCGGTGGCCGGGATGCAGACGCCGCAGGCGCGGGTGCAGATGGGGCTGGCCGCGCTGCTGAAGCGCGCCGGCGACTGGGGCGAGGACTATCTGCGGCGCTCCTCGGAGACGATGCGGGCCGAGGGCGAGACGCTAGACTGGTCGCAGTGGCAGGCCACCTGGGGCGCCGCTAGAGCGGCCGAAGAGGCGGCGGCGACACGGGCGTCATGGTCGCCGCTGGCGCGGTCGGCGCCCGAGCCAGACACGGAGCGGCTGGCGCGCTGGACGGAGCACACGCAGCGGATGCAGGGCGAGCTCACGCCCGAGCAGGCCCAGGCGGGCATGGCCTATGCCCGTGGCGAGTCGATGGATGCGCCCTGGGGCCGATGGCCCGAGGCCCAGGCTGGCCGAGCGGCGGGTTTTGACGAGACGACGGCGACGCAGTGGCTGCGCAACATGCTGGACACGCAGGGGGAGCTGACGGTTGAGCAGGCCGAGGCGGTCACGGCGTATCAGTTCGGTGATGGGCCGCCGCCGTGGGAACGGTGGCCCGAGGGCCTGGAGGTGCAGCCGCAGCGGGCGACGATCAAAGGCGAGGGCAGCGCAGCGGAGTACCGCCAGGGCCAGGCGTTGACGTCGGCCCCAGATGCTGCCTACCGCACGACGCGCACAGCGGGAGACTATGCACATGGGGGGCAGCGCGACCTGGCCCAGGGTCTGCTGGCTGGCCAGGGCAGCGAGCAGTTCACCTACGATGCCCAGGAGCTCTACCGGCAGGTGACGGGCGAGCGCCCGCGTGGGCCGCGGTTGGCCACGCAGTGGGCAGGCCTGCGTGATCCTGGTGTCGACTATAGCCACAGCGCGGCGCCGGCGGCCACAGCAGCGGAGATACCCTTGGCGGATGAGCCTGGCCGCCGCACCAAGCCGTGGCAGTTCACCCTGGACGAGGTGGTGTCTGCGGTGGCGCAAGCCGAGGTCGACCCAGAGGCGCCACTGCCGCAAATGCTGGCGTATCAGCGCTGGACGCAGATGCTCGAGAGCGGTGAGCGCCTGGAGCCAGCTGGCGACGATGGGCAGGAGCGTGTGGCCGTGTACGCGGTGCGGACCGACGCGCCGCACGAGGCCCTCTGGCCCGGACAGGAGGTGTCGCTCGAGCCACTGGCGAATGAGCCAGCGGTGGCCGTGGTCGCCCCCAGCGACTTGAGGCGCTACCGAGTGACGCCCGCGGCACAGCCCGCGATCTACTATGTGCCTGAAGAGATTCGCGACCTGGGGGCCTGGTACCAGCACCAGGTCGACGATGCGGCAAGACGCGGCGAGGCCGTGCCCCGTGAGGTGTTGGCGCAGTGGCCAGAGCGGGTTGCGCCGCGGACGCTGCAGGCGCGACCTGGGGCCGCACCGACGCCGGAGCATCCCTATGGGGCGCAGGCGCGGGGGCAACTGATCACCGGTGCCAGTGGCGGGGTCTATCTGTGGGCGGACCCGGCTGAGGGCGCTGTCGAACGCCTGGCCAGGGCAATGACGTACGGTGAGAGGCAGCAGCCAGTGCGTACGCTGGCCCAGAGGCCCTATCTGCCGGGGCTGGCAGCGGCCATTCGCGACGTGCATGATATGTTGGCTAGCGCCTATGCCGCTGCCAAGCCGGCAGCGCCGAGCCGGCTCAGCGGTTTGACGGTCAGCCACAGCTACTATGGAATGAACGTGCCGAGGCGCGATGGCGGGCCGCGAGGCGTGTTGGTAAACCCCTGGGCACTGCTGGGTCGCGAAGACGTCTGGCAGACGGTGCAGGCCTATCTGAGCGCGCCACGCGTCAACAAGGGCCTGCTGCAGAGCGCAACGGCCAGGTTGGGCAAGGCGCTTTTTGGGACGGTGGCCCACGAGGTGGCCCACAACCTGGCGCAGGGCGACGAAGAGGCTCTTGTGCGGGCGTTGCAGGACCTGCCCGAGGCCGTCGGCCTAGACGTCTGGACGGGGGCGTTGGAGCGCATGTATGCCGCCATCGACGCACTGCTGCGGCGGCGCGACGACTTGCGCGCCTTGGCCGCCGACGTCGAAGGGCTGGGCCTACGGCATACCTTGCCCGCCGAGACCTATCGCCCTACGCCGTGGCATGAGCTGATGAAGCGTCGTGCGCAGGGTGAGGCGGTGCCCAGTTGGATTGACCCCACAGGTCGGGTGATGTATCAGGAGCTGGGCGCGCCCAGCGGCGTCGATGAGATGGCGCTGCCGGAGCCTGGCAGAGAGAGAGGATCGGGCGATGAGCGCGAGCTGGCGAGGGCACGAGGAAGCACTGAAGGAGATCTACTGGGAGATGATGAAGGCGTGCGCCCAGAGCACTCCGCACCTGCTGAAGCATTACGCCCAGGTGCTGGTGGAGAAGGGGCTGGCGACGCCGGAAGAAGCGGAGCGGATGCGCCAGGAGGCACTGCAGCTGGCGGGGAACCAACCGGGGGCGATGGGCCGGTAGCGGAGGCTCTGCCGGGAGGCAGCCTGGTAGCGCTGCACAACCTGAGCGAGGAGAGCCTGATCGAGGCCGCCCGGCTGGGCGGCATGCCCGTGCCGAGCATCGCCATCACCCGGTGGGATATGCCGCATCGGGGGTTTGGTGGCATCACGCTGATCGGCACACGACGGATGATCGACCCACAGGCCGACCCGCGGCACAGGGTCTATGATGCGGACATATGGAGCCCCACGCGGCCGGCCGAGGTGTGGCGGAAGCCGCTCCTCAAGCGTGCCAACGCCGCGATCGCCCGGCTGCTGGCGGCCGACCCACGCCAGCGCCATAGCGGCACGAGCAGCGACGTCTATCAGATATTCGAGGCGCTGTACAACTTTCCCGACCGCAACCGGGCGCTGGACCGGCTGCTGAACGGTGAGGGTCTGGGGCGCCTCGCGTTCTTGCACGAGCGCGGCGTCGAGATCGCGCCGGTGCGTGTGTCGTATACGCCCAGCCAAGCAGTGGCCGGTGACGCGCAGCTGCTAGCGTGGTACCGCGAGCACGAGGCGGAGCTGGCTGTCCTGCGTCGACAGGCCGGCAGTGAGGCAGGGCTACGGCATCCTTTGCAGGGCGCACTCTACGAACAGGTGCGTGCAGCCTGGCAACGCCAGATGCGGGCCGAGGGGGTGACGCGACCGAGCCTGTACGAGGACATCTTTGAGCGCGATTATCGCGACCCCGCCACCGGCTGGCTGTCGTTCCGCAGAGCAGACAGGCTGCTCGAGGAGCTAGGGCGGGTGGCGCGCGGCGAGACCGTCGAGGACTGGCACGCCACCAGGAAGCTGATCGACGAGGCCGTGGCCCGGCATGGCGGTGATGATGCGCTGCGCGCCTGGGCGCGTGAGGTGGTCAACATCTTTGAGCCGCCGCGCCTGCGCCTGCGAGGCAAGCTGGTGCCGTACACGCTCGAGAACATCGTCGATGCCATGACGTTGCATAGGCACGGCGCGGACGTGACCAAGGGCGGCCCTCTGGGCACGTTTGGCACGGGGCAGGCACGGGCGGTGGCAGCACGGCCGCTGGGCAGCGTCGAGGAGATGCACGCGGCCGAGGGGCGGCTGGCGCCGCGTGAGGACGTGGAGGACTATGACACGACGCGCTACCAGCCGGCGCTGGCCGCCTATCAGAAGGCGGTAGAGCCGTTCAGCACGCACGGGTCGGGCGGTGGCAGTCTCTCAGCGCTGATCGACGCGGGGTTCGATCGCCTGAACGGGACGCTGCGTGCCATCGGCGACTATCTCAAGGGCACGCGCGGCGAACGCAACCCGCAGCGGATGCGCCAGGCACTGGCGAGGCACGGGTTCGCCGGGGTGGATGAGGCGGCCCTGAGCCTGGCGCTGGACGCGGCGGAGGCGTTGCGCGACCGGCCGGTGGGGCTCTTTGAGGCCAAGCCGCAGCGGGCGGTGGGCATCGGCGAGTTCGCCGGCGCGGTGATTCCCAGCAACACGGGGCAGCAGGCCCGCGACGTGCTGCGCCGCAACCGGGTGCCGATGGTGGAGTACACACCCGGCGACGAGGCCTCGCGCAGGCGGGCGATCGAGCGCCTGAGCAGCCGGCCCGGCGCCATGTTTGCCAAAACCACGGTAGAGCAGACGCCGAGCGGCGACTGGAAGCACGGCCAGCAGCTGCTGTTGCCAGAGAGCGGACTGCCCAGCCATCCAGACGCCTACTATCACCCGCAGGTCGGCCCGCACATCAAGCTGGACAACCACGAAGGGCTACAGTCGCAGATCGTGGACGACGAGTCGCTGTCGCCGTTACTGCGCGAGCAGATCGATGCCGCCCGTCGGGTGGCCAGCGGCACGTACAGCGACGCCGATGCCGCGCTGATGTCCCGCGGGTCGGAGGCCTGGTGGAACGACTTTGCGCCAGACGATCCCGCGAAGCGCGCAGCGTGGGTGGAAGAGCGGCGCAAGTATCCGTGGGGCGACCTATGGAACGACACGATCGACGTGGCGCACGGGTACGACCTGACCGACCTGGCCACCATCGAGCGGTATGTGGCCGGCAAATTCCTGCGACGAGCGCGCGTGTTTGGGTATCTACAGGCGCCCGACCGGTTGGGCGGCGACGTCGCCCCTTATACAGGCCGCATGATAGCAGTGCACAACGTAGACCAGTGGAAGCTGGCGCGGGCGTTGGCTCTGGGCGGTATGCCGATGCCGAGCCTGGCCGTTACCCGTGAGGACCAGGTCTTTGAGCAGTTCGGCGAGATAGGATTCGTGGCGCGGCGCAGCGTGATCGACCCAGAGACCAGCATGGTCAATCAAGTATTCAGCGCCGATGCGTGGACGCCGACAGCGCCCCAAGAGCGAGGCGGACGAGGAACGCCAGAGCTCGCCGACGGTGTGTGCGAGCGACTGAGGCGCGCACTAGACCCGCTGGGGTTGCTGGGGGTCGATCGGCTTGGGCAAGAGCTCAACGACCTGCACAACGCGATCAGCTGGGGCATCTCGCGGAACGAGGCGCTGGCGCATTTCGATACGACGGGGCTGGGCAAACTGGCGTTCCTGGTCGAGAGGGGCTTGCAGCCGCCCTATCAGCTACGGCATGTGTCAGTCGCGGAGAAACTGGTGGCCATCGGCAACGATGAGCGCGTTGTGGACTGGGGCCGCACCATGCCAGCGCTGAGCCAAGAGCTGCGCACGCTGGGCTTGGTTCGAGAGTACGAGGCGTGGGTGCAGGAGCTGCTGAAGGACTGGCCCAAGCCATACCTGCAGCACAAAGACCAGAAGCTGGACTTGAATCTAGAGAACATCCTCACAGTGATGCTGGCCGAGCCGCCGCAGATCGAGCTAGACGACGCACAAACGCTCAGTGCACTGCGTGGTGCGCTAAGCCAGCGCTTTGCGTCGCTCGAGGAGATGCGGGCAGAGGCCGGCCGGCTGGTGGACCAGGCGGATGACCACGGCCGCCTAGGAGACATACGCTGGCATCTGCGCCAGTTCGACGAGGCGGTGGAAAAGTGCCTGGCGCGACAGCATAGGTCGATGCCCGGGGGCAGCTCGGGCCTGGCGTTCAACGTGATGCGGCGCTACCTGCGCACCAGCACGGGACCCAGCCTCACCGCCCTGCGCGAGGCGTTCGCGTATTGTCGGCTCGACATGGATGATGTGCGGCACGCGCTCCTCGAGGAGATACTGCCGGTCTTTGAGGAGTTCCGCCGGCTGCCGGACGCATTCCTTGAGGCCAAGCCGCAGCGGGTGATCGGCTTTGACGAGTGGGCCGGCGCGCTGGTGCCAGAGGGCGCCAGCGTCGAGCTCGAGGAGCGCCTGCGAGCGGCGGGCGTGGCCAAGATCGTGCGCTACGGCTATCTACAGAGCAACGGGCGGGCGGTGGCGCTGAAAAAGCTGCTGGCCGAAGAGCCAGACGCAGCCTTTGAGCGTACGGGGGCCGGTGGGGCCGGAGTGGAGCAGACCGACCAGCGCGCCCAGCGCAAAGAGGCGCGGTACATCATGGCGACGCCGCAGATGATGCTGTCGGGCATCGCAGACGGCGAGGTGTATGGCGACACCGCGGCCAGCGTCAGCAGGCAGGCCACGCTGCAGTCGACGATCCGCTACATGCGCCTCCTACGCGGGATGCCCGAGCATGGTGAGCGGTTCGGCGCCTACCGCGCTCTGCTGTGGGCGGCGGAGCAGGAGTATCTCGACTCGGAGCGCCCGCTCACCGAGCTATATGACGTGGCCCAACTGCCGGCCACCACGTGGACGGCTGAGGAGCAGATATGGGCGGTCCCCGAAGGGTTCGATGTGGTCACCCGCTATGACGCACTGGTGGGCGATGCGTATGAGCTGAACGCGACGGTGCGCGACTGGCTGCGCTACGGCGAGATGCCCAGATGGTATCAGACGCTATCTCGTGAGGACAGGCTGCGGCTGGCCCTGAGACTGGCGGGTGTGCAGCCGATCGCGCCCCGGGCCGACGCCGAGATGCCGACTCTGCAGCGCGATGGGCTACAGGGGCTGTGGCAACGGGCGCAGAGCAGTGTGGACTGGTGGCTGCTAGAGGCGGCCAAGGCGCTGGAAGCGTATGAGCGAGGGCCGGGGCTAGAGGACACTCTGCAGGAACGGGCCAGGCAGTACAGCAAGCTGATGGACGGCCTAGAGCCGACCCAGCGGCTGCAGGTAGCGATGTATATGGCCAGCGGCATTCCACCGCTCAAGCTGGGCATACATGAGCCCGAGACGCCGGCCTGGCACACGCCACCGCGGCCGGACTATGTCGATCTGCTGGAGCTGGTGGAGCGTCTGGAGACCATCGACCGGCTGTTGGACGAGACCGGCCCAGGGCCAGCGGGCGGCACCGCCCTCGCGGTGAAGGCCGAGGTGGCGCAGCTGCCCTGGAATATCGGCGAGTTGGGCATGGCCAGCGCCAACCCGGAGCTGTGGCGCCTGGCGCGGTATGCGTGGCCAGCGTTCCGCTCGACACGCCAGATGCTTGTGAACCTGCTGCCGAGGCGCGTGAGCGAGCGGCTCGAGGCGGCGCACGGCATGGCGCCCACGGCCCTGGGTCTGCGAATACGGCGCCACATAGACGCCGACACCCCGATGCTGTGGGATCGCACCAAGCACGCCAGCGCGATGCTGCGGTTGCTGACGATGCAGGCCCCCGAGGTGGAGCTCGAGCCCTGGATCGCTCAGGCGCCAGAGGTGGGGCTGGACTGGCTGGTGGACCTGTTGAGGCTGGATGTGCCGGAGGCCGGCACGCCGGTGCGGGCGCACGAGGCCCGGCTACGGCTGCTGAAGCTGTTTAGCGAGTGGGCCACCGAGAGGGACAAAGAGGACCTGCTGGTCGTGATGTTCGGCGGCATGGTGTACGAGGGCGACGCCAGCCGCATCGAGATCGAGGGCGTTGTACCGGTGCCCAAGGATGTGGCCGACAAGGCCGAAGCGGTGCGGCAGCGCGCCCAGGAGCGGCTCGCTCAGGCCCGGCCGCCGCAAGAGATGCGTCGGGCCGCGCCCGAGGGGGTGCACACCGATGCCCAAGTAGGGTACGTCGAGGGCTACGAACAGGTCGATGCGCTGCAGCGGTATACGGGCTACATGGACCAGATCATGGTACGCGAGCTGCTGCAGAACATGGTGGATGCCAGCCGGGGCCTGGGCCAGCGCCAGGTGACGCTGCAGCTGTGGTCAGACGAGCGGTTGCTGGTGGCCAAGGACCACGGCCGGGGCATGACGCCCGAGCAGGTGGTCAACGAGTTCGTCAAGATCGGCGCGACGGACAAGCCGGAGGGGGCGAGCGGCGGCAAGGGCAGCGCCAAGACGGCCTTGCTGGGTAACGCGGACGTGGTGTTCGTGCGCACGGTGGCCTACGACCCGGCGACGGGCCGGATGATGGACACGATCATCTGGGGCACGGGCGAGGAGTATCTTAACAAGGGCGCGGGCCTGACGCGGGCTAGCTTTGAGGCCGGGCAGATGCCGCGCGAGGTGCTCGACCAGATGCCGGCGATGATCGCGGATGACAGCCACTGGCGCAACGCCGATGGCACCTGGCGCACCGGCACCGTGCAGGTGGAGATGGCGCGGCCGGACGCCCACTGGGGCGGGTCGCAGAAACAGCGCTCCTGGCTGCTGGCTTTTGTGAACGCGCAGCGGCTGCAGGACATCGAGGTGACGTTCGAGGTGAACGACCGCCCGGTGCGTAACGAGTTGCCCACCGACTGGGTGCAGGTGGAGACGGTCACCGAAGGGCCGGTGGACATGGTGATCTATCGCAGTAAGCGCCAGGGCACGCGCCGCGAAGTGCCGGTGACGGTGCTGAACAACGGTCTGCCCCAGTATGAGGACACGCTCTACCTGGGCGACATGATGGACGCGCCGGATGCCCTGGTGGTGGACGTGATCAGCCACGTCAGCGCCCAGGATCGGCGCGACCCCTGGACGGCGGACCGACGCGCCCTGCACAGCGTGTATGAGTATCGCTGGAAGGACCACGTGACGGCAGGGCTGCGCCAGAGCTACCAAGACCGGGAGCGTGTGCGGCTGCAGGCGCTGTTGTATGATGAGTCGCCCGTGATCGTAACGGGTGAGCGGGGCCACGAGCTGCGGCTGGTGAGCGAGAAAGACCTGCCGAGCGAGACGCTGCGTGAAGTGGCCGGCAGGGCCTATGTGCGCTCGTGGGCGCAGGCTGTCGACCGCGCTCACCGACTGCTGATCGAGCTGCTGGCCACCGAGTCGCTGGGCTGGGCCTCGGTGCAGGGCCTGTCGGAGCCGCTGGGCTTGGGCCTGAGCGACGAATGGCACGGGGTGAACATCAAGCCGGATATGCTGGGCGGCAGCCGGCATCGCATCCTGATCAACCCGTGGTCGTTTGTGGACGAGCTGGACAGCCGCGGCGCGCGGCTGATTGACGAGGCCCTGAGCGAGACCGATCCGGCAAGGGTGGCGGAGCGAATAGACGCGGCGATCGAGGCCCTGGCCGCGGGGATTCCGGTCGTGACGACGCGCGCGGGCGGCGCGGGGTACATCGTGGCGGACGGGCGGACGGGGCGGGTCGTCGATGTGGGCGATGCTGAGGCGCTGGGCGGGGCCATGGTGCAGGTGCTGTCCGACCCTGAGCTGTATGTCGCCTTAGGGCGCGCCGCCAAGATCGCGGCCGCGGAGCGCTTCCATCCGAGGCGCGTCGCCGAACGATACCTGGAGGTATACCGGCTGGTATGGGAAACAGCCTCTCAGAGCAGTCCGTCGTGATGGACGCCGATCAGCGCGCCCTGCGCATCCTGACCGTGACGAACATGTATCCAACCCCGAAGCATCCCATGTTGGGCATCTTTGTCGCGGAGCAGGTGGCGTCACTGCGCCGCCGCGGGCTCGACGTGGACGTGCTCTTCGTCAACGGCAAGGAAGAGGGCAAGCTGGCCTACGCGCGCGGCTTCGGCCGGGTGCGCCGGGCGGTCGCTGCGCGGCCTTACGATCTGATTCACGCCCACTACGTCTTCTCCGGCATCATGGCGCTGGGGCAGACACTGATGCCGTTCAGCCGGGCGCGGCTGCCCATCGTGCTGACGCAGCACGGGATCGAGACGCAGCGCGGCTGGACCGCGCCGCTGTCTCGCTGGACCAGCCGCCGGGTCAACCGGACCATCGCGACCTCGGCTCGCGTGCAGGAGGCCCTGGGACTGCCGGGGGTGGACGTGGCGCCTTGCGGCGTCGACACCGGGCTGTTCGCGCCGATGCCCCAGGCCGATGCCCGGGCCGCGCTGGGCCTGCCGCAGGACGCAAAGCTCGTGCTCTTCGTCGGGATGCGCCGGCCCGAGAAGCGTCTCGACCTGGCCGAGGCAGCCGTGGCCGAGGTCCAGGCGCGGCAGGCATTGGGTCAGGTGCCTGAGGGCTCGTCTCCCGGCGTCGTGCAGGATGTGCGGCTGGTGGTGGCGCACAACGAGCCTCACGAACGCATCCCGTTGTACATGAACGCCTGCGATGTCCTGATCCTTGCCTCCGACGGGGAAGGATCGCCGATGGTGATCAAGGAGGCGATGGCGTGTGGCCTGCCGATCGTGTCGGTGGATGTCGGCGACGTTGCCGCCGTGATCGGCGGCACGGACGGCTGTTACGTCGTTGACCGCGAGGTGCCCGCATTGGCGGATGGACTGATTTCGGCACTCCACTTCGGGCGGCGCACGGCCGGACGGGCAGCCATCATGCCCCTTTCGCTCGACGCCATCGCGGCGCGCATCGAGGAAATCTATCGCGACGTGCTCGCGAGTCGCTGAGGAATGGTTGCGTTGCGAATCTGTATTGCCGCCAATCTGATGTATCCCAGCCAGCCTCGCCTGAGGCGGATGGCTGAAGCGCTGGTCGATCACGGGCACTCGGTCGATATCCTGTGCCTGCGCGCGCCAGGCCAGCAGCCTGAAGAGGTCTACAACGGGGTGAGCGTGGTGCGCCTGCCCGTGCCGCATTACCAGGGCGGACGCGGGGCCGCGTACCTGCGCGAGTATGCCACCTTCTTCACCAGGGTCTCGGCTGAGCTGTGGCGCAGGCACCGGCGCAAGCCCTACGACCTGGTGCAGACGCCCAATCCGCCCGACGCGCTGGTGTTCAGCTCGCTGCCGCTCAAGTTGCGCGGGGTTCCGTTGATCCTGGATCTGCGCGAGCTGACGCCCGAGTTGTTCATCTCCCGGTTCGGCCTCGGCGCCAACAGCGGCTTCGTTCGCCTGCTGAGGCTGCAGGAGCGGCTGTCGTGCGCCTATGCCGACTCGGTGCTGATCCTGCACGAGCGCCATCGCCGCATCATGGCCGGCCGGGGGGTCCGAAATGATAAGATGACGCAGGTGATGAACTGCCCCGACGAGCGCCTCTTCGACCCGGCCAGGGTGCCGCCGCGGCGGGCGCCCGATGGTCGTTTCGTCGTCGTCCATAACGGCGGGATCTTCCGCCGCTATGGCATCGACCTGTTGGTGGAGAGCGTGGCGCGCGTGCGCGATGAGATCCCCGGCATCGAGCTGCACCTGTACGGCACCGGCGACTTCGAGCAGGAGGTGCGCCGGCAGGCCGCCGACCTGGGCCTGGCGGGGGTCGTTCACTTTCACGGTCACCAGCCGCTGGAGACGATGCCTGCGGCGATCGCGGCAGCAGATGTCGGGGTGGTTCCCATGCGCCGCGACGTGTTCACCGATTGCGTGTTGTCCACCAAGCTGCTAGAATATGTGGCTCTGGGCGTGCCGGCCATCAGTTCGCGCACGCTCACCAACGCCGATTACTTCGACGACAGCATGGTCGCCTTCTTCGACTCAGACGATGCATCGGCACTGGCGCAGAGGCTTCTGGAGACCTATCGAGACCCGCAGGCCAGCCAGGCGCGGGCCGCACGCGCCAGGACCTTCACGGAGCAGAACAACTGGCGCACTGAGAGCGAGCGCCACCGGCTGTTGATCGAGCAGTTGGTCCAGCGCCGAAAGAAGTCAAAGCAATGATACGCATCCATCCCACGGCCGACGTCTCACCCAATGCGACGATCGGCGATGGCACGGCCATCTGGCATCAGTGCCAGGTGCGCGAGGGCGTTCAGATCGGGGATCAGTGCATCCTGGGGAAGAACGTCTACGTCGATTTCGGCGTTCATATCGGGCATCGTGTCAAGATCCAAAACAACTGCTCGGTCTACCACGGCGTGACGCTGGAGGACGGCGTGTTCCTCGGGCCGCACGTTGTGCTGACGAACGACCGTTACCCGCGGGCGATCAACCCTGACGGCTCGCTGAAGGGCGACGCGGATTGGGAAGTCGGCCCGATACGGATCTGCTACGGTGCATCGATCGGCGCGCGTTCGGTGGTCCTGCCGGGCGTCACGGTTGGGCGCTTCGCGCTCGTCGGTGCAGGCGCAGTCGTCACGCGGGATGTTCCTCCGCACGGCATCGTCGTCGGATCGCCCGCACGATTGACCGGCTACGCCTGCGCCTGTGGACGGCGCCTGGAGCCGGCCGGCCTGGCTGCACGCACCCTGCGGGAATGCCTCCTGGCCCAGCTGGAAAGGTCGCGGGAACGCGGCAGCCTGGCCTGGGAAATCGTCGACTCACATTTAGAGGACCTGGCCCGCAACCGCATCCCGAAAATCGCTAAGGAGCTTGACGCTGACATGGATGAAATCCAGGAGGCCGCACTCCGGATTCGGTCTCTTGATCCCAAGCCTGGCCACTCCATCGCCTCGGTTGCAGCGCAGGAAGTGATTCCCGAAGTCTTCATTGAGCGCGGTCCTGACGGCGAATGGATCGTCCGCCGCAACCAGGATCACCTGCCGCGCATGGGGCAGGATGGAGCGGACCAGATCGACCTCCATCGGATCGAATTCCTGCACTGTGCCCTGGCGGTCTATGGCGCTGGCGCCGATGACCGCCACGTCGAACTTGAAGCGCTGCCGGTTGTCGTCGGCGAGCGTCAGCACCGAGGAGTCCTTGTTGCGCACATAGCCGCCATAGACATAGACCGTCGCGTCGGTCTTGAGCGCGCAGGAATGGGCCACTTCCAGGTTGGGCGTAGCGATCAGCACGCCCGGATGGCGGGCCAGCACTTCATGCAGCGAATCGAAGGTAGTTCCCAGGCCGACGAAAATGGTCGCGCCGGGGACCAGGAATTCCTCCAGCGCGGCGACGAGCTGGCGCTTGACCGCCACCTGGACGACATGGCGCTCGCCATGGGTGTGATGGGCCACGCCGGGCGAGGCGAAGGCGCCGCCGAAGCCCTTTTGCAGCAGGCCCTGCATTTCCAGCGTGCGCAGGTCGCGCCGGATGGTCTGGTGGGTCACGTCGAACCGGGCGGCCAGTTCGGCGACGGAGGCCGCGCCATTGGCGCGGACGGCCTGCAGGATTGCCTGCCGGCGCTCGCCGGCCCGGCCGCGTTCGGCCGGCTCTGCTGCGGGCAGGGTGTGGAGGTGAAATGCGGCCTCCCCGCTCATTTCAGGCGAATGCCGAGATAGCTGCGATCATCGGTCAATTGTGCGGCAGTGGTGCCCTTGGTGCTCATATAGCGGCCGATCTTGTGCGGGTCTTCGGCCTCGACCTCCCGGAAGGCAGCCTCCCAGTCGGCAA
>ENA-UOUL01003360-UOUL01003360.1-bioreactor-metagenome-genome-assembly--contig:-NODE-3360-length-16593-cov-3.364798_pt1 | contig 16593 bp, 14 predicted proteins | sample MGYA00249838_ERZ747220 | MGnify/ENA primary metagenome ERZ747220 (study PRJEB28778, sample SAMN05720191) | bioreactor metagenome | isolation source: Anaerobic biogas reactor | place: USA:Washington...
GTCACCGGGGCCGGTAGCGGCCTTGGCGAAGCGACGGCTCGCGCTTTTGCCCAGGCCGGCGCCTGCGTCGCCTGTCTGGACCTGAACGGCGAGAATGTCCGCCGCGTCAGCGAAGAGCTGCAGCGCTCCGGCGTGAGCTGTCTGTCGATCACCTGTGACGTCAGCAGCGCCGAGCAGGTGCAGCAGGCCGTGCAACAGGTCATCGACGCCTTCGGCCGGCTCGACGTCGTCGTCAATAACGCCGCCGTCGACCATACCGTTGGCATCGACGAGATGAGCATCGAGCAGTGGGACCAGGTCATCGGCGTGAATCTGCGCGGGCCGTTCCTGACGGCAAAAGCGGCGCTGCCCCAGATGAAGAAACAGATGTCCGGCCACATCGTCAATATCGCCTCCACGGCTGCGCTGCGCGCCTGGGCCAACGCCGCAGCTTACCACGCCTCCAAGATGGGTGTGGTCGGCCTCGGACGCGGGCTGGGCGTAGAGGGTCGTCCCTATAATATTCGCGTGACGACCGTCTTCCCCGGCGGCATGAATACCCACTTCTTCGACCGCTTTGCAGAACAGGGCATCCCCATGCCGGAGGTGCAGAACCTGATCGACCCCTGCCGCGTGGCCGAAGCGATTGTCTTCGCCGTTCAGATGCCCGAGCCGGCTGTGGTTCAGGAGCTGATGGTGACGCCGCTCACCGAGACGAGCTGGCCCTGAGCAACAACGCTGCGGCGAGTGGGAATAGAGAGAGCATGAACGGACACAACCTGGCGACGATTATCAACGCCTTCTCAGGCCTCCACGTGCTGGTCATCGGGGAAGCGATGCTGGACTACTATTCGCGTGGTCCCAGCGGCCGGCTCTGCCGGGAGGCGCCCGTGCCTATCGTGGACGTTGTCGATCAAACCGTTGCCGCCGGCGGCGCCGCCAACGCGGCAGTGAACGTCCGGGCGCTCGGCGCCCAGGTAACCTACCTGTCGGTTATCGGCGACGACGAGGCAGGGCGCGTCCTGCGGCACAGCCTGAACGGCCATGATGTCCGCACCTCCCTGCTGCTCGCCGACCGCTCGCGGCAGACGTTGTCCAAACACCGGGTCATCGCCGGCAACCAGCTGCTTGTGCGTTTTGATCACGGCACGACCGTCCCCATCGCCAGCGCCGTCGAAACAAGGCTCATGCGGCAGCTGCAGGAGGGATTCCGCCGCGCCGACGTGGTGATCGTCTCCGATTACGGCTATGGCATCCTCACCCGGCGCCTCATCGACAGGCTGGCGCAGCTCCAGGCCCGCTGGCCTCGCCTGCTCGTCCTCGACGCTAAACGGCCCGAGCTTTACCAGCACGCCGGCGTTACCGCCGTGAAGCCCAATTACGGCGAGGCCGTGCGCCTGTTGAAGCTCGACGCCGAAGAGGAATCGACAGCCCGCGTTGCTCAAGTCGCCGCCTGCGAGGAGCAGATCCTGGCCCGGACCGGCGCGCAGATTGTCGCCGTGACGATGGATCAGGAAGGGGCGCTCGTCTTCGAAAAGGGGCGCCCGCCCTACCGGACCTACGCCCGTCCCCATCCTGACTCCCGCGCCGCGGGCGCCGGCGACACCTTCATCAGCGCGCTCGCCCTGGCGCTGGCGGCGGGCGCCCATACGCCGGCGGCGGCAGACATCGCCTCGGCAGCGGCCTCCATCGTCGTCGCCAAAGACGGCACGACGGTCTGCTCGGCCGCCGAGCTAAACGGCTACCTCCTCGGCGACGAAAAAGTGGTAGACGCACACACCCTTGCCGGGCAGGTAGCCTTCTATCGCCGCCAGGGGAAGCGGATCGTCTTCACCAACGGCTGCTTTGACATCCTCCACCGTGGTCACATTACCTATCTCAGCCAGGCCAAGGCGCTGGGCGACATACTCATTGTCGGCCTGAACAGCGACGACAGCGTGCGCCGCCTCAAAGGGCCCGCGCGCCCGATCAATACGCTGGAGGACCGGGCGCAGCTCCTCGCCGCGATGAGCTGCACTGACCATGTCGTACCCTTTGCCGAGGATACCCCCGCCGCGCTGATCCGTATCGTCCGCCCCGACATCTTCGTCAAGGGCGGCGACTACACGCCGGAGACGCTGCCCGAAGCGCCCCTCGTCCACAAGCTGGGCGGCAAGGTACACATCCTGCCCTACATGGACGACGTCTCCACCACGACGATCATCGAGCGCATCCGCGAGCGCGAGCGGCTCAACGGCAACGGCCGCGCCAGGACCGGGACGATCTCTCTGCCGGGAGTGCTTGGACGATGAGTACGAACGGCTCCGCTCTGCCATCCGCTGGCGCCTGGCGGCAGGCGCGCCACATTCTCGCCGTGCGCCTGGATGCGCTTGGCGACCTGTTGATGACGACACCGGCCATCAGAGCGCTGCACGAAAGCGGCCCGGAACGGCAGATCACTCTGCTGACCTCGCCGTCGGCAGCCGGGATCGCCGCGCTGGTGCCAGAGATAGACGACGTGATCGTCTACGACGCGCCGTGGGTGAAGATGACGGCTCCCCGCGTCGATAGCGGGCCGGATCGCGCCCTGATCGAGCGCCTGCGCATGGCCCACTTCGACGCCGCCGTCATCTTCACCGTTTACAGCCAGAATCCGCTGCCGGCGACCCTGCTCTGTTACCTCGCCGACATTCCCCTGCGCCTGGCCCACGGCCGCGAGAACCCGTACCAGCTCCTGACCGACTGGATCAAAGAGACGGAACCGGAAGAGCAGGTGCGCCACGAAGTGCAGCGCCAGCTCGACCTCGTCGCCACGGTAGGCAGCCATACCTCCGATCCGCGCCTCTTATTACAGGTCCCACCGGCTGCGGTTGCGCGGGTCAGGGCGCTCCTGCAAGACGCTGGCATCGACCCGGCCCGGCCGTGGCTCGCCATTCATGCCGGCTCGACAGCCGCGTCGCGCCGCTACCCGCCGGAACATTTCGCCGCCGCCGCCCGCCTGCTGGTGCGGGAACACGGCATCCCCGTCGTCTTCACCGGCACGCAGGCTGAGGTGCAGCTTGTCGCAGGTATCCAGCAAATGATGCAGGCTCCCTCCCTTTCGCTGGTCAACCAACTGAATCTGGCCGAGCTGGCAGCCCTCTTCCAGCTGGCGCCGGTCGTCATCAGCAATAACACCGGCCCGGCGCACATCGCTGCCGCCGTGGGCACGCCGGTCGTCGATCTCTACGCGCTGATCAACCCGCAGCACACGCCCTGGATGGTGCCCAATCGCGTGCTCTACCACGATGTGCCCTGCCGCTGGTGTTACCGGAGCATCTGCCCTGAGGGGCATCACGCCTGCCTGCGGAAAGTCGAACCGGAGCGCGTGGTCGCCGCCGCTCTCGAGCTGCTCGGCCGGCGAGACGCGAACCTGAGCCTGTTTCCCTACGCCCGGGCAGCGCTCCCCCTGTAACCGGAAGGAAAGGCGATGAGTCAATCTACTCGAATCCGGCAACCAGAACTGGCAGCGAATCTGTGGCGCGCGACCGGCGTCGTCCAGGCAGCCGTCTACGTCCTGACCGGCATCTGGCCCTGGCTCTCCATGCGCACCTTCCTCAAGGTCACCGGTCCTAAAGCGGATCTCTGGCTGGTGAAGACAGTCGGGGCGCTGGTGACCGTTGTCGGGACCGTACTCGGCCTCGCCGTGCTGCGCCGCCAGGTGACGCCCGAAATCGCCCTGCTGGGTGCGGGCAGCGCTGGCGCGCTCGCCGGGGTAGATGCGCTCTATGTCGCCCAGGGCCGCATCCCGCCCGTCTACCTGCTCGACATGGCCGGCGAGCTGGTTCTCGTCGCGGGCTGGCTGCTGGGCGCGCTAAACAAAGTAGACCGGATGCCGGCCTATCTCACTACAGGAGCAGCATGAACCAATCTCGCGTATCCGTACTCATGCCCACCTACAACCAGGCTGCCTTCGTCCAGCGGGCGCTCGACAGCCTCTGCGACCAGTCCCTGAGCGAGTGGGAGCTGATCATTGTGGACGACGGCTCGACTGACGACACGGCCACGCGGCTGGCCCCCTACCTGGACGACCCGCGCGTCTGCTACGAGCGGCTGGCGAACAATCAGGGGCGCGGCGCGGCGCTGAACGCGGCGCTAGACATGGCGCGGGCCCTGTTCATCGCCTACCTGCCCTCCGACGACGTCTATTACCGGGAGCATCTGGAAAGCCTGCTGAGCGCGCTGGAGGCGAATCCCGGCGCCGCGCTGGCCTTTAGCGGCGTGCGTCACAGCTACAACCGGATGGCCGAGGGCCAGATTCCCGGCAAGTGGCTGCAGATGGTCCAGGTGATGCACCGCCGCCTGCCGGAGCGCTGGCTGGACCGCACGGAGCTGGTCAGCGACGATCTGGGCCGCCTTTACTGGGACCGGCTATCCGGGCACGGCGTCTTTGTCGCCACCGGCGCGATAACGTGCGAATGGGTGGATCATCCGGGCCAGCACCACAAGCTGCTGCAGGAGCCAATTGGCGGGATCAACACATACCGCTCCCGGTTCAACGTGCCCTACCCGCTGCGCTACCAGACAACCGAAGGTAACTTCATCGACGAGGTGGAACATTACCGCCGCTTCCGCGAGCGGCCCGACACTCCCCTGGCGACCGATGGTCTGAAGATCGTCCTCGCCGGCGAGCTGGCCTACAACCCGGAGCGCGTCCTCGCTCTTGAAGAACGCGGGCACAGGCTCTACGGGCTGTGGATGCCCCACCCGTACTGGTATAACAGCGTCGGGCCCGTCCCCTTCGGGCACGTCGAAGACCTGCCGCGCGACGACTGGCGTGCCGCACTACACGAAATTCAGCCCGACGTCATCTACGCCCTGCTTAACTGGCAGGCGGTGCCCTTCGTCAAAGAGATCCTCGACGCCAACACCGGCATTCCCCTCGTCTGGCACTTCAAGGAGGGGCCGTTCATCTGCCTGGAACATGGCATCTGGAACGAGCTGGTGGCGATCCATCGCGGCGCTGCCGGACAGATCTTCTGTAACGCCGAAACGCGGGATTGGTACGACACAGTCATCCCCGGTCTCAGCCGCAGCACCCCCAACCTGCTGCTCGACGGCGATCTGCCGAAGCAGGAGTGGCTGGAGGGCGAGCGCTCGCCGCGCCTCTCCAAGCAGGACGGGGAGGTACATACAGTCGTGCCGGGCCGCCCCATTGGCCTGCACCCGCACACGGTCGCCGAGCTTGGCGAGCAGGGTATTCACCTGCATTTCTACGGCGATTTTACGCAGAAGCAGTGGGTCGCGTGGATCAAGAAGACACAGGGCATGGCCCCCGATCATCTACACCTGCACTCACAGGTAGACCAGGGCGGTTGGCTACGCGAATTTTCGCAGTACGATGCCGGCTGGCTGCACTGGCTGCCCAGCAGCAACGGCGGCGACGTGCGCCGGGCCAACTGGGACGACCTCAACTACCCGGCCCGCATCACGACCCTCGTCACCGCGGGACTGCCCCTGCTGCAATATGACAACGAAGGCGCCGTTGTCGCCACGCAAAGCCTCGCCCGCCGGCACGACCTCTCCGTCTTCTTCAAGAGCATCCCCGAGCTGGGCGAGAAATTGCACGATCGCGACCGTATGGCTGCGCTGCAGGATAGCGTCTGGCGGCAGCGCGAGCAGTTCACCTTTGACTACCATGCCGACCGTCTGATCGAGTTTTTCCGCGAGGTGATCGCGAGCCACAAGAACGGGGGATGAAGGCGCCTGTGGATGACTATACGATGAATGACCTGAGGCCGACGCCCGTTATTGTCTGCCTGGCTCATCTGGGCTGGGACTTCGTCTGGCAGCGCCCGCAGCAGATCCTTTCGAGGCTGGCCCGCCACTACCCGGTGCTCTATATCAACGAGCCTGTCCACCTCCCCCAGGGAACCACCGCGCCGCAGCTGGTGCAGGTAGCGGCCGGAGATGGCGTCAGTGCCTGGCAGCCAGGTATGCCTGACGAGCGTGCCGTGCTCGAACAATGGCGAGACATCTACGGGGCGATGGTGCGCACGCTCCTCCTGGCGGAAGGCTTCGTACAGGAGTCCGCCGATGGAAGCGGCCTGCAGCCGTTGCGCCCGCTCATTCTCTGGTTCTACACACCTACCCCCTACTACCTGCTGGAGCTGATCCCCGCCGATCTCGTCGTCTACGACGTGATGGACGAGCTGGCAAGCTTCCAGGGCGCCAGCGCCGACCTGCAGCAGCGTGAAGCCGCCGTCCTGCAGGCAGCCGATCTTGTCTTCACGGGCGGGCGCAGCCTTTACGAGTCGCGCCGGGATTGCCATCCGCACGTCCATCTCTTCCCCAGCGGCGTGGATATTGCCCACTTCGCCGGCGCCGCAGATGCGACCACCCCGCCCAGCGAGCTGCTCGCCGGTATCCGCGGGCCGCGCCTCGGCTACGTCGGCGTAATTGACGAGCGCATCGACCTGCCGCTCCTGGCCCGGCTCGCCGATACTCTTCCAGAATGGTCGCTGATCATGGTTGGCCCGATCGCCAAGATCGAGGAGTCGGCCCTTCCCCGGCGCCCCAACATTTACTACCTGGGCAAACAGGCCTACGCTGCACTACCGTCGCTCCTCAAAGGGTTTGACGTCTGTCTCATGCCCTTTGCTTTGAACGAGGCTACGCGGCACATCAGCCCAACCAAGACGCTGGAGTATATGGCGGCGCAGAGGCCCATCGTCAGCACCAGCGTGCCCGACGTCGTCGCCTCCTGGGGCGACGTGGTGTGGATTGCCGATGGGCCGGATGCGTTCGCGCAGGCCATCGACGCGGCGATGCGCGAGCCCGAAGAGGCGTGCCGGCAAAGGCAGGCCCGGGCGGAGGCGCATCTGTGCCGGAGTAGCTGGGACGGCATCGCCGCCTCCATGCAGGCGCTGATCGCCGCAGAATTAGCAGGCATGGAGTGTGCTGATGACGACAATTGATTTCGGCGACTTCCGGCGGACGACCCCGCTCTACCGCGACTTTGGCCACAGCCGCGGCCGGCCGGTAGACCGCTACTACATCGAGCGTTTCCTGGACGAACGCCGCAGCGCTATCGCCGGCTGCGTGCTGGAAATGGGCGACGACCGCTATACGCGCCAGTTTGGCGACGGGCAGGTGACGCGAAGTGACGTCCTCGACCTGCCGCGTGAAGATAGCCAGCCGACCATCGTCGCCGACCTCACCAGGGCTGACCACGTAGCGGGAGACCAGTTCGACTGCATCATCTTCACCCAGACGCTGCAATATATCTACGAGCTGCAAACCGCAGTCGCCACCCTGCACCGCCTGTTGCGCCCCGACGGCGTCCTGCTGGCGAGCTTTCCGGTCGTCAGCCAGATATGCCACTTCGACATGGACCGCTGGGGTGACTACTGGCGCTTCACCAGCGCTTCCGTCCGGCGCTTGCTGAGCGATGCTTTCTGCCCCGAAAACGTCACCGTCCAGAGCCACGGCAACGTCCTCGCGGCCCTCTGCTTCCTCCACGGCCTGGCTACCGAAGATCTGTCTACCGAGGAGCTCGATTACGCGGACCCCGATTACGAGATTGTCGTCACGGCGAAAGCGGTCAAGGGCCGGACCACCACAAGGAAATGAGGAGGTAACCTATGTCTGAGAATGGCGCACTACCCCACCCCATAAACGTCCTGGAGGTCCTGGGCAATGCCATCGTCGGCGGAATGGAAAACTACGTCAGCAACCTGTTGACCCGGCTGCCGCCCGAGGAGTTTAACGTCACCGTGTTAGTACCCTTTGAGAGCCCGGTAACGGCCCGGTTGCGGGAGTGGGGCTATGAAGTCCACGTCACGGCGATGGGCGACGACCCGCCCTGGCGCTCCATCCAGACTGCCGTTTCCCTCGTGCGCGAGTACGATATCCATTTGATTCACGCCCACCTCCCGGTCGCTCACGTGGTCGGCGCTATCGCCGGTTGTCTGGCGCGCCGGCCGGTTGTTACCACCCTGCACTCGATGAGCCTGACCGCGCACGAGCTGGGGATTTATCACACGGCCGGCGGTCACCTGATCCTCGTCTGCCAGCATGCCTACAACGAGGCGCGCAGCCTGGGCGTCGCCGCCCATGACCTGACCTTGATTCATAACGGCGTCGATACCAGCCGTTTTACCCCAAAGAAGGACGGCACTGCCTTCCGCCGGGAGGCTGGTATCCCGGCCGGCGCGCCCCTGGCCGGCTTTGTGGGTCGGCTATCTCCGGAAAAGGGGCCCGATCTCTTTGTTCGTGCTGCGCATTTTGCGGCCCAGCGCCACCCCTCCGCCCACTTCGTTCTCGTCGGAACCGGCCCTATGGAAGGCGAGCTTCACGGGATGATCGCTAAGCTAGGGATGGCGGAGCGCATCCATCTGGCCGGCCTGTGGGATGACGTCTCGCCTGTCTTTCCGGCCTTCGACCTGCTTGCGCAGACCTCTCGCCTCGAGGGCACGCCGCTGGCCCTTCTGGAGGGAATGGCGGCCGGCCGGCCGACCGTAGCCCTGGGCGTCGGCGGCGTTGTGGAGATCGTCGAGGTCGGCACCACCGGATTGCTCTACAGCGCTGACGACTGGGAGGGCGTCGGCTGGGGCATGCTGGAGCTGCTGAACGACCCGGAGCGGGCCCGACGTATGGGCCAGGCAGCGCGGAAACGCGTCCAGGCTCACTATACAGTAGACTGTAGCGCCGAGCGCACAATGACGCTCTTCCGCCGGCTGGTCGCGCACAACCGCTACCACCGCCTCTCCCTGCCGGACGGCGTTCCGCAACCGCATGTCTGACTCTGCGCCCGCCCTGCCGCATCAGGTTGATCCCGCCTGGGCGGCAGCGCGCAACATTCTCGTCATGCGCCCGGACAATATCGGAGACGTCGTCATGACCGGGCCGCTGCTGCGCGCAGTCCGGCAGGCATTGCCCCACAGCCGGTTGACCCTCCTTGCCAGCCCCGGCGGCGCGCAGGCGGCCCCGTTGCTGCCCTGGCTCGACCAGGTCATCCCCGAGCGCGTCTTGTGGCAGGACCTCGGCCACCTGGCGTTCGATCCCGGGCGGGAGCACGCGCTGATCGCCCGCCTGCAGCAGGGCCGCTTTGATGCCGCGATCATCCTCACCAGCTTCAGCCAGAGTCCCTACCCTCCGGCGTTCGTCGCCCGTCTCGCCGGCATCCCCCTGCGGCTGGGCGCCTCCAAAGAGCGCGAAGGCGGGCTGCTTACCCACGCGCCGCCTAACCCGCCCGATGAAAGCCACCAGGTAGAACGCAACCTGCAGCTGATCGAGGCGGTGGGCTTTCTGGTGGCCGATCGCCGGCTCTCTGTGCGCATTCCGGCCGAAGATGCCGCCTCGGCTGCCCGGCGCCTGGCGGCTGAGGGTATGGGTCCTGACATCCCCTTCATTTTGCTCTGTCCCTGGGCCAGCTGCCAGGCCCGCACCTACTTCCCCGACCGGTTCGCCGTAGCCGCGCGCGAGCTGGCTACCGTTACGGGCTGGCCTGTGGTCGTCAGCGGCGCTCCCGGCGACCGCGAGCGCAGCAAGCCCATCCTCTCCGCGCTGGAGATGCGCGGTATCGACCTCGTCGGGCGCACCACCGTCGCGGAGCTGGCGGCGCTGGTCGCGAGTGCCCGCCTCGTACTGGCGAATGACAGCCTGCCTATGCACCTGGCCGACGCCCTGGAGACGCCGGCGGTCATCCTCTATTCGGGCACCGAGCTGGAATCGCAGTGGGCTCCGCGTCACGGGCCGCACCGCCTGCTACGCCGCCCGACCTCCTGCAGCCCGTGCTACGCCTTCACCTGCCCCTACAATCTCGACTGCCTGGACTTCAGCCCGGCCGTGGTGGTGGCCGAGGCGCTGCAGCTGCTTGGTGCCCGCGCCGCGCAGGACTTCACTACAAATTCAGTACTTCAGTACTAGAAGAAGCAGTACAACAGTCTCTGTTCTCACCGCCCGCAATGGTTATGATACGTATTCTGTACTGCACTTGGTGCAGCATACTATCGACGTTGTGTAAACGGAACAAGGGGAAAGAGCCAATGACGCCTTATCCACTGGTCGGTTCGCAACACAGCCCACCTTACAGCCAGACGCGAACACGCCCAACCCATCACCTGGAGAAACTGACTCAGCGCCTGGCCGAGCTGTTCAGGGCTCGCGTCTGCGTACTGGATGATGAGGAGACGGTACTCGCCAGCACAGAAGAGGATTGGGTAGGCTGCGCCTTTTCCAGCCTGATCGCTAAGGGCTGCCCAGCAGCCTTCCGCGTACCATTCCAGATCGACGCCCAGGCCGGCGAAATCGCCGTCTGCGAGCTGGGCGACCGCGAGCGCATCTCCCCCCGGCTGGCCCATGTGCTGATCGAGATGATTCTGGCCGAAACGGCCGCGCACCGGGAACTTTCCGCGCGCAGCGAGGCCAAGAACAAATTCATTTACGATCTGCTGCACGGACACATCCAGGACGAGGCAACGATCCTGCACTATGCCGAGCTGCTGAGGCTGGACCTCAACCCCCCGCGTACGGTCATCCTGATCGACGCCCACGCCTACATTATCGGCGACGAAGGGGACGAAGAGGAGGCCGGGCCGGCCTCGTCACAACAGGCGCAACGCCGCGCTCAGTACATCATCGACACCATCATCCGCTTCTTCCACCTGCCGGATGACCTCATCTGCGCCTATCTGGGTGGCGGCGAGATTGCCGTACTGAAGGCCAGCGACCGGCAGAACCTGGCTGCCTGGGCCGACGACAGCTCCGGCGAGAACAGCGCCTGGGCCGACCTCACGGCGCTGCGGTGCGCGGCCGACGCGCTGCTGGATCGCCTGCCCGTAGGCTCACGAGAGAAGATCAATATCGGTCTGGGCCGCTACCATCCGGGACTCACAGGCCTGGCAGATTCTTACGCCGACGCCCAGACGGCACTTTCGCTAGGCCGCCACTTTCACAAAGATAAGCGCATCCACTGGCTGGCCGAGCTGGGCGTTGTCGCCTTTGTAGGTATCAGCGATGAGGAGACGAAGCTGGAGCTGGCCGAACACCTGCTGAGCCCGCTGAACGAGGAACCGGAGCTGTTGCAGACCCTGGAACAGTTCTTTGCCGAGGATTGTTCGCTTTCCCTCGCCGCAGCCGGCCTCTCCATCCACCGCAACACCCTGAGCTACCGGCTGGACAAGATCACCTCGCTCACCGGGCTCGACCCCCGCCGCTTCGACGACGCCGTCCAGATCCGGCTGGCGCTCATGCTGCGCCTGATCAACGCCACACAGTCGGCACAGTTCCCGACCGGGAACGGCAGCTGCGGCTAACTGCCCCGCTACCCTGACCTAGAGCAGGTCGTAGTAACTCTGCCCGGCGCAGGCCCGGCAGAGAATCTCATCCCCACAGTGCACCTCGCGCTCGTTGGTGATTTCCTCGCCACAGCGGTCGCAATCCACGCGCAAGCCGGGCCGGCTGAGGATCGCCGAGACCGGACGGCGCAGCGCCACAGGCTGTATGTTCAGCAACAACTCGTCGGGAATCAAGTGATAGGCTTCCAGATAGGCGTGCCAGCGGCTGCGCGCGTGCGGCGCGTAAAGGTCGGCCAGATCCCGCACGTTGTTGGCCGGAGCCACGCGGATGGCGACCTCCCGTCTGACGTCCACCAGTGTCGCCGCCATCTTGCCATAATCCTCGGGCCATAGGGTGCGCGCGCCCACGCTGCAATCGGTGGCGATGGCGATGCCATCGGCGCCGCAACCGGCAATCTCCACGATAGTCAGCAGCCCTTTCCGTTTGTTCTCGAAGCGCTGCCACGTGTCGTCCAGCAGGCCCAGCGCCCGCAGGCCGCCCAGCCCGAGCCGCACGCCCAGCACCTGGCGCGGGCAGAGGTGGCGGTGGCGCGCCGCCGATTCGGCTAGAAGCAGTTCCAGCAGCGCTGCTGGGGGTATAGTTTCCGTCATCGGTTGGCTGGTCTTCTGTAAGTTGTCGGCGACGAGCGGGACAGCAGGTGCTATCACGAGTGCTTCCACGACGTTCTCTCCTTTCCAATTTCATCCCCAACGGGCGCAATGCGCCGGGACTCTCGGGAGGCGACGCCGTTTCCGTGCGTCACCCTCATCTCCTTGGCCGGGAGATCCGACCGCCAGGCCATAGCAGGGTTGCCGTAGGCCGGCCGGTTCGGAGATAGTCTGGTTGTTCAGGTTGCCGGGTCGTCAGACGTCCCGGTGCAGGTCAAACTGCTGCGGCGTCGTCAGGTCGATTTTCAGCTCGCGCAGGACCGTCCCGTCTTCGCGCTCTTCCAGTGTGCTCGTCGAGAGGCCGACTTCCACGTCCAGCCCCAGCTCGGCCAATCTTGGTATCTGGTTGACGTGAAACTCCAGATAGCGCGGTTTCTGGCTCCGGGTGTAATCATGGTAGCACAGGCTGCGGAAGGCGTTGACCACGCGTGGGATGTCATCGCCAAAGACTTTCGCCGACTTTAGCAGATAATCCTGATTCGAAAAATGGTGGGTGGGCGGCAGCGACTGGCCCGCGTTCTGCTGGTAGTTCTGGCCCGTCAGCTTATTCTCCAGGGAGCAGTAGTGCAGGCCAATGGACAGACCGCGCTCCAGGCCAAAAGCCAGCAGCTCCAGACAGACAAGTTCGCTGCCGGCGATAGGCACGCCTCCGGCATACCAGTAGTTGTACAACGTCTGGTAGGGCCGTTTCTTGATCTGGAAGCCGCGTTCATTGAACGCTTCGGCGTTGTTCAGCGGATAGCAGAACTCCAACAGGTTAATGCTGTGGATGCCCAGCTCGTCCAGCTCCAGCAGCAGCTCCTTCATCACCTCGGCGCTGCCCGGCAGAACAGGCATCTCCACCATCACCGTGGGGATGTACTGCCGCGCCAGGGCAATCCGCGAGAGCGTGTGGCGCTGCCCCCGCGCCAAATCGTGCATGCGGATACTGAAGCGAATCTCCTGCAGGCCGGCGTCCCGCAGATCGGCCAGCAGCGCCTCGTTCGTGTGGTCGCCCGTCGTATACAGGCGCGTGTGGGCCGCCGGGAAATGGCGCTGCGCCGCCTCGAAGAAGGCCAGCGTCTCGCCACGATGGACGAGCGGCTCGCCGCCGGTCAGGGCCAGGTAGGCGGCCTGGTAGCCGGCGGCAGCCCCTTCGGCCAGCTCCTCGGCCGGGTTGCGCTGGTGGCTCTGGTAGAAGTCGTATTCAACCTGGTTGGGGTTGAAGCAGTAATAACAGTCGCGGTGGCATTGCAGGGAGACGAAGAAGGTGGCGCTGCCCTCGCCGGTCTGGCAGGCCACACAGGCCGGCGAGATGGCGTTGGCGACGACGCTGCGCCCGCCGTTGCGGAACGTGGCCTCCAGCGCCCGCAGCCGGGCCAGCGCCGCCTCGGTCTCGGCGCGCTGGTCGTCTGCGGCGATCTCGATGCCCGTGGCGGCAAGCTGGGCCATAAAGTCGTCGTGGATGCGCCGGTAGGTCTCCGCGTAGGCCGCGAAGGCCGGGTTGCGAATTATGTCGAGGTTGTCGCTCGTGAGGGTCGTAATCATGAAAGTTCCTCGCGCAGCGTCTGGGTAGCCGTGCGCCGCTGTAGGCCTGGCGGAATAACCGAGCCAAAGGGATTCTTGCGCCGGAAATCGCAGATCGCACAGAAGTCGCTGCCCGTCGCCGCCGGATAGGGCGCCCGGCAGCGCTGGCAGCGGGCCACAGCGCCCTGCTGCAACTCCCACACAGACGGTCCCTCGAAAATGTCGTTATAAGACGGCTGGCTCTCCAGGGCGAGGACCGCGGGCGCGCAGACGTGCGCGCACATGCCGCAGCCGATGCAGGCATGCGGCGCAACGGTCAGGCAAAAGCCGTCGTCGTCAATAGCCAGAGAAAGCGCGCCCGTTGGGCAGACGCGGGCACACGCGCCACACGCCGTACAACCTTCGCCGACGGCTAACGTGGCAAAGCCCGGAAGCGGCAGCGGCGCCGTCGACTGCTCTGGAGGCGGCGCGCCGAGCTTTTGCAGCGCATAGATCTGGCGCAGCCGCTCGCGGAAGGGATGGTTGCCCCCGGCTACCGGCGCTTCGGTCTGGGTCTCATTGTGCCGCAGGTGGAAGAGATCGCGCCGGGAGACGGGGGGCGAATCCGCGGCGTAGACGGGCCGGGGCGCCCAGCTCTCGTCTGCCGGCCCCGAGAGCGTGAGGCATCGCTCCTTACCCCACAGCGCCAGCGTCGCCTGCGCCTCAACAAGCTGGTTCGCTACCGCGCTGCTGGCCTTCTGCCAGGGACAACCGTCACAGGCATCATCGCGCACGACAATCTGCTCGACGTCGCCGGCTGCCAGCAGCAGGAGGGCCGCGCTGCCCAGTCCGGCGAGGCAGCCGCGCACGCGAATCGCCGCCTCGACGCCAGGCACGCCGCGCGTCACCTCCGGGTTAAGCTGGCAAAGCAGCTCAACCCGCCGCGCCCCAAGGACCTGTGTGCAGCGCACCAGCGCCGGCACCTCGTCTTCGGCCGTGATCGCGCCCGTCGGGCAGACAGGCAGGCACGCCAGGCAGAACTGGCAGGCGTCGGCATCGAGTACGGGGGGTGTCCCCGGCTCGATCGCGCCTGCGGGGCAGATGTCGCTGCACGCCCGGCATTGCTGCGCCTTATCGTGGTAGCGCAGACAATGCTCGCCGCTCAACAGCAGCGTTCGCTGGTCGTCCGGCGCCAGCTGCTCGGCGAGGCGAAGGAGGTTCATAGGGACCGTGCTTTCTCCACGTCCAGGAGCCGGGCCAGCTCGGTCAGGGCGCCGCGCACGATCAGGGCCAGCCCACGATAGAAGTCAGTCTGGGCCAGTATGACCATTTGCTCGCTCCAGGTTGGCGCCCAAACGAGCAGGTGCTGCCGGCAGAAGTCACGCTGCCCCTGTACGGCTCGTTCCAGTGCCTCCTCATCGCCCTCTTCCAGTGCAGCCAGGCCCAGGCGGGCCAGATGAGCGATGAAGAGCATCTCCAGCCCAATATGGTCGTCCGGCTCGTGGTGCAAATTAGCCAGCTCCAACCCAAAGCGCCGGTACCAGGCCCGCACATCCAGCGTGCTTTCACTGAAGAGCACGCGCTCTTCGGTATAGTAGACAGACTCCCACGGCGCAATTGGCACCAGGCCGCCGCCGGCAAAGAGGCGCGTCCAATCTACCTGCAGGTCACTGAAGACGGCGCCGGCATCCTCCGCGTAGGAGGCAGCCCATTGTTGCAGCATTGCCAGGCCGGCGACCACATCAGGGTTTTCGCTGGCAAACGGCACATCGGTAAAAATCTCGTCTTCAATCAATACCGCAATCTCGTCTTGCGCCGGCTGGTTGTAGAGAAGCTTGCCGAGCATACCAAACAGAAGGAACTCGCCTGCCAGCATCTCATCCCGATTTTCTCGCCATTGTTCATTCAGTGTCATCTATCGACTCCGTACGTCGGTTATCGTTGGGTTTCTACGTCGCCGGCAGCTTTCACACGGGTCCGGCGATAGTGCAAGTATAAGAGGATGAGGGGTGTGACCCCCAGTGATAATAAGACTAGAAAGTAGGTGACAAATGTAATAAGCTCGCTACCGGCACCGCCCTCCGTCTGACTGCAGTCAAAGTAGGGGAGGTGCGGGACCTCCCCTACTTTGATTTACTTCTCTTTTCCTCGTCTGGCGGTCTCGAGTCTCACGACGCCGAGCCACCGGCCTTTGCAGGCCCCGAGGGTTCGTTGTCTGCCCTAGAGCCCAAGGGCGACGTGTGTCGCGTAGAAGAGGTAGCGACCCACGACCTCGGCAACCAGCACGAGAACGAAGGCACTCAACGCCAGGTTGCCCAACGTCCGTTCCCGTCCGGGAGCGGAAGCGGCCTGGAAGATGAAGAAGCCCAGGATACCGGCTCCGGCAAAGACGAGGGCCACGCGCAGGGCCAGGAGAAGGCCGTAATTGCTGATGGTAACGCGCGCCGTCTCCTGCATAGCCACGCTGCCCGCGGACAGGGTGGTCAGGTAGAGAGACGTAGCCAGGAGCTGTACGCCGAGTACCACGACGGCCACCACGGCAATCCAGCGCAGGGAGGAGCGCATCAACGTGCACAGCTCCTCTTCGCAGCCGGGATCCTGCTTTCGGGCAGTCGCAAAGGTGACGACGAAGGCCGCTCCCACGGCGAACAGCCCCAACAACACGGTCGTGCTGAAGAAGGAGATCGGCGTCGCCAGCGAGTTCCACGCCGGCTGGTTCGGTATCATGTAGACGCGCGCCATGGTGTAGACGAGGCCTGCGCCCGCAACGGCTGCCAGGATGGCGACTATGTTGCGCACGCTAAAGCTCGCTATCTTGCGCCACTGCATGATGGCGAAAGCGCCGCCGAGCACGGCGAAGATGAGCACGAAGAGGATCTCGCGGCTCAGCCACGAGCTGCCGATGTTCGTGATCGCTCGTGGCGCGTTGATCATGTTACCCAGGTGCAGAAGCGAGGCGAGGATCGCCAGTACGAGCACCGGACCGATGGCCACGAGGGCATAGTTGCTCAGCCGGTCAGCCCACTCCTCGCCTTTGGCGCGTCTGGCAAGGTAGTGCAGGGCGCCAAGGACCAGAAAGGAACCAACTGACATCTGGGCCAGAATGGTGAAGATGATCAGGGCCCATTCCTTTGTATCCATTGTTACATCTCCTCCGGCAAGT
>ENA-UOUL01003361-UOUL01003361.1-bioreactor-metagenome-genome-assembly--contig:-NODE-3361-length-16592-cov-3.882955_pt1 | contig 16592 bp, 10 predicted proteins | sample MGYA00249838_ERZ747220 | MGnify/ENA primary metagenome ERZ747220 (study PRJEB28778, sample SAMN05720191) | bioreactor metagenome | isolation source: Anaerobic biogas reactor | place: USA:Washington...
GGGACTCAGAAAATCAGTAGTCAACAATCAGAAATCAGCAATCGGGTGGGCGGTGTCACCGCCTGTTGCCTCTTGCGGTGGTGGGGCGGGGGCAGTATAGTGTTCGCGGTTTGGAGGGGCGGTAGTGGGCATCCTTGACGAATGGAGGCTGTATGGACGGTTCGGGTTCGTTGGCTGGCGCAGCGGCAGGGCACCGGGCGCCGCGGGCGCTGTTGGCGGCGGTGGTGCTGGTGTCGGCTTCGGGGCTGATGTTCGAGCTGGCGCTGACGCGGATATTCTCAGCCACGATCTGGTACCACTACGCGTTCGTGGCGATTTCGGTGGCGCTGTTCGGATGGGGGCTTGGCGGGTTTTTCGTGTACCTGCTGGGGCTGTCGCGGTTCGGCCGGCACGCCCAGAAGCTGCTGGCGGTGCTGTCGATCGTGCTGGCGGTGGTGCTGCCGCTGTTTCCGTACGGCATTTTGCAGTTTCCGTTCTCGCCGGAGCGGATGAACTTCTACTTCATGCTGAGTCTGGCCCCGTTTTTCGTCGGCGGGGCGGTGCTGAGCCTGGCGTTCGAGGCGCACGGGCGGGACGTGAACCGCTTGTACTTCGCCGACCTGGTCGGCGCAGCGGCGGGCACGCTGGTGGTGCCGGTGGTGCTGTCGCTGTTGGGAGCGGAGACGACGGTGATGGCGATCGCCGTCTTGCCGGCGCTGGCGGCGGTGATCCTGGCGGCGACGTCGCGCCCCAAACGGGCGAAGGTGTTGACCGCGGTGGCGGTGGTTGTCTTGGCGGGCAACATCGGGCTGGCGGTGTGGAATCTTCAGACGCAGACGCTGAACATCCGCGACGGTTCAGACAAGGCACTGTACAAGCTGCTGGCGGCGCATCCCGAGGCGCGGATCGAGTCGGATGAGTGGAACGCCTATTCGCGGATCACGTCGGTCAGCGGATTCGACGACACTCACGCGGTTCGGCTTTTCATCGACAGCGACGCTGAGACGAGCGTGCTGAAGTGGGACGGAACGGCTGAGGGATTGGCCGATGGGATGGAGTGGTTCCGGGCGTTTCCGTTCCGGATCGCGTCCGAGCCGCGGGTGCTGGTGATCGGGCCCGGCGGCGGGACGGACGTGGTGCTCTCGCTCGTGGCGGGCAGTCCGAAGGTAACCGCGGTCGAGATGAACCCGTTGATCGTCAACCGCGTGCGTCAGCTCGGGGCGGCGGCGGGCAATCTCTACGACCATCCGAAGGTCGAGCTGGTGATGGACGAGGGACGCAACTTCATCCAGCGGACCGACCGGAAGTTCGATCTGATCATTCTGGGGTTCGTCGATTCGTGGGCGTCGGTGGCCAGCGGCGGGCTGTCGCTGACCGAGAACTACCTGTACACCCGCGAGGCGATCGAGGCGTATTACGACCATCTGAGCGATAGGGGGGCGTTGGTGATCGTGCGGTGGCCGACGGACGTGCCGCGGCTGGTGGCCAATTCGGTGGACTTACTGACGGATCGCGGGCTGTCGGTCGCCGAGGTGGGTCAGCGCATCCTCGCGGTGGCCAAGACCAAGCCGCAGGGCGAGGAACCGGTCGAGACGGTGTTCATGCTCGCCCGTTCGCCGATCGAGCCGGCGAAGATCGACGCCATGCTGGCTGGGCACGGCGAGGCCCACGTGTTCTACGGGCCGGGCCGGCCGTCGGACCAGCCGTATCAGGACCTCTTCGAGGGCACGATCGACTTTCCCCGCTATACCGAGAGCTTCGATAAGCTGGCGACTCCGGTCAACGACAACCATCCGTTTTTCTTCGCGACGGACAAGCCGTACGGCGTTCCGGATTTCGCGGTTCGGCTCTTGACCGCGCCGGTGACCGGGGTCATGGGGTTCGCGGTGGTGTTGCTGGCGGGCGGCCGGGTGTTCGGCTTCCGCGCTCCGGGCGGACGGACGCTGCTGTATTTCGCCGGTCTGGGCGTCGGGTTTATCGTCTGCGAGGTGGCGTTGATTCAGCGGCTGATCCTGCTGCTGGGCCATCCGATCTACACGCTGGTGGTGATTTTGTTCACGCTGCTGCTGGCGGGCAGTCTGGGCAGCTTCCACGCCCGTCGCTACCCAGCCGAGCGGATCGGGTCGGCCCTTGGCCGGATCATCCCGATCCTGGTGGTTTTGATCGTGATCGCGGCGTTCGCGCTGCCGGCGATCGTTCAGGCGACGCTGGCCCTGCCGCTGGCGGCGAGGATCGGATTGACCGCGGCGTTGGTCTTCCCGTTCGGATTTTTGATGGGCATGCCGTTCCCGCTTGGGCTTCGGCACTCAGCCCAGGATGAGCGCGGCGCTCCGGTCTCGGCGCTCTGGGGCGTCAACGGCGCGGCGTCGGTGATCGGGTCGATCGCGGGCATGGTGCTGGCGGTGGCGGCGGGATTCACGTGGGTGTTCCTGGCCGGCGCGGCGTGCTACGCGGTTTCGTGGCTCGCCCGGCCGCGTTGAGTCTGATGTAAGAAGCCCTACATGATCATCAGCGGAATACCCCTTGTCTGTGCCGTGGTTTCGGGTCTGGCCAATACCGTGGTTGCGGTGACGGTTAAAGGGGCTCAGCATTACGACTGCCGTCCTTCGCGGTTCGGCGCGTTGGCCATGACGGCTGCGGGCGCGATTTCGCTGGTCGTGGCCCTGACCCAGCCGGGTTCGTGGTGGGATTGGCACTTGTGGACGCTCGGGATCGTTCTGGGCCTCCTTTGTTACGGCACCGTCACCGCCACCGTACTGGCCAACCACTACGGGCCGCCGTCGCTGCCGTGGGCCATGGCCAATCTGGGCCTGATCGTGCCGATCGGCCTGGCGGCGGTGTTTCTGGGCGAGGCGCTTCGCTGGACCGACGCTTTGTGTCTGATCGTCTTTGGCGGCATGCTGCTGGCGTTCGTCCGCGGCACCGCCCGCGCCGGGGACGTCCGGGCCGATCGGCGACTCACGTTGATACTGCTCCTGGCGATGGTCCTCCTGGTCAACGGCACGCTGATGTTCGGGTTCAAGCTCAACGCCTTTCTGCCGGCGGGCGTGAACCTCTCAGCCCTCTCGCCGATCATGTACGCCGCGGGCGCGTCGCTGTCGTGGCTGGACGAATGGCGGCGGCCTCGTCAGCAGTTCCGGTGGGACCAGATCGCGTGGGGCGTCGGTATGGGCCTGGGCAACGGCACGGCCGTCCTGCTGTTGCTGGTGGCGATGCAACTGCCGGCCTCGGTCGCCTTTCCCGTGATCCAGGGCGTCTCGTTCCTGGGCGGCATCGTCGCCACGGCGTTGATCTTCCGTGAACGGCTCAACCCATGGAAATCCCTGGGCATCGTCCTTGGCCTGGCGGTCATCCTTCTGGCGGTGTGGCGTTAGGCCGCGAGTCGATGGCCGTTCCCGTCGTGCGGCGCGCAAAAGAAAAGCGCACCTCGTATCAAGCGAGGTGCGCTTGTTCTCCATGTCGCCCGTTACCTCAGTGCATTGGTTGGGCGGTTACCGCAGACAATCAGCCTCCCGGCATCCGGTGCGGAACTGGCGAAGCACCAGGAGGATGAGTTCGTTACGGTTCTGAACTTCCAGCTTGGCAAACAGGCGACTCAAATGCGTTCGCACGGTGGCGATGGACATCCGCAATTCCGCTGCGATCTGTTTGTCGCTCATGCCCTCCAAGATCAACCGTGCGATCTGCACCTGGCGGCCCGACAGGCCCAGTGCCTCGATCAGTTCATCCCACTCGCGGTCGCTGAAGGCGTCGCCCTCGTCGACCAGACGGTCGTCCGCTTCGTCTCGCGTCACCGATCTGTCCTTGACCAGGTACATTGCCGCAATCATCCTACTCGCCGCCCGCCAGGGCCGACTGCCGCCGGCAGCGCGGGCACTCCGACTTGATGCAGCGTCTCCGGAACCGCCGGAAGACGTACAGAATCAGTTCGTTGCGGTCCTGGACGTTGAGCCGCGTGAAGAGGCGCGTCAGGTGCGTCCGCACGGTCGGAACCGACACTCGCGTCTCGGCCGCCACCTGCTTGTCGCTCAGGCCGTCGAACAGGCACCGGACGATCTGAACCTGCCGCGGAGAGAAGCCCAGATCATCCGAGAGCAACCGCCATTCGCACTCGGAGAAGATCCGACCTTCCGTTCGACAAGAGGCGCCGGTCGTCACGAGTCGCTCCAAACAAAAAAGGCAGCGCGAAGACACTGTCCACCGGTGGACAATGCTTTCGCCCTGCCTTCCACTTGCAGGCCCTTTGTCCTGCCCGTCAAGGCGGTTCGGTCTTATCCCGAACCACAGCACAAATCATGTCAGGTACTAGTATAATCACTCAGTACAGTTTGGCAAGCATTTTTCGGATTACCGGCCAAGATTATCCGCCGGATTGACCTTCGGCGGGCTGGACGGGCGCTTCAGCCGCCGCGTCCTCGGACAGCAGCGACTCCAGCCGTTTTCGTAACTGGGCGATATCCTTGGACTTAAAAGCCGTTCTGGTCCGCTCCAGGGTCTTGATGGCGTCGGAGACCGCCCCGGTCAGCTCGGCCAGACGCGGACAGGCAAACAGGTGGCACGGCTGAGCCGGGTCGCCGGTGGCCTGGGAACTGCGGGCCAGACGCTTCAGGTCCGACAGGGAATCGAGGATATTGCGGAACGTCAGTTCGGCGAAGGCGTCCACGGTCGACCCCGAGGGCGCCTGGCGGCGGTCGGTCATGGCCTTTTCGACCCGCTGAAGGTCCTGGTGCCACTCCTCGATCCGTCGACGGGCCTCGCGGACGAGCCGCTGGACCCTAAAGCCGCGGATCGCCTTGCCGACCTCTTCGAGGAGGATGGGGAAGTCCACGGGTTTGACCAGATAGGCGGCGACGGGAAGCTGGATTGACTGGATGGCTGAGTGGAGCGACGGGTAGCCGGTCACCAGGATCACGGGCAGACCCTCGACGATCCGCGGCAGTTCGTGGATCAACTCCAGTTTGGGATTGCCCGGCATCTTGATGTCGGCGATCAGCAGGTCATACACTCCCCGGCGCAGGAGTTCGGCGGCGGTCGGCGCATCGGCGGCGCAGTCGCAGTGGTAGCCTTCCCGGCGGAGCAGGTCGGCGGTGGAGAACAGAAACGTTTCCTCGTCGTCGGCGATCAATATGCGTCCCGGTTCGGTCATGATCCATCCCCTTGATCGACCGCCATCGGCAGTTCAATGCGGAACGTCGTCCCGCCGCCGTCTTCGGTCTGGAAGCTCAGCGAGCCGTGCATGGCCTCGGCAATGCTCTTGGAGATCGACAGGCCCAGGCCGAGGCTCTTGGCCACGTCGTCCTTGGTGGTGAAGAATGGTTCGAAGATTCGGTCGCGAAGGTCGGGCGGGATTCCCGGCCCCTCGTCGGTGACGGCGATCAAGAGCCGGCCGTTGCCGGCCGAGGCGGCGATCCGAATCGTACCGCCGGCGGGCGAGGCCTCGATCGCGTTGATGACGATATTGTAGAGCACCTGGCGCAGCAGGTCCTCGGGCAGCGTGACGGCGGCGGGCGCTTGGTCGGCCGCCACCTCGAGGGCAACCCGCCGCTCGCGGCCGGTGGGTTCGAGCAGCATCACGATGTCGCGGATGACCTGCTCGACGGAGAATCGCCGGGGCGCGGCCTGGTCGGGACGGTAGAGGTCGAACATCTGCCGGACGATGCGGGAGATGCGGTTGATCTCGTTTTCGATCCGCTGGACGTAGCCGAAATGGGGGTGGCTGTCGGGCACGGCGTCGCGGATCAGCAGGAACGAGTTCTTGATGCCGGCCAGCGGGTTGTTGATCTCGTGGGCGATGCGGGCGGCCATACGGCCGGTGGCGGCGAGTTTCTCGCTTTCGGTCCGCTGCCGCTCCAGTTCGCGGACCCGGGAGGTCCGCTGGCGCACCAGTTCCTCGAGCAGTTCGCGGTGCTCGCGGAGCCGCCGCTCGGTCCGCCGGCGGGCCACCGCGTTGGCGAAGATCTCGCCGACCATTTTGAGCAGGGCGATGTCCTCCTCCATCCAACTGACCGGCCTGTGGACGGAATCGAAACCGAGGAACCCGATGGCGGCGCCGCTGTAGGCCAGCGGCACGTTGACCAGCGACCGGATGCGCTGGGACTGGAAGACCGTCCTTTCCGCCCGTGCCTCGTCGGGCAGGTCCTCGATGCGGGGCACGTGAACCGTTTCCAAACGGCGGATTCGATCGACGATCCAGGAGTAGTCCTGGGTCTGAAGGTCCCGGAGCTTCTCGATTTCGGGCGAGACGCCCGGGGCGCACCACTCGTGGGTGTTGGAAAAAGTGGCGCCGTCCTCCGAGAAGAGGAACACGTAGGCGCGGTCGACGCTGGTCAGCCGACCGATCTGGGTCAGGGCCTGGTCGATGCCGGTATCGACCGCATCCGGAGCGAGGCTGATGAAGCTGGTCGAAATCGAGGCGATCAGCTTCTCCATCTCGCGGCGGTATCGCAGGGCCTCCTCCACCTTCTTGGCCTCGGTGATGTCGCGAAGGAAAGCCACCACCGCCGTGACCTGCCCGTCGGGTTCTCGCAGGGGGCACAGCGACGCGTCGTGCCAGAAACGTCCGGCGGGCCGGTCCAGAGGATAGACGTGGCGATGGGATTCGCCGGTGTCGAAGACCCGGCGGATGCGTTCCAGCCGCTCGGCCGCCTCCTGCGGAGGGAGGAAATCGTGGATGGACTGACCGGTAGGCTGGATGCGGCGGGTCTCGCCGTAGCGACGCTGGAGCTCCGGGTCGGACCAGGCGAACAGGTGCCGGCCGTCGCGGTCGTAGCCGATCAGGATCGTTTCGTGGAGCGACATCAGGATTCCCCGCAGGCGTTCCTCGCTCTCCTTGATGGCCCGCTGGGCGTGCTTACGCCGCGTGACGTCGCGAGTCACGCCGATAAAGGCGGTGGGCCGGCCTTCGGCGTCGCAGACGGCCGACGCGCTGAGTTCGGCGGGAAACGTGCCGCCGTCCTTGCGGAGCAGCAGGTACTCGGCGTTGCGAACGCTGCCGGTTTCCAAAGTCTTGCGGAGGTTCTGCTCGGCCCGCGCGCGGTCTTCCGGGGCGATCAAGTCGAAGACGTTCCGGCCCGCGGCGAGCATCTCTTCGGGACTTGTAAATCCATGCATCAGGGCGGTCTGGAGGTTGACGGTGATGAAATGGCCCTGCAGGTCGACCAGGCTGATGGCGTCCGGCGAGGTCTCCACAAGGCTGCGGTATCGTTGTTCGCTCTCGCGGAGGGCAGCCTCGGCGCGTTTGCGGTCGGTGATGTCGAGCACGAAGCCGCGGATGCCGACCACGCGGCCGTCGCGGATGACCCGTTTGCTGTGGATCACCGCCGGGAAGGTCGTTCCGTCCTTGCGCATGGCCAGATACTCGTGATTCTCGAACTCCTCGCCGGCCAGGATCCGGGCGATGTTGCGTTTGATCTTGTCGCGATCCCGCGGGGCGACGGCGTCGACAGCCCTGACCCGCAGGTTGATGTCGTCCCGCAGATAGCGGAAGGCGTCCAGGCCGGCCTGGTTGACGTAGGTGAAGGTCCCCTCGACGTCGATTTCGAAGATGGTTTCCGGCAGCGACTCGGTCAACTCCCGCAGCTTCGCCTCGGACTCCTTGATCGCCTGCTCAGCCTTTTTTTGCTCGGTGATATCGACGACGAAGCCGCGCAACCCCACCGGCCGTCCGTCGCTTCCGGTGATCGGCGCGCTGTAGATGACCGCGGGGAACGTGGAGCCGTCCTTGCGGAGGGCGATGTATTCGTGTCCGGGGTACATCTCGCCCTTGAGGATGCGGGCGACGTTGTGCTGAACCCGCTCACGATCCTCCGGGCTGATCACGTTCCAGGCCAGGATGCCGCGCTCGAGTTCCTCGCGGGTGTAACCGAACGCCTGGAGGCCCACGCGGTTGACGTAGGTGAGCATGGCGTCAAGGTCCATCTCGAAGATGGCCTCGGGCAGGGCCTCGGTCAGTTCGCGCAGACGGGCCTCCTTCTCCCGCACCGCCCGTTCGGCCGCCTTGCGTTCGGTGATGTCGACGAACGAGGCCATCAGGCACAGCGGCTGGTCGTTCTCATCGGTCGACAGGCTCGCGGACAGGTGCACGTCGAAGCGAACCCCGTCCTTGCGCACCGCCACCAGGTCGCCCGACCAACTACCGTTCTCGGTCAGCTCATGGACCAGTTCGAGACCGCATTCCTCGACCTGCCAGAAGGAGAACAGCGGCTGGTGGAGGATCTCAGTGTCGTTTTCGTAACCCCACATTTCGAGGAACGCGGTGTTGATGTAGATCACGTCGCCTTCGAGATTGGCCATGGCCACCGCGTTGATCGAGGACTCGATGGCGAAGTCCTTGATCCACAGCTTCTCCTCGAACCGCTTGCGGTCCGTGATGTCGCGGACGAAGGCGATGCAGGCCTGGTGGCCTCTCCAGAGCGTCTGCGAGTTGGTCACCTCGACGGTGCGTTGCTGGCCGCTCTTGTGCCGCAGGACGGCCTCGTAGCGGGCCGGCAACCCGTGAATCCCTTTGAACAGGTGGGCCTCCGGCTGATCCGGATCTACCAGGCAGGCCGGATCGGTCTGCAGCAGGGCGGCGGCGCCATACCCCGTAATTTCGGAAAGCCTCCGGTTGGCGTAGACCAGGCGGCGTCCGTCGGCGGTCGCGATGGCGATCCCGTCGCTGGCGTTCTCAGCCAGGGCCTTGAAGTTGGCCTCGCTTTCCCGGAGCAGTTCCTCAGCCTCTTTGGCTGCGGTGATCTCGTAGACCACGCCTTCCACATAACCCCGTTCGCGATCCAGCCGCGCGGAGAAACGGGCCCAGAAAACAGCCCCGTCGCGCCGCATGAACCGCACCTCGAAATCATCGATGCGCCCGGTCTTCCTCAGGTGGGTCATCACCCGTTCGCGGTCGGCCGGATCGGCGTAGCGCCCGGCCATCTGGAGCCCGGACGCCAGAAGCTCACGGCGGTTTGGAAACCCCATGATCGCGGCGGCGCGCTCGTTGCACTCCAGAACCAGCCCGTCGTCCAGTCGCGACCGGTAGAGCCCGACCAGCGCATTGCCGAAAAGATACTGGTACTTCTCCTCGCTGGCGCGAAGCCGCTCTTCGGCGAGTCGGCGCTCGGTGATGTCCCGCGAGATTCCCAACACCGCGCCGGGCACACCGCCGCCGTCGGGCAGGGGAACCAACTGGGTGTGAAGCCATGCGTCGCGGGCGGGAAAGACCATCCGGTCCTCGACGGCCAGAGGTTGGCCGGTCTCGAACACCTTCATGAGCGTGTTGGCCTGCCTCTCAAAGGCCTCGCGCCCGAACAGGTCGACCACCCGTTTGCCGACCAGTTCATCGGGCGAAGCGTTCCAGTGGGACGCCGCGTGGCTGTTGACGTATTCGACCACTCCCTTGCGGTTGACGATGAAGATGCAGTCGAGCGACGATTCGGCCAGCGTTCGATAGAGGCTTTCGGTCGCGCAGAGGGCCTGCGCCGTCCGCCGACGGCCGACAAGCACTCCGTGGAGCGCCAGGCCCACGCCCACCAGCATCGCCACGTGCAGACCGCGAAACAGCAGGGCCGCCGGCTCCGGAGGAACCAGACGGTCAAGCAGGCTGCCGCGATCGAGAACGAAGGCCTCGACGGCGGCGACAAGCAGTAGATACCCAGCGGTGAGAATCGCTGCAGTCAGCAAGGTTCGGCGACTTCTCGCCCACCAGCCCGGTTTGGTTGCGTTCAAGTCTGAGACTACCTCGAAAAGCTCTGCCGATGTGCCGGTATGGCGTTTGCGCCGATCAGTCCTCTTGCCACTGCAGCGCTGCCGGCCAGGTCACCTGTTAGCTATGCCCATGATAACCACTTGGGTGGGTGGATGTCCATAGACGGCCCGGCCGGGCTCGACATCAAACAACTAACAGCTATGGAAAGCAAGTCAAGCTAATAGATGTATTGGTGGTCAGGGGTGGCGGCGCTCGTTCGCCAGGCACAAAGGTCTGTCGATCCGGAGAAAAGCGGGTATATTGGGACCAACCGCCCAGCGAGGAGGCGTCGGCAACGGGAGTGCCGGCTTGTCTGGGGGGCGTGGCCGTGGTCGAGGTGTCAAAGTGGATCAGGCTGCTGACGAAACGAAACCCTTGCCGGATACCGCGTCGGACGACGCCGCAGAGGAGCTGGGTCCGGTCAACGTGGCCCTGCTGGTGGACGAGGACTATGTGAATCGTTTCGGCAGTCTGTTCGGGCACATGGTGATCGGTCTGGTGGATGAGGTGGTCAATGTGACGGTGGTGTGTCCGGACCCGGAGCTGCTGTCGCGTCTGCCGACGGGTCCGACCCGGATCGTGCCGTTTCGGCCGTCGGCTTGGCCGTGGCGGTATCGTGCCCAGCTCGACACCCTGGTCGAGCAGTTGGACAAGTACAAGGTCAACGTGATTCACGCCTGCAGCGGGACGCAGGGGAACCTGGCCTACGATCTGGCCCAGCGGATGGAGCTTCCGTACCTGGTGACGGTGACGGGGCTGCTCCAGCGGGAATGCTACTGGCGGCTTGACCGTCAGCGGTGCGCCGCCCTGATCGCGATCTCGGAGCCGATCCGCCGGATGCTGGCTGAAGCGTACGGATCGGTGGCGGATCGGATTCGCCTGGTGCGGCCGGGGTGCTTCTGTCGCGTGCGGCCGCCGCGGCCGTCGGAGGGGCATTCGCGGACGATCGTCAGCGCGGGTTTTTTCGACCGTCAGAGCGGCTACGATCTGCTGTTGCGGGCGTTGGCGAAGATGGCGGAGAACAATGTCGAGTACGTGGCGTTCCTGTTCGGCACGGGCCCGCAGGAGTACACGCTGCACCGCTGGGCCCGGCGGGCGGGATTGAGCTCGCGGGTGACATTTCTGCCGCCGATCGCCCGGTGGCAGGGGATTCTGGACGACACGGACGTGTACGTTCAGCCGGGCCGGTTCCACCGGCTGCACAGCGGGCCGTACGAGGCGCTGGCCCGCGGCTGCCCGGTGGTGGCGACGCCGGAGACGGGATTTGACCTGGTGGTCGAGGGCGAGACGGGGCGACTGTTTCCGCTTGGCGACGAGCAGGCCCTCACGGACATCCTGACCGAGTGGCTGACCAAACCCGATTCGCTGGTGGATATCTCGCAGCGGACGAGTCAGTTCGCCAAGGAGCACCTGTCGTTGCGGCAGGAGGTCATGAAGCTGATCGAGTTGTACCGCTCGGCGCTGGCGCGATGAGAGCGGCGGCGGCGTGCCCCGTGACGGATGCTCTTTGGCCCGGTCTGAAAGTGGCCAAAGCTGCCTTAGAACCCTATAATTGACATCCTCTCATGGGTTCTGGAAAGCGAATTGATGACCAAGCTGGAACAGGAACAACTCGAGTTTCCGCAGCTTCAGTCGGCCAGAAAGGCGGCGCCGGTTCAGGCCCAGACGCGCACCGCCCTGGTGGCGACGGTGGCGGTGGACGTGCCGCTGGACCGGGTCTACAGCTATTCGGTGCCGGACGAACTGAAGGATCAGGTCAGGCCGGGCATGCTGGTGCAGGTGCCGCTGGGCCCTCGTCAGGCGCGATATCAGGGGTTCGTGCTGACGGTCTCGCAGCAGGAGTTCACCACGACGCTCAAGCCGATCCTGGCGGTCCTGGACGAACGGGTGCTGTTCGACGCGAAACTGCTGGAACTGGGCCGGTGGCTCTCGGACTACTACGTCTGCCCGCCGGGCACGGCGATGGCGGCGATGATCCCGTCGGCGGTGCTCGAGGGCAAGCGCAGCAGCCGCGTCAAGCCGTACATCCGCGAGGCCCTGCAGGTCGAGCCGACGTTCGGGCTCAACGAGGAACAGGAACGGGTGCTGGAACGGATGCTCTCAGCGGTCCGGGCTGAGGGCTTCAGCGTGTTGCTGGTCCATGGCGTGACGGCTTCGGGCAAGACCGAGCTCTACGTCCGGGCGATCAAGGAGGCCCTAGCGATGGGCAAGTCGGCGATCTACCTGGTGCCCGAGATCGCCCTGACCACGCAGATGATCCACCGTCTGGCCGAGCGGTTCGAGAAGGTGGCGATCTTGCACAGCGGGCTGACCGACGCTCAGCGGCGCGAGACGTGGTACGCGGTGGCCGACGGGCGGGTCAAGGTGATCATCGGGACCCGCTCGGCGATCTTCGCCCCGGCCCCGGACCTCGGCGTGATCGTGGTGGACGAGGAGCACGAGCCGAGCTACAAGAACATCCAGTCGCCGCGGTTCAACACCCGCGACCTGGCGATCAAGCGGGCCCAGCTCGAAGGACTGCCGGTGATCCTCGGGTCGGCCACGCCCGCTCTCGAGAGCTTCCACAACGCCCAGCACAACCCGCACTGGCAGTATCTCTCGCTGCCCAAGCGGGTGGCCGATCTGCCCATGCCGTCGGTCTCGCTGGTGGACATGCAGCAGGAGATGTTCGAGCGCAAGGGCGTCCACCTGCTCAGCCGGCTGATGGAGTCGCGGATCGACGAAACGCTGAAGGCCGGCAAGCAGACGATCCTGCTGCTGAACCGCCGCGGCTACGCCAGCTTCGTGTTCTGCCCGAGCTGCAAGTTCGTGATGACCTGCCCGAACTGCAAGATGAACATGGTGTACCACAAGAGCTCGGGCAAGGCGGCGTGCCACCGGTGCTCAGCCAGGCTGGTCGTGCCGGAAAAGTGCGACCGTTGCGGGCACAAGATGAACAAGTTCGGCCTGGGCACCCAGCGGATCGAGGAGGAGCTCAAGACCAAGTTTCCCGACGCCCGAATCGCCCGGATGGACACCGACGTGATGACCAAGCCGCAGGACTACGAGCGGACGCTGGGCGATTTTGCCGCGGGCAAGACGGATATTCTGCTGGGCACCCAGATGATCGCCAAGGGGCTGGACTTTCCCAACGTGGCGCTGGTGGGCGTGGTGTCGGCGGATATGACGCTGTCAATGCCCGACTTCCGGGCGGCGGAGCGGACGTTCCAGTTGGTGGCCCAGGTAGCCGGCCGGGCGGGACGGGCCGACCATGCGGGCACGGTGGTGGTCCAGAGCTACAGCCTGAGCAGCCCAGCCATCCAATCGGCCCTGCGGCACGACTACCTGAAGTTCGCCAAGCAGGAGCTGTTCATCCGCCGCAAGCTCTCGCTGCCGCCGCTGGGGCGGATCACGCGGATCGTCATCCAGGACGCCCGGCTGACCCAGGTCCAGCAGATCGCCAAGGACCTGGCGGTCGCCCTCCAGCAGTTGGCCCAGCGGCAGTTCCGCGGAATCGCGGTGTTCGGGCCCAACCCGTGCGCGATCAGCCGCATCCGCTCGCGCTATCGCCAGCAACTGCTCATCAAGGCGCCGACCGCCGACCTGATGCGCAAGTTCCTCGCGCGAGCCCGGGCCGACGGCCTGCTGGATATTTCCGTGCGGCAGGTGCAGGTGGATGTGGACCCGGTGGACCTGATGTAGCGAATGATCAGTCACCGCGGCGAAAGCAGGGGGTCAGCTTCCCATCATCTGTTTGAAGGTCCGCTCAAACTCCTCGAGCAGATAACCCCAGACCAGCGCCAGGTGCAGGACGGTGGTGACCGCCGACATGACGGCCCACTCGATCCAGTCCGGTTCGAAGAGGAGTTTGAAGAGCCCGAAGATCAGGATGACGATGAAGATCAGGTCGCCGGGCCAGGCCAGGAAGGACGCCAGGCCGATGCCCGCGGCGATGCCGAGGACCTTGACGATGGCGGGGCCGAAGTCGTCGAACTGAAAGCTCCCGATCTTGGTGGTCAGGGCCATCGCGACCAGAATGATGACGGTGTTGAAGACCAGGCCCATCGCCGCCACCAGCGATGAGAGCTCGAGACGGATCAGCAGGGCCAGGACGAAGACGCCGATCAGGCCCAGCGGCACGATCCAATCGATCACCAGGGCCACCGCGTTGCCGGATCGACGGGCCGGGCGCAGCTTGGCCGCCCGTTGCGATCGCGGCGGTGGGGCCGGAGCGGCTTCGGCTTCCTCTTCGTCAAGGAACTCCAGAAGCGTCTTGGTGCCCGACGAGGCGTCCTCGGCGGAGGCCATCTGCTCGCCGGTGGCGAAGTTGTAGCCGCAGTTGACGCACAGTTCGGCCTCAGCGGGCAGGACGGCCCGGCAGTTGGAGCAATGCTTCCGCTGAGCCTGGACGTCGGACGGCGCGGCCGAATGGCCCTTGCCGTGAGGCAGAAAGGTCGTCTGGTCGCCCGGCTTGTCGGAGGCGCCGGACGGATCGCGGAAGACCGTCTTGATCGAGCCGAGAAAGACCGCGTCGCCGCTGGCCAGCACGTGGGACTTGATGGGCCGGCCCTGGAAGAAGGTGTGGTTGCGCGAGTCGAGATCGGCCACGATCCATCGGCTGGAGACGGTCCGCTGAAGGCGCACGTGGACCCGCGAGATCACCGGCTCGTGAATCTCGATGTCGGCCTCAGCCGACCGGCCGATGGTCATGGTCGGTTTGCTGAGTTCAAAATGTTCGACCTGCCCGTCGGGCAGATACACTTCCAAATGGGCCATGACATCGCCACCGATTCAAATCAGATGCCCGTTCCCAATACGCCGCGCCGCCGGACGGGTCATCGTGTTTCCGCCGCCTGGACGAGTCCCCTTGGCACGGTGACGCGCTTCCACCTCGGCCTCGAAGCGGCTGCGTCAGGGGCCACAGGTATATTGACACGGGCCAAACTCCAGGTCAAGCAAAACCATGCACAAGCCTCGCCTACCGTCCGGGCGGACCGACCGGTCGTCTGATGATAAGACGATTCCGGAAGGCCGAATTTGCCGATTTTTCCGGAGAACGCGATCCGCGGCCCTTCATAATCCCTGGTCCGCATGGTATTTTATACCAATTCAGGAGGCTCAGGTTATGCGATGCGGTATCGGCTATGACATTCATCGGCTAACGGAGGGGCGGGCGCTGATTCTAGGCGGCGTGAAGATTGACTATGCGCTGGGGCTGGCTGGTCACAGCGACGCGGACGTGCTGCTTCACGCGGTGACCGATGCCCTGCTGGGGGCGGCAGGGCTGGGCGATATTGGCGAGCACTTTCCGGATACGGACCCGGCGTTCAAGGACGCCGACAGCGCCGAGCTGACCGGCCAGGTGGTCCGCCGCATCCGCGAACTCGGCTTTACCATCGAAAACCTCGACACTATAATTGTCGCCGAAAAGCCCAAGCTGGCCGGCTATAAGTCTCAGATTCGCGGGAGTTTGGCCCGAATTCTGGAAACACCGCCGGCCCGGGTGAACGTCAAGGCCAAGACCACCGAGGGTCTTGGTCCGATTGGAGAGGGCCGGGGCATCGCCGCCTGGGCCGCTGTAACTCTCGATAGGAAATGACCGCACGCGCTCCAACGAACGCATGGAAAGGGACATCCGCATGGCCGTGACGATCTACAACGCCCTGACCCGCCGAAAAGAGCCGCTGGAACCCGTCGAACCGGGCAGGATCGGCATCTACCTGTGCGGCCCGACGGTCTACAAGAAGTCGCACATCGGCCACGGGGTGGGGCCGGTGATCTTCGATGCGATCCGCCGGTGGCTCGAGCAGATGCATGGCTATCAGGTGACGCTCGTGCTGAATGTCACCGATGTTGAAGATAAATTAATTGATGAGGCGAAGGCCCAAGGCCGGCCGATGCTGGAGATCGCCGAGGAAATTACTACTGATTATCTAAAGTCAGTACAGGCGATGAACGTGCGGATGCCGACGTACATGCCGAAGGCGACCGAGCATATTGCGGAGATCATCGGGGTGGTCGGGCGGCTGATCGACCGGGGTTACGCCTACCAAGTCGACGGCGACGTCTACTTCGACGTGACCAGATGCGAGGGCTACGGCAAGCTCTCGGGCCGTTCGAAGGAGGAGCAGGAGGCGGGCACCCGCGAGGTGGCCGGGGCGGAGGGCAAGCGGCACGCGTGGGATTTCGCCCTGTGGAAATCGGCCAAGCCGGATGAACCGTCGTGGGATTCGCCGTGGGGCAAGGGCCGCCCCGGCTGGCACATCGAGTGCTCGGCCATGGCCACGACGCTGCTCGGCGAGACCCTCGACATCCATGGCGGCGGGGCCGACCTGCAGTTTCCCCACCACGAAAACGAGATCGCGCAGAGCGAGGGCGCCAACTTCCATCGTCGCGAGGGGCGATTCGTCAACTACTGGATCCACAACGGATTCGTGCGCATCGACGACCAGAAGATGTCGAAGTCGCTCGGCAACTTCTTCACGGTGCGCGAAGTCCTGCGGAAGTTCGATCCCGAGGTGCTGCGCCTGTTCATCCTGCGGGCACACTACCGCAGCCCGCTCAACTACTCCGACGCGCATCTCGAGGATGCGCGCGCCGCGCTGCTGCGCCTGTACAACGCCATCGGCAAGGGCCCGGAGGCGGGCACCGGCTCCGACGGCGGTCCGGGCGACGAGCGACCCGATATCGCCGCGTTCACCGAGCGCTTTCGCGAGGCGATGGACGACGACTTCAACACGCCGGTCGCCATCGCGGTGCTCTTCGAGATGGCGGCGGAACTCAACCGCAGCCACGATCCTGCGCTCGAGGCGGAACTGCGGCGGCTCGCCGGCCTGCTCGGACTCCTGACGCGGGATCCGGAAGAGGTGCGCCGCTCGGGGCTGCGCGGCACGGACGCCACCACGGAAGG
>ENA-UOUL01003363-UOUL01003363.1-bioreactor-metagenome-genome-assembly--contig:-NODE-3363-length-16579-cov-6.589747_pt1 | contig 16579 bp, 10 predicted proteins | sample MGYA00249838_ERZ747220 | MGnify/ENA primary metagenome ERZ747220 (study PRJEB28778, sample SAMN05720191) | bioreactor metagenome | isolation source: Anaerobic biogas reactor | place: USA:Washington...
CCTCCGGTTGCGTGGTTGAGGTGGGTGGTGGATCAAGCAGGCGGTGCCGGACGGACCGGCGCTGCCTATTGTAGTCCGGCGCAAGCAGCCAGATCAACGTGTGGCCAGGAACGAGCCGGCGGCCGGCGCCGAAACAAAGGCGGACGCACGACGGGCTTTTTATTCCCGGGGCAACAGCCCGCATGGTGGCGAACGACCGAACGGTCCTGTATTGACAACAGGAAAGGACGGGACCGATACTGTCCGCGTGAGTTGGAGACCGTCTCGAATCCGCGCATTTGACAAAGGCTGCGCGAGCCTTGCTTCGATATGAAAGGACAATCCGATGAGTGAGAAGATGAAGAACCGCCGTGAGTTCCTGGCCGCTGTTGGCGCCACGGGCGCTGCCTCGATCCTGGTGGGATCCGCTGAGGTTCGGGGCGGCCCCGCATCGGAAGGCAAGGCGCGGTTGGCCATCGATGGAGGGGCGCCGGTGCGAAAGAAGCCGCTCTCCTCTCCTCCCTACGGGCCTCAGTTCTACGATGATGTGGAAAAGAGGGAACTCATCGAGGTTCTCGAGTCGAAGTCGCCTTTCCGTTGGGGGGCTCCGGGCTCGAAGGCCCTTAAGTTCGAGAAAGCGTACGCCAAGCACATCGGCGTCAAGTATGCCATCGGTGTGACCTCGGGCACCACCGCCCTGTACACCGCGATGGCCGCCATCGGAATCGGCCCCGGCGACGAGGTCATTCTCCCCGCCTGGACCTGGTACGCCGACTACGATGCCGTTGTCCTCTGTGGAGCCCTGCCGGTCTTCGCCGAGATCGACGAGTCGTTGGCCATCGATCCCAACGATATCGAAGCGAGAATCACGCCGCGCACCAAGGCGATCGTCCCCAGCCATCTCCAGGGAGGCGTGGCGGACATGGACGCCATTCTGGCGATTGCCCGCAAGCACAAGCTTCTCGTCGTGGAAGACTGCGCCCAATGTTGCGGCGGACGCTACAAGGGAAGGTACGTCGGCTCGATCGGCGACATGGGAATCAACAGCTTCCAACTCAGCAAGACCATCACGGCGGGCGAAGGCGGCGCCGTGACCAGCAATGATCCCAAGCTCTTCGAACGGGCCCTCCGCTTCCATAGCGTCGGTTCCCTCCCCTCGCCGTATAAAGAGGAACTCAACGGGGGCCTGCTGGCCGCTTTCGCCTCGTGCAACTTCCGCATGAACGAGTTCACCGGCGCGGTTCTCTTCGGCCAGGTGCAGAAGCTCGATGCCATCAGCAAGGCCGTGCGGAACAACAACCGGAAGGTGCGCGAGGGGATCGCCGACCTGCCGGGACTGAAACTGCGAAAGTCGGCCGACACCGAAGGCGATTTGGGCATGACCATCTTCCTGACCATGGAGACCAAGCAACGGCGCGACAATTTCCTGCGGGCCTTGCGTGCCGAGGGGATCAGTGCCTCGCCGCCGGGCGGCTCGGTGGTTCTGCCGAGAGACAAGCGAATCGAAAACAAACTGACCATCCACCCGGACTGGCCTACATTCCAGACGCCTCAGGGCAAAGCCATCCAGTACGGCGCCGACTCCTGCCCGCGGACGATCGATATCCTGGATCGCACGGGAGGCGTGCTCATGAATCCGATGCATACCGACGAGGACGTGAAGGACATCATCACGGCTATCCGCAAGGTCTATCTGGGCATGGCAGGCCTCAGTTCTTGACCTCCGCCGCCATTTCCAAGAGAGCGTCAAGCATCTTCCGTGGAGTCGGACAGTTCGGCATGCCTGCTCGAAGAACGTCACGCATTGGGCGATTTCGGCCTCGCCGCTTCCTTCTGGAGCAAGATCGGCTGCGAGAAGATCATGTCCACGATGGGAATGGGGGCCGTTCCCGAAGGGTCGAAATCGCTCATCGTGAAGGGGCCCAGCCGATCGTGAAGGCGGGAAATCTCGTGGACGTTCATTGCCGTGAACGCTTCCGGCGTGAGCGGGCGGCCGCCGAGGTGGGTGGTCGGATAAGCAAACGCCTCGACGCGGACGAAACGGCACGTAGCAACTCCGGACGCGTCTCGAGGGAATTCAAACACCGCGTTTTGGTCATCTACGACCTTGGACACCCCGGCATCGGTCATGAAGCGGATCCGCGTATTCGGCCGCTTCGTCCGTTCGACACCGTCTACCGAGACCTCGATCCCGATCGGCCGGCCGTTGCCGTCCTCTTTCACTGCGATGCGGGTGAAACGAAACTCGCTCTTGTCGTACGGCGATACCGGTTTTCCTGACGCGTCCGTGTTCAACGCGCCGAGCAGGCCGAAGAACCGCCCATCTCGATACGCACGCAGCGCTTCGTGTTCCCGCTGCAGCGGAGAGGCGGCAGCCGGAGAGGAAACCAGCAGCACGTTGCGGCCTCGCCCGAAGAATACGTGGTCTTTGACAAGGAAGCCCAGGCACCGCCGGCCGGATCGGAGTGCCTCGTCCCACAATCGGTAAAACCGCATTTCCGTGCCGCCGAAACCCTCGTGCTGATTCCAGACCTCGATGCCCAGCACTCGGGGATCGAAATCGAGGGCCTCCAGGAGAGGCTTCAGCGACCCGCCCGGGTGATTGATCGTGATGCCCCCGCCATTTGGGAACAGCAGCCCCTCGATAGGACGCCCCGCGGAGTCTTTGCCCGTGCCATCCAAGGCCGCCCGAAAAGCGGCCTTCCAGGGCCGATTGGTCCCCTGCATCAGCCGGAACCGATCGATCCGGGTCGAGGCGGGACCGAACTCAAGACGCACCCGGACGTCGGCTGCCGTGGTCTTCAGGTACAGCGATTCCGGCGACTTTGACGTCACGCGTTGGCGGCGCACGAGGCCGTCTCCGATCGGGGCAAAGGTCTTGTGGCTGACCGCCTCGGCGCCTTCAATCGTCAAGAGGACCTCGGCTTCTTGGTCCGTCCTTGCGGCTTGCGCAATCCGCAGGTCCAGCCGGTAGACTCCCAGCCAGGGCGATTTGTCTCCGTCGAACACGTTCAAGCCGGAGAACACGTGTTCGATCGGCGCTTGGCCCGCTTTGAACCGTGGGGTCTGGCCATAACCAACCGTATAAAGGCTTCCGATCGCACAGAAATGCATCCCGCTGTCGGTCGTGGAGTGTTGCTCGGCGTTCGGCGCCCCCAGGGCTTCCGAATGCTCTTTCAGGAAGGCGTCGGGCAACGGATAAAACGGCCGCGAGGGGTAATAGTTCGAGATCGGCAGGTGGCCGAAACCCATGTTCCAGAACACCCTGGGATCGCTTCCATGCTGGTGCGAAAACGAGTGCAGTGGCCGCACGTTTTCCCAGTCGATCCCGGCGTAGGGATTCACCATCTGTGCTTGCGCCACGTCCGTCCCTGCAGCGGCGGCGGTCAGGGCGATCGCCACCACGAAAACCGCGCCTCGGGGCGTGATTCGCACGCGCATTGTTCGAAAATCCACGGCTGACTCCTTCTGGTTATCGGCAGTGGCGGTCCGGCCGGCATCACCGGCCTGTCAGACCTTATAGCCCAGCACAGACCGACTGCGTCTGCTTACTACCCGTCCAGCGGTGTCAGCAAGATGTCGCGGTACCAGATTTCGGCGCCTTCGGTTTGGAAAAACAACTTGCCGCGAGTGACCGACAAACCGAACGCCCTGTTCACTAATGTGCCGTTGACGCGGTATTCCAGAGTATCGCCTTTGCAAATAATCTCGCAGCGGGTCCATTGGCCGAACTCGCTCTCGACGTCGTCACGGCCGCGGAAGCCGGCCGCGTCCTTCCAGGCCGGATCACGACCGTACCAGTCCACGCGGCCGCGTCGGAACATCGTCTTCTCGCCACCCTCGTGCCAGATGTTTGCCTTGCCCCGCCTGACAATTTCCGCGCTGAGTTCGAGGACCACTGGCTTGCCTTCGTCGTCCAAGCTTCCATTGGAGGGGACAACCAGCAAGTCGCCGGTGCCTCCTTCAATCACCTGGAATTCATAACCGGTAATCCATGGGCCGGGTTCTTCCGGCCCGACGCAGTGCAGCAAGACGCCGCTGTCGCGCGCCTTATCCTTGCGCGATCCGTAGGTCGGGATACCCCACTTGTAATCGAAGCTGAGCCTGTAGTTGCCGTAACTTTGCCTGGTAATTAGGCCGCCGAAGTAGGCATGTTCGCCGGTCCCGCCGACAATGCGGAGCATCCCGTCGACAACAGTGAAGATGCCAGGGTTCTCATATTTGGCTTGGACGGTGTGGCAATACCACCCGTCGAGGTTCTGACCGTTAAAAAGCCGGATCGGCTTCGGCTCTGCCTTCACAACGTGGGGCGCGGCCATCAGCGTTGCCACGCCTGCTCCCACCTGGCCCAGGAATCGACGACGCGAAGTGCGGTTTGCGGTCTTGTTGTTCATCATGTGCCTTTCGTTGTTCGTTGCGGGCGATGGCGCCGCCACTGCTACCCCTCGCGACCTATGTTACCAAGCCGCCTCGCCGATAGCCAATGCCCGCGGATCTCTTTCCCTCCGACAACAGGTCGACTGAATGATCGCCGGGCGCAGCGACGGAACCGTCCGCAGCGCACTTGCGAAACCGCTTCGACGCCAGCAAAATGGGAATAGTAAGCTGGCGCAGTCCAGGCCGACCCGTGGGCAAGAACTTCGGCCTGCGAAGATTACGATCCGTCGCGCGCCAGGATCGCCGTTGATTTCGAGGCGCTTCCGTTCAACCCGAGGTGATCGCCCCCATGACCATCCGCAGCTCATTCATGCTCTTGCTTCCTGTATTGGTTCTCGCTCTCTCGCCCTTCTGCGGCTTGCAGGCCGCGGAGTTCCGCGCGGCCGTGGTCAAGGTTGATATTACGCCGGATTCGCCGCAGATGTTGCGAGGTTACAGCCCCCGCATGTCCACCAAGGTGCATGACCGCCTCTATCATCGCATTGTTGCTCTCGACGACGGCACGACCCTGTTCTTCCTCATCTCGTCCGACCTCTGTTCGCTCTCGCCCGCGTTTTGCGACCACATTACCGGGAATCTGGCCAAAGAGTTGGGCCTGCCGGGTGAGAACATCTGGTGGTCCATCACTCACACCCATTCGTCGCCTTACGTCGGTTCGCCTGGTGTTCCCGTCTTGTTCATGCCCAACCGGTTCGAGTTTCCCGTGGAGGAAGGCTACACGGCGCTCGTGGAAACGGCGCTTGCGGACGGCGTCCGGCAGGCCAGGCAGAAGCTGGCGCCTGCCCGGCTGGGCATCGGCCGGGGCTATGCGGAGGCGAACATGAACCGCCGGGCCCGCGACGCCGATGGCCAGGTCCGCCTTGGCCTGAATCCTTTCGGGGCGGTGGACCGCCGCATCGGGTTGGTGCGTCTCGAAAAAGCCGACGGCACTCCTTTGGCCCTGCTGGCGAACTACGCCATGCACGGCACCGTGCTTGGCGGCACCAGCACCGTCGTCAGCGCCGACGGGCCCGGTGCCATCGCCGAATACGTCGAAGAGAAAACCGGGGCGGCGATGCTTTACCTGAACAGTGCCGCCGGCAATATCGCTTCGCTCTATAGCACCCGCGCCGAGGCCGAGATCAAGCTCCTCGGCCGGTTCAAGGTCTTGCTGGGCGATCCGATTCTGGAGGCGAACCGCCGTCTGGGCGCCACCACCGCCGAGGTGAAGCTAAGGGCCTCGCGCATCATCGTCGAGACTCCCAAGCGTCCGGGACTTGCATGGTCGGATGAGCTCAAAGAGTACCTGCGCGTTGCCGACGACGGCACGGAAACCCTGCTGGTGCCGTTGCGATTCCTGCGGATCAACGATGATACGGTCCTCTGGAGCGCCCCCTTGGAACTGTTCTGCGAAATCTCCAACGAGATCCGCGACCGATCGCCCTTTGCCAACACGTTCTACGTTGGTTACACCAACGGGACGTTTTGCTACCTGCCCAGCGAGCAGGAATACCTGGCCGGCGGCTACGAAGCGGCAACCACGTCCTTTACCGCTTCGGCCGCCGGCGACCTGAGCGCGGCCGTCAACCGCCATTTGCAGGCGATTCACGCCGCGCCCTGAGGATGCATAAGGCACTCGGCAAGAAATCCACTCGGTCCGATCTGGCCGCGAGCTGGCAATGCGAGTGTTTCACACGGAAGTCAAACGACTATTCCGGACCACCCAAAAAGTGTTCGTGGAAGAAGACCGGCTGGTAACCGTGGTCGGTGGCCCAGCGGATCGCCGCCTCGCAGCGCTGGACATGGTCGGGCACGTAGGCCCGGTAGAACGGCCAGAAGTATTGCTCGTGCGTCAGCAGGTTCACCGTCTCCCGCCGATCGGGCTCCCGGGCCAGCGGGTCGAGCGTCTGCGCGACCTGATCGACTGGAGTGGAGTTGCACACGATGGCGTCCCGAATGAAGATGATTCCGCTCTGAAAGTCCATCCACAGGTCGTGTTTGGAGACGTACTCCGAACGCCGGGCGTCGAAGTTGTAGTTGATGTCCCAGCGCCCTTGAATCTTGGCGAAATATCCGCTGAGCACGCGTACGCCGCGCTGGCGCAGGGCCTTCAGGCCCTCGGGCGTGGCCATGGACCAATGCAGGTTCGTCGGCGGAGCAAAGGTCTCGGCGCCGGCAAAGCGATGAATCTGCTCGGCCACCAGATCGTAATCGCCGATCAGTTTCTCGGCCGGGGCCTCTTGATAGGGGCGTGCCGGGGCGTCGGCATACGCATGAAACGCCAGCTTCAGCCAGTCGGCGTTGTCTTTCCACTCGCTTTTGTAGCGATCCGGAAACTGCGTCAGGGTGAAACCGTCGTCCGCGGCGTAGTACACGTTCAGGGAAAACCGCGTGCGATACTTCCTGTGCAGGTCGCGGAACGTCTTGAGGTAGAAGCAGTCGAACAGCGACGTGTACTTCTGCCGGGCGATGTCGCGAAGGAAGAAGCTATTGTCGTCGACCGCAAAGTGATACCGGGGCCGGGAATGCCGGTCCCACACGACCTGAACGCGATCCTCACCGCGGAGAGAATCGCCACGCAAGGCAGCGACAATTTCGGTCACCTGCTGGCGCAGGACGACTTCGCCGATGAACGTGTCTCCCTCGCGGCGGGCGAGCTGGCCGTTGACCGTCACCATCTCGGATTTCGGTGCGGTGCCCGAGACGGTAATCGTCAGGCCATTGGCGGATAGCTTCCCATGCCGGTGGTGGACGATTGCACCGTCAAACGGCTCCTCGATCTTCACCGCGCCGGCCGAGGCCGCCGACACGGTCCGTGGTGTCGTTACGGCGGCCGTCGCACCCGCTACGGCAAATCGGAGAAGGTCACGACGGCTCACCGCCAGAGGTCGGAGTCTGGAATTGTCGTTGGTCATGCTGGACGTTCCTTCCGCAGGCCGAAGAACCAAACCGGCATTTCCCCATCACCCTGAACCAGCCGGTTGACTCGATCATAATGGAACGGACCGCCACCTGAAAGGCGGCGTGCCGTTCCGTCAACTTGAGAGCTTCGCGCGCTCTGCCCGGACGTGGTGCCACCCGAGCGTTGACACTGCCCGGAGCAAGGGGCAGAATGTCGTCGTACCCCGCCTGCGTCCGATCTTCCGAAACTGAATCCCGACCAAGGCTTCCCATGAGAAACGCTTTTCGGATCATCCGAGCAAACGTGTTGTTGACGTTGACCGGGGCGGCGGTCTTGTGGGGCATGGTGGACGGCCCGGCGTCGGCCAGCTCACCTGCCGGCGACGAGATGGCCGAGGCCCAAGAATGGGCTGCGGCGAGATTCGAGGAGGGAACGTCGGACCTGCGACAAGCGGGCCGCTCGCCGTCCAATGCCGAACCGTTCTTTTCGTTCACCTACAACGGTCGGCCGTCAGCCGAAGTGCTCAAGACGTGGACAGTCCAGCGCACACGTCGGCTCCTCGATGAGAAAAGAACACAGCACACACTCACCTATCGCGATCCGAAAACCGGGTTGGTGCTGCGCTGCGTGGGCATCCGGTACGGCGACTTCCCTACCGTGGAATGGACGCTTTACTTCCGGAATGCCGGCGACCAAGAGACGCCTATCCTGGCCGACATCTGCCCATTGGACATCCAGGTTGAGGCGACTAGCGCACAGGGTGGCGTCAAGCCCGCTGGAGAGTTCCGCCTCCATCACCACGTCGGCAGTCCCTGTTCCGTGGAGGATTATCGACCGCTGGAGACGGTCTTGTCGCGAGGGACGACCAAGCGTATTACGGCAGCCGGCGGGCGGCCGACCAATAGCGACCTGCCGCATTTCAACCTGCAGCGGCCCGGCGACGGGGGGCTGATCATCGTGATCGGCTGGCCGGGACAATGGGCGGCTGACTTCCTCTGCGACGATTCGGGCCGCCTGCGCATCCGCGGCGGCCAGGAAGCCACGCGACTGAAGCTGCTGCCAGGCGAGGAGATCCGCACGCCGCTGGTGGTCCTCCAGTTCTGGAAGGGCGATCGCCTTCGCGCACAAAACCTCTGGCGTCGCTGGATGCTGGCGCACAACGTCCCCCGCCTCGGGGGCAAGCTGCCCCGTCTGTTTCTCAGTGCGTCGAGTTCCTACTACTTCGACACGATGTACCGTGCCGATTCCGCATCGCAGAAGTTCTTCTTCGACCGGTACCGGGAAGAAGGCATGAAGCTGGATTACTGGTGGATGGACGCAGGCTGGTATCGATGCGACCCGGTCGGCTGGCCGAAGACGGGCACCTGGGAAGTCGACACGCGGCGGTTCCCGAAAGGCCTGCGCGAGATCAGCGACTACATCGAGCCCCAAGGAGCGAAGACGATCGTCTGGTTCGAGCCGGAACGGGTCCGTGCCGACACGTGGCTGGCCGAGCACCATCCCGAGTGGGTTCTTGGCGGCGCCGAGGGGGGCCTTCTGAACCTGGGTAACCCGGAAGCCTGGGCGTGGCTAGTCGATCACATTGACAATCTGCTCGTCGAGCAGCGCATCGGCCTGTACCGTCAGGACTTCAATATCGATCCGCTCACCAGGTGGCGTGCCAACGACGCGCCCGACCGGCAGGGCATGACCGAGATCAAGCACGTGATGGGCTACCTTGCGTACTGGGACGAGTTGCGCCGCCGTCACCCCGATATGCTGATCGACAGTTGCGCCAGCGGCGGACGACGCAACGACCTGGAGACCCTGCGGCGCGCCGTGCCGCTGTTGCGCAGCGACTACCTGCAACCCGGAATCGCTCAGCAGTGTCATACCTACGGTATCGCCTCCTGGATGCCTTACTTCGGCCAGCCCATGCAAGATGTGTGGGACAACCTGTACCTGATGCGCAGCGGGCTATGCCCCGAACTCACCTTGCGATTCGACATGCGCAAAAGGGAACGCGACTACACCATGGCTCGACGCTTGGTGAATCATTGGCGGCAATTCGCCCGCTACTTCCTGGGCGACTACTATCCGCTGACGCCGTACAGTCAGGACAAGAAGGTGTGGATGGCCTGGCAGTTCGACTGCCCCGAGACGGGCGAAGGCCTGGTGCAGGCATTCCGGCGCGAGGAGAGCCCTGAGGCGTCGGCCCTGCCAAGACTCCGCGGGCTGGATCCGAATGCGACCTACACGTTAACGAACCTGGACATCGCAGACGCCACGGAAATGACCGGACGGGAACTGCTCGAAACCGGCCTTCCGATCAGCATTCCGGATCGGCCCGGCGCCGTGATCATTCTTTACGCGAAGAAAGAAGCCCCTAACAACTAGAAGGAAAGACGGAGTTGACAATGAAACGCTTCGTCCTCGTCCCGCTGTTGCTGCCGCTCCTGCTCAACCTGTGCGCTGCACCCGCGCACGCCGCCGGGCCCGCCAACGACGCCACTGCCCGCGGCGAGCCGATCTTCAAGGAGGATTTCGAGCGCTGTACGCCAAGAGACAAGGTCTTGTTCGACGAGAGCCGGCCCGGCTTCTGGAACCTGCGCTACAAAACCTGGGGCGACAACCCTCTGCTTCACGGCTGCCCGGAAGCGCCCGACATCACGTACGACCCGGCGTTGAAGGGCGTCTATGATATTGAAGTGGAATCCCGGGCGACGCATCGCCCCGGTGGCTTTGGCGTGAAACTGGCATCCGACTCGGAGTTCACCATCCTCGACGTCCCCAACCAAGACGCCACTGCGACGAAGCACTTCAACGTCTGGCTGCCATTCCGGAAGAGCGTCAGGCTGGATGGTGAGAAGCTGGTGTTCCGCTGCATCGGCAAGGCCGCGTACATCGACGCGCTCAAGTTCATTCCCGTCAGCCGCTTCAAAAAGTCCCGGCCCTTGGCCGAGAATGAGCTGGGCCCCGCGACCGGCGTGATCTGCAAGCAACCCGGCCGGTACATCGGCTGGCCGACGATTGTGCGGACATCGAAAGGCGAGCTGATTGTGACTTTTTCCGGCGACCGGGACGCTCACGTCTGTCCCTGGGGCAAGACCCAAATGGTCCGGTCTCGCGACAACGGCAAGACCTGGTCCGACGTTGTCACTATCAACAATACGCCCCTCGACGACCGGGACACGGGCGTCATCGAAACGTGCAAGGGTACGCTGGTGGTCAGTTGGTTCACGTCGCTCTACTTCGAGCAGCCGACCATTATGCGCCATGCGTGGCAGCATCATTCGGCCAAGATTGGTCCGGAAACAAGGGAGCAATGGCTCGGCCACTGGGTGCGCCGCTCGGAAGACAACGGCAAGACATGGGGGGGTCCCTGCAGGACAAGCGTCACGGCTCCGCACGGACCGATCCCGTTGAAGGACGGCCGGCTGATCTATGTCGGCGCCGGAGACGGAATTGCCGTGGAGGAATCCAGAGACGACGGGATCACGTGGCGGCAGATTGCCAAGATCCCGACGCCACCCTCCATCTACGCGGAGGAACCGCACGTGGTGGAGTGCAGCGACGGCCGACTGGTGGCCATGTTCCGCAACGAGCACCCGGATCTCGCCCAACGATTCCTCGGCCAGTCGGAAAGCGAAGACGGCGGCCGGACGTGGACCACGATCCATCGCACGAAGATTTGGGGTTGTCCGCCACACTTGATCTGCTTGAGCGACGGACGTTTGTTGCTCGTGTACGGACACCGCCGCCCGCCCTACGGACAGCGAGCCTGCCTTTCCTGCGACAACGGCCGGACGTGGGACCTCCAACACGAAATCACCCTGACCGATGCGCCAGACGGAGATTTGGGCTACCCGGCTTCCACGCAACTGAGCGACGGCTCCATCCTGACCATCTACTATCAGAAGGATCAACCCGACGAAAAACCGTGCCTGATGGGCACGCACTGGCGTCTGCCGAAGCAACGTTGATATGCGTCTGTCTTTTACCGAGATCTAAGAAAGTGCTTACCGTTCTCATCGTCTTGTTCTGGATAAGTTGGTCAAGGACATGAAAGGACATAACATGAATCGCACTCTGCTCTTGTTCGGTTTCTTCATTGTCGCAATTCCGCTGCTGGCAGCCGACAAACCTGATGTCCCTCAATCGCGCGGCTACTTTGGTAAACCGGACAAGGACGGTTTCCAGGCGGTCTTCGACGGCAAGACGCTGGCCGCGTGGAGGTGCGTCGACATGAGCTACTGGTCTGTTCGCGATGGAGCGATTACTGGTGAATCAACGGCCGATCACCCATGCACGAAGAACAAGTTCGTCGTGTGGCAAGGCGGTGAGCTTTCCGATTTCGAATTGAAATTGAAGTTCCGAGCCACGGGCAACGGCTGCAATTCGGGCGTGCAGTTTCGCAGCGTGTTCCGTTTGGATGGATTGGCTGTTGGCTACCAGGCCGACATCTATCAGAGCGGTAACTACCTCGGCGGCGTCTGCGATGAACTGCACAAACGCGACGGCCCCGAACTTCTAAGCGCCAATGGCAGCAAGTCGGTAATCGATAAAGACGGTAAACGCACCGCGACGAGACTCGGTGAGCAAGTGAAAATGAATCCATGGCCGGAATGGAATGACTACCACATAATCGCCGAGGGCACTCATATTACACTGAAGATCAACGGCCAAACAGCGTCCGAGCTGATCGACAACGAGGATGCCCACCTCGATCTGAGCGGCTTGCTCGGACTGCAACTGCGATCAGGTCAACCGATGACAGTTCAGTTCAAGGACGTCAAGCTGAAGACGAAATGAATCGAGTGAGCCATGAGCGACAGCGATCCGGTATTTCTTGGAGGTATAACATGAAAGTGGCAGTGTTGATCCATGGACTCCTGGCGATCACCTCGGCAACCGCATTTGCCGGCTATTCTGTTGACGTTCGTCTCGACAAGAGCGACGGCTACTACAAGGTGGGTGACGAGGCGGTCTGCACCGCCACACTGATGAACGACGGCAAGCCGGCCGTGGGGGAGAAGCTGCGTTGCACCGTGAAACGTGAACGCGACATCTTGCGCCAGGATGAGTTCCTCTGCGACGGCAAGGCCGTGACGATCAAGGCGTCGATGGACCGTCCGGGCTGGCTCTTCTTCGGGTTTGAAATCATCGGCCCCGACGGCAATCCGCTTCAAGGCGAGGGGATTTTCAAACACCGGATGAAACCCACGATCGTGGGCGAGATCGGCGCCATGTACGATGCCGACAAGATCGCAGCGCTCGATTCTCGCCCCGCGGACTTCGACGCATACTGGGCTTCCTGCCGCTTCAAGCTCGATCAGGTGCCGTTGGACCCGAAGTTGACCGAGGTCGAATTCCCCCAGACTTTGCAGGGCAAGGTCAAGTGCTACAGCATCGAGGTCAAGTGTCTTGGCCGCACGCCCGTGACCGGCTATCTGGCCGTACCCGTCGACGCGAAGCCGAAGAGTCTGCCTGCCTATGTCGACTATCTGAGCAGGATGTGGCAAGATGCGAGCAGGAAGCGTGCCATGGAAACGGCGTCCAAGGGAGTCTTGGCCCTGTATGTCAGTTGGCATGGATTGCCCACCGGCAAGGGCAAAGAGGAATACAAGAGGATCTCTCACACCTGGTATGAAGAGGGCGGAAGAGCCGGCGATACGGACCGCGATACCTGGTTCGATCACGACATGTATCTTCGGGTGATGCGTGCCTTGGACTTCATCAAGAGCCGTCCGGAATGGAACCACAAGGAACTTGTGGTGTCCGGCGGCAGCTTGGGAGGTATTCAGGCGATCGTTGCGGCTGCGTTGGATCGTGACGTCACAGTCGCGATGGTGAGCGTGCCGAGTGGTTGCGAATACAACGGCTACAAGCAGGGGCGTGACGCGGCGGGGCTTTACCGCGGCAAGAAGGGTATTGCCAGCATTGAGGCCGATTCTCGCCGTGCGGTTACGTTGGCTTACCACGACGGGGTGAACTTCGCTCCGCGTATTGAGTGCGACATTTACGTGTGCACCGGCTTTGTCGATGAACGGTGCACTCCCAGCAGCGTGTTCGCCTTCTACAATGCGTTGCCCGCCACGACCAAGAAGTTTATGAGCACAGATCCCTGCACCGGGCACTACGGAACCACGAAAAACACGGCCGGCGACAAGCGTCTCTTGGACATCTTCCGCTCGGTGACCGTGTACGATTAGCTTGCACGGTATAGACACGCTGCTGGAGATGTTCGACGAGCTGAAATAGTCCACCCGCGGCAACATCGTTCACGTTAGGAGCATTCCATGAACCGACTGGCGATTCTTTTCGTGCTTTCATGTACGTTCTTCTGCATGGAAGCCCACTCTGAAGATACCGGCAAATCCCCCGTATGGCTCGACTCCGCGCCGTTGGGACCGCAAAACCTGGTTTTCGACTTGAGCAACGACGCGGCGGTCCGCGTGGACGTCCTGGGAGAACGCCTTTTCCGCATTCGCCACAGCAAGACGGGACAATGGACCGAATCGGCGTTGAACCGCTACGGCATCTTGAACGCCGCCTTTCCGGAAGTTGCTGTTCAACGGACCGAGGCCGATGGAATCGTCACACTCGCCACGCAGCAGGCGAAACTCAACGTAAATCGAAAGGACGGGACGGTCGCCCTGGCCACCGCCGATGGCAAGGCGCTGACCGAACTGGCCTCGGCGAGTTTCGAGCCCCGCGGCGCGTATGACCTTCGCTTCACGCTGGCCAACGACGAACGTCTCTACGGTTTGGGCGACGTAAGCCGCGAAAACGTGATGCGTCGCGGCGGCGTCTACGAGTTCTGGGTCCTGAACGTCAAGTCCTACATCCCGATTCCCATGGTGCTGAGCAACCGCGGTTGGGGCCTCCTGATGAACACGACATGGCGCAACTCGATGGACGTGGGCAAGAGCGACCCGGATCGATTGATCTGCACCGCGCCGCGGAGCGACGTGGACTACTACCTGTTCTGCGGTGCGGATTACCGGAACTTGCTGGAGACATACACGTCGCTCAGCGGTCGTCCTGCGCTGCTGCCGATCTGGGGTTATGGCCTCACCTATGTCTGTAACCAGAATGTCGACGCTTTCAATATGATGAACGAAGCGGCCAGTTTTCGCCGCGAGCAAATCCCATGCGACGTGATCGGCTTGGAGCCCGGCTGGATGTCGAAGAACTACGACTTCAGCACGGAAAAGGCTTGGCACCCGCAAAGATTCCCCATCCCCTACTGGGCGCCCAAGGGGCCGCACACATTCTTCGGCGCACTGAAGCGAAAGGGCTTCAAGCTGAGTCTCTGGCTCTGCTGCGACTATGACCTGGGCGTCTACGAGGAGCAGCAACTTGTCGGCAAGGATGCGACCGCGTCCGCTGCCAAAGCGGCGCAAGGGGACGTAGTCAACGTGCAGGACGGCTTCGTCGACGAACGGCTGAGCAAGCCCGAGGCCGCGAAGAAGAAATCGGCCGCTCCGGAGGGAGAGACGCAGCAGGCGCCCGAACCGTGGTTCGAGCACCTGAAGAAATTCGTCGATCAGGGCGCGTCTGCGTTCAAGCTCGACGGATCCGCCCAGGTGATCGAGCACCCGAAGCGTCAGTGGGGCAACGGCATGACCGACGAGGAAATGCACAACCTGTACCCGGTGATCTATGCCAAGCAGATGGCCCGCGGCTTTGAGCAACATACGCAGCGTCGCCCCATGGTCTACTCGGCCGGTGGCTACGCGGGCGTGCAGCAGTTTGTGGCCACATGGGCGGGAGATACCGGCGGAGGCCCCCGACCGCTGACCTCGATGCTGAACCTGGCCTTCTCCGGCCACTCGAATCATTCTTGCGACATGAGCGTCACCGACGTGGAAGGACTCCATTTCGGATTCCTCCAAACCTGGGCCCAGCAGAACAACTGGGACTACTGGTATCAGCCTTGGTATCTCGAACAGGTCCAGACCGACGCCTATCGGCAGTACGCTCAGTTTCGCTACCGGCTGCTCCCCTATCTCTACTCGACCGCGGCCGAGGCCGCGCTGACGGGCTACCCGGTCATGCGTGCCATGTCGATGGAGTACCCCGAGGACCCGGCCTGGGATACTTGCCTGTCGCAATATATGCTCGGCGATTGTCTCCTCGTGTCGGCCTTCTCCAAGCAACTCAGGTTGCCGCCGGGCGAGTGGATCGACTTCTGGAGCGGCGAACGGACTACCGGTCCGGTCACGGTTCCAATTAGAATCACCCCCAACCGCGGCGGCGCCTTGATGGTCAAGAGCGGCGCCATCATTCCCACCTGGCCTGCCTGCGATCACATCGAGAAGGGCTGGTCGGCTGACGTGTCGCTACTGGTCTATCCGTCGGACCGGAGTAGCTTCACCCTGTACGAAGACGACGGCCAGAGCTTGGAATACCGCAAGGGCCAGTTCGCACGCACACCGCTGAACTGCAAAACGGAAGGGACCGCCGTCACGCTGACCATCGGCCCCCGCGACGGCAAATACGCCGGAATGCCGGCGACGCGCGACTTTACGGCAACGATTCACCTGCGACATCGCCCCAAGGCAGTCAAGCTGGACGGCGAGCCGCTGGCCGATTGTCCCTGGGATGAAGAGGGATCGACCCTCACGGTCAAGATCCCCGACTGCGGTGCGGCACCGCGCATCGTAACGATCGACTGATTCGCGCGGCAGACGATGGCCTCGCAAATCGCAGGGCTCGGCGGACGACACGATGCTTCCGCTGGTTGCTTTCCGTGTTTCTCTGGCCTGGGAGCGATCCGGCCACGGGGAGCGTGCATTGACGCAGGCCGCGCAGGCCGGACCGGAACACCCAAGGCGTGTCGTCGCCCTCGATTTCCAATCGCGCCGGATCGTGGCGGAAATAGCCGCCACCGGAAAGGAGCAAAAAAGCGGCTCGCCATTGGAGCACGAGCGATCCGCCAGGTCGCGGGTAACCGAGCCAAAGGGAGCCGGAGTCGTCCCGGCGATCGCCCGGGGCGCCCAGGTTCAATGCCAGGTGTTTGACGGGCGTCAGCTCGCCGGGCTGGCTGAAGCGGGCCCACTGCCGATTTTCCGCTTCGCTTTCCTTGCTCTTAAAGACGATTGTGCAAGCGTTCGGGAAGGGACACATGCAGCCCGAACTGGCCTCGGGAACCATCAACAGCCCGTTGGCGGGAACGAACTTGATCCAGCAGCCGGGACGCTGGGAACCGAAGTGCTGGGTGCCGAAATCCCGGTCCAGATCGTATGAGGTGGCTCCAGTTTGACAGACACTCCAAGTGCTTGGGTTATGGGTGAGGCA
>ENA-UOUL01003364-UOUL01003364.1-bioreactor-metagenome-genome-assembly--contig:-NODE-3364-length-16547-cov-3.669885_pt1 | contig 16547 bp, 14 predicted proteins | sample MGYA00249838_ERZ747220 | MGnify/ENA primary metagenome ERZ747220 (study PRJEB28778, sample SAMN05720191) | bioreactor metagenome | isolation source: Anaerobic biogas reactor | place: USA:Washington...
CTTCATCCAGATGACGGAGAAGAACAAGCAGTTTGGGTTTGGCGGCATCGAGAAACACTACTGAGGGGCCGGTCAATGACGTGCGCCCACCAGCCAAGTCGTGACGACGGTTGAATCGGCCGGTGCATCGGCCGCCCTCCTCAGCTCCTCTGAGATTTCGAGCCTATTTTGCCAGCGAGCGGATGAAGTCCAAATCCAGTTCGCCCTTTGCACCCCAACCTTTCGTTCCCCTTGGAATCTCCGGGCGGAACTTCTGGTAGAGATCGTACGCTCTGCTTGCCAGTTCTTCTGGGGTGTGCGCCTCTGCCAATGTCTGCATTGCGGCACGCGCTTCGTCGAGATCCGCTCGGAATTTCTTCTGGAGATACGTCTCGACGCTCTCGGCACGGATCACTTCTCCGTCAAGTGCGGCGCGCAGTCCTTGCGGTGTCCTGATGGCTGGAATGCCTCTCCCCAGGATATCGATGTACTCCACCCCGACAGGCGTTTCCTGCCTACGGTCTTCTGCCTTCCCGGCTTCGGTTTTCGCTTCGTAGATTCCTAATCGCCGGCCCTTGGCTTGCGCGTTGAGTACCGCAACGGCCTTGCCCAGAGTCAAGGCAGTCTCCTTCTCGTAGCCCAATCGCTCTGCCACGACAACGGCCCACAGCGTCAACACCGGGGCACGATTGATCTTGATGCTTGTGATCCCCATCGTTCAGCTCCTGACCCGCAACTACGAATACCGGCAGCAACTCTGATGTGAGTATAGCACAGCAGTGCTCTGGCAAAGGGCCAAAACAAAACCGGCAACCCTTACGGATTGCCGGCCACTGTCCAGGCTCCTCGAGTAGGACTCGAACCTACAACCTTGCGGTTAACAGCCGCTTGCTCTGCCAATTGAGCTATCGAGGATCAGACACCCCCCTATTATATGGATTTGAGCCCCTTCCGTCAAAATGACGAGGGTGTGCTCCTTAGCCCAGGTAGTCGCGCAGCTTCCGGCTCCGGATCGGGTGCCGCAGTTTGCGCAATGCCTTGGCTTCGATCTGGCGGATCCGCTCGCGCGTGACGCCAAACTCCTGCCCGACTTCCTCCAGGGTGCGCGCGGTGCCGTCCTTCAACCCGAAGCGCATCTCCAATACCTTGCGCTCGCGCTCGCTCAGCCCCTTGAGGATCTCTTCCATCTGCTCCTTGAGCAGATGGCGGCTTGCCTGGTCCGCGGGCCCCGGCAGGCTGTCGTCCTCGATGAAGTCGCCCAGCGAGCTGTTCTCCTCCGTGCCCACCGGCGTCTCTAACGACATCGGCTCCTGCGAGATGCGCATCACCCGGCGCACCTTGGCTGCTGCAATCGCCAGCCGGCGGCTCAGCCCGACCTCCAGCGGTTGACCCGCAGCGAGAGACACCTCGACCATCTCCCGGTCTTCAGGCAGGAGATAGTCCATCTCCAGCGCAATCTCCTCCGGCGTCGGGTCGCGGCCCAGCTCTTGCATCAGTCGCCGCTGCACCCGGATCTGCCGGTTGATGCTCTCCACCATGTGAACAGGAATGCGGATCGTACGCGCCTGGTCCGCGATCGCGCGGCTGATGGCCTGGCGAATCCACCACGTCGCATAGGTGCTGAATTTATAGCCAAGAGTCGCATCGAATTTGTCCACCGCGCGCAATAAGCCGATGTTGCCCTCCTGGATCAGGTCCAGGATCGACATGCCGCGTCCCACGTACCGTTTGGCCACGCTCACCACCAGGCGCAGGTTGGCCTGTGCCAGGCGCTGCTCCGCGTTGCGGCCGCGCAGCCGCGTCAGGGTCAGCGCATCGCGCGTCTCCGCGTCCAGGTCATCGCCCTTTAACGATTCGGCTGCCGCTTTGCCCGCGATGATGGCATTCGCCAGGGTGACTTCTTCCTCGGCCGAGAGCAGCGCGGTGCGGCCGATCTCGTGCAGGTACATCCGGACCGGGTCGCTGGTCGCGGCGGGATCGCCCCAATCGTCCAGCACCTCGTCCAACGGCTTGTGCACCTCGCGCTCGACTTCCTGTTCGAGCTTGATATCCCGCGGTATCGCGGGCACCTTGGCATCCTCAGACCCATCCGGCAGCAAATCTACCGGCCGGCCATCCGCATCCAGGGCCACCCGCAAATCGACCAATTCCTCAACGTCGAGCGGTTCTTCCGGCTCGACGACATCCACGATGACCGTTTCTTCGACCGCTGAGTTGTTTTTTACCCCTCGGCGCGGGGGGCGACCCGGCCTTGCCGTTCGACGAGCGGTCGTCGCGAGCACATCCGGTGCAGGCTCTTCGTTGAGTTTGTCTGCAGGAGGACGGGTAGTACTGCGCCGGCGTTCGGCATTCGTTGGCATTACTTCCCCTTTTACCTCAGTTCTCGGCAAGCGGCTTACGCTGAGCCAATACTCCAGCAATGGAGCGCATGTTCAGCAACTTCTGAATGTGGCGCTTCTGCGCAGTATAGGTCGTCATCAGCTCCTGCAACCGCCGTATCTCCTCCCGGTCTTCGGCTGCGGTGGTGTCGCGAATCAAGAATTCAAGCTGCTGCACCTGGCGCTTCAGATTGCGCTCCCGGATGCGCAGCAGCGAGTCTCCCAGGTCCTTGATCAGCTTCTCGTCGGTCAACGACGGCCGCATCCGAACCTCTGTGACAGCCGCCAGGGCTTGCGCATGAAGCGGCTCGGCCAGCCCGCTCAGCCGCTCCTCGAGCGACAGCTCGGGCGGCGCCGGCATCTGCGCGAGCAAGGCCGCCAGCAGTGTCTGGTTCATTGCGCTGGTCAGATCATCCGGCCCGAGCGGCGGCGCTTGCTGGCCGATCATCTCTTCGTCCAGCCCCGCGAGCAGATCGGGCCGCAGGAACAACCACCCCAGAATATACTCCTCAGGGCCGAACACCTGCGGCACGGGGGCTGCTTCCGCCCGCCTCCTTCCGCTGCCCCCAGCGCCCCTGCCCCCAGCGCCGCTGCGCCGCGCGGCCTCCTCTGCGCTCGCCTGGGCGCGGCGCTCTTGCAGCCGCCCCCCTCGCGAAATCTGGTCAGCCACCAGGCGCTCATCGATCTGAATCGCCCGCGCCACTGCCTGGATGTAATGCGTGCGCTCGATCGGGTTGGCAACCTCCAGGATCAGGGGCGCCAGCCGCTCGATGGCTCGCGCCTTGCCAGACCCGGTCGACAGATCCTCCTCGCGCGTGACCAAAGCCAGGTAGTAGTCCACGATCGGCCTGGCGCTGTCGATCACCTGCCGCCAGCGCTCCACGTCACGGTAGGCCAGCTCGTCCGGGTCCAGCCCGTCGGGCAGCGCCGCAATGCGCAGCTGCGCCTTCAGCCGGCTTTCGTGGCGCACCAGTCCGGTCGGACTGAAGACCGGCTCCCAATCGCGCTCCAGCGACGACCGGGCAGCCTCCAGGCCGCGCACGGCGGCATGTTCGCCCGCCACATCCGGGTCCAGGGCCAACGTGACGTTGGCCGTGTACCGTTTCAGCAGCCGCATCTGCGCCTCAGTCAGCGCCGTGCCCATGCCCGCGACGACGTTCGCAACGCCGACCTGGTGCGACATCAGCACATCCATGTATCCCTCGACGATCACCGCGAGGTCTGCATCGCGGATCGCCTTGCGGGCCATGTCCAGGCCGAAGAGCACGCTTCCCTTGTCAAAGAGCGGTGTTTGCGGCGAATTCATGTACTTCGGGCTCGGATACGCCGGATCTTCACGCAGGATCCGCGCCCCGAAGCCGATCGTCCGCCCCTGTCCATCGCGAATCGGAATCATCAGCCGGCTGCGAAACCGGTCGAAGTAACTTCCGGTCTCCTCCTTCCGGATGACCAGGCCGGCTTCTTCAAGCTCCTCGGGCCGGTAGCCCTTGCCCTGCAGCCGATTTTTCAGTGCATCCCAGCTGTCCAGCGAATACCCAAGCTGCCAGTTTTCCCAGGTCTCCCGCGTTAGTCCGCGGCGGTCGAGATACTCTCGGGCGATCGCGCCTTCTTCCGACTTGCTGAGCAGGTGATGAAAGTAGACGGCTGCGTCTGTTTGGATGGCTCGCAGCCTTTCGAGCCGGCTGTCCTCTCCCGAAGCCTGATCCGATTGCGGCTTCAGCTCCACGCCCGCTCTGGCAGCCAGGATTGCCAGGGCTTCGCCGAAATCGACGTTCTCGCACTTCATCACGAAGGAGAAGATGTAGCCGCCGGTCGCGCAGGCGCCGAAACAGTGCCAGTTCTGGCTGTCGGGAAACACCACGAACGAGGGCGTCTTCTCGTTATGGAACGGGCATAGCCCCTTATAGGTGCGGCCCGCCTTCTTAAGCTGCACGTAAGTGGACACCACATCGATGATGTCCAGGCGGTCCTTGATCTCGTCGATAACAGTCATCGGTCGGCCTGGCCCTCGCCGGGCGCGATCATCTGGGCGGCCTGGCCGAAGGGTAAAAGAAATTATACCCGCGCCAAGGGGGAGTGTCAAAGGAATTCAGAAGACGCCGCAGAGCAGCGATCCACCCGGGATTACTTTGCCAGGCGCCAGCCGCGATACACGCGGCGCGACTCTTCGACGGTGATGAACGCCTTCTCGTCGATCTTGTCGATCATCTGGAGCACCTTGGGCAGATCGGCGCGGCGCACGACGATCTCGTAGATCTCTACGTTGCCGCGCATCCCCTGGCCGCTCATCTCCGTCACGCCGTAACCGGCCTGCCGCAACGCGTCAGCAATGCGCTTGCTGAGGTCCGTAGAGATGACCCGCACCACGGTCCAGCCCAGGGCCAGGTGTTCCTCGATCGTCATGCCCACCAGGGTGCCGGCTGCGAAGCCACCCGAATACCCCAGGACATTCCAGACGTTGCCGACGTTGCGAACGACCTGGCTGATGGCAACGACGAAGATGGTGACCTCGACAAAACCGATCAAGGCCGCCAGTGGCTTGCGCCCGCGCACCGTCATCAGGATGCGCAGTGTGCCCAGCGTCACATCGGTGAGTCGCAGGCCAAATATCAATAGCCCACCCAAGATCGCGTCCATTTCTCGTCTCCTCGTAGGTTCGGTGCAATCAATGCGTTTGCATCCAGCCGAAGAACAGGATGAAGAGCAGGCTGGCGACGGTGCACGTCACCAACATCACCGGCAGGCCGGATCGCACCCACACGCGTATCGTGATGGGGGTGCGGGTCTTCTCGCTGAGCGCTACGGTGACGACATTGGCCGTCGAACCGATGGGCGTTCCATTGCCGCCAAAGCCCGCTCCCAGCGCCAGCGCCCACCACAGAGGCGTCGAGTTGATTCCCAGGAATCCCAGCTGCTCGATCACAGGAATCATAGCGATGGTGAACGGGATATTGTCGACGATTGCGGACAGAAGTGCAGCCACCCAAAGCATGACCAGGCTTGCGCCCAGAAGACTGGCACCGGCCAGCTCCGCCATGCCGTCCGCGATCGTCCTCAGCACGCCTGAGGCCTCCAGCCCTCCGGCGGCCACAAACAGGGCGGCAAAGAAGAGCAGGACACCCCACTCGATGCGCCGCAGCGTCTCGTCCACATTGGGGCGCACCCACAGCAGTGCGGCCGTCGCCCCAGCCAGGGCAATGAACCCTGGAGTCACGAGGAGGGCGCCCTGGAGGAAGAACAGGACGATGACTGCGCCCAAGACAATCAGGATCTTGCGCATGGCCGTGCGGTCGGTCAACCCTGCGTTGGCATCCAATTGCGCCAATGCTTCGACATTAGCGGACCGCGCCCCGAGCTCGCGCCGGAACACGAACCGCAGCACAAAAAGCGCCACCAGCCAGGCTACCAGAACGAGCGGCGCCAGGTGGGTGAGGAACGAAATGAAGCTGAAGCCAGCGGCCGAGCCGATGACCACGTTGGGCGGATCGCCCACCAGGGTAGCCACGCCGCCTGTATTTGAAAGCAGCGCCTCTGCCATCAGCATAGGAACAGGACTGATGCCAAGGATCTCCGCGATCAGAATTGTTACCGGCACGATCAGCACCACCGTCGTGACGTTATCCAGGAACATCGACAGCAAGGTGGTGAGGCTGCCGAGAGCTACAAACAAGGCCAAAGAATTGCCCCTGGTGCGTTGGGCAACCTTGATGGCCATGTACTGAAAGAAGCCCGTGTGCTGAAGCATGCGCACCAGGATCATCATGCCGAGCAATAGAATCAGCGTGTTGAAATCAATGGCGGCCAACGCCTGTTCCTGGCTGTAGAAACCAAGTGCCATGCCCGCGATCAGCATCACAACAGCGCCGACCAAGGCTGCAATCGTGCGGTGCAGACGCTCCGATAAGATCACGACGAAGGTCGTTACGAAGATGCCGGCAGCCACGATTTGCGCCAGGGTCATGTTGGCAGCTCCGGCTGCACCCACGATGCGAAGAATGCCACGGCGATATCGACGCGCGAGGCAATGCCCACCAAGACCCCGGCCGCATCGATGACAGGCAGGTCCCGAATCTCGTGCCGCGACATGGTTGCCAGGGCGCGCAGCAAGCCGCAGGTCTCCTTAACAGCTACCGGTGGTTGCATCAGATCATGCATGGTCAGCCGCGCGGCTGCGCGCACATCCTGGGGTCGCAGGGCTTCGAGAACGCCAAAATCGTGCACGAAATCGATGTTGTCCATCAGTGCCACAAAATCGGGCATGAACACCTGGAGCAGATCCTCCAGACGCACCACACCCACGAGCAGACCCCGGGCATCGACCACCGGCAGCGTACCGATGTGGTGGACTACGACAAGCTGCGAGGCTTCCTGCACCGTGGTTGAAGGTGCAACTGAAATCGCCGGGCGCTTCATACAGGATCCGATCATGCTACTTCTCCTTGTCGTGCACCTGACTGGGTTCGTTCTCTGCCATCCGCTTGAGCCTCATAGCCGTGTACAGCACGTCGATCAGCCCCACTTGGGCTACACGCGCACCCAGGGGGTATCCGTGTCCCAGCGCATCCTGCGCGGCAGTGCACAGGCTGATGTCGGCGAGCAGGGCGATGGGAGATGCCTGGTGGTTAGTGAGTGCGATCGTCCGGCTGCCCGCCTTCCTGGCAGTCTCCAACGCACGCAACACCTCGGGTGCGGCGCCCGAATGAGAGATGCCGACGGCCAGGTCGGCCGGGGTCAGGAGGGACGCCGACAACGCTTGCAGTTGAGCATCGCTATAGGGCTGTGCGCGCACGCCCACTCGCAACAGCTTGTACTGCAGGTCGAGCGCGGCCACCGCGCTGCCGCCTGAGCCGTAGATATCCACCCGCCGTGCGGCGAAAAGCGCCTCTACCGCCTGCGCCAGCACCTGAAGATCGAGGACGCGCAAGGTGTCCTCGAGAGACCTCATGTCGTCTGCGATCACCTTGTGCGCGGCCTGGGCCAACGTGTCGCCGGCAGCCACCGCAGCATAGATGGCGGGCGTCGCGAGCGGTAGCGCGCGCGCGAGAGTGATTTTGAAGTCCTGGTAACCGTCCATTCGAACGCGGCGGCAGAAGCGAAAGATGGTCGTATCGCCGACGCCACAGCGCTCCGCGAGCTCAGCCATCGGCAGGTGGATGACTTCATAGGGATGGTCGAGCACGTACTGGCCGACCTTCTGCTCCTGTTCGTTCAGTGAGGGGAGCAGGCCACGAATCGTCAATAGTAGATTAGGTGCGGGCAGCTCGCCGCCGGCCATAAAATTCGCCTCCGCGGGTTACGTTTGACAAATCGTCAATCTGATAGTACTATAAAGAAAGAATTATCCTTTGTCAAATGGATTGCGGATGATATTTCCTCAGCAATTGACAAGACCTGCAGGCTCCCAACAACTCTACTGACAGTGGCTTGATGGGTCTCTGGAGACGTATCAGGCTTGCGTTGTTCTCGGGTGAGGCGAATGACAAGACAAAAGACCGTTGTCGCCGCGGCGCTGGGCGAATGCGTCCATGTCGCAGGCGTCATGAAATTTCTGCGCCTGGCCGAAGAGGCTGGCTGGCGCACCATTTTCCTGGGACCGGCGGTCCCGTTAGAACATGTTCTAGAAGCTGCGCGCGCCGAGGATGCAACACTCGTCGGGGTTTCCTACCGGTTGACCCCGGAGACGGGCGAACGGCTGCTGGGCGAATTTGCCGAGGCCGCCGACGACCTGCACGCCGCGGGCGTGCGTTTCGCGTTTGGTGGAACCCCGCCCGTAGCCGAACGCGCGGCCAAATTCGGGTTCTTTGAGCGCGTTTTCGATGGCTCGCAGCCGCCCGAGGAAGTAGCCGCTTATCTGCGCGGCGCCTCGTATGCCGCGACAGAAGCCGATTTCCCACAGAGGACCGTGGACCGCATCGCCTGGAAGACGCCGTATCCGCTCATCCGTCACCACTTCGGATTGCCGACGCTGGAGGCCACGCGTGCCGGAATCGAGCAGATTGCCGAGGCCCGCGTGCTGGACGTGATCTCACTCGGCATCGACCAGGACGCTCAGGAGAACTTCTTCCACCCGGAACGCCAAGACCCGCGACGCACCGGGGCAGGAGGCGTGCCCGTTCGCAGCCCGGATGACTACCGCAGCCTCTTCGCGGCCAGCCGCCGCGGCAACTACCCGCTGCTCCGCACCTATTCGGGCACCGATGACTTCGTGCAGCTTGCAGAAATGTATGTCGATACGATCAATATCGCCTGGGCCGCGGTGCCGCTCTTCTGGTTCAACGCGATGGATGGCCGGGGTCCGCACGATCTCGAGACTTCGATTCGCCTTCACCAGGAGCTGCTGGCCTGGTACGGCGCGCGGGGCATCCCGGTAGAGCTCAACGAGCCGCATCACTGGGGCATGCGCGATGCCCCGGATGTCGTCTTTGTCGTCGCGGCCTACCTGTCGGCGTACAACGCCCGCGCATTCGGCGTGCACGACTACATCGCCCAGTTTATGTTCAACAGCCCGCCCGGCCTCTCCGATGCCATGGATCTGGCGAAAATGCAGGCCTGTCTGGACCTAGTCGAGCCATTGGCGGACCGGTCAACTTTTCGCGTGTATCGCCAGACCCGCGTGGGACTGCTCAGCCATCCTCTCGATCCGGAGGCGGCGCGAGGGCACCTCGCTGCGGCCACCTATCTGCAAATGGCACTCAAGCCGCATATCGTGCACGTGGTCGGGCACACCGAGGCTGACCACGCCGCCACGGCAGAGGATGTGATTGCGGCCTGCAAGGTCGCCCGGCGGGCCATCGAGAATGCCCTGGCCGGCGCACCGGACATGCTCGGCGATCCGCGCGTGCGAGCGCGCGCGGCCGAACTCGTTCACGAAGCCCGGCAGACTTTGGACGCCATCCGGGGGTTAGCCGGGCCTCAAGCACCCGATCCACTCACGGATCCCGCCACCCTGACGCGTGCCGTGACGTCCGGCATCCTGGACGCCCCCCACCTTCGCAGCAACCGCTACGGCAGGGGCGCCGTTGTCACCCGCACCGACCGCCGCGGCGCATGCGTCGCGATCGACGCCTCAAGCGGCAAAACGCTTGCCGAGGAGGACAGGCTTGCAGGCCTGTCCTCACACCCCTAGCAAAGGAGTCAGTTCTATGTCCATGACTCAAAATCTGACCGTCATCGGCGCGGGCCATGGCGGAAGGGCGATGGCCGCCCACCTGGCGTTGATGGGATTCCGCGTGACCCTGTTCAACCGCACCCCGGAACGCGTGGCGGCGATCAAGGCCCGTCACGGCATCGACCTGGAAAGCTACGATGGCGGCCCACACGGCTTCGGCCGGCTTACGAACGTAACGTCGGACATCGCCGAAGCGCTGGCGGAAGCCCATGTGGTGCATGTTGTCATCCCTTCTTCGGCCCACGCCGAAGTCGCCAGGATCACCGCGCCGCACTGGCACGACGGGCAGATCGTCGTGCTGCATCCCGGGCGCACCCTGGGCGCGATCGAGTTCGACAGGGTGCTGCGTGACCAGGGCTGCACGGCCGATGTAACGGTCGCAGAAGCCGGCACCCTCATCTATGCCAGCCGCGCCGATGGTCCCGCCCAGGCGCGCATCTTCCGCATCAAGGAGGCTGTGCCCCTGGCTGCACTGCCGGCCACGCGCACGGCACAGGTCCTGGAGGCGCTGGCGCCGGCCTATCCACAGTACATCGACGGGATCGACGTGCTGCGTACCGGGCTCGACAACATGGGCGCGATCTTCCACCCAGCCCTGACGCTGCTCAATGCAGGGCGCATCGAGTCGACCCACGGCGATTATGAGTTCTACATCGATGGGGTGACGCCGTCGGTGGCCAGGGTGTTGGAGGCCCTGGACCGCGAGCGAGTGACCGTGGCCGCATCGCTGGGCCTCCGCGCGCGGACAGCACAGGAATGGCTGAAGATGGCATACGATGCTGAGGGCGATAACCTCAACGAGGCGATCCATAACCAGCCCGGCTATTACGGCATCAAGGCGCCCACCACACTGAACCATCGCTACATCTTTGAGGACATCCCGATGAGCCTGGTGCCGATTGCGGCGTTGGGCCAGCACTTTGGCGTCTCCGTACGCGGGATGGATGCGATCATCCGGCTTGCGTGCATCATCCACCGCACAGACTACTGGCGGCGGGGCCGCACCCTGGATAAGCTCGGAATCGATAAATTGAGCGTTGGCGAACTCATGCAGTTCGTCACCGAAGGTAAGAGAAGTTGGGAGGATTAGGAATATTATGTCTGGTATTGCCGGAATTGAGCGAGCGGGTGCAACTGCCGAGGTCGAAAGGATGCTCGATCAGATCACCCATCGCGGGCCTGCCGGCCGTGAAATCATTGAAACGCCTGGGGCGACCCTGGGCCTGGTGTATTCTCTGGCAGACACCGCAGCCGTTGAGGATCTCAAGGAACGCGGTGTAGCAAGGGATGGCGAGGGGCGCAGCCGGCTGGCCGAGGCGAGGATCGCAGGCGAACGGCTGGTGCTCACGCGCGATGCGTTGGGCGTCGCGCCGCTCTACATGGGTCACACTGCCGACGGCGCGCTGAGTTTCGCCTCCGAAGTGAAAGCGCTGGGCGTAGGCAGCACCGAAGCTCAGGAGCTTCCGCCGGGATCGTTCTTCGACGGACAGCGCCTGCAGCCATATTTCGAATTGGCGGCGCAAGACCCGCTTCAAAAGCCACCCGAGCGCATCGCCCAGGAACTGCACCGGCGCCTGAGCGATGCCGTGGAAGCCAGCATCGGGGATGGCGAGGTCGGCTCCTGGCTGTCAGGCGGCCTGGATTCAAGCGCCCTGGCCGCGCTGGCGCGGCCGTACGTCGACCGGCTGCACACGTTCGCCGCGGGCCTGGAGGGTGCGCCCGACCTGGCCTTCGCGGCCGAGGTGGCTGCGTTTATCGGATCGGATCACCACGAGGTCAGGGTGACGTTCGAAGACATGCTTTCCGTGCTGCCGGATGTCATCTATCACCTGGAGTCCTTCGACGCGCTGCTCGTGCGCTCGAGCCTCACCAATTACCTCGTGGCCCGGGCAGCCGCCGGCTATGTGCCCGCCGTGTTTTCGGGCGAGGGCGGCGATGAGCTGTTCGCAGGCTACGAGTATCTGAAGGGACTGGATCCCGCGGGCTTGCCAGCCGAGTTGATCGATATCATGGGGCGCCTGCACAACACGGCGCTGCAGCGGGTCGACCGCTGCGCTTCAGCACATGGCACGGTCGCTCACGTCGCGTTTCTGGACCCCGAGGTGGTGTCTCTTGCGCTACAGATCCCCTCTGAATTCAAGTTGCAGGATGGCGTGGAAAAGTGGATCTTGCGCCGGGCCATGGATGGCGCACTGCCAGAATCGGTGCTGGACCGGACCAAGGCCAAGTTCTGGGAAGGTGCGGGTGTAGTCGACCTGATGGCGCAATATGCAGAAGAGAAAATCAGCGACGCTGACTTTTTGGCTGAACGCGTCTTGCCAAACGGCTGGGTCTTGAACAGCAAAGAGGAATTGCTCTACTACCGCATCTTTCGCGAGCACTTCGGCGATATGGACGATCTGTTGTGGATGGGGCGCACGAAAGGCTCGCCCATTGACGAATAGAACCAGGAGGTGACGCCGTCATGTACATGGTGATGTTGGTCTTGGATGCCCCGGAGAGATTGGATGCGGTTCTGGATGCCTGGCACGCGGCCGGCGTCGGCGGCGTGACGATTGCGGAGACGACCGGCATCCACCGGCGGCAGGCCAAGCGCAGCCGCGTGGTCGCGCCTTACGCGATCGGCGACATGGGCCCTGCGGGTCGGGAACGCGGCAATTACACCCTGTGGGCCATCGTGCCCGACGAGGAGATGATGCAGCGCTGCCTGGCAGAAGCAGAGAAGGTCATCGGCGATCTTGACAACCCTAACACGGGCGTCATCGCGGGATGGCCCCTGGCGCTTGTCAAGGGTGTACGCCCCCAGCATCCGCCCCGCGATCGGGAGGCCGGATGGTCTGGCTGATCTTCGTAGGTAGCTCGGCGCTGCTCGTCTTCGCTGCGATGCAGCTGGCCAAATACGGCGACGCGATCGCTGTCCGCACCAGGCTGGGCGGGATGTTCGTGGGCACGCTGCTCATGGCCGGCGCGACCTCGCTGCCTGAGCTGCTGACGGGCATCAGCTCGCTGAACCAGGGGGTGCCGGACCTGGCTGCCGGCAACCTGTTGGGCAGCAACATGTTCAACATGTTCGTGCTGGCCTTGCTCGACCTGCTGTTCCGGCAGGAGCGCATCCTGCGCCGGGTCGCCACGCGCCATGCGCTCACTGCCAGCCTGGCGACGCTCCTGATCGGGATGACAGCCTTCTTCACCCTGGCAGACATCGACGTGCGCCTCGGCTGGGTAGGCGTGGACAGCCTGCTGCTCCTGGCCACCTACGTGGCCGGCGTGAGCGTGATCCAATCGGGCAATCGCGGGAGCGGCGGCGACGCGGCGCCGGAGGAGGAACTGGAAGGCATTCCAACCCTGGTCCGTGCGCTGATCGGCTTCAGCCTGGCTGCCGGCGTCCTGATCGTGGTCACGCCGTGGCTCGTGAGCAGCGCGAAGGAGATCGCCGAGATCACGGGCTTGAGCGCGGGGTTTGTCGGCACGGCCCTGGTTGCGCTGGTCACCTCCCTGCCAGAGCTGGCAACCACTATCGCAGCGGTGCGCATCGGCGCATTTGACCTGGCGATCGGCAACCTGTTCGGTAGCAACGCATTCAACGTCGTTGCGTTGGGCCTGACCGATTTCTTCTACCTGCCGGGGCGATTCCTGGGAGTGGTCGACCCGAGTTTTGCGTTGGTGGCGCTCCTGGGATTGATCCTCACATGCCTGGCGCTGATCGGCAACCTGGCACGCGTCGAGCGCCGGTTGTTCTTCATCGAAATCGATGCGTTGATCATCCTCCTGGTGTATCTCGGCGGGATGTGGTTTGTGTATGCGCGCGGGATCGGTGGCTGACAGCTTCAGGCCCGGAGCCTGATGCCTCAGGCCCGGCGCGGCTTCTTTTCCCGCAGAGCCCGGACGACCAGGACCAGCAACGTGACGGCCGTGAGCGGCGCGACGAACTCGAACATGACCGTGCTGTACGCGGGCAGCGCATCGTGGCCCGCTGCATCCAGGACCAGGTAGAGCGTGTAGGCGACATAGTAGGCGAGGAAGAGCAGGCCTTCCCAGCGAGCGATACGGTAGCCCGTGAAGAAAATGGGCAGGCATGCAACCGAGACGGCGATCATGAAGGGGATATCGAACCGCAGTGCTGCGACAGGGACAGTCACCCCCTCCGGCGCAACGGCCGCCGTGAGGCCGAGCACTGCGAGGATGTTGAAGATGTTGCTGCCGACGACGTTGCCCACCGCAATATCGCGCTCTCCGCGCAGGCTGGCGATGACGGAGGTTGCCACCTCCGGCAGCGAAGTGCCCGCCGCGATAATGGTCAGGCCGATGATCAGCTCGCTCAGTCCCAGCGAGCGCGCCATGGCTACCGCGCCGTTCACCAGCCAGCGTGCGCCGGCCACCAGCAACGCCAGGCCCGCGATCACAAGCGCGATCTGGATCACTACCTGGCGCGGCCCCATCCCCCCGCCCTGCCCGAATTCGCGATCGTACTCCGCTTCGATCTGCCTGGTTTCTTTGCGGCTCTGGCGGATGGCAAAGACGACGTAGGCCACGATGCCGGCGAAGAGCAGCAGGCCATCCGACCGGCCGATCTTGCCATCCAGTCCCAACAACAGCGGCAGGATGGAAACGCCGATCATCAGCGGCACGTCCAACCGGATGAGCTGCTGCGCGACGACCAGTGCGCCGATCGACGCGGACAGGCCCAGGATCAGCAGCACGTTGAAGATGTTGCTGCCCACCACGTTGCCCAGCGCGATATCGGCCTGGCCTGACAAGGCGGCGCCGATGCTTACTGCCAGTTCCGGCGAGCTGGTGCCGAGGGCCACCACGGTGAGCCCCACGACCAGGGGCGAGATTCCGAAGCCAATCGCCAGCCGCGAGGCTCCCCGCACCAGCAGCTCGGCGCCGATGATCAGCCCAACCAATCCGATGAGGAAGAGCACCAGTGTCAACGCGTCCATACAGAGCCTTTCCTTAGCCGATCAACAGCGATTCTTCGGGATAGGTCACCGGCTGGGGTGGCAACGGCTGCGCCAGGGCCGCGACGATCGTCAGCGCGCCGAGCCGGCCCCAGAACATGACCAGCATGATCACTATCTGGCCGAAAAAATTAAGTTCGCCGGTGAATGCCAGGGTCAGCCCGCACGTGGCAAACGCTGAAACCACCTCAAACAACGCCCGGTCCAATGTCACCGGATGCGTCATCAGGATGAGCCAGGTCGCGCCGCCGACCACCAGCAGCGCGACGGTGAGGATGGCGCTCGCCCGGCGCACTGCCTCTGTGGCAATCGTTCGCCCGCCCACCTGGGCTGCCGGGCGACCCCGCACGTACGCCCACAGCGACAGCACCAGCACGGCAACCGTACCTGTGGTGACGCCCCCACCCATGGATGCCGGTGCTGATCCGATGAGCATCAGGCCCATCGTCAGCATCTGACTGGCCGGCGCCAGTTGCTCGAGATTCGCGAGGCCCGCAAAACCGGCGGTGCGCGCTGAAACCGCGTGGAAAGTCGCCAGCTCGATCTGGCGGCCCAGGGGCTGCCCGGCTAACAGGGACCCATCGTGCAACTCTGACAAAAGGAATCCCGCTGAGCCTATGACGATCAGCACGGCATAGAGAACCAACGTGATACGGCTGTGGAGCGAGAGCCGGCCGTGCCGCCGGCGCAACGTCAGCAGATCGCCCAACACGGGGATGCCCAGCCCGCCCAACACGATCAGAGATCCCATGATCGCCAGCGTGCGGCCATCGGTCGGGATGCCGCTGTGTCCGGGCAGGCCTGCAAACAGGTCAAACCCGGCATTGCAAAAAGCCGAGACCGCGTGGAACAGTCCGTAGAACGCAGCCCTGGCATCGCCCAGGGTCGCGCGCCAGTTGAGCCAGAGCAGGACTGCGCCGGTTATTTCGATGACCAGCGCAGTGAGCACGACCCGGGCAGTAACCTGCAAGATGGCTCGCGGCTCCAGCAGGCCAAACGAATCGCGCAATGCCAGGCGATCCGTGAGGGAGATCCTGCGCCCCAGCAGGCGCAGCACGATCACCGCCGCGGCCATGAACCCCACGCCACCCACCTGGATCAGGACCATCAGCACGATCTGGCCCAGCAGCGTCAGGTCGCGCGCTGGGACGATGGTGGAGAGACCGGTCACGGCCAGGGCTGAGGTAGCCGTGAAAAGTACATCCCGCAGGGCCAGGGGCCGGACGGTCATGCCTGGCAAAGACAAGGCCTGCGTGCCCAGTATTACCAGGATTGCCAGGCCAGCCACAAGGCGCACCGCGGTGCCCAGGCGGTGGGTGCGATGCCGGGGACGAGGAGTCCGGAGGGGCATGGCTTGCCCCTGCCCCTGCTCTTGTCTCTGCCGCTTCTGCAGGCGCATTCAGTCCAGCTCGGAAAGGCGTGTTATCTGCGCGTTGGTTCCGATGGCGACCAGCAGATCGCCGGCCGCAAAGCGATGATCTGCGGAGGGAGAAACGATCAGCTCGTTATCCCGCTTGACGGCCAGCACCGTGACCCCGAAGCGGGCGCGCAGGTCGATCTCGCGCAACGACTGCCCGGCGAAGCTAGCCGGCGCCTGCAGCTCTGTGAGCATGTGGTCGGGCCCCAGGGCGAAATGCTCGAGCAGATGCGGCCTGGTCAGGCTCTGCGCCAGCCGTTGGCCAGCCTCTTCTTCGGGCAGCACCACCTGGTCTGCGCCGACCTTCAACAGGATGGCCTTCTGGCGTTCGGTGAGGGTCTTGCAGATCACCCGCCGCACGCCCACGGCTTTCAGCGCAACGGTGGCCATCAGGTTACTCTCAAAATCCGCGCCGATGCCGACGATGACAGTGTCAAATGACGTGATGTCGACCGCACGAAGCGCAACTTCGTCGGTGGCATCCAACGATACGGTCTGCGCCAACTCATCCGCCAGGCCCTGGACGATCTTGCGGTCACTGTCGATGCCGAGCACCTTGTAGCCGCCGGCAGCGAGGGCCAGCGCGAGGCTGCTGCCGAACCGGCCCAGGCCAATCACGGCAAACTCAGGTTTGTTTCTCCGAT
>ENA-UOUL01003365-UOUL01003365.1-bioreactor-metagenome-genome-assembly--contig:-NODE-3365-length-16545-cov-3.163529_pt1 | contig 16545 bp, 18 predicted proteins | sample MGYA00249838_ERZ747220 | MGnify/ENA primary metagenome ERZ747220 (study PRJEB28778, sample SAMN05720191) | bioreactor metagenome | isolation source: Anaerobic biogas reactor | place: USA:Washington...
GAAGTCCTGGGGGTGCAGGACGAGCCCGAAGATGAAGAAGCGTCGGCTCTCCAGGTCGAAGAGCACCGCCTGGCGCCCGTTCCACTGCAGCCACGGAAGTCCGTAGAAGACCAGCTGCGTGAGCCAGACCATGGCCCAGCGCCAGCGGGCGAACCATCCGGTCACCGCGCGGGGATAGACCTTGCGTCGCAGTTCGTAGAGATCGACGCTCCCGTCGCCCGAGCCGGCGAGCGCCGCCCTTCGAGGGGACTTCATGACTACCTACCTTTGTTCGGGACCGCCTTCTTCGCGACGGCCGGGAATAAAAGGCCGGAGTCGTCGCCCGGGCGGGCGTCGGCTCCGGCAAGCAAACGCCGCTTGCGCGGCGTGAGCTCCCTCACTTGTTCGGGACGGTGTTCGACAGTCCCCATACGTACGCCGCCAGCAGGTGAACCTTGCCTTCGCCGAGCAGTTCCCCGAAGGCGGGCATCTGGTTCGTGCGGCCGCGGTTGATCGTGTCCATGACGGTGGCGAGCGAGCCGCCGTAGAGCCAGGTGCGGTCGGTCAGGTTGGGCGCGCCCAGCATCGGGTTGCCCTTGCCGTCCGCGCCGTGGCAGGCGGCGCAGGCGCCGAACGCCTCGCGGCCGAGCTCGGCGCCGGTCCCGCTGAGGCAGCCGCCCAGTCCTGGGAGCGTTGGGTCCCGTTCCGCTGGGGCTACACCGCGCTGCAGGGCACGAGCATGCTCGTCGGTTGGCTGTGCGGCGCCGACGTCGGTATGAGCACCCTGGCGATCGTGCTCGTCCTCGGCTGGCTCGTCGACCGCCTCCAGCCCCGGCTCACGCCGGCCCACCTGCGGGAGGGCCCCGCCCTGGAGCAGCCCCCCGAGCCCGTCCCCGAACTCCCCTGACCCGGGAGACGTGACATCGGTGCCTCCACGCGCACCACCCGAGCGCTGGTGTGCGGGCACGCGCCAAACCAGATGTGGGGCGGCTGCAGCCACCATCCGAGGAGTGGTGCGCAAGGGAGCACCGATGTCACGTCCCCGCAGGGTCCGACAGGACCAGCTGCCCTCGCAGCAGAGCCAGGCAATCGCCCCCGCACCGGGGCACCGGCGTCCACAGGCCAGGAGCCGCCCGCCTCGCTGCCCACAGGGGAACCGGACCCGGCTGACGGCTCGCGGCCCCTCCGGCACCGTGTCGGCATGGACGACACCGTGCCACCGTGGCCAGCTGACTTTCCGCCCGTGCATGAGCTGGTCGGACTGGCGCTCAGGGCCGACCGCCGCCGCCTCAACCAGAGTCAGCGTGCCTATGCCGTCAGCCGCCAGATCAGCCGGGACGTCCTGGCGCGCGCTGAGGTGGACGCCAGCGGGATGCGCCTGGACACGATCACCAAGTTGCTGGAGGGCACGGGATACGACGTGGTGGTCGTCCCAACCGGCTGGGACAGCCTCGGCCCGTGGTGGGACCTGACCGACACGGAAGCTCGCACGCGGGGAGGAGGACGCTTCCCGGCCCACCGTGAGGTGAAGGAGAGCCCGGCGGGAGGACCCCACTGGTACCAGTACCACGAGGTCCTCGGCAGGCGCGGCGACGGAACCCGTCCCCGGTGGTCAGCTGAAGGCTTCACGCCTCCTCCCGGGACGCGGTACGGCAAGGTGCCGACGCTCGGGGAGGACGGGCGAGCACGGTGGCCGTTCAACGACATGTATGGCGATATTCGGGACGGCCAGGGCGGGGTCCTCGACTTCGGGGACGACACCGACGGAGAGCCCTCGTAGCTCACGTCGCACCCGCGAGGCACCGGAGCCTCAGGCGCCGTGTGTCCCGCGCCGTCACGCCCCGTATCGCGTCGCCTCACACCTCGAAGGCAGTGACCGCCTCCCGCACCCATGCGCCATACGAGCCCAGGGCGTGGGTGATGGGCACGGCGACGATCTCCGGGGTGTCGTAGCGGTGGTGAGCCACGACCGCCTCGGTGAGCTCCTCGAACCGGTCGGCCGTGGACTTCACCAGCAGCAGCCACTCCGTCGCCTGCTGCGGCTCGCCCCGCCAGGTGTAGATCGAGGCCATCGGGCCCAGGATCTGCACGCAGGCAGCCAGCTGCCGGCGCACCAGCTCCGTTGCCATCTCCCGGGCGGCCTCCGCCTCGGGCATGCTGATGTGGACCTCGATGAGCGGGTATTCCCCGAGCATGTGCCCGGGGGTGAGCTCACTCATGCACGACCTTTCAGGACACCGCGGCGAGCGCCCGCCCGAGGACGTCCAGCGCACGACGTGTCTCGTCCTCGGTGATGACGCACGGGGGCACGACGTGCACCCGGTTGCCCATGATGAGCGGCCAGACCCCCTCGTCCTTGCAGGCGCGCCCGATCGCGGCCAACTTGTCCGCGGCGAGCGGCTCCCGGGTCTCGCGGTCCGCGACGAGCTCCAGCGCCCAGAAGACCCCGAGGCCGCGGACGTCACCGACGACCGCGTGCTCCGACAGTGCCCGGAGGCCGGGGCCGAGCACGTTCTCGCCGAGCTGACGGACGTGCTCGAGGATCCCCTCCTCCTCCATGATCGTCATCGACGCGACGGCGGAGGCGCAGGCCAGCGGGTGGCCGGAGTAGGTCAGCCCGCCCGGGTAGGGCTTCTCGTCGAAGGTGGCGGAGATCGCGTCGGAGATGACGACACCGCCGAGGGGGATGTAGCCGGAGTTCACGCCCTTGGCGAAGGTGATGAGGTCGGGCTGCACGTCCCAGTTCTGGAAGGCGAACCACTGCCCGGTGCGGGCGAAGCCGGCCATGACCTCGTCGGCGATGAGCATGATGCCGAACTCGTCACACAGCGCGCGGACGCCCTCGAGGTAGCCGGGCGGCGGCACGAGGATCCCGTTGGACCCGACGACGGACTCCAAGATGATCGCCGCGATGTGCGACGGCCCCTCGAAGGTGATGGTCTGGCGCAGGTGCTCCAGGGCGCGCTGGCTCTCCTCCTCCTCGCTGGTGGCGTGGAAGGCCGAGCGATAGAGGTAGGGCCCCCAGAAGTGCACGACTCCCGGGATGGTCGGCTCGGAGCCCAGGCGCCGGGCCTCGCCGGTCAGCGCGATCGCCCCGTGGGTGGCGCCGTGGTAACTGCGGTAGGCCGCCAGCACCTTGTGGCGCCCGGTGTGCACGCGCGCGAAGCGGATCGCGTTCTCGACCGCCTCGGCCCCGGCGTTGGTGAAGAAGACCTTGCTCATGCCGTCACCGGCACGCTCCGAGATCATCCGCGCGGCCTCGGCCCGGGAGTCGCTGTCGAAGCCCGGGGCGATCGTCGTCAGCTGCGCCGCCGCCTCCTGGATCGCCGCGACCAACTTGGGGTGCTGGTAGCCGATGTTGACGTTGACCAGCTGGGAGGTCAGGTCGAGGTAGCGGTTGCCCTCGTAGTCCCAGAAGTGCGCGCCCTCACCGCCGGCGAGCGGCAGCTGGTCGAGCGCCCCCTGCGCCGACCAGGACGTGAAGACGTGCTTGCGACTCAGTTCCTTGATGCGGTCGCGCTGGCTCTGCTCGGTGCTCAGTGACATGACCTGAGTATGCCGCGTGCCCGCCCCGAGCGCGTAGGCGGACTCGAGACCGTCACCCCGGTGGGCGTCCAGGCCGGCAGAGAGCTCAGTCGCTGAAAGTCCAGCGGGTCGCACCGAACGGCTCGCTCGTGGCCACGCCGAAGACGGTGTCGTAGGCGAGGCAGTAGAGCCACCAGGGCGGCGGACCCGCACTCTGCGCGCTGTAGGGAGCGGTGAGCGCGTCGCCCTCGACCTGCGCGGGCCACCCGCCCTCGCGTGCGGTCGCCGCCACTGCCTCCAGCGTCTCCGGCTCGGTGACGCGCGCCGCGGCCCCCTCGAAGATCACGTCTCCGGCAGAGGTGCGCACGGACAGCGTGCATCTCGGGTTCGCCGCCAGGTTGCGGGACTTACGGGTCTGCGGTCCGCTCACGACATACAGCGCTCCGCCCTGCAGGAACGCGCCGACCCCGGCGGAGTGCGGACGCCCGTCGGGGCGGACGGTGCCGAGATAGACGGCCGTCTCCATCCGGGGCAGCGCCTCGACCACCGCGGCGTACGCGGTCTCCCAGGTGAACGGCCCCCCGCCGTAGATGGTGTCGAGGTTGCGCTGACTCGTCGGGACGGGTGTCGGTGCGGGCGTCGTCATGGCTCCTCCAGGTGCCTAGGGTCTCCCGTACTGACCGACGCGGGCGCCGCGACTCATCGGCTCACCCCAGGCCGAGGTCGCGCCCGATGATCTCCTTCATGATCTCGTTGGAGCCGGCCCAGATGCGGGTGACGCGGGCGTCGCGCCAGGCGCGGGCGACGCGGTACTCGTTCATGAAGCCATAGCCGCCGTGGATCTGCACGCAGGCGTCGAGCACGTCGCCCTGGACCTGTGCCGACCACCACTTGGCCTTTGCGGCGTCGACCGGGCTGAGCTGGCCCTCGCCGTGCGCGAGGACGCACTGGTCGACGAAGGTCTGGGTGACGTCGATCATGGTGACCAGCTCGGCGAGCAGGAACTTGTTGTGCTGGAACTGCCCGATGGGCTGGCCGAAGGCGTGCCGTTCCTTGGCGTAGTCGATCGTCTCGGTGAGGATCTGTGCGGCGTGCGCGATGTTGGAGACGGCGGCTCCGGCGCGCTCCTGGGTGAGGTGCTCCATCATCAGGATGAAGCCGCGGCCCTCCTCCCCCAGCCGGTGGTCGTCGGGCACCCGCACGTCGTCGAAGAACAGCTCGCAGGTGTCGGCCTCGTCCTGCCCGACCTTGTCCAACGGCTCACCCTTGGTAAAGCCATCCGTGCCGGCCTCGACCACGAAGAGGGTGATGCCCTTGGCACCCTTGCTCGGGTCGGTGCGGGCGGCGACGATCACCAGGTCACAGCTGTGACCGTTGGTGATGAACGTCTTCGACCCGTTGAGCACCCAGTCCTCGCCGTCGCGGACGGCGGTGGTCTTCAGTGCGGCCAGGTCGGAGCCGCCCGACGGCTCCGTCATGGCGATCGCGATGATCTGCTCCCCCGAGGCGATGGCGGGCAGCCACCGCTGCTTCTGCTCATCGGTGCCGTGCGCCACCAGGTAGGGCGGGCACACGTCGGAGTGGATGCCCATGCAGGAGGAGAACGCCGCGCTGAGCCGGGACTGCTCCTCGGCGAGCACCGCGTTGAAGCGGTAGTCGCCGGCGCCTGCGCCGCCGTACTCCTCGGGGATGGACAGGCCGAGCAGTCCCTGGCGCCCGGCCTCGAGCCACACCTCACGGGGAATGCGGTGGGTCCGGATCATCTCCTCGTGCCGCGGGCGGGCGACCCGGTCGATGAACTCGCGGGCGGAGGCGCGGAAGGCCTCGTGGTCCTCGGTGAAGATGGTGCGGCGCACGGGGGGCTCCTGATGGTGTTGCCGGTGGGTGGCCCCATCATGCCGGGTCAGTCCTCGTTCTCCCAGGGATAACCGTGGTCGACGAAGGCGGCTCGCACCTTCTCCCGGCTGCCGTCGACGCCGCCCTCGTAGAGCCGCCGCCCCTGCTCGGTCTCGATGACGAGCGTGCCGCCCTCCCGGAAGACGCCGGCCACGTCGGCGCGGCGGATCCGGCGGCGGTCCGACCCCTTCTCGACCAGCACCGACTCGCGGGTGATGTGCAGCACCGGCTCGTGGTGAGCGATGAGCAGGCCGGCCACCAGACCGACGAGCAGGCCGATCAGCGGGCGTCCCCACACGAGCCAGTCGGAGTCGAAGGAGGCCAGCAGCTGCAGCGGCCCGGGGAAGGGCACCCCGCGCTCCTCCACCCATCGCGCGACCACCGGCAGCGCGGCCGCGGCCCCGGCGCCGAGGACCGCCCCGAGCACCGCGACGAAGGCGGCGTCTCCCCCGGTCATCCCGAGCCGGGTCGCCCCGGCGGGCGTTGGGTCGCCCTGGTGTCCCGGCATACTCATCGTCGGTCCCTCCCCGTCAGTCTCGATCACGCGGACCAGCCTGACAGCCGGTGGTCGGGCCCGACAACCGACCGAAGTCGGTGACTTTGGTCTATGCGTCGGTGTCGGCGGAGCCGCCCTGGATCGGGAAGCGGCGCCCGGTGATCCCGTCGGGATCGATGCGCACGAAGTGCGGCTTGGGCCCCTCCTCCCACGGGAAGACCGGCAGGTCGAGGGCTTCGAGGATGTCGTGGAGCTGCTGGACCTCGTGGGCCACGCCGGCGACCACGACGCTCCAGGCCTTGCCGGCGGCCTCGTCGACCCCGTCGATCTCGTAGGCCACGGGTTGCCCGACGGAGGCGTGCAGTTTTGATCCGTTGGAGGTCCGGAAGATCACCGACCCGTGGTGCACGGCATGGTTCACGGGGTAGATCTCCGGTCGTCCGTTGACGATGACGGCGAGTCGGCCGAAGGGCTCCTCGCGCAGCAGGGCCAGACAGGCAGCGGTGTCCAGCACCTCGGTTTCTGGGTGCGCGTTCATGGCGCCAGCCTTCCCGGTTCTGTGCGCTCGGGCAAGGGCCTTGGGTCCCGCTACTCGCCCGGCGTGGCCCCCTGGGCGGCACCCGCCGGGATCACGACGACGGGGCAGTTGGCCAGGCGCGCGACATACTCGCTGATCGAGCCGAGCGCGGCGCGGCGGATGGACTGGACGCCGTGGGCGCCGATCACCAGCAGGGCGGCCCGGTCCGAGGCGTTGACCAGGACCTCCTGGGGCCGGCCGTGCACGACCTGGAAGTCGACCGGCGGCGCCCCCTCGCCGTCCGTGGGGACCTGCGCGCGCACCTGCGCCTGGATCTCCTCGGCCTGCTCACGGGTGTCGCCCTGGCTGTCCTCGCGCCAGGTCGTGATGACCTCGACGGTGGCGTCCCGCAGCCGCGCCTCCTCGAGGGCGAAGCGGAGGGCGTCGTGCGAGCGCTCCGACCCGTCCAGCCCCACGACGATCACCTGATTGACCACGACGTGCTCCTCTCTGTCCTGCACTGGCCCCAGCCTTGCGCCTTCCTCGGGAAATCGCGAGCGCCGGGGACGTTTTGCCTAGTGAGAACTTTCTCACCGTGGTTAAAGAATCTGCTCATTTCGGTCTCCGAGTATTGAGTCATCAGCCCGGAACCCCGGTCCCGTCAGGAAGGAACGATCATGACCAACAAGACCTCCTCCACCAAGTCCCGTGCCTGGACCGTCGTCGTCGCCGCCACGGCCGTCACCGCCATCGGTGGTGCCACGACCGCAGCCACCTGGGCCCAGAACGCCCCGGAGTCCGAGCCGGTCAACGTGGCCCTGTCGGCGCAGCGCCCGATCACCGCGGAGACCAAGCCCGTGGCCAACGCCGAGTGGAACGCCCTGGCCGCCAAGGTCGGCGACTGGCAGCCCGAGAGCATCCCGAACCTGAGCGACACGTTCAGCAAGGCCCGCGAGGCCGCCGCCTCGCAGGACGTGCAGTCCGCCAGCGTCCAGTCCGTGCAGAGCGCCGCCTCTGTGGTCAGCGCCCAGTCGGCGCAGTCCGCTCAGTCGGCCCAGTCCGCGCAGTCCGCTCAGTCCGCGGTCTCGGTGCAGTCGGCGCAGTCCTACTCCGCGCCGTCCGTGCAGTCGCCGGTGAGCGTCCAGTCCCCGATCTCGGTGCAGTCCCCGATCTCGGTGCAGTCGCCCATCTCGGTCGACTCCCCGAACAGCCCGGACTCGCCTGACAGCCCGGACAGCCCCGACTCACCGGACAGCCCGGACTCCGTCTCGGTGGACTCCCCGGACAGCTACGAGGGCTGACCACACCCCCACCTGGCGAGGCCTTCCCCGGCCTCGCCACCCCCACACCGAAAGCCCCGGCGCGCCCCTGTGGCGCCGGGGCTTTCCGCTGCCCCGGGCACACGGCATACGGCATGCAGTGGGTTACTGGCCGTTGATCTTCTCGACCGACATCACCAAGATGACCCGGTCAGCGGCGTCGGGCGGGATCATCCCGTCCCCGCCGTAGCGCCGGTGCAGCTGGTCGTAGAAGGCACCCGTTGGGTCGGGGATCACCTCGACGAGCCGGCCCCGCACCTCGGCGTAGTGGACCGGGTTGTCGGGGTCCATGACCGCCAGCGACATCGACGGGTTGGCCTGCAGGTTGCGGTACTTCGCGCGCTTCGTGGTGTGGGTGAAGCGCAGGGTCTCGCCGTCGAACTCGAACCACATCGGCGACACCTGCACGGTGCCGTCGGGTCGGACGGTGCCGAGGCTGCCGAAGTTGGGGTTCTCGAAGAGGTGGCGGTACTTGTCGGGGATCTCGATGTTCACCCCAGCCATCGTGCCGTAGCCCGGCGCGCGCGCAACCGCGGGGCGGACGGGCGAACGAAACCGCTACGAAAAGGTGCGGAGGGCGAACGAAACCACTATCAATTTTGTGGGGACTGGCCGGTGTAGAACGCGGTGGTGCGGTCGCGGGCGGCCTCGGCCGCCTCGCGGGGCGTGCCGAACCGGACGTTGGCCTCGGCCCACTGGCGGCTGCACTCGGAGATGAACGCCAGACCCTCGGGGGTGGTCTCCCAGCCCTGGGCGTGATCGCCGGTGATCGACGCGCCGGTGGCCAGGTGCTTGGCCAGACCCATGAAGGCCAGGTCCCAGCCGACGCCGGTGGCGCCGGGGCCGTACTCGTCCCAGAAGCTGGTGTCCTCCGGGACCAGCGCGGTGTGCTCCAGCTCGAACCTCGCGCCATCTCCGTCCGGCGTGATGCGCACCGCGATCCAGCTGGTGTTGCCGCCGAACTCCCAGGTGGCGCTGAAGCTGCGAGGCGGCTCGCACGTCTCGATCGTGCCGCCGGCGTTGCCCTCGACCTGGTACTGACCCCCCAGCCGCAGGTCCCCGCTCACCGGCGCGAACCAGCGGGGCAGCCGCTCGGGGTTGGTCACCGCGTCCCAGAGGTCCTCCGCGGTGGTGGCGTAGGTCTGGGCGACCGTCTGGACGTTGGCCTCGCCGTGTTCCGTGGTGCGGCTGGCCAGCTCCCGGTGCGTGGCGGACGGGTCGGCCGCCGGGGCGGCTGTCCTGGACTGCTGGTGCTCGGTCATCGGTTCCGCTCCTTGGTCTGTCCTCGCTCGCGCTTGCCGCGGGCGATCTCGGTGTCCAGTGCGGCGAGCCGCTGGCCCCAGAACCTGCGGAACGGGGTGAGCCACTCGTCGACCTCGTGCAGCGCCTCCGGGCGGACCGCATAGATCCGCCGGGTGCCCTCGGCGCGGACCTGGGCGAACCCCGCCTCGCGGAGCACCCGCAGGTGCTGGGAGACCGCGGGCTGGCTAATGCCGAACTCCGCGCGGATCACGTCGCTGACCGCACCTGCGGTCGCCTCGCCGTCCGCGAGCAGCTCGAGGATCCGGCGTCGCACCGGGTCGCCGAGGATGTCGAAGGCGTGCACCCGTCCATAATGCAGCCGCCACTTATATAAGTCAACCCTTAAGGCTGTATGCCGGGCTGTCGGCTCAGAAGTGCAGGGTGCCCACGTCCAGGTCCAGGTCGTTCCAGTCGGTCACCGTGACGAGCAGGTCGTGGTCCTGCGGCAGCGACACACCGCCCCGGTCGGCCGAGGCGTGCGCCATGGTGGCCTTGTTGGCCACGAATGCCTTCACGCTGACGGACCGGTCCGCGGCGCGGTTGCCGACCCGCAGCACCGACAGGTCCGGCGAGACCGTGATGTCGACCTCCTCCGTGGCGGTGCCGCCGACCCCCTGGACGGAGACCGCACGCACCTCGTCGCCCACCTCGCGGGCGATCTGCAGGGAGAAGTCCTTGGCGGCACCCGGAGCGACCCGGATCTGGGAGCCGTCCGCGCTCATCGAGAGCTGGTCGGTCTGCCCGGCCGCGGTGGATACCCCTTCCAGCGAGACGGAGGTGCCGCCGGGGGCGACGGAGTGGTAGGCATACTCGCCCGTGTCCAGGCCGGTGATGGTGCGGACCAGCGCTGTGTCCGCCGGCAGCAGGTAGGCGCCCTTCATCAGGTAGCACGGGTGGCTGCCCGGGATCTCGGAGAGGATCTGGGTGCCGAACCGCCCGGTGCGGAGCCCGTCCTCGTCGGTCACCTGCAGGTCCGCCGGGGAGAGCAGGAAGTCGAGGACGAAGCGGGTCACGCCGAACGGTCCGCTGAACGGCAGGTCGTGGTCGGAGTGCAGGTAGGCACCGTTGGTCATCATGCCCAGGGTGGTGCCGTCCTCGGAGCAGAACTTCCGCGCCGAGCCGCCGTCGAAGTAGTCGTAGTGCAGCACCCCGTCGACCCGCTTGAACACCAGCCGGCAGTTCTCCGACTCCTTGGCCGCGGTGTCGTCGGTCGGGGAGTGGTTGCAGTCCCAGCAGAACAGGGTCACCCCGTCGGGGTCGGTCAGCCCGTCGGGCGACGGCCCGGGGTGGCCCGGTGGGTAGACGAAACGGATCGGCGCGATGCAGTGGCTCGACCCGAGCCCGTCGACGTAGCCCGAGTCCCAGACCGCGCCGGCCGGGATGAAGAAGAGCATCGGGGCGTTGTGCCGGTCGCACCCGTCGTGGAAGGTCGACTCGATCTCCCGGTAGGTCTGCTCGACCCGGGCGACCCCCTGACGACCCTGGTCGTGGAAGTGGATCAGGCTCTCCCGGCTCAGGAGCCGGCCGTGGATGGCGGTGAGCTCGCTGCGCGTCGCGGCGTTGAGGTTGACCCGGGTAAAGGTGTCCGTGCTGCCGGTCCACAGCTCGTCCAGCACCTTCGTGGTCAACGACGTGCAGAAGCCGGTGGCCAGGCCGCCGTTGTCGTCGCCCAGCAGGAAATAATGGTAGAAGCCGTAGAAGGCGGCGGTGAGCACCGGGTGCCCGAAGATCGGGTCGAGCAACTCGTGATAGACCTCGGCGGCGCCATAGGTGTCCTCAAAGGTGCCCCACGACGGGCTGCCCTCCGCGAAGTTGCCGAAGTTAAGGGCGTGCTCGGGGAACCGGAACGGGATCTCCAGGATCTGCGGCACGGTCGCCGTCCGCGGGTTGGAGACCAGGCCGTCGGGGTTGCGGACCCGCAGCTGCACGCTGCGCTCGGTGCTGCCCCCGCCGCCGGTGCCCGGCACCTCGAAGGTCACCGCGGTCGCCGAGACGAAGGTCGTCGGCACCGCCTCGCCGTCCATCACCACGCTGGCGCCGTTCCGGAACGCCCGGCCGGTCAGGTCGACCGTCGCGCCCGGGGCGAGCACGGCGCTGAAGGCGCTGAGCTGCGGCTTGACCCACAGTCGGAGCCGGTTGCTCTCGGTGCCGTCGGGGCGCCGCACGAAGACGTCGTGCTCACCACCGTCGATCGAGTCGGGGAGGTCCACCGAGATGGACTCGTCCGCGTTCACGACCGGGGCCAGGACGTGGGTGCCCACGTGGACCCGGTCGGTAGGGGTGAACCGGCTGCCGGAGAGGGTCACCGTGCCGCCGGGGAACAGGTACTCCGGCGACACCTCGGTCACCCAGGGCCGGGTGAACAGCTCGTCCCACGCGTCCTCGTCGAACTCGAAGAAGTCCAGGTAGCCGTCCCCGCCGCGGGACGTGCCGTCCTCGCCCGTCCGGCCCGGCTGGCCGCGTGACCCGTCGTGCCCGTCGTCGGCGTCCTTGCACGTCTCGCCCACGCCGCTGCGGCCGCCGCGGCCACCGGAGCCGCCCGGACCCCCGTCGCCCCCTCGGCCCGCCCGGCCGCCCTCGTTCTTGACCCGGAAGGTGTTGGCAGTCACCACCGACTCGAGGGTGTCTTCCAGGGTGCCGACGGTGATGTCGCCACCGTCACCGCCCGGACCTCCTCTGCCACCACGGCCACCATCGCCGCCGTCGCCACCGTCGCCCCCGTCGCCGGGGTCGTCTGTGCAGAACCAGCCAAGGAACCAGCCGCGTTTGCCGACCCGGCCGTTGGCACCGTTGCCGCCACGTCCGCCGCGCTGGCCGCGGCCGCCGCGGATGCCGTCCTCGCCGTTGAGGTCGAGGTTGGGCATCCCGGTCATCGAGCGCGCCCAGATCTCGAGTGCGGGGGCCGAGCGGCCCGCTCCTCCCCCGAGGCCGCTGCCGCCGGAGCGGCCGTCCTCGCCGTCCAGCCCGTCCCAGGAGTTGGGCTTGAGGTGCTGGCCGCTGTAGCCGCGTCCGTTGAGGTCGGCGTTGTCGGCGCGGGGCGGTGTCGACCCACCAGGCTCCCGCCAGGTGATCCTGGTGCCGGCGTCGACCTTGATCTGCTCGGCGATCAGGTAGAGCTTGGCCACCCCCGGCTCGACGCGGAGCTCGACGCCCCGCAGGTCCAGGACGTCGGCCATCATTACCGAGGTGTCGATCGGGATGACGAACGAGTCCGTGGTCAGCACCCTCGGGCCGTCCAGCAGCGGCCACTCCTGCGGGGCCGCGCTCTCCAGCCGTCCCGGCAGCTCAGTGTCCTTGATGTGCAGCCCGGCGCCCTTCAGCTCGATGAGCGAGGACAGGTTCTTCAGGCCGGCCAACCGGCGGCTGACCAGCTCACGCTCGATCCGGTCGACGGGCCGCACCCCCGGGGAGTCCCCGAGCGGCGTGTCCCCGAGCGGCGTCACGGGCAGCGACGGGAACCGGCCGCGCAGGATCGGACCCAGCCCGCCGCCCGGAAGGCCGGGCTTGATCGGCCCGGTGGGCTTGGTGGGCTTGGTCGGCTTGGTGGGTTTCGTCGGCGTGCCGGGCTTGGTCGGCGTGCTGCCCGCCTCGATGGCCTTCCGGATGGTCACGGTGCTGTTGCGGTTCGGGACGTACTTGGCCAGCAGCCCGCGCCCCTCGGTCGCTTTCGCCGCGCGCAGCTCGACCGCGATCTTGCTCCAGTCGATGTGGATGATCGGGCCGCTCGACTTGGGTGGCGCGACCATGATCTTGCCGGGGGTGATGACCGTCCCGGTCGGCACGTTGAGCGTCGCGAGGTCGGTGAGCTTCTCCACCCCGACGGCCCGGATGATGCTCTTGATCGGCTGGAGGCGGGCATAGCCGCTCTCCAGGGCCGGGTCGATCCGGACCTTCTGCAGGCCGAGAGACTCCCTGATCGCCGCCTGGAGCGCCTCGGACTTCTGCAACCGGGCGCTCCTGACCTTCTCGGAGACCACGCCGTCCTTGATCACCAGGTCGATCAGCTGCCCCTGGAACTGGTGGCTCTTGCGGTCAATGGCGGTCCCGACCACCAGGCCGGCAGTGCCCGTGCTGGCCAGCGCCCCGGACGCCTTCCGGCTGCCCGCCTCGGCGCCGTTGACCGCCAGCCGCAGCTCACCGCCCTCGCGGGTGAGCACGATCGAGACCCGCTTGTCGGCGGGCACCGGCTTCTCGCTGGTGACCTTCTGCCAGCCGCGGGCGGTGTGGATGGCCCCCACCACGCGGCCGCCCTTGTCGAGGTAGAGCGACACCGGGGGGTCCGCGCCCTCCACGATGCTCTGCCGCCGGTCGGTGCTGCCCGCGACGAGCTCGGCGGTGACGCTGAACTCCTCGAAACTGGCGGACTTCTCCGGTGGCGGCACCTCGATATAGGCCCCCTCGGTGAAGCGCATCGCGCCGGTGCCCTTGAGCTGCTTGACCTTGGGGGACACCTCGAGTGCCCGCGCGCTGAGCGAGCCGTCGAACGGCCCCCCGGCGCCAACTTGCAGAGTGAACAGGGTTCGTTCGGCCATGGCCGTGTCCTCGAACGTGGGTGGATCACTGCTTCGCAGCCCGGGACGTTGGGTCCCGCCCGGGCGACACCTTCCTCGCCAACGGTCCAACGTAGTGGAGACACGGCGCTCCGTGGCCGGTCTGCCCACGAGGGCAACAGGTCGTGCCCGTCCGGGCAACAGGTCGGGCGTCCTGCCGCATCTCGAGCCGATTCATCCCGGCGTGATTACAGTGCGGAAGCATGTGCTTCGACCCCGCGGCGACGCCGCCCGCCATCCCCGCTGACGTGCTCCCCCAGCCATCCGCCGTCCGGTCCCAAGCACTCACCCTCACCACCGAGGACGGGGCCAGCCTCACGGCATACTCCTCGGTCCCGGACGCCCCGCGGGAGGTCGCGGTGGTCGTCCTGCCCGACGTGCGCGGACTGTTCGACTACTACAAGAGGCTCGCGGACCGGCTGGCCTCGGCCGGGCACCACGCGGTCGCCATCGACTACTTCGCGCGGACCGAGGCGTCGACCGATCGCGGGCCGGACTTCGAGTTCATGCCGCACGTGCGCCAGCTGACGGTCGAGCAGGTGCTGGCCGACGCGCGGGTCGCGGCCACGCACCTGCGGGAGGTGCACGGCATACGGGATGTCGTCACGATCGGGTTCTGCCTGGGCGGGACGCTGTCGTACTACGCGACCACCGACCCGGCGCTCGGGGTGGCCGGCGCGATCGCGTTCTACGGCGGGCTCGACGGGAGTCGGCTCGGGGTCTACGAGGATCCGGCCGAGCATGCGGACCGGATGCGGGGGCCGCTGCTCGCGATCTACGGCGGCGCGGACCAGTCGATCACGCAGGAGATGCGCGAGCGGTTCGACGAGGCGCTGACCGCTGGCGGGGTGGAGCACGAGTTCGTCGTCTTCGACGGCGCGCCGCACTCGTTCTTCGACCGCACGCACGGCGACCACGCGGAGGCGTGCGACGAGTCGTGGGGGCTGGTGCTGCGGTTCCTGCAGGGCGTAGGCAACGGGGCGTAGCAGCCCTAGGATTGGGGCATGTCCGCCGACACCTGGACCGCGTCGCAGGAGGCCTTTGCCGAGGCCGCCCGCTGGTTCGCGGAGACGGTCGCTGCCGTCGGGGAGCGCTGGGAGGACGCCGGGCTCGGGGAGTGGACCGTGCGCCACCTCGTCGGGCACACCAGCCGCGCGATGCTGACCGTGGAGTCCTACCTCGACCCGGGCGCGGGCGCGGCGGACGAGCAGGTGGAGTCCGCGGTCGAGTACTTCCGGCTGTCGATGACCCTCGCTGACCCCGCCGCCATCGCGCAGCGGGGACGTGCCGCCGCGGTGTCCCTCGGGGAGGATCCGGTCGCGGCGGTCGCGGAGATCGCCGAGCGGGTGGTGCCGCTCGTGTCGGGCCGCGCCGCGGACGACGCGGTCACGACGCCCGTGGGCGGGATGCGGCTGGGCGACTACCTCCCCACCCGGACGTTCGAGCTCGTCGTGCACACGAGCGACCTCGCGACGGCGCTCGGGCTGGTCGCGGAGGTGCCGCCGACGGCGGCCGGCGAGGCGCTGCACCTGCTGGCCGACCTCGCCCTCGCCTCGCACCAGAGCGCTCCCCTGCTGCTCACTGCGACGGGTCGCGGGCCGTTGCCGGAGGGGTTCACGGTGCTGTGAGCCGCCCCGGACGGAGGCCCCACGAGTTGGGTGGAGGGTGAACGGAACCGCTTCGAACGTGGGTCGAAGGTCAACGAAACCACTGCGAAAAGGCGGGCAGGACCGGCAAAAACCCTGAGAAGATACGTGGAGAGCCAGCAAAACCCCTGAACTTTTACGGGCGGCGGGGGTCGCGCTGCGTCACGACGTACAGCGCGGCCTGGGTGCGGCGCTCCAGGCCGAGCTTGCCGAGAATCCCCGTGACGTAGTTCTTCACCGTCTTCTCGGCCAGTCCCAGCACCTCACCGATCTGCCGGTTGGTCAGCCCCTCGGCGATGTGGTCCAGGATGCGGCGCTCCTGCGGGGTGAGCAGCGCCAGCTTGGGGTCGCGCGACTCGTGCCGGGTCCAGGAGTCGCGCACCCGGCGGACCCGCGCCGGGTCCAGCAGGTTCTGGCCCGAGGCCACGGCCCGGATCGCGTCGATCAGGCCGTTGCCCCTGATGTTCTTGAGCAGGTAGCCCGACGCCCCCGCAAGCACCGCGGTGCTCAGCGCCTCGTCGTCGTCGAAGGAGGTGAGGATCAGCGCCCTGGTCTGCGGGAACTGCGAGCGGATCTCGCGGCAGATGTCGATGCCCGAGCCGTCCGGCAGGCGCGCGTCCAGCACGGCGACGTCGGGCCGCACCGCGGGCACGATCCGGCGGGCCTGGGCGGCCGAGCCGGCCTCGCCGACGACGCGGATGTCCGGCTCGGTCTCCAGCAGCTCACGGATCCCGCGCCGGACGATTTCGTGGTCGTCCAGCAGGAAGAGGCGGATCGTCATGGGTGCCTTCCGTGAGCGGTGAGTATGCCGTGAGCCGGCTCCTCGAGCCTGCCCACCGCCGGGGAGCCCGGCAAGGGTCGTTGGTCCCGCACGAACGTCATGGTCGCCTCACCGGTGCGGCACCGGCACGCGCCAGAGCAGCCGGGTGCCCCCGCCGTCGACCGGACCGGTCTGCAGGGAACCGCGCCGGGCCGAGGCGCGGTCGGCGAGGTTGGCCAGGCCGCTGCGGCGCTCGTCGCGGCTGCCGATCCCCCGCCCGTCGTCGCGGACCTCCACGGACACCTCGCCCCCGGCGCGGCTCACGGTGACCTCGGCGGACCCGGCCTGCGCGTGCCGGGCGACGTTGGTGAGGCCCTCGCGCACGACCGCCAGGATGTCGGCCTCCAGGGCACCGCCCAGCCCGTCCAGGTCGCCGGGGAGCCGCAGCACCGGGGGGAAGCCGAGTCCGTCGCGCGCCTCCTCGACGACCTGCGCGAGATCGGCGCGGACGTCGCTCGCGGTCCTGGTCCGGTGCAGCTCGAAGATCGTCTGCCG
>ENA-UOUL01003368-UOUL01003368.1-bioreactor-metagenome-genome-assembly--contig:-NODE-3368-length-16538-cov-33.739384_pt1 | contig 16538 bp, 16 predicted proteins | sample MGYA00249838_ERZ747220 | MGnify/ENA primary metagenome ERZ747220 (study PRJEB28778, sample SAMN05720191) | bioreactor metagenome | isolation source: Anaerobic biogas reactor | place: USA:Washington...
AGAACGGACTGACGTTCCATTTAGTGATGTATTCTATATTGATCCGGCCAAGCTCATTATCAAAGTCCTTATATGATTTACCAGTATCAACTTTCTCCGCCTTCCAGCAATCGTTGACACAGATCGCCGTTATCTCATGTTTTTTCGATAGGTGATTGATGAAATGATGCAGCCGATTGGGCGCACACTTCTTTAAGTCAACGATAGAAGGAACAAGTATCTTCACGGCTCCACCACCGGCGGGGTTGAGCACCCCTGGGTTGCACCATTCACCGAACGGCGAATCCCAGCGCAGATCGTCGTGATCATGCCCCCTGCTGTCCCATCCCCGTAGGGGTTGGTCCAGTCGGCGCTCCTCGCAAGCATAGTCCGAACCCCCTCGCGTATGCGCTCGAAATCTGTACCCACGAGCATGTTCCCCCCCACCTCGATCGTCTCCGGCCGCTCGGTGTTCTCCCGGAGGGTGACACAGGGCACCCCGAGAATGCAGGTCTCCTCCTGGACGCCGCCAGAGTCGGTCAGAACGAGACGGGCGTTGGACTCGAGCTGCAGGAATTCAAGGAACCCGGCGGGGCTCATGACAGAAATCCCATCGAGCGAGACCCCGAATCGCTCGACCATCTTCCGGGTCCTGGGATGCATCGGGAAGATGACGGGGAGCGAGTACTCCCGGTGGACCGCCTCAAGCCCCGCGATGATGCTCCTGAGCTTCTCGGGGTTGTCGACGTTCTCCTGCCGGTGGGAAGTGACGAGGAAGTAGCCCTGAGGCTCAAGGCCAAGGGTGTCGAGAATGTCTGCCCTCTTCTTCGCGATCTCCCGGTTCTGGAAGACCGCATCGACGATGATATTCCCGGTTACGCAGATCTTATTCTCCTCGATCCCCTCGTTCAGGAGATACTGCCGTGCCGTCTCCGTGGGGGCGAAGAGATAATCCGAAACATGGTCCGCGACCACCCGGTTGATCTCCTCGGGCATCGTCCGGTCGAAGCTCCTGAGGCCGGCCTCGACATGACCGACCCTGATGTGAAGCTTCGCGGCTGCAAGAGCCCCGGTCATGACAGTGTTGGTGTCGCCCTGAACGAGAATAATACCCGGGGACTCCTTCACCAGAATATCCTCGATACCGGTCATGATCTTTGCGGTCTGGCCGGCCTGGGTCCCGGAACCGACGTCGAGGTTATACTTCGGCTCGGGCAGTTCAAGATCCTCAAAAAACGCCCGATCCATATCATAAGAGTAGTGCTGCCCGGAGTGGAGGATGAAGTAGTCGAGGTTTCGCGTTTCGCATTCCCGAATGATCGGGGACATCTTGATGGTCTCGGGCCGGGTGCCGAGGACGATCGAAATCATGGTATAGACTCCTTTGAGGGGCCGGCCCCCTTCGTAATCATCATCAGCGAGTTCAAGATCAACCCCGACGTCACGAGCATCAACCCGAGGATCAGCGCCGCGAACCCCCCCGTGAAGACGATGTAGTGGAACTGGTCGGTGCGGTAGAACTCCGAGAATGTGTAGATCTCCGCCCCGATCCCGAAGAGCGTGACAACCACACCCGGTATCCCGAACGATAACAGCGGTCGGCGGTACCCGATCAGCCCCACGATCCGGGCGAGCACCCCGAACCCGTGGCTCACCGGGTTCATCTTGTGCTTATTAGGAACATCATAACTCACCGATATCGGGACCTCGGTCATCGCAAGACCCAGGGGGGCGAAGTGGGCGATCATATCCGACTCGATGTTGTAGCCCTCCGATGCGAAGGTCAGGTTCTCAAGGGCCCGGCGGGAGAGCGCCCGGAAACCCGACTGCGAGTCGGTCGTCACGAAATCCCCGCCGTCAACCGAGATATTCGTGAAGCTGTTGAGAACCTTCTGCCCGGCGATGCGATACTTTGGAATATCAGCCTTGATGTCAAGGAACCGGGAGCCGATGGCAAGATCGGCCTCGCCGGCAAGCACCGGGGCCGCCACGGCCGGGATCTCAGCAGGATCGTGCTGGCCGTCGCCGTCGAGCGTTACAACAAGATTGTAGCCGAGATCCCGTGCCCGGGAAAACCCGGCCATCATCGCCTTCGCCTTGCCCCCGTTCTCCGGCATCTCGATGACATCGGCATCGGCGAGCCGGGCGATCGCGGCGGTTCGATCGTTCGAACCGTCGTCGATGACGATGACCCGATCAGCGTGTTGTTTTGCCTGGAGGGCGACGGAGCCGATGACCAACCCCTCATTATAGGCCGGGATCACGACAGCGATTCGCTCCCCGCGGTAACGGGGCTCGTCGTTCGCTGTCCTCCCGGCCGGCACCCCGGCGGCCGCGAGATCGTGGATCTGGGCCAGGATATCGGAGGTACCGTTCCCGCCGATCCGGATCGCCTCGATAACCTTCTTCCCGTAGGCTCCAAAACCGTCCGGGCCAGGGGATTTCACCCCAGAGAGGGCGACGACGTCGTTGCCCCGCCGTAGCTCGGCAAGCAGCCCCGGGATCTCCCCCGGGTCGTGCTGACCATCGGCATCGATGATGACGAGCTCCTCCGCACCCATCCCCCGGGCGGTGCCGAAGATCGTCTGCAGTGCCCCGCCGTAGCCCCGGTTCGCCTCGTGCCGGACGACGATCGCCCCGAGCGCCCCGGCAATCCGGGCGGTCTCGTCCTTCGAGCCGTCGTCGACGACCAGGACCGCATCCGCGTGCTGCCGTGCGCCGAGAACCGTCTTTGCGATTGCAGCCTCCTCGTTGTAGGCCGGCATCGCAACCAGGGTCCGGACGGCACCGGCCGGCTGTGATAGCCGCACCCCAGAACGGGGGGTTGTCGGAGTGTCGATAAGAGAAGAGACTCTTCCCCCATTACCGTCGTTGCCGGCAACCGGCCCGATCAGGAGGATGGCAAGAGGGGTACTCATGGTGGCCACCCCCGGAGTGCGAGCAACAAGATCGAAGTTGAGCAGGCTTTCTGCTCCCGGGATATCCTGCGGCAAGGAGGAACACCCGTAACTTCGATAGATTGAGCGCTGTTCTTACCCTCACCGGACCCCGGCAGGGTCACACACCACGTACAATACGGCACCCGCCCGGACATCAGGCACACACCCCTAACGCAAGACCCGTATCCGGCCAGGTCAATACCCGCCGGGTGGAGGCGGGTAACCCCTTTCCAGACCGGCACGACTGAAAAGGAGGTGGGTTCCTGGCACCAGGGCCTGGGGTCATAGAGAAGGATATGGTATATATAACTTTCCAGATGGCCGCCTGAAGCGGGGACAGGGCAAATAAGGAGAATCGCCACCAAATATCATGTTCTGGCGATAAACTCCCCTGAATAGATGGGATGACAATTAAGGAGGCGGAGAGAAGCTTCTGAGAGAACGAGAATATCCAATATAATAAAGCTTGCCTATGGCCGTACCTCGCGGGCATGACGTTTCGAATACTATTCAAAAATACTGCCTTATCAGGAGAATTTATTTCGACAGCGGGGATCGATGGGCCGGCCGGGAAAACTTCATGGAAACAGGTCTCCAGTGCCCCGGAGTTACACTCCACATCCCGCGGGGATCATCCGGGATAGCCGGGGCCGCATCTCCAGGCAAGGGATCCCGGTCGCGGAGGTGCTCCGTGAAAGAACCTGCCATACAGAGCCGGGCCATTCATCGCGATGAAAAAGTTTATGGTAAAGGTTACCAATGGGCCACCCATGAAGGATCGTATACGAGACCTCCTGTTGCTGGGTATGGTCATCGCCCTCCTGATCCCTGCGGCAACCGCCGCAGATACCTACATCACAGTGACGGCCGATGATCCGACGGAGTACAGGGGGCTTCGCGTCGCGACCGTCGACGCCCTCGACCCCCTGGAGACCGATGCCTCCCTCGTGACCCTTGAGGGTGACAACCTCACCGTCATCCCGTGCCCGACCTTCGGGACGATAACCCGGATCTTCGATCCCGCAAGCGGCACCTACCGCGGTGGGAGGGTGACCATCACGGAGAACAAGTCCTTCGACGGGAGCACCCTCCCGGACGATTACCGGATCGTTACCGGCCGGACGATCCCGAACTTCACGATGCACGTCCCGAACCGGTCCGGCAACGTCCTCATGGTCAGATCCCTGGGGAGCCCTGAGGAAGGCATCGACTTCGCCAGATTCTTTGAGGCCGCGGAAGAGATGGGCTACCTCTTCACCGACGACGCCATCATCTACAGCAACACGACGGGCATATCGGCCTACGGCGGCATCGATACGCAGGACTACGACAGAAACGACCTGAACCGCACGCTGAAAAGGAACGAGGTCGATCTCGCCAACTTCAGTGCAGACAGCGATATGGTACGGAGTATGATGGAAGCCTGGCCCTACACGCGGCCGGAGGCCGGCGAGTATCTCCTCACCGCGGTGCAGTACGACAGCGAAAACGAGACGTTGCACGTCCTTGCCGCCATGCCGGTCCTCATACTCGACGGCAACCCCACCGTCGCCTGGAACGATGATCGCCAGGGTGCCGGTGCAACCGTCTCCTTCGGGGAAGGCGTGGACCGGACGGCGTACATCCTGCTTGAGAGCAACATGACCTACGACCTCACGGTAAGGGTCGATACCAGGGAGTTCGTGAGCCGGCCCATCCCGACCTCCGTGACCGATCTGGTCTCCCTCCTGCAGACGGCTGCAGATGAGGCCAGCCCGGTTGCCTACACCCTGACCCGGAGCGATGACGACGCGGGTTCCGGCATCGTCATCGCCCCGGGTCATGGGCTCTCCGGGCGTGCAGACGGGCCCGAGGTGGAGATCGGGGCCGAGGCCCTTGCAACCCTCAACCCCGGCACCTACTCCCTCTACGCCCTGGGCATGGAGGGTGGGGAGATCGTTGCGGTCGATTACCGGGAGGTCGAGGTCCGGGCAGCCTCATGATACCGGCACCCGCCGGGGATCGGGAAGGCCCACCCCTACCAGAAGGGCGTGCAGCATGCCGGACAACCTCTCCTGCCGGCAGGAGGGGTTGCCGATAGCGGCGGAACCGCTGAGATCCCGGCCCCTGCTCCGGGGAGACGGGGCCGGGTTATCGAGCGCCGGGGGGAGAAGTTGACCGGCGCGAAGAAGTGTTACGCTGCGACCGTACTCGCAGCCTGGCTCATCACCATTGCCTTCTTCATGGTCCTCTCCCGCACGCTCGACCTTGAGGTCTTCTTCGTCCTCTCGCTCATCGGCCTCCTCGTGATCGCGGTCCTGATCGACGGGGCCTTCTCCCGCCCCCGCTACATGCGCCACATCGGCTACCTCATCGCAGCAGGTGTCGCCATCTTCGCCTACATCGTCGCCCAGAAAATACTGGAGATCCTTGCCGCATGAACCACCGGGCCTCGCAGATCGTCCTTGCAACCGCCATCATCGCGGCGCTCGCCCTCCTTGCAGGAGAGGCGACCACCCCGCTCCTCTACACGGCGGCAAACACATCGACCGCCGCCCACGTCGACCCCGCGACCGTTCCGAAACAGACCGGCAGGGATGCCGATGCCCTCATCCCCCTGATGGGTGACCTCCTCAGCCAGACCGGCACGCTCACCCTCAACATCAAGCTCAAGGACTACGAGAGCGCCGAGCGCGACCTCGCCCGGTATGCCGAACTCTCGGGCCGGTTCGACAGACTCGTCATCAATCTGGACGTCTCCGGAACCGATATCGGCGAGTTCCAGCGGAACAACCGGGAAAACCTCGCTGCTCTCGCAGCTCTCTTAAACGACACCCGACGACTCGAGGACTTACAGAGGATCGAGATCGACATCCAGGACGATGAAGGCCAGCGTACAACCGTCATCTACGAGGGCGAGACGCTTCAACAGAAACTGCAGGGTGGAGTTACCACCTACGCGGGCCGGGAGAACGCGACGATCCAGATCGCCGACCGCTACGGCGTAAACACCACCCCCTACAGGGAGAGCGTCAGAAACTATGTGGAGATCACCGGTGCCGTGGAGGCGGGAGGCGAAAAGAGCCCTCCATCCCCCCTCGGCATCGCGGTCGCCCCCGATACGGGTCGGTATGGAGATACCTTCTCGATCGCCGGGACTTACGCCGGCGGCTCCCCGGGCACCCCCATAGAGATCTACGTCGACAGCCGGATAGCCGGGAACGCCACCCTGGATGAGAACGGCGCCTACACCTCCATCTACAGGATCGACCGGATCCCCGCCGGCCTGCACCTTGCCTACGCCGTCGCGGGTGCGATCTACTCCGGCGTCACTCCGTTCTCGGTCCGCCAGGATGATACCGCCATCACCCTCACCCTCGGGGAGGGCGAAGTCTGCACGGGAAGCCTCATGACCGCCGGAGGCCGGCCGGTCACGCTCGCCCCGGTCTTCCTCCGGGTCGACGGCAGTACACCGATCGAGACCAGGACCGACGAGAACGGCACCTACCGGGCAAGCCTCGCCCTCCCCGCCGGGGAGCACGCCATCCGGGCGGAGTTCAACGCCGCAGGCTACCCCTTAAACGCCTCTGAGAGCCCGACAGAGACGATCGTCGTCCGGAACGAGGGGCTCTCCCCCCTCCCGTTCATAGCGGCAATCGCGGCGGCGCTCGGGAGCGGGTGGTACCTCCGGCGCCGAAACCGGCCGGAAGAGAAGGCCCCGGCGGCAGAACCCGAAGAGAGCAGGGAGACAGAAGCCACCATCACTCCGCCGCAGGCAGATATCGCGGGACTCTCTCCCCGCGAGGCCGCGACCGTTCTCTTTTGGGCTCTCCGGTCCCGGCTCGGTCTCCCCGACACGAACACCCCGCGGGACTGCGCCCGGCTTATCCCCGCTCACGCCGGGTTCTTCGAGCGCTACGAGCAGATCCGCTACGCCGGCGAGACTCCATCGGAGGAGGAGCTCCGCGCAATGAAAGAAGAGGCTCTTGGAGGCGAAGAACGTGCAGCGTGAAGCCTGGGCGGTCCTCCTCATCCTCTTCCTCGCCGGCGCCGTAGTCTACGCCCACGCGACCACCACCACCGAGGAGTACAGCCGCTACAATCCGGGCTGGAACGGCACCTCAAACCTCCCCGCAGAGGAGATCCGGGATCTCGCGGATCTCGACCCCTCGACGATCCTCCTCATCCTCGCGCCGGATCGGCCCTTCAGCCCCGACGAGGTCGGCTCCCTCCGGGCGTTCCTCGATGCCGGCGGCCGCCTCCTCATCGCCGACGAGGAAGGGAACGCTAACCCGCTCCTCGCCGACCTCGGGAGTAGTATGAGAGTCCGGCCGGGGAACCTCTCAAGTCTCAACCGCGACCACGTCAACCCCGGCCTCTTCACCGTCAGCGTCGTCGGGAACGACACCCTCTTTGCCGGGGTAGAGACCGCCCGGGTCAACCGCCCGGCCGCGGTCGAGGGAGGCGAGCCCCTCCTCGAGACGTCGCCCTTCACCTGGGACGACGCCGACGGCGACGGCCGGATAAGCGGTTCTGAGGCCTTCGGGACCGCGGTCGTCTGCGCCCGGGAAGGAAACCTCACCGTGCTTGGCGACGCAAGCCTCTTCGTCAACGCCATGTTCGCCGAGAACCCGAAGTTCATTGAGAATCTCCAGCCGATCCGGGTAGACGGCATCCACAGCAGGACCGGCACGAAGAGCCCGATCATCAACACCCTGGTATGGATCCGGACAACCCCACCGGCCGGAGCCGCCATAGTCGCCCTCGGCGTCCTGCCGGTCGCCTGGATCTTTGGGAGGAAGAGAGATGAATGAGAGTTTAAATGAACGCATCAAAACGATCGCGGATGCTTATGAGGATATCCGGCTGATCACCCAGCAGGTGGTCGTCGCAAACCAGCCTCTCATCGAAGAGATCTTCATCAGCATGATCAACGGCGGCCACCTCCTCATAGAGGGGGTGCCGGGAACCGCAAAGACCACCGTCTGCAAGATCATCGCACGCCTGATGGATTACGAGTTCCGGCGGGTCCAGGGAGCCGTGGACCTCCAGCCAGCCGACATCATCGGGGTCCGGACCTACGACCGGAACAAAAACAAGTTCACTCTCCAGAAAGGGCCCATCTTCACGAACTTTTTGATGGTCGACGAGATGAACCGCCTGACCCCGAAGACCCAGAGCGCCCTCCTCGAGGCCCTGAGCGAGCGGCAGGCAACGATCGACGGTATATCCTACCCGCTCAGCGATGCCTACTTCGTCATAGCCACTCAGAACCCCTACGACTCCGAGGGAACCTTCCCCCTCATCGAGGCCCAGCGCGACCGGTTCATGTTCAGCACCGTCCTCAACCACCTCGACCCGGAGGGAGAACTCGAGATCCTCCGGCGGGAGCGGGCCGGGGAACTGGACTGGAAGATCTACCGGGACCGGGTCGCCCCTGTCCTCGGGCCGAAGGAGATCGGGGCGATGGCCGCGACTATTCGGGAGATCCGGGTCGACGAGACGGTCCTCATCTACGTCCGCGACCTGGTGTCTGCCACCCGGTCTCATAGCGATGTCCGGCTCGGCGCGAGTTCCCGTGCATCGATCGCCCTCCTCGGCGGCTCGAGGGTCCGGGCAGCCCTGGACGGCCGGACCTATGTCATCCCCGACGACGCCCGGGCGCTTGCCGTACCCGCTCTCCGGCACCGTATCCTCCTCACCCGGGAGGCGGCGATCGCCGGGGTAACCCCGGATGCGGTCGTCGGCGAGATCATCGAGAGTGCCGGGGTGTCGTAAGGATGCTTCGGCCGACCCGGGCCGCCGGGGGAGTCGCGGCGCTTGCTCTCCTCCTCGCCGCCGCAGCCCATCTCCTCCTGATGCCGGCCGCGGCCCTTGCCGCCGGGTCTCTCGGCCTCTTCCTCCTCTGGCGGGGGTGGCGGTTCGGGAACGATCTCGCAGTCGCGGTCACTTCCCTTACCGTGACTCGCGACGTCGACCCGACGATCCTCCGGCAGGGGGCGGTGGCGTCCGTCCGGGTGCAGGCCGACTGCGCCGTCCCGCCAGGCATGGCTATCCACGTGCGTGATATCCCGCCGGCAGTCGCGGCCGGCGACGGCCCGCTCTGTGAGCCGGGAAAGGCCGTGACCTACGCCGTCCGGCTCATGGCGCCGGGAGAAACGGCGTTTGGCGGGATCGTCCTCTCGGCAGGCGATGCATTCTTCTCCTGCGATCTCTTCTGCCGCAGATTCGACGCCCCCCGCCTCCGGGTCTTTCCCGTGGGGACCCCGGAGGCCGGGAGGGGTATCGGGACACATGGAGAAAGTACCGAAGTGGACCGGAAGACCACGCTTGCCGCTCAAGGCGTCCGCGGGTTTCGGGCTTACCAGAAGGGCGACGACCCCCGCCTGGTGGACTGGAAGGTCACCGCCCGGCGCGGCACCCTCTATATCCGCGAGATGACCGGCCTATCGGGCGGTGCGCCCCTGATCGCCGTCGACATCCCGACCCTGACCGGAGATCCGGAAGACTTCGCCCGGCTCTCGACGGCCGTCTACGGCGCCATCGAGGGGGCGATCGCCTCCCGCGACGGCTGCTCGCTCCTGGTCGCCGCCGGCGGAGAGATCGTCCGGTTTCTCCCGCGTATCCTGGCGGGCCACGAGGCCTTCGCGGCTCTCGGCGGCCTCTCGCCCCTCGAGCCCCGTGCCCACCTCTACCGCGCACCGGGGCCCGCCGTCCTCGCGGGACGGGCGAGGATGAGCGGGCAGGGAGCGGGGCCGGAGGAACGGGTATTCCGCGAGCGGCTCGGCGGAGTCCTCTCGGCGTTCGCGGCCACGAGCCCCGCACCCTTCACCGTGGCAATCCGGGCGGCCCTCGACCGGGCGGAGGCTACGGATATCCGGATCTACTCTCTCCTTTCGGAGGGCGATAAAAGCCATCTCCTCCAGTTGATCCACGAGGCAAAGGTCCGGGGGATGCGGGTCACCCTCCGGGCCCCCGCCGGTGCCGGGACCCTCCCCGGCGTCGATGCCGTGGAGGTGCTCTGATGGCGGTCGATCGAAAGTTCCTCCTCCTTTGCGCGGCCGAGATCCTGGTCGTCGCCGTCGGGGATCTCTTCGCGGCTCTCATCCTCCAGACGATCGTCCTCGCCGCGTTCCTCGGCGATCGACGGGGCTATCCTGCTTACGCCGGGGCGATCGTCCTCTTTGCCGCGGTCCTCCTGGCAAGCGGCCGGATCCTCCTCCCCCTCCTCGGCCTCACGGCCGCTCTCGGCGGCGGTTTTCTTGCCCTCACCCTCCGGGACTACCGGCTCGCCCGGTGGGCACGAGGTGAGGCGTGACGCGGAGCAACCCCTACCGGGGAGCGTTCTCCCTCATCCTCGCTACGGTCCTCCTCCTCGCCGTCGCGGCCGTGACCGGCAGAGGAGACATCACCACCGCAACGGTCGTCCTCGCGGGCACCGGCTGCTTCATCGCCGGCATCTTCCTCCTCGCCCTCCACAAGGGCGAGCCCCTCGATCCGGATGTCGCCGCCCTCCTCCCCGTCCAGGGGACGATCGGGACCGCCACGCTCTGCGCGGACCTCGGCGTCCAGGGCGATGCCCGGTTCGTCCCGGAGGACGGGACCGTCATCGAGGTGATCCCGGTCGCAGGCACCCTCCCGGAGAAACCCAATGGCGACTACTCCTTCATCACCGGCAGTATCTGCGCCGTCCGGCTCGTTCCGGCATGCGCCCCGCTCCTCGCCCGTCTCCGCGAGAAGCACGCCCTCGAGGTGCCGGAGGAGGACGAGGCCCTCCTTGCCTGCATCGCCGAGGTCTGCGACGACCTCATCGAGGTTGCCGAAAAGACGGAGGCGAAGAGAGACGGCGAGAACATCGTCGTCACCCTTCACGGCTACCGGCTCATACCCGGCTGCCGGGCTGTACGGGCAGCATCACCAAAATGCTGCACCATGGTCGCCTGCCCGGTCTGCAGCCTCATCGCCGCCATAGTGGCGCTCGGGAAGAAGACCCCGGTGAGGATAGAGCATACCGCCGTCGACGAGAGGAGGGGCGTACTCCGGGTCATCCTCACGCCGGCCGGGAATACAGGGTCCAATGAGTCGTGATCCGGCAGTTGCCGGGGAAGGATCTTCATGAGGCGCGGTTCTTCCTGACACGGGAGGGGCACGGACCAATCCTCTTATCGACCCTGGGCGCCAACCTCTCTGTCCATGGGGCGGTACGTCAGCGGCGACGTTCTCCTGGCCGCCGTGCGCATCGGGGGAGGAGGCGAAGAGAAGGTCCGGCCGGTGGTGGTCATCGCGGCAGGAGAGAACGGGTGCCTGATCGTCTGCCCGGTCTCAAGCAGGCCCTCCTTCGACGGACCCTCGGTCCCGCTCTCGCTCGACGACTTTGCCCGGGGCGGGCTCGGCCTCTTCACCGAGAGCTACGCTCTTGCCGCACACCCGTCCGCCATACGCTCGGCCGACATCATCGGTAAGAAGGGCACGCTCCTGCCGGAGGCGCTCGCCGCGATCCGGGGAGCCGTGCCGCGAAAAGAGAGGTTTTAGAGTTCGTAGCGCTTCAGGAACTCCCGGATCTTCCGCGACTCCACCCACTCGCGGTCGAGCTCGCTGATCCGTGCATTGATCCTCCTGACCTGTTCACGGAGGATCTCTGCGGTCTTCTCATCGTCAAGCAGATCCGCAAGCCCCAGCACCACCTGGAGCGGGTGGCGGACGTGGTCGGCAAGGATGGCAAACTGCGCTATGTTTCGTGCATTCAGGTCGAGGGTCTGCTCACGGAGCCGTTCATACAGAACCCGCTCGGATATATCCCTTCCTACGGCCTGGAACCCCACGATCATCCCTTTTTCGACGATCGGCGACCCGTTCAGTTCCAGCACGGCAGTCTCCCCGTTCTTTTGCCTGACCTCGATCTGGAGCCCCTCGACCTGCCTGTTCTGGAGCATTCGCTGGCGCCCCTCTTCCCATACCGGGAGGCTTACCGGGAGGATGTAGTCTTCCCAGTCGGTCCCTTTCATCTCCGCGGGCGAGTAGCCGAGTATGCGCTCCATCGCCGGCGATATGTAATTTAACCCCCCGTCGAGGTAGGACGTGGCGATGAGGTCGAAACTCCGCTGGGCGATCCCCCGGAACTTTGCCTCGCTCTCCCGGAGCGCCGCCTCTATCTGGAGCCGCTCGATGATCCGGCCGAGCCGCTCCGCAACGGCATCGAGCAGCATCCGCTCCTCTGTGAGGAACGGCCCCTCGACAGCCTCCGGTTTCTCGCTGGTATACCAGATCTCAACCTCGCCGCGCCGTTCGCCGCAGACGATGATCGGGCTTGCCTGTCGCCAGGGCGTCTCTTTCGGTTCACCCCGGCGATATTCCCGGTCATCGATCTGGATCCGCACCGCGGCATCGTCCGGGTACTGCCAGCCTGAAGGGAGGGTATCGGCAACCGCCTGCAGGAGCCCATCAGGCGTTATCCCCGGCACCTCGACGAGGTGCGTGATGGCATACAGGCACTGGAGCTCGCTCATCCTCTTCTGGAGCGCCTTCTCCGCCCGATCTCTCTCGGTTACGTCGAAGGCCGTCCCGGTGATGCCGGCGATCCGGCCTTCGGCATCACGGAGGGGTTTGAGTGTCAGGTCACGGACATGGTGGTCGCCGTCGACGTTGAGCGTCATCGACGTCCGCATCCCTTCTCCCGTCTCGAGAATCCAGCGCTTGATCGCGGTAAAGTGCGCCCCACCGTCAGGAAAGATCTCCTCGTCCCGGGCTCCTATGATGGACTCGTCCGTGGGCCCGAGCTGCTGGTTGCAGGACCAGATATAGCGCAGATCCAGGTCCTGCGCAAAGACGACCACCGGTGATTGCTTGAGCGCGGTCCTGAAATGATGCGCATCTATATCCCTGGCGGCGTCCCGGATCCTGATGAGATGCTGCCCGCCGGGGATCCGTGACCCCGCAATCGAGAGCCAGCGCCGGGTGCCGGCGGGCGACCGGGTGCGGCAGCAAAGATCGGGGAGATCCGCGCCGTCGAGGAGTGTCTGCCGGATCGACCGCGCGGAGGCCTCATCCTCGATGGCCGGCAGGAGGTGCTCCTCGAGGAGGGAGAGGAGATCCGTCCCGGGTACCTCTCCCGGCGGGAGGCCGAGCATCCGCGCAAGGGCCGGGTTGCACCAGAGGATCTTCCGGTCGCCATCCACCACGAGAAGACCGTCTTCGAGTGCGCCGGGCACCGGCAGGCCGCCGGGTGCCCGGTTCAGATCTGAGTCCATTGTTTCCCACCAGCGCTGGAGTATAGCTGCCTTAGGTGTTGGATCTCGAAGAACTAAAATGAGTTACGATCTGATGTTCGGCCGGCATTACCTGCATACTCATCTTCGAGGGAATATTCCGGCCGGTTTTACCACCTCGAAGGGGGTGGGGGTTCCGGAAAAACCCCGGCGTGCCCGGCAGGGATAAGTCTTATCGCCGCCGACCCCTGGTATATGCAAGTGCGGACGCGCGTACTGGTCGCCGGGCGGGTACAGGGTGTCGGATTCCGGTGGGCCGTGGAGGACGAGGCCCGGGATGCAGGCGTCACCGGGTGGGTCAGGAACCTCCCCGACGGCCGTGTGGAGGCGGTCTTTGAGGGCGAGGAGGAGTCCGTGCGGCGGATGGTCGGGTTCTGCCGCAGGGGTCCGGCCGCGGCCCGGGTCGACGACGTGGCGATCATCAAAGAGGAGTATACCGGGAAGTTCGAGGGTTTCTTCATCCTCTCCTGATAGAGGCCGGCCCCTCAAGGCATATATACGATGGCCTTCCTTCGGAGGACGTATGGTGACGGATACAGAGGCGATCGGGATCTTCTCCGTGATCCGGGAGCGCCGGAGCGTCAGGGATTATGTCGACCGCGATCTCCCGGACGAGGCCCTCCGGGCGATCATCGCTGCGGGCGTCCAGGCCCCGAACGCTCTCGGGCTTCAGCCCTGGCGGTTCGTGGTCGTGAAGGATAGGAGCCTGATGCGGCGGGCATCCGACTACTGTAAACCCATCCTTGCAGAGAAGATCGGGGGGGAGCCCCGGCCCGGGGTGGAGAACTTCCTTATGGCGCTCAAAGATCCGGAGTACAGCATCTTCTACAACGCCCCGGCCCTGGTCCTGGTCCTCGGCGCCCGTGAGGTCGTATCGAGCGCCATCGACTGCGCGCTCTGCGCGGAGAACATGATGCTCGCCGCCTGGGCGATTGGCATCGGCAGTTGCTGGGTCGGCTCCGCGGCCCTCATCCAGCAGAACCCCGATCTCCTCAGGGCGTTGAAGGTCCCGGACGACCACCGGATCGTGGCGCCCCTGATATTCGGCTACCCTGCCCCCCTGCAGCCGAAACCGGGACGGCGCGAGCCGCAGATTACGTGGATATCGTGACCTCACCCGACGGCGGGGCACGCGATGGCCTCGATCGGTGTGATCGGGAGCCGGATCTGCTGCCGGCCCCGGACGAGCGTCAGGGTTGCCGGTTCCGCGATAGGCCAGGTGGCGAGGAACCGGTGCAGGTCGTCCACGCACCCTACGCCGGTCTCGTTGATCGCTATGATCAGGTCGCCCGGCCGGAGCCCTGCCCTGCCGGCGGGGCTCTCCCGCGAGACCGAGACGACCTCGACCGCATGGCCCCCGGTAAGCCCGAGAGCGAGGACGAGCGACCGCTCCAGCGGTCGTGACTGGCCGGCAATGCCCAGGTAGCCGCGCCGCACCCGACCGTCGGCGACGAGCTGCGGGAGGACCCAGGCGGCGGTGTTTGCAGGGATCGAGAAGCAGATGCTCTGGGCCATGGGGATGATGGCGGTGTTGATCCCGATCACCCGGCCGCGCGAGTCCACCAGCGGGCCGCCGGAGTTGCCGGGGTTCAGGGGCGCGGTGTGCTGGATGACGTTCTCGATCAGGCGACCGTCCCGGCTCCGGAGCGCCCGGCCAAGAGCGCTCAGGACCCCCGTCGAGACGGTCGAGTCGAATCCGAGCGGGTTGCCGATGGCTATCGCAAGCTGGCCGACCGAGAGCGCCCCGGAGTCGCCGAACGCTGCAGAGGGGAGACCCCCGGCATCGGCACGGAGGACGGCGAGATCGGTCGCCGGATCGGCCCCGGCCAGGCGTGCGGGGAGAGCGGTCCCATCCGCCGTACGGACCTCGATCCTGCCCGCGCCCTGCACCACGTGGTTGTTGGTCATGATGTAGCCGTCCGGTGTCACGATCACGCCGGAACCGGCCCCGATCTGCTCGCCCCTCCGGTCCCGGGGGTTCTTCCCCACGACCACGCTCACGACTGCGGGCCCCACGGTCTCGACGACCCGTACGACGGCCCGGGAGTAGGCGTCAAGGAGGTCGGCGTCGGACTCCCCGGTATCAGGGGGTGCAGAGGACCCGTTTGCTACGGATGCCGGAGATGAGCCGCTAACCTGCTGAAAAAGTTTGTGTCTTATTTTATCCATTACAAGATATAATTTGTAACCAATAGTAATGTACTTTCTGCACAGGGTTGAGATAGATCCCTACCGGCGGCGTGCGGCACAGCCCCGTTCTCCGGCGCGCGAGAACTTTCGCAGGCGGGTTAATCATGCGTTCATCGCCGGCAACTCCTATCCCGCCCCGGGCTCCGTAAGGGGATATCCATGCGTTCAGCTCCGGTTGCTCCGCATACACCTCCGTAGGCGGCTCCCCTACCCCGCTAGCGCCTTCGTAGAAGAATACCCGTACTCTTCCGGCACCCCCACCCCGCCCGCGCCTTCGCAGGGATACCCGGATACTCCTTCGGCAGCCCCCCCCCCGCCCGCGCCTTCGGCAAAGGATACCCAGACACTTCTTCGGCCTCCTCCACCCCGCCCGCGCCGCGGGAGCGGGGTCCGTGCCCGGGCGTATATCAGGGGAGCAGCCGTGCCCGGCTCTTCTCCGGGATCTCCCCGTGCACTGGACCGTGGGGATATCGCCATTGGGGGTGGGGCTGACGGGGAGGGGGAACTCGTTCCCCCTCCCCTGTTTCTCACGCTCCAACCATCCTGCTTCCCGTCGATCCCACCCCAGCCTTTGGCAGGGGACTCGTATACCTCGCCGGCAACCCCCCCGCCCGCGCCTCCGCAGGGATACCCGGATACCTCGCCGGCACCCCCCACCCCACCCGCGCCTTCGGCGCTCCTCCCCCGCCCGCGCCTGGGGGCGGGGTCCGTGCCCGGCTCTTCTCCGGGATCTCCCCGTGCACTGGACCGTGGAGGACATCGCTATTGGGAGAGGCGGCCTGCGGGGAGGAGGCGGAGCCCTCCCCCTTGTCTCTCACGCCCTCAGGACCCCGCACATCGCGCCGACCCTGCCTGTCTCTCCGCCGGCGGGAACCCGGATTTCTTCCCGCCATCCCCGCCCGGGGCTTGCCCATACAAAACCCCGCCCGGGATCTGCAACGGTTAGACCGCATGGAAGCGGCAGCCACAAAGGACAAATAGCACCGTATCCACTCTCCTCCATGCTCGGGACGGCTACGATTGATGTGGATGCTACGCGGATTGAGGTTCGCCCCACGGATGTAAGGAGGATCCCCCAGGCCGGCGAGGCCTACGATGTCGTGGAGATCGAGACCGACCGGGGGACGACCACCTGCCGCTACTACGAGGCGGAGGGGGCACGCGCCGGCGTCGTCATGGTGGGTGG
>ENA-UOUL01003369-UOUL01003369.1-bioreactor-metagenome-genome-assembly--contig:-NODE-3369-length-16532-cov-4.202978_pt1 | contig 16532 bp, 16 predicted proteins | sample MGYA00249838_ERZ747220 | MGnify/ENA primary metagenome ERZ747220 (study PRJEB28778, sample SAMN05720191) | bioreactor metagenome | isolation source: Anaerobic biogas reactor | place: USA:Washington...
CGTTCTGCACGAAGAGCCTCGCGTGCCCGAGGAAGAGCTAGACGCCTTTTTTGCCGTCGTGCGGGCAGGATTTCGGGAGAAACGCAAGCAACTCCACAACAGCCTGACGCGCAACCTGCCCCACGGCCGCGAGGAGGTGGATGACGCCCTGCGGGCGGCGGGGGTGGAGCCGACGCGCCGCGCCGAGACGCTGTCCATCGACGAGTGGCGGCGGCTGACGGAGGCGCTCGGTGGTGAAGCGCCATGCATCGCGTCCGCTTGACGCTTTTTGCGCCACAGCCGCGGATGCGCTATAATCTCGCCTTGGTAACGCAGGCTACCTCACGCGGTCCGGCCAGTTGGGGCCGCAGCGTTCAACTCGATGGGAGGTGATCGCCCTATGCCGACCTATGAATACAAGTGTGACGAGTGCGGCATCGTGTTCGAGCGGTTCCAGCACTTTTCCGAGGAACCCCTCAAGACGTGCCCCGAGTGCACCGGTGCGGTGCATCGCGTCATCCAGCCCGTGGGCATCATCTTCAAGGGGAAGGGTTTCTATGTCACCGACAACAAGGGCAACACCTCTTCCCTGATGCCCAAGGCGGAGCCCAAAGGTGAGAGTGCCGAAGGTTCCCGCCCCGAGGCCAAGGAAAAGAGCGCTGCTCCCAAGGCCGAGAGCAAGGCCGCGGCCACGTCGGACGACTAGCCGCCGCGAGACGCCAAAAAGCGCCGTCGAGTGCACTCGACGGCGCTCTGTTGTATATCGCTTGGCGGCGGATGAGCCGCTAGATCTGGAACCCGCCCGACGCCTCGACCACTTTGTAGCGTAGGTCGACGACGAACTCCTTGAGCTTTTCCTGGAACTCTTTCCACTCGTCGCTGGCCAGGGCGTGCTCCATCGTCTCTACGTCCTCGGTGACGCCGCCCGCCAGCACCTGCGGCCCCTTGCCCCAGACGGCGTACCAGGCATCCGTGGGGTGCACGTTCATGGCCATCAGCGAGCGGGTGAACTCGCGGTTCAGGAACTCGAGGTACTCGGTCTCCTTGCCCTCGCGGATGTTCCAGGTCATCAAAAGCTTGATCATACCCTCAACCCCTACTCCACACCATAATAACATGACTATACCAGAATGGGCTCGCCTTCGCAAGTATTCTGCAGCTGATAGCGTCTCCAGCAGCACCGCGCGGAGGTCGCGCCAACGACCAAGCGGGCATACGCGAGGGCTGCCGCAGTGCGCCCTTTGGATGCTGCCGAGGGACGCTGGCGAGGAGGTTTCGCGATGAGAGCCGTCGTGCAGCGTGTGACCCATGGCGCCGTCAGCGTGGCCGACTCCGCCGGCGGCCGCGAGCAGCTGGGCCGCATCGATGCCGGGCTGGTGGTGCTCGTAGGCGTGCGCGAGGGGGATGGCGAGGAGGAGGCGCGTTGGCTGGCCGGCAAGGTGGCCAACCTGCGCATCTTTGAGGACGACGAGGGTAGGTTCAACCGCTCGCTCCTCGACGTGGGGGGCGGCGCCCTGGTGATCTCCCAGTTCACCCTCTACGGCGACGCCCGCCGCGGCCGGCGCCCGTCGTTCACCGAGGCGGCCGCGCCGGAGGCGGCCGCGCCCCTCATCGAGCGTTTCGGCGAGTTCCTGCGCCTCGAGGGGGTGTCGCGTGTCGAGACGGGCCGCTTCCAGGCGCACATGCTCGTCGAGATCCACAATGACGGCCCGGTGACCATCATCCTCGACACCGACGTCTCTCGCCGCGGCAATCCCAAGTGACGCGCCCAGCGAGACCGATGGAACGCGGATGAACGCGGATTTGGCGGATCAACGCAGATAGAGACGGATACTAGACACAGAGACCGCAGAGACCACAGCGAAGACATGGAAATCCATTCTCTCTGTGCCCTCTGTGGTCTCTGTGGTTCATCCCTCTTGGATCAGCGCAGATCCGCGCCCTATCTGCGGAATCTGGGCACTATCGATCCCTGCCAGGGCGTCACTGCTTCAGGAGCCAGTCCTTCTCGGAGCAGAACTTGAAGTCGCAGCCGTCGGGCGCCTGGGTGACCTGGTTGAGCCACAGGGCGCGGTAGCCCTGGGTGTACTTGGGGGCCGGCGGCTGCCAGGCCGCCAGGCGGCGCTGGATCTCGCGCTCGTCGACCAGCAGGTTCAGCTTGCCGTTCATGGCGTCCAACTCGACCATGTCCCCGTCCTGTACCACCGCCAGCGGGCCGCCCACCGCCGCCTCGGGCGCCACGTGAAGCACGACGGTGCCGTACGACGTGCCGCTCATGCGCGCGTCGGTGATGCGCACCATGTCGCGCACGCCCTGACGCAGCAGGTGCCTGGGCAGGCCGCTGGGCCCCACCTCGGGCATCCCGGGCGCGCCCACCGGGCCCATGTTGCGGTTAATGATGACGTGATCCGCCGTGATGTGCGCCAGGTCCCGGTCAATGTCCTCCTGTCGCCGGCTGGTGAGCACCGCCGCCGGTCCGGTGTGCTTGATCAAGTTGGGCGACGCGGCGGCCACCTTGATCACGGCGCCGTCGGGCGCCAACGAGCCGCGCACGATGCGCAGGCCGCCGTCCGAGCTAAAGGGATCGTCCAGCGGACGGATGACGTTGCGGTCGAGCACGCGCACGTCCGCCAGGTTCTCCTTCATCGTCTTGGCGCTGGCCGTCATCACCGAGGTGTCGAGCAGCGGCTCGATCTCTTTCATCACCGCCGTGACGCCGCCGGCGCGCCACAGCTCCTCCACCGTGCAGGCGCCGCTGGGCTTGACGTTGGTGATAAAGGGCGTCTCCCTGCTGATGCGGTCGAAATCGTCCAGCGTCAGGGGCACGCCGGCGCGGCGCCCCATGGCGATGAGGTGGATGACCAGGTTGGTGCTGGCGCCCAACGCCATGAGGGTGCGGATGGCGTTCTCGAACGCCGGCCGCGTGAGGATGTCCGACGGCTTGATGTCCTTCTCCACCAGTTCCACGATCTTGATGCCCGTGGCCTCGGCGATGTGCAGGCGCTGGGCATAGACGGCCGGGATGGAGGCGCAGCCCGGGAGGGTCATTCCCAGCGCCTCGGCGATGGACTGAACGCTGTTGGCGGTGCCCATCACGCCGCAGGCGCCGCAGGTGTTGAAGAAGCCGTTCATCTCCACTTCGCGCATCTCGGCCTCGCCGATGGCGCCCGCCTTGTAATCCCACGAGAACTTTTGCGTGTCGGTGGAGCAGGCCACCGTCTGCCCCTCATAATACCCGGCCAGGCGCGTGCCGCCGGTGACGATGATGGCGGGCTTGTTGGCCGTGGCCAGGCCCATGATCTGGGCGGGCACGTCCTTGTCGCAGGTGGAGAGGAGCACCACGCCGTCCACCGGGACGGACGAGATGAACTCCTCCGTATCGATGGCCATGAGGTTGCGGTAGATGAGGGTCGAGATATTGTGGAACACCTCGCACATGGAGATGGTGGGGTATTCCAGGGGAAAGCCGCCCGCCGCCCAGATGCCGCGCTTGACGGCCTCACCCAGCGCCTTGAAATGCCAGTGGCCGGGGTTGATCTCGCTCCAGGGGTTGATGACGCCAATGACGGGGCGCTGCATGTCGAAATCGGTGAACCCCATGGCGCGGATGTGCCCGCGTACGGTGAGGTTCAGGGGATCTGTGGGATCGAGCCACTTTCTGCTAACGAGTTCCTTGGCCATTGCGGTGCTCTTCCTCCGATGATAGGGGTGATAAGGGTCACGACAGCGACGCGTGGGGGCATTGTACATGCAGAGACAGGAGAGCGCCATTCCGAGGGTGCCGCCGGTCGCGCCGCCACGCGACGCCCACAGGTGCATCAGCCGCTCAGCCCCCTTTGTGCTATAATCCCCGCGCACCAGGACGCGCCGGTGCGCGATGTCTGAGCGTTGGCAACTCGAGAGGGGGCACGGTCCATGCATAGCAGGGAGCGCTTGGTGGCGGCGATTCGGAGACAAGAGGTGGATCGCGTGCCCGCGAATATCACCTACTATACCCAGGATTTCTCCCAGGCCCACTTTCCGATGCGGGAGGGGCAGGATCGCCGCGAGGCGCACCTCGAGGCGTATACGCGCTTTGGCTTTGACCCCCTGATCGGCGTGGGGGGCGGCGAGGCGCGTCCCTGGCGGGTCTCGGACCCCGGCCGCTGGGAGGTGACCGAGGAATCGCGCCAGACGCCGGAGGGATACCTGCAGATCCACTATCGCGTCCAGACACCCGCCGGCGACCTGGACACGGTGTACACGCAGGAGAACCAACTCTCGGGATGGCAGGAAGAGCCGCTCGTGAAGGACGAGGGGAACTTGGCCGCCCTCGCGTACCTGCCACGGCCCCACGTCGACGTCGAGGAGGTGGATGCCGCCGTGGATCGGCTGGGTGATCGGGGCCTCGGCTACATCGGCGTCAACGGCCTCTGGCAGCAGGCTTGTTACCTGCGCGACATGGCCGAGATGGCCATGGACCCTCTCATCCGCCCCGAATGGGCCGAACGGTACCTGGGGATCGTGGGTGACTATCTCGCCGAGCAGACCGAGGCGCTGTGCCGCTCCAAGGCGGAGGCGTTCTTTATCAACGAGTCCTACCTGGGGATGAGGATGTCGCCGCGCATGTTCGACCGTTTCGTGCGGCCGCACGACGGGCGGTTGATCCAGATCGCCAAGGACGCCGGCAAGTTGGTGCTGTACCACGACTGCGGACTCGGGAGGGCGCTCCTGGAGCGGTTCGCCGACATGGGCATCGACTACCTTGAGACCCTCACCCCGCCCGGCGCCCAGGGCGATATCGAGCTGGAGGACGCGCGCCGTCGCATCGGCGATCGCGTCTGCTTCCGCGGGGCATTCAATCAGCAGGTGCTGGAGACGGGTACGCCGGCCGACATCGAGGCGGAGGTGCTGCGCTGCCTGGAGACGATGGCGCCCGGCAGGGGCTATATCCTCTGCCCTTCAGGCCCCATCCTGGGCAGCGTGCCGATGGACAACCTGCAGGCATTCGCCGATGCGGCGCGCGAGCACTGCGGGAGGTACGGGCACGCGTAGACGCGGGTTCCAGGTTCCAGGTGGCAGGTCACAATAGCTGTTGTGGGGTGCATGTACCGCCGGTCGCGCTCTGCAACCCACAACCTGACCTGCAACCCCTCACCTGCTACCTTGTGTGCCGTCTAGCAGGCCAGCAGCCCCTCCACAGACAGGTCTTCGTCCAACTCCTCCCAGTGGATGCCGATGCCCCGGCCGATGAGGCGCCAGTTTGCGCGCTGGTCGGCCGTAGCGTCACGTAGCGATGGAAACCACTCCAGAGGAACCCCAACCTCTCGGCCATCGCTCAGTTGGACATAAAGCATGTCGTTACTGAACCGAACGCTGACGGCCAATGCACTAGCCGCGAGACCGAGACTGCCGAAAGTGCTCATTCCACCTCTCCAGGAAATGGGCCCTATGTTCCTCAACAAGCTCACGCAATGCGCGTATCTCCACTGCATTGTAACCAGCCGACGACGCAAGTCCAACGGGGTTAGGCCAGAACTTGGCATAGTTGTCGCCCGACTCAACATGCACGTGGGCCGGCTCGCGTGACTCGTCGCTGAAGAAAAAGCGGTAGCCTCGAATGCGCAGTACAGTCGGCATCGCTTCACCCCTGGCCAGCGTCTGTGTAGCGGTTAAGCCTGTCGCTCGGCGTTGAGGCCGGACCTTGTCTGGGGGCCAGCTCCCTGTAAAGCGGCACGACACAACAACGTGCAAGCGCAACCATTGGCTACAGTCTGTAACCTGTCACCTGTAACCTGCAACGCGCAGCCCGGAACCCGCACCCCACGCTCATAACCCACAACGCACAACCCGAACCCCGCAACCTGTCACTCGGCCAAGTACGGCCGCAGAAGGTCGAGGGCGTACGCGATCTCTTCCTCGTCCACCGGATCGAGGGTGATGGGCCCGCTGTTGCGGGCGGCGTTGCACGAGATGACGCCGCGCCGCACCAGAACCTCCTTCTGGGCCTGGGGCGTCGGCAGATTGCTGAGGGTGTTCTCCAGCACCATCTTGTCGGCGTACACCCGGCGCGCCTCGGCCTCGTCACCCGCCTCGAGCAGGTTCCAGATGCGCGCATCCACGTCGGGGATGTAGCACGCTGGCAGCACACCCGACACGCCGCGGCGGTACTCTGGAATCACCCACAAGAGGGCCGATCCGGAGAACACCCCCTTCACGGGGCCCGAGGGGTCCGGCGGGCACAGGTCGATGACCTCGCTCACCGAATGCCCCTGAGGAGGCTTTTCCTCCTTCAGGTACTGCACGAGGGGTATCTCGCGGCAGAGGTCGACGACAAAGGCGCCGGGGAGGGCGGAGCCCAGGGGCGCGCCCGCGTTCTGGACGAACACCGGCACGCCAGCGGCGTCGGCGATGGCGCGATAGTACGCTACGATCAGGTCGCGCGAGCGAATCTTGACGTGCCAGGGGGGCATGGCGATGACGGCATCGGCCCCGGCCTCGCCCGCCTCGCGGGCCAGACTGACGGCGCCGTGGGTGCTCGTATCGGCCACGCCGATCACCACCGGCACACGGCCGGCCACCGTGCGCACCGCGCGGCGCATTCCCTCGACGCGCTCGGGAAACGACACGACGGTGAACTCGCTGGCCATGACGGGCCACACGAACCCGTGGGCGCCGGAACGCGCGATGAAATCGCACAGGCGCTCGAAATCGTCCCATACGAGGTCGCCCTGGGCGTTGAACGGTGTCTGCAGGATGGGAAAGATGCCGCGGAATGGTTGGCTCATGATCGTCTCTCCTGTCATGGGGCGGCGCCCCCGCTAGACGGCAAAGTAGGGCGCGACGCAGCCCATGGCGTACTCCAACTCGGCGAGGTCGGTCTCATCGAGCGGCGTGTTGCTGCCGTACCTGCCGGCGGCGTGGCTGAACACTCCACGCCGCACCAGCACCATCTTTTTCCCCATGCGCGGCGGCATCCCTCGCACGGCGTACTCGAGCACCATCTTGGCCTTGTGCACCTCGCGCGCCTCTGTCACCTTGCCCTCCTCCAGGAGGTCCCAGATGCGGGCATCGACGTCGGGAATGAAGCAGCCGGGCATGTTGCCCGCGGCGCCACGCTTGTGCTCCGAGATGAGCCAGTAGCACGAGGCGCCACTGAACACGCCCTTGAGGCTGTCGTCGGCGAGGGCGATCAGTTCGCTTACCGAGTGCCCGATGGGGTGCTTTTCCTCCTTGACGTACTGCACGAGGGGGATCTCGCGGCACAGGTCGGCCAGGAAACTCGCTGCCAGGGCCGAGCCCAGCGGCGGATCGCAGTTCTGGATAAAGACGGGGATGCCCGCCGCCTCGGCGACGGCGCGGTAATAGGCCCGGATGTCGTCGTTGTCGGCCATCTTGGTGTGCCAGGGGGGCATGGCGATGACGGCATCGGCGCCCACGCGCCCTGCCTCGGCGGCCAGGCGCACGGCGGCGTCCTGCGTCGTGTCGGCCACGCCGATGACTACCGGAATCCGGCCGGCCACCACATCCACCGCCCGGCGTACCCCCTCCATGCGCTCCGGATACGACACGACGGTGAACTCGCTGGCCATGACGGGCCAGACGAACCCGTGGGCGCCCGAGCGCGCGATGAAATCGCACTCGCGCTCGAAATCATCCCACAGCAGGTTGCTGTCGCCATCGAACGGCGTCTGCGCGATGGCAAAGATCCCTCGGAATGGTCTGGTCATTGCGATCTCCCTTTCATGCAGCGGCTTGGTCTGGTGCGGCGCCGCTCGTGGACCCTCAGTATGCTCCCCGCTGGTCGCTACGTCGCGCCGGAGGCGACGACAGGCCTGAACACCTGGCGCGGGTCAACCGGCCCAACCATGCTGCCGAGGCGAACCAGCGTCAACACACCTCGGCCGGAAGGGTCGGCGAGGTCATCCCTCCGCGGCGTCCGACGCGAGCATCCGCAGGAACGCGGGCCAGTCGGCGGCCTTGCGTCGTGCCATCTCGGCCTCGAGGTCGCGGTAGATGGTCTCGGGCGCGCTGGGCTCGACCATCAGGATGCTGTCGAGTTGGACTGCCACGGCGCCCGCCGCCAGGTGCGCCAGGGCATGGGCGGTCTCGGCGATGCCTCCGCGGGCGATGATCGGCAGGCTCGAGACGGCGCGGACGCCGTAGATGCGCTCGGTGTAGAGTGGGGCCAGGGCGGGGCTGTGAAGGGGGCCGTAGGCCCACGATCCATCGCCCGAGGGCGCCCTACCCATGGGCGGCGCGGCCACCACCAGGGCATCGACCCCGGCCTCGGCTACGGCGCGGGCCGTCTCTGCCGCCGATTCAAAGGGCACCCGCGCGAGGCACGGGACGGCGCTCTCGCCCACGGCCAGGCGAGCACCCTCGTAGGCCTCGTCGGGCGTCACGGTGTGGGGCAGGTGGAGTTCGAGCGCCTGCAGGTGCTCGCATTCCGAAGCGCCGGCGGCCAGCTCCGCCAGGTCAACGGGATGCCGCGCGTACAGCGCCGCGATGATGGGGATTCCCAGGCGCTCCCACGCTCGGGCGTAGCGACGGATGGCGCGGCGCAGGCCCGGGTTGCGCCTCCCGGTGTGGAGCACGTACCCCGCCGTCGTGCGCGCCAGGCGGGGCGGGCCCGCCTCGGAGACCGGGCTCCAGGTCAACGGCGGCGTCACGATGGCGCCCATGTACTCGACGGCGGGGAACTCGCGCCGACCGGGGGCCATGCCGAGGGCGCCGGCGGCCACCAGGAGTGGGCTCTTGAGCGCCAACTCGCGTTTGCGTGGACCGCCGAGCAGGATAGTGCCCTCGATCACGACGCTCCTCCCGAGTCCTCCGCGGCTTCGTAGTACGCCACGACGGCGTCGGCGTACGCCTCGGCCAGGGCGCGCAACGCATCCGGGTCGCGCGCCAGCTCTCCCTCGCGCCAATGGGTGATGAATAGCGTCTCGCTCAGGACGGCCGGCATCTCGGACGGGCGGGCGGTGCGCTCGGTCTCGGGGCCCAACAGGATGAGGTGTCCGCCTAGTGCCATGTCCACCTCGACGCCCCGGTCGTCGACATCATGGTCCAGCACGTCACGGAACGTGGTGACCAGAGAGTCCTGGACGAGCCGGGCGAATCGCAGGCTCTCGTCGCCAAAGGGGCGCTCGGCGCAATAGTAGGTGATGACGCCCCCCACACCCGAGCTGTCGGCGCCGCTGCGGTAGTAGAAGGCGTTCTGGTGAATCGAGAGGAGCAGGTCGGCGCCCTCGGCGTTGACGAGGTCGATGCGCGCCTGGAGGTCGTCGGCGGTGTCGATGACGCCGTCGCCGTTCGTGTCCTCCTCAAAGTCGTTCAGCATATAGTCGCCGTCGCGCACCAGGAGGACACGGAATCCGTGCGCCTCGAGGGCATCGCGCACCAAGAGCGCCAACTCGAGGTTCACCGTGCTCTCGTGATAGTCCATCTGCCCCCGGGCGTCGAAATGGCGCGCCCCGAGATCGGTGCCGCCATGACCGGCGTCCACGGCGATGAGTGGCGCCGCGGGCGTGGGTGTGGCCGTCGGCGCCGCGGTGGGCGTGGCGGTTGGGGTGACGGTTGGGGGCGCCGTCGCCGATGGGGCCGCGGTGCACGTGGCCGTCGGTTCGGCGGTAGGATCATCGGGGGGGACGGCGCGCGACACCGGCGTGGAGCAGGCGCTGGCGAACGCCAACAGCAGCAGCAAAGCGACGAGGCGGGCTGGGCGATGATTGAGGGCGCCCATCTACGCCAGCACCAGGTCGACGAGGTTGAATGCGGGGCCGTCGGTGCAGGCGTGGCGAGGGCCTTGCTTGGTCTCCACGAGGCAGCCGTCGCAGACCCCCATGCCGCAGGCCATGTCGACCTCCACCCAGACCTGGAGCGCGTCCGGCTGGGGGCGCAGGCGCGTCGATTCCCACACGCGCAGCAGTTGCCGATAGAAGGGGGTGGGGCCAACGGCATAGACGTGGTTGGCCCAGCGACATGCAGCCGTCACCGCCTGCCAAAAGGCATCGCCCTGGGAGAGGCCGATGTGGGGGGCGTACTCTACCTCGGAGGGGAGCAGCTCCCTGGGATAGGCCTGGGAGGCGGTGGCCGCGCCGAGGATGAGCTGGCTCGGGCCCGCCACGCGATCCAGGATCCCGATGAGTGGGGCGAGGCCGGTCCCCTGGCAGATGACGGCGACGTTGGCGACGCCAGTGGGGAGGGCGAACCCTGCCCCGCCGGGCCCCAGCAGATCGAGCGTATCGCCCGGGCGGTGCGCGCTCAGCGAGGCGTGGCCCGACTGCGACGGACGGTAGAGGAGCGCGATGCCGTGCTCGCGGAAGCGGTGGATCGGGAGGGGCAGCCGCAGGTAGGGATCGCGCCCCGCGCTCGCCCGCGCCATGACGAACTGGCCCGGTCGGGCGCCCTCGGCGAGGGTGGGGCACTCGAGCAGGAGGAGACGATACCCCGGCATGGGTTCCGCCGAGCCCTCGATGACGGCCAGATGTTGCCTCACGACGATGGCCCCTTGCCCATGGACCCTACCGCCCGACGTCGCGGGGGCGGCGGTGGCGCAGCGCCCAGCGATAGACGCCGACATACTTGAGCGCGGCGGTGCGCCACGACACATCGTGTTCCATGCAGCGCCGCTGCAGCGTTCGCCAGATCTCGGGATGGCGATAGATCTCGACGGCCCGCACCACGGCGGTGTAGAGCGCCCAGGCGTCGAACCGCTCGAAGCGAAAGCCGTTGGCCGAGTCCCTGGCGGCGTCATAGTCGCGCACGGCATCGGCCAGACCGCCGGTGGCGTGCGCCACCGGCACAGCCCCATAGTGCATCGCCAGCAAGTGATGGGATCCATTAGGCTCGAGTCGCATCGGCGCCAGGTAGATGTCGGAGCCGGCGTAGAGCAGGTGCTCGGTCTGCGGATCCGAGACGGCTATGCGGCGGATGCAGCCGGGGTAGCGCCTGGCCAGTTCGGCGATGCGATCCTCGTAGACCTGCTCGCCGGCGCCCACCACGGCCACCTGTGCTCCCAGGTCGGCCAGCATCGCCTCGAGCATTTCCGAGAGCAGCTCCCAGCCTCGTGCGGCGTCGAGGTGCGAGATGATGCCGATGAGCGGCGCCCTCTCGTCCTGCTTCAGCCGCATCGTGCGCTGCAGCGCCGCCTTGTTGGGCGCGCGCCGCCCCAGGGTCTCCACCGTAAAGGGCGAGGGGATGAGCGCGTCGTTGCCCGGGTCATAGGCCTCAGTGTCGGCGCCGTTCAGGATGCCCGCCAGGCGCTCACCCAGATCTCGAAACAACGGGTCGAGCAGTTCGCCGTACTCGGGCGACCGTATCTCGCGGGCGTAGGTCTCGCTGACGGTGGTTACCGCGTCCGCGTGGACGACGCCTCGCGCCAGGAGGTTCACGAGTTCCGACAGCTCGGGTATCTCGGGATGCGTGTAAAAGCCGTACGCGCTCAGGCCGGCAAGCTCGAGTACGCGGTAACCGAGGAGCCCCTGGCGTGCGAGATCGTGAATGGTAAAGACCGTCGCAGCGTTCGCCAGCGTCGGTTCGTCGCGGTACAGGGTGCGAAGCCAATTGGGTACCAGGCCGGCCTGCCAGTCGTGGCAGTGGACGATGTCGGGTTGCCAGCCGATCTCCGGGCGCTTGAGCAGTTCCATCGCGGCGCGCGAGAGAAAGACATAGCGCTCCCCCTCGTCTACCAGCGGGTAGGTGACCTCGCCGCCAAAGTAGCGCGGGTTGTCCACCAGGTACACGGTGACGCCGTCGGGCAGGCCGGCGCGGTAGACGGTGGCCACCTCGCCGCGGTGATTCATGGGCACGGCAAAGGGTTGCACGTCCCCCCTGGCCTCGATGCGGGCGAGGTCGATGGAAGCATATCGCGGCGCGACGATGCGGACGTCGTGCCCCAGGGCAGCGAGCGCCCTGGCGAGGCAGTTCACGGCAACACCCGTGTCGGTGCTGTGACCGTCGTGGCCGCTGTGGCCGTCGCGGCGCGTGAACGGCGCCAAGTGCGCTGATATCATTAGGATCCGGAGCGAGGCGGGCGAGTCTGTGGTCACGGTTCGGTCCTATCTATCGATCACGGGGCTACCAAGAACGCCATGAGAGTGCGTTGCGCAACGGTGCAGGGCCGATTCGGCGTGTCTGGCGCGGCGAGGTGCCTACTCCCAAGAGATGATCCAGGCGCAGGCGCCGGCGAGCCCGATGCATGAGACGACCAGCCACGCCAGCTGACCGGGCTCCAGGCCCTTCCCCTGGGATGCCCACAGGAGCAGGGCGACCATGCCCACCGCCAGCACGAGCCACGTGGCCAGCCGGGGATGCCGCGCGAGGTACGCGGCAAAGAACCCTCGGAATGCGATCACGTGGCCCTCCTCGCGCCGGGCTCGCGCGCCGCAGCGGCGCCTGTCGCAGGGATGGCCCGCCAGGCGCGCAGCACCTGGGCGCGCGTCTCGTCCAGGCTGCCAGAGTTATCAATGATCACGTCGGCGCGGGTGGCCTTTTCGGCTTGCGGAGGTTGGGCGTCGATGCGCCTCTCGGCCTCCGCTCGGGCCAGGCCGCGCGTGCGGATGAGGCGCTCCAACTGCTGCTCACGCGGCGCCACGACCACCCAGACGGCGTCGCAGTGCCGATGCATCTCTGCCTCGAGCAGCTTGATCGCCTCGACGACGCGCACGGCGGCGGTGGACGCCTCCAGCAAGCGCAGCGTGAGGGCGACCACCGGTGGATGTACGATGCGTTCCAGGTCGGCCAACGCCGCAGGGTCGGAGAACACGATGGCGCCCAGGGCGGCGCGGTCGATCTCGCCGTCAGGCGCCACGACGTCGGCGCCAAAGCGCGCGCTAATGGCGCGATGCACGTCGGTTCCGGCGCCCATCACCGCGTGCGCCAGGCTGTCGGCGTCGATGGTATAGGCGCCGAGGTCCGCCAGCATGCGGGCCACGGTGCTCTTGCCCGTGGCGATGTTGCCGGTGAGCCCAATGGTGTACACGTCACTCCACCTCGGCGGCGCTGGCGCACGCTTCCCACTCGTGTAGCCTCTCCGTCAGACGACCCTCGGTGTGGCGGTACTCCTCGCTGAGCGCCTGCACACGCTCCACGTCGCGGGCGGCGCTGGCGGTCTCGATGCCGTCTGTCAGCTGGGCCAGGGCTTCCTCCAGGTCGGAGATCTCGCGCTCCAATTCGTGAGCGCGCTCGGCGCGGCGCCGCTCGTCACGCTCTTGGCGGCGCTCGCGACGGCGAGCCTCCTGGCGCTCGTCGGGTTGGCGGCGCTCGCGCGAGGGCTGGTCGCCGGCGGTGCGCTCGGCCTCCAACGCCTGGAGATAGGCGCTGTAGCCCCCCGTAAAGCGGCGCATCCGCCCCTCGCGGATGACCCATACGTGGCTTGCCAGCGCATCGACCAGGTAACGGTCGTGCGAGACAAAGAGGATCGTCCCCGGGAAATCGGACAGAACCCGCTGCAGCACCTCCTGAGACTCCAGGTCCAGGTGGGTGGTGGGCTCGTCGAGCAGCAACAGGTTGGCGCCCCGGACGGTCAGGAGCGCCAGCGCGAGGCGCGAGCGCTCGCCGCCCGAGAGGGCGGAGATGGGCTTGTCCACATCGTCGGCGGTAAAGAGAAAGCGGCCCAGAAGCGCCCTGGCCTGCTCCAGCCGCAGGTCGGTGACGGCGAACACCTGCTCGAGCACCGTCTTGTCGCCGTCGAGCCAGTCCTGCGTCTGCGGCAGGTATCCAACGCGCACGCTGGCGCCGATGCGGATGCGCCCCTCGAGCGGCTCGACCTGCCCGAGCACCGCCCGCAGAAAGGTCGTCTTGCCGGAGCCGTTGGGGCCCAGCAGGGCGACGCGCTGCCCCCGCTGCATGAGGAACTCGCCCGTCTGAAAGAGCACGTGAGGCGTCCCGCCGGAGGCCTGGCAGCCATCCTCACCCTCGGGCGTCTCGCGATAGCCGATGGCGGCGCCGTCGCTGCGCAGGACGTTGTCGCCGGCCCGCAGCGAGGTGGAGAGGCGCAGATGCATCTGCCGTCGGGTCTTGGGCGCCTCCACGCGCTCCAGGCGCGCCAGCCGCGTCTCGCGTCCCCTGGCCTCCTTGCTGCGCTGCCCCGCCTTGAAGCGGCGGACGAACTCTTCCGTCTTGGCGATGGTGGCTTGCTGCTCCTCGTACTCGCGACGCCGGCGCTCCAGCAGGGCCTCGCGCTGCTGGACATAGCCGTCATAGTTGCCGCGGTACGTTTCGAGGGCGCCCCACGACAGCTCCCACACCCGCGAGACGACCTTGTTGAGAAAGTAGCGATCGTGCGACACGACGAGAAGGCTCTGACGCCAGTCTTGGAGGTACCCCTCGAGCCACTCGAGCGCCTCGAGGTCCAGGTAGTTGGTGGGCTCGTCGAGCACCAGCAGATCGGGCTCCTGGAGCAACAGGCGCGCCAGCATCGCGCGGGTGACCTGTCCACCGCTCAGGATGGTGATGGGCTGCTCATAGCTCTCTGGCCCAAAGCCGAGGCCACTGAGCACGCGCTGGATGCGGTTCTCGTACTCGTATCCGCCCGCCAGCTCGAAGCGTTGCTCCGCCTCAGCATAGCGCGCCATCGCCTCGGTGGGGTCGTCAGCCTGGGCCATCTCGTGGGCCAGCGCCAGCAGATCCTGCTGCTGACGGCGGAGCGCCGAGAACACCTCCAGCATCTCGCCATGGAGGGTGCGCTGGCTGTCCAAGGAGGGGCGCTGGGGCAGGTAGCCGCTGCGCAGGCCGCGAGCGCGATGCACGCGCCCATCGGTGGGCTCTTCTAGGCCCACCAGGATGCGCAGCAGCGTCGTCTTGCCGGCGCCGTTGGGGCCCACCAGCGCGATCTTGTCGCCGCGGGCAATGGCAAAGCTGACGTCGGCAAAGACGTCCTGGGCGCCGTATGACTTGGCCAGACCTTCAACGGTGACAATGGACATAATACCACTCGAGGCGCGAAAGGATCGATACGAGTCATTATACCATAGGTATGGGGACTGACCAATGGACGTGCGTGGAAGGGCGTTGTGCAGTGTCAGGTTGCAGGTGGCACGTTGCAGGCGTCAGGGGACAGGTTACAGGCTCTAGGGGGGTGCAGACGGTGGAGCCTGTAACCTGCCAGCTGACACCTGAACCATCCCGCGCGTCACCTGCGACCTGTCACTTGTGACACATCGCGGGTATAATGGGCGCCGCATTGCATGATACGATCGACGGGAGGAGGACGCCACATTATGCGCCATCGCGCCCTCGTGGTGCTCATCGGGTTCCTGGCGGCGCTCCTGTGGGTGGCGCTGTTGGTGCTCATGAACCGCAAACCGCCCACCCCGCTGAATCAGGCCGTGTTTTTGCTGCTCTGGGGTGGGGCGGTGACGTGCAGCGCCATCCCGGCCGCGCTGGCGATGCAGGAGCGGCGGTCGTTGCGCGTGGGCAAGCGCGTTGCAGGTTCGGGATGGGGCACAAGTCCCGGGCGCGCCGGACGTCAGGGCCTGCTGGCGGGGATGCTGGCGGCGGCGCTGATGGCGCTGCAGTTCCTTGGCATGCTGAACGTGCTGCTGGCGGTGTTCCTCGTGCTGGTGGCGGTGATGATCGAGATGCTGGCGAGGACCCGCGAAGGATACTGATGCGCGAGTAGGGGCGGGACAAGAAACGAGGGGGTGGATCTCCACCCCCTCGCTATGTGACCGTAGCGGTGACGGTTAGCGAACCGCCATCTCCGTGTCGCGGTCAAAGACGTGCATGTTGTCCATGTTGAACAGAGTCTCCACGTCCTGGCCGACGCGCGCCGAGGTGCGCGGGTCGACGCGGGCGATGCAGGACTTGTTCCCCCAGGCCAGGTAGAGGAAGATCTCGTTACCCATCAACTCGGTAACGTCCACCCGGGCCTTGACGGGCGCGCCGGTGATGTTGGGCGGCGCGTACTCGGGATCGTGGACGTCCTCAGGACGGATGCCAAAGACGACCTGCTTGCCGAGGTACTCGGTCAGTGCCTGCGAGCGATGGCTCGGGACCTGCACCTTGAAGAACCCGGCGTCCACGTACATCTCGTCGCGCGTGCCCACCAGGGTCGTGTCAAAGAAGTTCATGGCGGGGCTGCCGATAAAGCCGGCCACGAACACGTTCCCCGGGGTGTTGTACAGCGCCTGCGGCGTATCCACCTGCTGCAGGATGCCGTCACGCATGACGCAGATGCGGGAGGCCATGGTCATAGCCTCGACCTGGTCGTGCGTCACATAGATAAAGGTGGTCTCGAGGCGCTGGTGCAGCTTGGACAGCTCCGAACGGGTCGCGACGCGCAGCTTGGCGTCCAGGTTCGAGAGCGGCTCGTCCAGGAGGAACACGGCCGGCTCGCGCACGATGGCGCGACCGAGGGCCACGCGCTGGCGCTGGCCGCCGGAGAGCTGCTTGGGCTTGCGGTCGAGCAGCTCCTCGATGCCCAGGATGCCCGCGGCTTCCTTCACGCGCCGGTCAATCTCTGCCCGCGGCGTCTTGCGCAGCTTCAGGCCAAAGGCCATGTTGTCGTAGACGCTCATGTGCGGGTACAGAGCATAGCTCTGAAACACCATGGCGATGTCGCGGTCCTTGGG
>ENA-UOUL01003370-UOUL01003370.1-bioreactor-metagenome-genome-assembly--contig:-NODE-3370-length-16519-cov-5.502068_pt1 | contig 16519 bp, 11 predicted proteins | sample MGYA00249838_ERZ747220 | MGnify/ENA primary metagenome ERZ747220 (study PRJEB28778, sample SAMN05720191) | bioreactor metagenome | isolation source: Anaerobic biogas reactor | place: USA:Washington...
CCAATATGGCAATCGACGATCTAGGTACTGTTATCGGTCTGAAATGGTTTATCATCATCGCACTGGTGCTGATTGTGGAATACCTGCTGCTCTCCATTCTCTCCATCAAGAGTGTGTGCGATGTGGCCCCTAGCATCATGGAATCCCTTACCTTCTGGATCTGGGATATGCTCACCATCCTGGCGCTGACAGCCCCCGGCATATACCTCAACCATATGCTGGCAGCCAATCGCCCGTTTGGGGCAGATGCATTGCACCTCACTCCAATTCTCACAGTGCTGGTCGGGATCTTCATCCTTGCACTGGTTCGAATGAAGCTGCTCACGAACACCCTCGGATACCCAGTATCCTACCTGCAAGCCCTGTCGATTGTGGTCGTGCACCTCTTCTACTTTTTCCTGATCAACGGAGCGATCATGGTCATCACCATGCGTCCCTTCCTCGAGAAATTCATTGGTTGATCTGAGAAAACTCAAAGCAGGTCAACGGTTCCAACGTATTCGCGCGAGTCCAAGCAGGATAATCGCCACAGCAGCATGTGCACTGGTTTCTCCGCTTATCTCCCTCGTGGGAGATTCTGGAAGATCCACATTCAACCACCCCCAATCATGATCCGCCCTGAGCACCATCGTTCCACCCTGCTCTTCATGCCCTCTCATAAGATTCCCGCGATCTTTCACGCTCTATTGATCGGGGTAGTGGCTACCCTTGCGTCGATGGCCGTTTCAGAGGACAACCTTCCGCCTCTGATGGTGGATCACGGCGATTTTCCGGAGCTCATTTCTGCTCCCACCGCACCCGGCTCCACTTCACTGCCATTTGCCTGGACCGATCAGCGTGCGCATCTCCTGAAATTGTTTGAAGAAGTTCAATACGGCCCGCTTCCTCCGAAACCCGAACACATTGATGTCAGCGTCGAGGACCTTCATTACCCCACCGATGAGCCCATTCCCTTCAAGAAGGTAGTTCTGACGCTCCGGCAGAAAGATGCCACCGGGACAATGCGCGGGTATCTCACCCTCCCGGAGCAGGAGTCGGACAAACCCTTCCCGCTTGTCATCCAACCTCGCTTTGCATTACCCAATCCGGACGGTTCTTTCCCGGAGCCCGTTCCACCTCCCTTTGCCCGGATCTTCACCGACCGCGGCTATGCCTTGCTCGAATTTGACGTGCCGGATGTGAGTCCCGACGACAAAGAGCACTACCGGGATGGCACCGTCCACCGCCTGTTCGGAAGTGCGGTCGACGACACAGGTTCACTTATGGCATGGGCATGGGCTTTTCATCGCTTTGTAGATGCTGCAGAACAACTTCCGTATCTGGACGAGACCAAGGTTGTAGTAACCGGCCACTCGCGATACGGCAAAGCGTGTCTGATCGCCGGAGCCTTTGATGAACGCATTGCCATCACCGCCCCAAGCCACTCTGGAACTGCTGGAGTCGCCCCTTATCGGAAAATATACGGAAATGCCGAGCAACTTCACAATATTGCAGGGTTTGCCCCGCATTGGTTTAGGCCCGGTTTTGCAGACTACTCCGATCGGGTGTCGGAACTACCGATTGACCAACACCAATTGCTCGCGTTGGTTGCTCCACGCGCACTACTTACCACCGAAGGAACCCTCGACCACTGGACCAATCCACGGGGCGCACAACAAACCTGGGTGTTGGCAAGCCGCGTCTTCCGGATCCTCAGCGCGGAAGACAGGATCGCAACCCGTGTCAGACCTACCGGGCACATCCCGGACTTCCATGACCTGGTCGATTTCTGCGATGCGGTCTTCTTCGATAAAGAACTTCCCGATGGATTCAACAATCTCGCCTACCCCCTCGACTGAATCCGCGAAATCATCCAATTTCCGCCCATCTCATCGCCCCAAAGCCAAAAGAGCGCTTCATTGGTTCGAGACGATCCACGCAACCGCACTTGCCAACCCGTTATCCAGAAGAGGTTCCCGGGCAACGGCACAGGCCTTCTCAACAGCATGTCCGCATGAAATCATCGGCCTTGTGGGCAATCAGCTTGCGGCGCATGAAATCGAGGGCCGCGAAAGTCGCCCGCTGCCGCACAGTTGCGCGGTCCCCCATCAAGACGATGCGGGTTGACCAAGCGCCTGAAGGCGAATGATAGCCGATGTACACCGTGCCCACCGGATCCTTATCGGTCCCGCCGTCAGGACCCGCGAATCCGGTAATGCTCAATGCGTAGTTCGACCCCAACCGTTCGGCCGCTCCGGTCGCCATCGCGATCGCGACCTCGGCGCTGACCGGGCCATGTTGCTGAATCATACACTCCGGAACGTCGAGCATCTGAACCTTTGCCTCATTGGTGTAGGATACCACACCGCCCACAAAAGCCTTGGATGCCCCCGAATGCTCTGTCAGAGCGGCTGCCAGCATCCCGCCTGTGCAGGATTCCGCCACCGAAACCGTTTGCTCATTCGCGACCAAATACTGGTGGATCCGCTTCGCGAGGGTGCATTCTCCATAACCGACCAAATCCTCGCCAAGAAGCTTTGCGACATCCGATGCCAATTGGTCGAGTGCCGACTCACGGGCCGGATCGAGACACGCCAGGCGGAGATCGACGATCATGGAAGAATGTGCGCAATACGCCACTTCCACCCACGGATGCACATCCAGCAAAGGCTTGACCTTGGTCTCCAGCATCGACTCTCCGATCCCACAGGTCCTCAACTGAATGAATGGATTCTGAGCGGACACCAAGCCTTTCGCCAACAGCTTGGGCATAAGAACCTCCGCCACCATCGGCTGAAGCTCGCGGGAAGGCCCAGGAAGCATCACCAGATACCGCCCATCCTTCTCAAGGAAAAGGCCCGGAGCGGTCCCATTCGGGTTCTCGAGGATCTCAGCGCCTTTCAACACCCAGCATTGCCGGAGGTTGTTTTCCGTCATCTTCCGTCCAAAGCGCTCAAACCTTGCCTCGATCGCTGCCCGGATGCCCTCGTTGAACTCAAGCGGTAAACCAATGCATTCCGCAAGCGCCTCCCGCGTGATATCATCCACTGTTGGGCCAAGCCCACCTGTGGTAATCACCAAGTCGCTCGAACCCCAACTGTCCCCGAAGAACCGCACGATGTCCTCATGTTTATCGAGGATGACTTGATCCCTCCGGATCTTGATCCCATAGTTGGAAAAGTAGCGACCCAGAAAGGTAAGGTGCGTGTTATCCCTCAAACCGAGAAGCAGTTCGTCTCCAAGATGGACGATCTCCACTTCACGGATGGGTGCCCGTGCAGAACCCGAAGGCGAATCAAAGGGAATGGTCATAGGAATGAAAAAATGTCAGATGATGCCAAATCACGGTTAAAGGAAAAGGTCAGGGCCCTGCCTCATGTGCCCGGCGTCTACCTGATGAAAGACCGTCTCGGCCAAATCATCTACGTGGGAAAAGCCAAGGACCTCAAGAAACGGGTGAGCACCTACTTCCAACCGTCGAGAAAACTCGCGGTGCAGCAGCCCAAAGTCAAATCCATGCTGCCTTTGATCACCGATTTCGACATCATCGAGGTCAAATCCGACACCGAAGCCCTGATTCTTGAGGGCAAGCTCATCAAGGAATGGAAACCGAAATACAACACCGACTTCGTCGACGACAAACGCTTCCTGCTCGTGCGCCTCGACGGTCACCAACCCCTCCCCGCCTTTCGCCTCACCCGTAACCGGATCGACTCCAAATCGACCTACTACGGACCCTTCGTGCATCCGGTGCTGCTCCGCAAGACCCTCGATGAGATGCGGCGGAACTTCGGTATCCTGCTCGGGGATGCCCGCCCACGGGAAATCTCCCCTGGAGTCTGGCGCCTCTACGATGACGTCCGCCGCGAAATCTACGGACACGAAAACGAAGTCACCGTCGAGTCCTATCGCGAACGGGTTTCCAAGGCCTGCGACTTCCTTGAAGGGCGAGCCCGGGAGTGGATCAGCCAGATGGAAAGGCAGATGCTCTCGCACGCCGAGAAACACGCCTTCGAAAAGGCGGCTGAGCTGCGCGATCTCATCACTGCCATGCGTGCCACACTCGAGCGCACCCGGAAGTTCACCCGAACGGTTCCGATAGGGACCACATCCGAAGACACACTTGAGCACCTTCGTGCCTGTCTTGATCTCAAAGCTCCACCCGCATGCATGGAGTGCTTCGACATCTCCCATGTATCCGGGTCATTCGTCGTCGCCTCCATGGTCTGCTTCCGCAACGGCAAACCCAGCAAGGCCGACTACCGGCGCTACCGGATCAAATCCTTTGTTGGAAACGATGACTTCCGGGCAATGGAAGAAGTTGTCGGAAGGCGCTACCAGCGACTGGCAGACGAAGGACGCCCATTTCCCGATCTCGTGGTGATCGACGGAGGAAAAGGGCAAGTCGGCGCCGCCCTCCGGGCCTTTCTTGTGCTCAACCTTGAGCCACCGCCCCTCATCGGCCTGGCCAAAAAGCGTGAGACCATTATCTTCCCCGATCAAAGACCACCCCTGAGTCTCCCTCTCAATGATCCCGCAATTCAGCTCCTCCAGCGCATCCGGGATGAAGCCCATCGCTTCGCCAATTCCTTCAACGCCGACCTGCGCAGCCGGAAGATCCGGGAATCGATCCTCGATGAGTTCCCCGGCATGGGGGAATCCAGGCGAGCCGCGCTCATGAAGCACTTCCGCAGCATTACCCGCCTGCGAAAAGCCACCGTGCAGGAAATCCAGCAAGTCGACGGATTCGGACCCGTCCTCGCAACAGCGCTTCACCGCTTCCTGGGCGGCCTTCCCAAGGAAATGGATCCGCCTCCTCAAGAATAGGGGTCTTCGGGTCCAACCCGCTTCTCCCATGAGCTCCTGACCAACCCAATACACTCGCCCAAACAGTTTGATCGGATAACGGAAATCAACATGAAGGTTACCACCCCTTCAAGACACAAAGTTTATGGTATAGCACGAAGGGTTCGTTCAAAATCTATCCAGGTGGTTATGGTTTCGTGGCTTCCTCTTGTTTTCCTCTGATGATCAGCCCACCCGAGCTAAGGTCCATACCATCAACAGTTCCAGACCCGAATCTGTAAGAACCCATGAGAGAGGCCATGCCCATGATGGCGAGATGGAAAAGCACGAAGGATATCAGCCATAAGAATGCGGAGTCAATGAAGCCGTAGGAGTGGAGCCCGACTCCCAGCATGTTGGTTCCGAACCAGGACCATGCCGTGACAATATTGCAGCCAATCGAGAGGATCAGAAATCCCTTGGCATCGACGAGACGCCCCCATTTGGCGTGCAGGAGCAGCGCGCCAAACAGCACAATCAAAAGGGCTCCATTCTCTTTCGGATCCCAACCCCAGAAGCGCCCCCAGGATTGATCCGCCCAGATTCCGCCAAGGACGGTCCCCACGAAACTGAAAAGGAGCGCGAAACAGAGGACGCCGTAGACCGAGCCAACCAAGCGGCTCATCCAAACGGGATCGGATTTGCGCCGGATCCAAGTCGCAAGAATACCAATCAGAGCCATTGAACCCGCAAGGAACATCGCCGAGTATCCGAAAGTGATCACCACCACATGGGTCGCCAACCAGAAATTGGAGTCGAGCACCGCCCGCATCAATTCCAGTGTATCCCCACCGGATCCAAGGTTGTGCGCAATCACCAGGGTTGCAAACCCGGTCAAGGCGCCGGTCGCCAGCGCGATGCCATTTTTCCAGCCTCTCTCGATGATCCATGCGATCCAAACAGTTCCCCATCCCACAAACACAGCGGAGGAATACAGATTGGTGACGGGGGGTCGCCCCTGCACCAGCATCCGGGCAACGATCCCGACAGTGTGCAGAACCCAGGCGATCACCACAATCCATCCCGCGGCCCGCCCAAACACAGCTGGACTCCGCATCCATGACACCAAGACCAGAAGCAAAGCGACCACGTAGAGCTGAAGCGTCAGATAAAACGGCTGGATCTGGTTAAAGGCCCATTCGGCTCCAACCCTCGCCTGCGGATAGACTTCACCTGGAATCGCCGTCTTCATTCCGGCTGCGGCGTCTGCGATTCCGGCGGCATCACCCGCCTTCCATGCATCAATCAAGCGTGCCCAAGCCATTGCGCCCGAAAGGGGCGCCGTCGAAAGCGAAGCCCGCATCAGGGTTTCTCCGGCCGAAAGCCAATGCACCGAAGCACGATCCTCCGCATCTAAGGGCGGCACTAAGCCAATGGAGACCGACTGTGCCTGCCGGATCCACATTCCCGCAAATCCAATGTAACGGGCAAGCGCCGCCTCATCGTAGGGTTTGCCCTCCTGCTGGAGCCGGATCGCCCGGATCCCGTCGGGAACCGCCTTCAGGAACTCCTCGTATTGGCCGGAAACACTCACCCCTGCTTCGACCTTATCCAGCGCGTGAAAAGCCCGCTGCAAGTGCCGGAAGGTGAGGATGGCATCCCATAGCTTCATGATGTGCCGCTCGTAGTCACTGCGGAGCTGGGCCTCCGGCTGAACCCGATCCACCTGATCCTGAATCCGGGCCAGGTGGGGCAACACTTCGTCTGGTGAAAACTGATTGCGCTCATCCGCCGGATAGCCCATGAGGGCCAGCACCTCCGGATGATCCACCCGGAAAACCCGCACTTGCCCGGCGATATCGGGACGTGCAATCACGTCCATCAACCAATGAGAGGCCGATCGCTTCCGTCCATCCGGATAGCGCACACTGAACTTCCCGTGAATGATCATCAGACTGGTCCGTGCAAGGCTGTCAAAGGGTTTGACCCGTCCGTCGCTCTGCACCGGAACACTCCCGATGGCACCCAGGTCCGAACCCTGCCGCATCGCGGAGCCCGCATGCCGGCCACCAATCACAAGCACGCAAACCAACGCCGCTGTAACCGCCCACCAGCGCACTTTACGCGAATCATCCGGGCGGGCAGGATAAGCCACGGTAACAGCCGGTGCTGAATCAACCACTGGCCCAGTCTGTTTACGCTTCGCCAGGTGCCGGATCAGGTGGGTCGCAAATTGCCAGAACATTCCAACTCCCATCAGGATGGAGGCAAGGTACGGAATCGTCCACCCCGGATTCTTCACCACATGCAGCATCGAAGCCTGATCCCCTTCTCCAAATGATGCCTGATAAAACGTTAGCCCTCCATGCCGCAGCGGATGATTCATCGCAATGATCGCCTCACGGATCAAACCACCTTCGGGGTCCGTCAGGCGCACCTGACTCGCGAAGTTGCGTGGAATCTCCGTTCCCGGATAACGATCATGGGTGAACTGGTCCAAATGAACCCGATACGGCAGATAGGTGCGGCTAAAGCGCAGCGCCAGCTCATACACCTTCCCATCAACCTCAAACTCCTGCGCCGGGAAACGGTCATCGAACACATTGCTGAGCAGCCACGTTCCCAATGAGGACCCGTCCTTGCGCAAGACCTCAACCACGGCGGAACTCCGATCCACTTCGCCTTCCCGGAAGGTCCGGCGTGCAGCAAATGCACTCATCCCCTGATCTTTGGCGATTCCCCGCGTGGCGCTGAACCTTCCCGGTGCATGCGCCGCCGCAGGGTCCGCCGTCAAGAATGCATTCGGAAACGCCGCGACCACCTTCACCTCAAATGGCCAGCCCGATTCGCGGAAGACCTCACCCGCATCCAGCATCCCGAAGGGAATACTGGTGACCGTATCGGAGTCCGGAGCACTGCGGTCGATAACCACCAGTTCATTATCCCGATAGCTTTCGAGGTAGGTTCCCGAGGATCCGACATTCAACCAGAGCCGGTTCTCGACTGCGAGCCAACCGGTGAGCGCCTCACCGAACAGCAATAGAAAGAATCCAAGATGTATGAGAAAAATGCCTGCTTTGTCCCATCCGCGACGAATCCGGGTCGAACGCGAAAACAGCAGGTTCAACATGAGCAGTGAACCCACCAGATACCCGCCGGGGATCGGCAGCACGATTACCTTCAAAACATCTCCAGACGGCCATTGCTCCGGATAGGACCAAAACGCGATCCAACTGCGGAAATACAATTCCTGAGTATGGTGAATCCCATAGTGAACCTGATCCAGGGTGCCGAAAAACACGAGAATCATCGCAAACCCAAGCAACACCACTGTGAGCCTGAGCGAAGCCAGAAATCGGAAAACTGCCTGAATCATGCACATCATACCATTCCTTCAGATTCACTGCTCCGGCTGCATCCCAACCCTGGAACCGACAGGCTCGAGACTGGAGACAAAAGCTAAAAAATCATCCCTGAGTGGCTGCACATCAGCCGTCGCTCCCGTCATTCGGACAAACCATGACGCATCCGGCAAGTCGAGCATCGCGGCAATCATGGTTGTGTCCGATGCCACATCGGATTCATGCACGGGATCCGGAAGCACCCACACCTGAACCTGTCCGGCTTTGGAATCGACCACCGCACGCGCCTTGATCAGGAACACGCCATCCACCGGATCCAAGCCGATTTGCCCCCTCCACCGGTTCACATTTTCCAAGGGACGCCCCGCGCCACCCGCCCACCGGCTCAGGATGACCTCAACCGGAGCGGACCCGCCACGGATCGTCCAGCTTGCTTCCCGCATCGGCCGGTCGGCCTCACGCACCCACGATTCCGGGGCCTTCCACTCCAACCGCACTATGCCACCCTCCGGAGACTGCGCATCATCGGCGGGCAGTCCCGCCTGCGCAGCCCTCTCTTCCTTGGGAATCGAATATGTGACGATTTCATCCCGCTTGCAGGACACAGCGACAATGCAGGCCAATCCCACCAGAAGGCCCACAAGGCGTCTCCCATGCTGAAACTTTGCGGATCTGAAATCCGGGATGGATGCCAATGAATGCGGTCGCGTCATGCGCCAATACCCATGCAAGGGTTACGCATAAGGTCAAATCCTGTCGCCGGAATGGGACGAAACCTTATAAGCGCGCTTGCAGATTTGCACTCTCTTCACTCATTATGGGCATCGCACAGCGTATAGCCCCAAAACTATCTGCTCCAGACGATTCCCGCCCAATCGGAAACCATGCACATGTCGCCTTCGCCCACGATCTCCATCACCTACAACGACCGGGTGGTTCGCCAATTCATGCTGGCCGCCATACTCTGGGGCGTAGTCGCCATGACCTTTGGCGCCATCGTCGCGTTCATGCTGAATTTCTGGCAGATCAATGGCGGCATCTACCTTTTCGGAAAGCAATGGTCGATCGAGTGGATCACTTTTGGGCGCCTTCGCCCGCTTCACACCAATGCGGCGATCTTCGCCTTCGTCGGCAACATGATGTTCGCCGGCATCTACCACTCCACGCAACGTCTGGTGAGGGCGCGGCTCGCATCCGATTGGCTGTCGTCCATTCATTTCTGGGGTTGGCAGGCGATCATCGTGGCAGCTGCCATCACCTTGCCACTCGGACTCTCCAGAGGAAAGGAATACGCCGAACTGATCTGGCCCCTGAATGTGGCCGTAACCGTCATCTGGGTCATTTTCGCGATCAACTTCTTCTGGACCCTCGCCCGGCGCAACGAACCCACCCTTTACGTCGCGATCTGGTTCTACATCGCCACGATCATCACCGTCGCCCTGCTGTATGTGGTCAACCACTTATCCCTTCCCACCAGTCTGCTGCACAGTTACCCGGTGTTTGGCGGAGTTCAGGATGCCCTTGTGCAGTGGTGGTATGGACACAACGCGGTGGCCTTCTTCCTTACCACCCCGATTCTGGGGATCATGTATTACTACGTGCCCAAGGCGGTTAACCGTCCGGTTTACTCCTATCGTCTGTCGGTGATTCACTTCTGGTCGCTGGTATTCATCTACATCTGGGCCGGGCCCCACCACCTCCTGAACACCGCACTTCCGCCCTGGCTACAGTATCTCGGCATGACTTTCTCGCTCATGCTATGGGCACCATCATGGGGTGGCATGCTCAACGGGCTCCTCACCATGAAGGGAGCATGGGATAGGATGCGCGAGGACCCGATCATGAAGTTTTTCGCGGTCGGGATCACCGCTTACGGAATGGCCACTTTCGAGGGACCCCTTCTTGCCATCAAATCCGTGAATGCGCTCGGGCACTACACCGACTGGATCATCGGACATGTGCACGGGGGCACACTCGGTTGGAACGGGTTCATGGCCGCAGGCATGTTCTACTGGCTGGCACCCCGCCTCTGGAACCGTCCACTCTATTCGCGCAGCCTCGCCAACTTCCACTTCTGGATTGGACTGGTCGGGATCCTCCTTTACGTTTTGGCGATGTGGGTATCCGGGATTACGCAGGGCCTCATGCTCAATGCCCTAAATGACTCCGGGACCAGTCTAGCCTACTCCAACTTCCTCGAGACCTTGAATGCGATCCGGCCACTGATGTTCTTCCGTGCGATCGGAGGGACCCTCTACCTGATCGGATTCATCCTGCTCGCCTACAACATCTACCGCACCATCACCGGAGCCGAAACCGTCTCCACCACCGTCGAAGTGCCCCGGCGCGCCGAGCCGGATCAACAGGGTTTCAAAGGCAGCCTGATCAATCCGCCCGTCATTTACACCTCCCTGATCATCATCTTCGCGTGCATGTGGATGCTCGGTGGCGGCTTCTTCCTGCTGACCGGACTCTTCGGAACAATCTTCACCGTCTTGTTGGCGATCCTTCACTTCCAGGCCGGTGGACGCAGATGGTCCCAATGGTATGAGAAGCTGCTCGCCAACTCACTTGGGTTCACCGTCCTGACCTTCGCGTCGGTGGCAATCGGTGGAGCGATCCAGATCATCCCGACTGTGATGGTCAACCGTGCAGCAAATCTGGAGGGTCGCATCCAACGCGTGCTCACCCCTCTCGAACTTGCCGGCCGCGACATCTACATCGCGGAGGGATGCTACAACTGCCATTCCCAGATGATCCGCATGCTCAAGCCCGATGTGATGCGATACGGGGACTACTCCCGCCTCGGCGAGTCCATCTATGACTATCCGTTCCAATGGGGTTCCCGCCGGATCGGGCCTGATCTGGCAAGAGAAGGAGGTTTCCGCTCGAATGATTGGCATTTCGACCACTTCATGGACCCCAGGGCGATCTCCTCCGCCGGCTCCGCAGCCGCACTTCCCTGGATGGGCCATGGATCGAATATGCCGGCCTACCCATGGCTGGCCCGCAAAAAGATCGATGTGGATGCCCTCCCCTCCAAGATCAGCACACTCAGGACCCTTGGGGTGCCATTCCCCGACTGGACGGAGGATGAAATCCGGGCACAAGTCGAGGCTCAGGCTCTCGAAATCGCCCGCGACCTCCAATCCAAGGATCGCTTTCTGGAACCGAACAGCCAGATGACAGCCGTCATCGCTTACCTCCAGCAACTCGGACTGAACGAGGAAGTCCGCTGAACCGGCCGACCAATAGCACACACCATGGGATCACGTATTCAGCCCGAGGAATGGCACGCTTTGATTCAGGTTCTCGCTTTCCTGCTTTGCTTTCTGGCCTTTCTGTATTTCGTGATTCGCGCAATCCTCATGAAAAAGGATACCGCCGGAAAGCTCGCCTCCATGCCCCTTGATGAACCCGGTGATCCGGACAAACGGACGCACCCGGATAAAGAAGATTCCGAACCCGCACCCCCAGCACGCCATGGATGACCCTTCAATAAAGCGAGAGCCCAAAGACAAGGGCGTGACCCTTCTCGAACACTCCTATGACGGCATTCAGGAGTTTGACCAGAAATTGCCGAACTGGTGGCTCTTCACCCTATACGGAGCTATTCTCTTCTCGATCGCGTACTGGCTCGTTGTTCATCAGGTTCTCCAAGGCACGCGCGACACCCTTCTTCTCGAGAATGAGCTCGCACAGGTTGAAGCCCGCCGGATTGAGGAAACCGTCAAGCTACTCGACGATGCCAATCTCCTTGAGCTGAGCCGAAACCCCGAATTTGTCGCAGCTGGTAGTCAGGTATTCATGACCAATCAATGCGCTACCTGCCATGGAGCCGATCTGAGGTCAGGACCCGGAATGGTCGGGGTCAACCTTGTCGATAGCGAATGGAAGCACGGAGGAAACCCGATCAGCATCTTCAATACCATCACGCAGGGTGTGGCCTCTGCTGGAATGCCCCGGCATGAAGGCATCCTCAGCCCCACTGCGATCGCACAGGTCACCGCCTACGTCCTGAGTATGCAGGAACCGACCCAACCCTGATCCCATGGCCCGTCAATCCCGACGCAACCTACCCAATCTGGATTCTGTTTCCTCGATCAATCCGGACGGATCCCGGAGGTTCATTCGTCCGGCCCATGTGAGTGGACGCTTCACCCGGGCCCGCACCATTGTCGGACTGCTCCTGCTGCTGATCACCGTGATCCTTCCATGGATCGACATCGGCGGCTACCCCGCTGTGCTCCTCGACATTCCCCATCGTCGCTTTCACCTCTTCGGGATCACCCTCATCGCCCAGGATCTGTGGCTCTCCTTCTTCATCCTCTCCGGGCTTGGATTCCTCCTGTTTGTGGTCACCTCGCTCTGGGGCCGCATCTGGTGCGGCTGGACCTGTCCCCACTCCCTGCTGCTCGAACAGATCTTCCGACCCATCGAAAGACTCGTGGAAGGCGACTCCGCCAGGCAAAGAGCACTGGATGATGCTCCATGGACTTCATCCAAAGTCATGAGAAGGGGACTCAAGCATGCCCTCTATATCATCGCATCACTCTCCCTTGCACATGTTTTCCTGTCCTACTTCGTGCCAGTCGAAGTCATCGGGAAATGGATCCTGTCCAACCCGTCGGAACACTGGGACAGCTTCCTGCTGGTCGCCACTCTCACTGGGCTTTTCTACTTCAACTTCTCCTGGTTCAGGGAACAACTCTGTATCGTCATCTGCCCGTATGGGAGAGTCCAATCCGCCCTGATCGACGATGATTCCCTGATCATCGGCTACGACACCACCCGCGGAGAACCGCGCGGCAAACCCTCTGACCCTGCCAATGGACACTGCATTGATTGCCTGCGTTGCGTCAACGTGTGCCCGATGGGGATCGACATCCGCATGGGGCTTCAAATCGAGTGCATCGGGTGCGCCTATTGCATCGACGCCTGTGATCAGGTCATGGACAAACTCAAGCGCCCGCGCGGGCTGATCCGCTACGATTCACTCAACGGCTTTGCCGGCAAACGGCGTAAGCTGCTCAGGCCACGCACCCTTCTCTACGCCGGGTTTCTACTGGTTGGAAGCATCGTCATGACCCTTTCGCTGTTTCAGCTCAAACCTTTCCACCTCAGTGTCACCCGCATGAGCGGCCCGCCCTTTCACCGCACCGAAACCGCCGTGCGCAACCAATTCAGCGTCCGGCTCCTCAATAAGACCGGGCAGGAAACCGCGCTCACCATCCGGGCGGACTCCGGCGCAATCGCCCAAATGAGCCTCAACGATCCGGTTCCCCTCAAACCCTATGAAGAAACCGTCTTGCCTTTGATCGTATCGGTTCCCGCAACGGAATTCCGTGCGCCTTTCGAATTTCACCTCACCCTGTCCAGACCGGACGGAACCATCGTATCCTCACGGGACTTGCGCTTCCTTGGGCCTGATCTCCAAGCCTCGCAGCGTGAACTCGTCTTCGACTGATCCATTCGAGCTTTATCCGGCACATCTTCCCAAAATGGACAAGCCAACCCACACTCCGAAACACTCCATCGGCTTTTGGCTCTGGATCATCCTGTTTTTTGTTGTCATCATCGGATCCTGGTTCGTGACCTTCAAAATCGCCAACCGCCATCGCCCTGAACCAATCGCCCCCGGCGAGACCCTTCCGCGCCTACAGCCCGACCCGGCTGTTCCATCCGCTTGCGGATGAGCGGGGACGCTCATCCCTACCCACAACAGCACTCTGGCGCGATCGGATTATCCCAACACCCAATCCAACGTCCCAAACCTTCGGACAGCGTGAATTCCCGGAAACCGGTAGGGCGAGGTGTCCTCACCGAGCCGCTCTTCCTCCCTCTTTCGTGCTTTCCGGTATTTCGTGGTTAAGCTCCCCTTCTTCCCTTCACCTCTGTGATCTTTGTGCGCTCTGTGGTAAAGTAAAGCCCCCATCTTCCTCTTCCCCCCTTTGTGCTTGGCGCCTTTGTGAGAGATCCTCTTCTTCTCCAAACCAAGCCCCAGTTCGGAACGCTCACGTGTTCCGCTACGAGGAGAATGCATGCTGTGGATCTCTCCACCTTGGGCGCCTTCCGTCTTCATCATGCTACCGCCAGACTTCGCCGGACACGCCCCGCGAGGGAACATTCTTCTTCAGTCCGAAATCCCAAGACGGAAATCTCACGATTTCCGCTACGCGAAGAATCTCCCTATTTATCTTCCCTCTGCGTCTTTGCGGCTCTGCGTGAGAATATCTTCTTATTCAATCCGATAATGCCGGTTCGGAACACTCACGTGTTCCGCTACGGAAGAGCATCCTATTCGCTCTGTGGTTAAGATTCTTCTCTTCTAACATCGCTCTCACACAGGCCATAAGCCAAAGACACCGACAGGATCAGGGGACATTTACCTCAACCCACTGGTAGCCGCGGCCACGCCAGTCCTTGACGGAGACGAGGAAGCGGTAGGATCCGGATGCGCTTGGCACGCCTGAAATCACGCCGGAGTCGCCATCGAGGATCAGTCCGGGAGGCAGGTCTCCATCGATGAGGCGGAAGCTGAAGTCATCCTTGATGTAGTCCCAGTCAAAGCGGATCTCAGTGGATTGCCCAGGCTCGAGGGTCATCCGCATCGGGGCGGTCTGGGCAGCTACGCCATGGCGGGCGTCTTCGAGCACTTCGATGGAAAGGTAGTCACCGTTGATCCATGCGCCGAAGATGGTCGGGCAAACCGTGGGGGTCATCACCCGCACCGTGAAGGTGTGGATCACGGTGACCGCATCCGTTTCAGCCTTCAGTTGGAAGCTGTAACTGCCGGTGTTGCGGAAGATTCCCGCTACCCATCCATCCCGGATCCGCAGCCCTCCGGGCAGTGTGCCCTGCACTACCGACCAGGCTGTGCCCGGTGGCAGAAGTCCATTGGGGTCGAGATTCCAGAGGTTGAAGCGGGCGGTGTTACCCAGCAGGTTATGATGGTGTTCCTCCAGGATGGGCTCGGGTTCAGGCGGAGGAGGAGGTGGTGGTGGCGTATACAGCCCGGTTCCCGTCACTCCGGTAAGGATACTTTCCGCATGGGGTGCCTGAATGGGCCAGTTCAGCTGTCCATTGACAACACCGGCTGCAAGCGGATTGAACTGCAACTGCAGCGCGCGGGATGCTCCGGCGGGTATCGTCTGCCCGCTTACTCCGTCATTCATGATCGTGAGACCTGATCCGCTCACAGTGACCGTACCCACCATCATGGGTTCATCCCCGTGATTGACCAGAGAAAGGGATCGCACAGCCGGGCTGCCCATCGGGACCAGCCCGAAATCCGCTGGCAATGGGCTGATCGCGATCCGGTTCAGGGTGACCGTCAATTCCACGCTATTGCTTACTTCTAGCGCTTCCGTCACCACGGACAAAGATACGTCGCAACGGTCACCGGGCATGGCACCTGCCGCCACCTCCACCTGTGTCGGAATATCCAGGTGGCCCGATGCATCCACCACAGCGGTCGCGCCTCCGGGGATCGACGCCATCCATCCGGGTTGGGAGCAGGCAACTGAAAGCGTTACGTTCACCGCGTGTGCGCTGGCATTGACCAGACGGAATACCTTGATGAGCGACTCTCCCGCCTGCACCAACTCATCGGTCGGGGAGTTGAGCACCAGGCCAAGGTCTCCATCGCTTTGACCCGATGCCTGCGTCACGGTGACGGTGCGGCTTAGCACGCCATCAGCCGAAAAGGTTACCACCGCGCTGCGGCTGCCCCATGCAAGGTTTGGGCTGGCTGTGAGTTCGACCAACCCGTCGTTTGTACCGGATGCCGGGCTTAGCCCGAGCCAGCTCTGGTCGGAGGATGCCGTCCATGCGGTATTGGAGGTCACGTTCACCTCCACAGTACTCCCTGCTGCGGGCAGGTTGAGAGTTTCCGGGGTGACTGAAAGCGTAAGGTTGCTTGCCACAAAGGGCTTGTCCTCGCCATATGCAGTCCCCGCATCGTTGGTGATGTAGGCCCGCACGTAGTAAACCGCGCCGGGCGTCAGGCCCGTGAGCGCATAGTGGAATGCACCGCTTGCGGAGGGCGCACCTTGCTCCGATTTCGTGCTCAACGCCACGGTCGGGTTTGCGCTCGTGTCCCACACAAAGCCGTGTTGGGTCGCAGCAGGCACCCCAAGCGCATCAATATTCCCGTTCAGGGTCGCCGTAGTCGGGGTAATCTCCGTCGGGTCCTGTGTCGTCACGCCGGGCGGGACCGCTCCGGTCGCCTGCGTCACCGTAACAGTGCAGCTTGCCACGCCTGGTGCGGAAATCGTAATCGTGCCTACACGCTCCGGTCCGTCATGTGCGGGTACCGTGAGTTCGACCAACCCGTCGTTTGTACCGGATGCCGGGCTTAGCCCGAGCCAGCTCTGGTCGGAGGATGCCGTCCA
>ENA-UOUL01003373-UOUL01003373.1-bioreactor-metagenome-genome-assembly--contig:-NODE-3373-length-16510-cov-5.886387_pt1 | contig 16510 bp, 14 predicted proteins | sample MGYA00249838_ERZ747220 | MGnify/ENA primary metagenome ERZ747220 (study PRJEB28778, sample SAMN05720191) | bioreactor metagenome | isolation source: Anaerobic biogas reactor | place: USA:Washington...
AAAACATCACGAAGGTCATGTGCCCCATCAGCTCACCGATGCGGGGCACCGTCTTGCCGCCCACGTAGATCAGCTTCTTCTGCCGCTGCTGCTGAAACAGGCGCACGCCCACCTCATCGGTGATGGGGCCGCGCTGCACGGTGGCGTGCACGGCGGCGGTATCGGCCCCCACCTGAATCATGTCCTGGTCGTTGCTGGTGCGGTGGCTGCGCCCCAGGCAGCACAGGTGCACGGCCTCCAGCAGGTTGGTCTTGCCGGCGCCGTTTTCGCCCACAAACACCGTCAGCCCGGCCGGCGGCAAAAGCGCCAGCTGGGCATAGCTGCGGAACCGGTGCAGGCGGAGCTGCTTGAGCTGCATTACTTGTGATACCTTTCGCCGGACAGGATTTTGAACGCGCGGTAAATCTGCTCCAGCAGCACCACGCGGGCCAGCTGGTGGGGCATGGTGAGCGCGGACAGCGACAGCTTGCTGTCGGCCCGGGCCAGCACCTCGGGCGCCAGGCCCAGCGAGCCGCCGATGACAAACACAATGGGGCTGCCGCCATCGCGCAGATTGCGCAGGCGCTGGGCAAAGGCCTCGCTGGTGGGCGATTCGCCCTGGATGCAGAGCGCAGCCACATGATCGCCCGGGCGGATGTGGCGCAGAATCTGCTGCCCTTCCCGCTGCATCACCTGCTCCATCAACGCCGGGGACAGGTTGGCGGGCTCTCGCTGGTCGGGCACCTCGATGACGGTCAGCTTGTCATAGCGGGACAGGCGCTTTTGATACTCGCGCGCGGCCGCGGCCAGGGGTTCACCCATGCGGCCCACGGCCACGATGGTTACAGGCACGCCGCGGGCTCCAGCAGGGCGGGCACGCCGCCCAGGTCATCCAGCACCACATCGCAATAGGGGGCCAACTCCCGTGTGAAGGGAATCAAATCGGGCACCATCACGGTGTGCATCCCGGCGGCGCGGCCGGCGCGCAGGCCATTGGGCGAATCCTCCAGCACCAGGCAGTGCCCGGGCCGGGCGTTGAGCAAATCGGCGCCCTTCAGGTACATGTCGGGGGCGGGCTTGCTGCGCAGCCCGCCGTCATCCCCCGCCACAATCACGGGGAAGTATGGCGCGAAGTCCGCCAGGCGCAGGTACAGTTCTACCAGCGCCCTGTCCGACCCGCTGCACAGCCCCATGGCATAGCCGTGCGCCTTCAGCCACGCGAGCAGCGCCGCGGCATGGGGCTTGAGGGGCACGCCGTCGCGCGTCACCCAGTCGCGTAGGCCGCGCAGATAATCCGCGCGATAGCGCGTCATGTCGATGTTCGGATGTACGGCCAGAAAGCGCGCGGCCGTCTCCTCGTAGGAGGTGCCCAGGGTGGCGAAGTGCAGCGACTCGCTCAGTTCAATCCCCTGCTGCTGCGCCGCGTGGACCGATACCTTGACCCCCAATGTCTCCGTATCCAGCAGCAGTCCATCCATGTCAAACAGTACCGTGTTGATGTTCATGCGCACCTCCAACCTGCGCCAGTATACCCCATGCCCCGCGGGCTTTCAAGCAATCCTACGCGTGAGGCATTCGCCCGCGTTGTGGCGTTCGGCGCACCACGCCGCCCGCCCCATTTTCGGACTTCCCCCAGGATATCCACACGGATGTTTCGTATATTTATACTCTATATTTATCTTTATTCCATTTTTTCGGGTGATTATTCAAGCCTATTCACGGCAATCCTGCCGGACATTGCCCTTTTCAGGCGTTTATGCGGTATAGGCCGCCGATAGATATTCAGGCCGCCGATTGGCCGGGGATATCCCCATTGTCCACAGCATTATCCACAGATTTCGCCGGGATTTCCCTGTAAAATGGCGGATTGTGTAAAATTAGTGTAAATGCGCCGTATGTTATCCACAGGCTTGCGCGGCATCTTTCCCCATGAATTGTCCACACGAACATAGATTCGGGCCGATTGAAGCACTTGACTGTTCCATTGAAGAATATGCATTCTGAAGCACTTGCCAAAGCACGCAAAGCCGCCGCCGGAAACCCGGCGGCGGCGTGAGCAACCAACGTAGATTAACGAGTGAGGATGGTGGCCTCGGTCTCCTTGTCGAAGAAGTGCAGGCGGCTGGTATCCAGCACAACCTTGATGTCGTCGCCGGTATGGGTGTGGGTGCGGGGGTCAACGCGGGCGATGACGTTCTCTTCCTTGCCGGAGGTGGAGAAGTACAGGTAGGTCTCGCTGCCCATCAGCTCGGTCACCTCGATGTGCACGGGCATGGTGGCCTCGGGGTTGGCGGCTACCTTCTCCGGATCGTCGGAGATGTTTTCGGGGCGGATGCCCATGGTGACTTCCTTCCCGATGTAGCTCTCGTCCACCAGCTTCTTGACCTTGGCATCGGGCACAAGGATCTTGTTGTCGCCAAACAGGGCGTACACCTTGCCGTTTTCGGCCTGCAAAGTGACATCAAAGAAGTTCATCTGCGGGCTGCCGATGAAGCCGGCCACAAACTTGTTGTTGGGGAAGTCATAGTTGTTCTGGGGGGTGTCCACCTGCTGGATGAAGCCGTCCTTCATGATGCAAATGCGCGAACCCATCGTCATGGCCTCGGTCTGGTCGTGGGTGACGTAGATGAAGGTGGTCTGCAGGCGCTGGTGCAGCTTGGTAATCTCGGTGCGCATGGCCACGCGCAGCTTGGCATCCAGGTTGCTCAGCGGTTCGTCCATCAGGAAGACCTTGGGCTCACGCACAATGGCACGGCCCAGGGCAACGCGCTGGCGCTGGCCGCCGGACAGGGCCTTGGGCTTGCGGTTCAAAAGATACTCGATGTCCAGGATGTGGGCGGCGGCTTCCACGCGGCGCTTGATCTCGTCCTTGGGGGTCTTGCGCAGCTTGAGGCCGAAGGCCATGTTGTCGTACACCGTCATGTGGGGGTACAGCGCGTAGTTCTGGAACACCATGGCGATGTCGCGGTCCTTGGGGGCGACGTCGTTGACCAGGCGGTCGCCGATGTAGAGCTCGCCGTCGGAAATCTCCTCCAGCCCCGCGACCATGCGCAGCGTGGTGGACTTGCCGCAGCCCGAGGGGCCGACCAGTACGACAAACTCCTTGTCCTCAATGTCGAGCGTGAAGTCGCTGACCGCGGTGACGTTGCCCGGATAAATCTTGTAGATGTGCTTTAAGCTAACGCTTGCCATAGTAACCCTCCATGTGTTGTTGTGCATCCGGACGCATGCCGCCCGATACTCTGCCGTTATTATACACAAACCGCAAGCTTGGCGGATAGTCCCTAAAATAACCAAAGATTTGCCCGCTTCTTTGTGCAAAGGCGCGGCCAGCCATTTGAAGAAAGGCACGAAAGCAGCTATACTGACAGCATAAAGTATATGAAAAGGGGGCCAGACAAATGACCGCAAACGCTCCGGCCAAGCAGCTGGCGCAGATGGTGCTTGGTGCGCGCAGCACCGTATTCTTTGGCGGCGCGGGGGTGTCCACGGAGTCGGGCATCCCGGACTTTCGCAGCGCGGACGGCCTGTACAACCGCCGCTACGCCCTGCCCGCCGAAAGCATCCTCAGCCACGAGTACTTTGTGGATGAGACCGAGGCGTTCTACGCCTTCTACCGCGATCAGATGATCATGCCGGGCGCCCGGCCCAACGCCGCCCACCTCACTTTGGCCCGGTGGGAGCAGGAGGGCCGCCTGAGCGCAGTCATCACCCAGAACATCGATGGCCTGCACCAGCAGGCGGGCAGCCGCACCGTGTGGGAGCTGCATGGCAGCGTGCACCGCAACCGCTGCATGGCCTGCGGCAAGGCCCACGGCCTGGAGGCGATTACAGGGTCAACGGGCGTACCCCGCTGCGTCTGCGGCGGCATCATCAAGCCCGATGTGGTGCTCTACGGCGAGGGCCTGGACCAGCATGTGATTGAGGGCGCGCTGGATGCCATTGCCGGCAGCGACCTGCTGATCATCGGCGGCACCAGCCTGACGGTGTACCCCGCCGCCGGCTTTGTGCAGGGGTACCGGGGCAAGGTAGTCATCATCAACAAAACGCCCACCGGCATGGACCGGCGGGCCGACCTGCTGATCAGCGCGCCCATCGGGCAGACGCTGCAACAGGCCGCAGATGTGCTTGAGGCGTAGCGGCTATCCCTCCACCCGGAAGCGGAAGTCGGGCCGGGAAGCAGCCTCATCCTCAAACAGCCGGATCATCCGCTGCCCATAGTTGCCCAGGCTGTTGAGCAGGGCCTGGGGGTAGCGCAGCACGATCTGCACCTGGCGCATCTCCCCCAGGCAGTCGTGCAGGGCGTCCAGGTTGTTGCCATAGTACTCGGGCAGCGAGAGGGCCTCCTTCAGCCGGCGGTGCAGCGCGGCCCTGGTGTCCATATGCCGGCCGTCCAGCTCGATCACGCGCATCTATTTGCCCTCCTTGATTATTTCAAAGCTCTCGTAGTGGTCCGGCGTGTAGTAGATCAGCCCGTCATTGGAAAACACCAGGCGCTCGGGCCCGCGGGACTTTTTGCCAAAGGAGGCGATATCGGCCTCCTGCCAGGTGCGCCCCTTCTTGTCGGGCAGCAGGCCCTCATAGTTGCCAAAGCGGTCGCCGCCGATCATCTTGCCGGGGGCATAGGGCTGCAGATCGCCGCCCGGCCAGCCCAGCTTCTGCGCGGCGGCCTTGGTGATGTAGTAGTCGGGCAATTTGCCGTGCTCACGCACATAGGCGGCCACGGCCTCCCTGTCGCCGGGCTTGTCCGTTGCCGCGGCCGGGGCCGGCGTCCGGCTAAGCATATCGGTCGCCTGCACGGCGGCCGGGGCAGATGTTGCCCCGGGGATGTCGGCGGCGGGCTTTTTGGGGCCGCCGCCCGTCGCAAAGTACACCACAATGAGCGCCACCAGCAAAATGGCGCTGCCCCAGTTGATCTTCCCTTTTTTGCGCATACACTGCCTCCTGTCGGGGATAGTATAGCATCCCGCCCCGCGCGCGCAAAGGGCAGCCGCCATCCCCTGTGCACAAAACCTCTCCTGCCGTCGCGCCATCGCCTTGAATGCGGGCAAACCTATGGTATAATACCGCTTTGGGAGGGACCGCTTTGGGAGGGAATGCCATGCAAATCGATCTGAACGGGAAAACAGCTTTGGTGACCGGCGCCGCCGGGCAGCTGGGCAGGGTGATTGCCCTGACCCTGGCGCAGTGCGGCGCGGACGTGGCGGTGCACTATCACAGCAGCCGCAGCCAGGCCGAGGAAGTGGCAGCCGCCATCCGCGCCCTGGGCCGGCGGGCCATGACGGTGCAGGCAGACGTAAGCCTGGAGGATGATGTCCAGGCCATGGCCGCACAGGTGGCCGCTGAGCTGGGCATGCCCGATATCGTGGTCACCTGCGCGGTGCGCCAGTACAGCTGGACCAGCGTGCTGGATCAGCCGGCGCAGGATTATCAGGGCCAGTTTGACACCTGTGTGATGCACAACGTGCTGGCCGCCAAGGCCTTTGTGCCGGCCATGGCGCAGCGCGGCTGGGGCCGCTTCATCGGCATCAACACCGAGTGCGCCATGCAGTGCCTGCCCACCCAATCGGCCTACGTGGCCGGCAAGCGGGGCATGGACGGCGTGCTGCGCGTGCTGGCCCGCGAGGTGGGCGAGCACGGCATCACCGTCAACCAGGTGGCCCCGGGCTGGACCATCAGCGACAATGACCGCCTGCGCGGCACCGAGCGCCAGCCCGAGTACGAGCAGCACACCGCCCTCAAGCGGCGCGGCACCGATCAGGAGATCGCCAACGCCGTGGCCTTTCTGGCCAGCGACTTGGCGGCTTTCATCACCGGCGTCTACCTGCCGGTGTGCGGCGGCTACGTGATGCCCGCCATCTAACCTATAAGAAAGACCCATGCTGAACGAGTGAGAAAACGCAAGAATGGGCGCAGAAGTTTTCTGTCCTGCGCGCAGCCAAGTAAAGGAGGCGTAGCGGCGCTACGCTGACTGAGGGAGGCAAAGCGAGGGCAGAAAAAAACAAGCCCATTGAAGCGTTTGCGAATAAGTTCAGCAACTCGAAAGGACATTCATGCCCAAACAATATACAGCTGAAAATCTACAGGTACTCGATGGCCTGGACGCGGTACGCATGCGCCCAGGCATGTACATTGGCTCCACCGGGCAGCGCGGGCTGCACCACCTGCTGTGGGAGATTGTGGACAACGCCATCGACGAGGTGGCCAATGACTTTGCCACCGAGGTCATCGTCACGCTGCACCGGGACGGCTCGTGCAGCGTGTGGGACAATGGCCGCGGCGTGCCGGTGGACAAGCACCCCAAGCTTGGCATCTCCGGCGTGGAGCTGATCTACACCAAGCTGCACGCGGGCGGCAAGTTTGACCACAAGAACTATGGCTACTCCGGCGGCCTGCACGGCGTGGGCGCGTCGGTGGTCAACGCGCTGAGCAAGTGGATGACCGTGGACAGCTACCGAGACTGGGAGCATTGGCAGATGCGCTTTGAATGCGTGTGGGATGCCAAGGAGAAAAAACACCTGCCCGGCCACCCGGTGGGCGGCCTGCAGAAGGTGGGCAACACCCGAAAGCACGGCACGCTGGTGCGCTTTTTGCCCGATGATACCGTGTTTGAGGAGACCCAGTGGAACGGGGAGACCATCGCCCGCAGGCTGCGGGAGCTGGCCTACCTCAATCGCGGCGCTGCCATCACCTTTCAGGATGAGCGCGCCCAGCCGCCGCAAAACGAGCCGCGCACCTTTCAGTACGATGGCGGCATCGCCGACTACGTGAGCTACCTCAACCGCGACAAGACGCCGCTGCACCCCGCGCCCATGGTGTTTGAGGCCCAGCGGGACGGCATCATCATGCAGCTGGCCATGCAGTACACCGACGCCTACACCGAGTCCACCTACTCCTACGTCAACAACATCCCCACCGCCGAGGGCGGCACGCACGAGACCGGCTTTCGCGCAGCGCTCACCAAGGGCTTTAACGACTATGGCCGCCGCATCGGCGCCATCAAGGACAAGGACACTGGCCTGGCAGGCGAGGATTACCGCGAGGGCCTGACGGCGCTGCTGTCGGTCAAGGTGCGCAACCCCCAGTTTGAGGGGCAGACCAAGGGCCGCCTGGGCAACACCGAGGTGCGCCCGGCGGTGGAGGCCATGGTTGGCCTCAAGTTGCAGGAGTTTTTGGAAGACCTGAAAAACGCCGATCTGGGCCAGCTGATCATGGACAAGGCCGTCAAGGCGGCCCGGGTACGCGAGGCTTCCCGCAAGGCGCGGGAGGTAGCCCGCGCCCGCAACGAGCTGGAAGCCGCCCCCCTGGTGGGCAAGCTATCCAGCTGCACCGGCCGCAACCCGGTGGAGAACGAGCTGCTCATCGTGGAGGGCGACAGCGCCGGCGGCAGCGCCAAGCAGGGGCGCGACCGGCGCTTCCAGGCCATTTTGCCGCTGCGCGGCAAGCCCCTCAACGTGGAGAAAAAGCGCATCGACCAGGTGTTGGGCAATGAGGAGTTCCGCTCGGTGATCACGGCGCTCGGCACCAACATTGACGAGGATTTCAGCCTGGACGGGCTGAAGTACCACAAGGTGATCATCCTGTCGGACGCCGACCAAGACGGCGCGCACATCCGCGCGATTTTGCTCACATTCTTCTTCCGCTATATGCGCGATTTGATTTCCGCCGGCCACGTCTACATCGGCATGCCGCCGCTGTACCTGGTCAAAAGCAGCGCGGGCGATCAGTACGCCTATGACGACAAGGAGCTCAAAAAGGCGACCGCGGGCCTTAAAAACTACACCATCCAGCGCTACAAGGGCCTGGGCGAGATGAACCCCGAGCAGCTGTGGGAGACCACCATGGATCCGGCCCGCCGCAAGCTGATGCAGGTGACGCTGGAGGACGGCGCTGAGGCCGACCGCCTGATCACCGTGCTGATGGGCGACAAGGTGGACCCGCGGCGCGAATACATCAGCACCCACGCCGACTTTAACAAGCCGGATACCTTCAGCCAGCAGCAGCGGCCCAAGCAGCCCGCCGCCATCAGGGAGGCCGCCGATGCCTAAAAAGAAAACGACCACGCAGGAGTTTATCCCCCAGGTGATTCAAACACCGCTGGAGGAAGTGCTGCACAACAGCATGATGCCCTACGCCGAGTACGTCATCATGGAGCGTGCCCTGCCCCGGGTGGAGGATGGCCTCAAGCCCGTGCAGCGGCGCATCCTGTACACGCTGCACGAGCTGGGCATGACGCCCGACAAGCCCCACCGCAAGTGCGCCCGCATCGTGGGCGACTGCCTGGGCAAGTACCACCCCCACGGCGATACCAGCGTGTACGACGCGCTGGTGCGGCTGGCCCAGCCCTTCTCCATGCGCGGGATGCTGGTGGACGGCCATGGCAACTTTGGCTCCATCGACGGCGACAGCGCGGCCGCCATGCGCTACACCGAGGCCCGCATGGCCCCCCTGGCGGTGGAGATGCTGCGCGACATCCAGAAGGACACGGTGCCCTTCCGCCTCAACTTTGACGACACCCTCAGCGAGCCCGACCTGCTGCCCGCGCGCTACCCCAACCTGTTGGTCAACGGCGCGTCGGGCATCGCGGTGGGCCTGGCCACCAACATCCCGCCCCACAACCTGCGCGAGGCCGTGCAGGCCGTCAATCTAATGATGGACAAGCCCGACGCCACGCTGGATGAGCTGATGCAGGTGATGCCAGCACCGGACTTCCCCACCGGCGGTGTGCTGCTCAATACCCCGGAAATACGCGCCGCCTACGAGACCGGCCGCGGCAAGCTGACCCTGCGCGCCCGCGCGCACATCGAGCCCGGCCGCGCCGGCCGCCATCTGATTGTCATCACCGAGGTGCCCTACCAGGTCAACAAGGCGCAGATGCTGGAGAAGATTCTCAAACTTTCCGCCGAAAAGAAGGCCGCCCTGGGCACCATCTATGACATCCGCGACGAGTCGGACCGTACTGGCCTGCGTGCGGTGATTGAGCTGAAGAAGGAGGCCGACCCGGAGCAGACCTTAGGCTTCCTGTTCAAGTACTCCGACATGCAGGTCACCTTTGGCGTCAACCTGGTGGCCATCGCCGAGGGCAAGCCCGCGCAGATGGGCATCCCGGATGTCATCCGCCACTACATCCGCCATCAGAAGGATGTGGTGACCAAGCGCAGCCAATACGACCTGGAGCGCGCCCGCGCCCGTGCCCACATCCTGGAGGGGCTGATTCGCGCGGTGGACAGCCTGGACGAAATCATCGCCCTCATCCGCGCCAGCAAAAACGCCAAGGAGGCTCGCGACCGGCTGATGAGCCGCTTTGGGTTCAGCGAGGCACAGGCCCAGGCCATTCTGGACCTGCGCCTGCAGCGGCTGACCGGCCTTGAAATTCTCACCCTCAGGAAGGAAAACGAGGAAGTGCTGGCCTCCATCAAGGGGCTGGAAGCCATATTGGGCAGTGAGAAAAAGCTGATGGCCGTCATCAAGAAGGAGCTGCAGGAGATTGCCGACAAGTACGGCGACGACCGGCGCACCGACATCATGCAGGAGGAGGAGGCCGTCGCCGCCACCCCCATTGAGGAAATCATGGAGGCCGAGGAGGCCGTGGTGTTCTTCACCCGGGGCGGGCAGCTGCGCCGCATGCACCCACGCAGCTATGACAAGCTGGATGTGCCCGAGACCGAGGCCGACATGGCGCGCTTCACCTTCCGCACGTTCACCGACCACACGCTGATGTTCTTCACCAATCTGGGCAACTGCTACACCTACAGCGTGGGCAAGCTGGAGGAGGCTAACCGGCCCCGCGACCGCGGCCTGGCCCTCAGCGGCGTGCTGGCGGGGCTGGAGGCGAACGAAGTCTGCGTCAGCCTGTTTGACCTGGCGCCCGATGAGCTGAGCACGCTGCCCGACTTCCTGTTCTACACCAAGTCCGGCCAGGTCAAGCGCACCGCCGCCACCGAATACGATGTGCGGCGCAGCAAATTTGCCGCCATCGGCATGAAGGATGACGAGCTATTGTGCGTCACCCGGGTGGAGGATGGTGCCGACCAGTTCTGCCTGACGCAAGGCGGCATGATGATTCGCTTCAGCACGGAGGACGTGCCCGTGATGGGCCGCACGGCCCGCGGGGTGCGCGCCATCCGCCTGAGCCCGGACGACCAGGTGTGCTGGGCCGGCAACCTGCTGAATGCCGACCAGCTGATTCTGTTCAGCGAGCGGGGTTACGCCAAGCGCCTGATGGGCAGCATGGCCGACGCGCAAAACCGCGGCGGCAAGGGCGTGCACGCCTTCTACTTCAACAAATCGGGCAGCAACGGCACCTATGTGGCCGCGTTTGCCCGCCTCACCGCGCCGCGCAGCTTCTCGGTGCTGCAGCGCCAGGGCGACCTGACGCCGCTGTCCAGTGACGAAATCGTGCCCCAGGCCTTGAGCGACCGCGGCAAGCCCTACGTGATGGCGCTGCTGGACAACGTCGTAACAGACCTGATTCTATGAGCAGCACGAATGCATCCCAACGGGTGCTGATGCGGCTGGCCTGGCCCGCCGTGATTGAAAACCTGTCCGCCACCATGGTCATCATGGTGGACTCGGCCATGGTGGGCAGCCTGGGCGCCGCGGCCACGGCGGCCGTGGCCGTCAACGCCTCGCCCAGCTGGCTGATGGGCGGCCTGGCAGGCAGCCTGGGGGTGGGCGCTACAGCGTTGGTATCGCGCATGATAGGCGCCAAGGACCGCGAGGGCGCGCAGCGCACCGCGAGCCAGGCGCTGCTGCTGGGCTTTGTGCTCAGCACGGCCATGATGCTGTTCGCGCTGCTGGGCGCGCCATTGATCCCGCGCCTGATGGGCGCGGACCCGGCCATCCACACGGACGCGGCCAGCTACATGCGGCTGATTGGCCTGGCCTTTATCCCCCACTACATGGGCATGACGGCGGGCGCGCTGCTGCGGGGCGCCGGCGACACGCGCTCCCCCATGCGCGCCTCGCTGCTGAGCCACCTGATCAACATCACCTTCAACTTTTTGCTCATTTATCCCACGCGCCCGCTCAACGTGCTGGGCATCGGCTTTACCATGCCGGGCGCCGGCATGGGCGTTCAGGGTGCCGCCATCGCGACAGCCATGGCCAATGCCACGGCCGGCCTGTACCTGCTGCGCCTGCTGCTGAAGGGCCGCGGCGCGCTCACATTGCCCGACATCCGCCGCCTGCGGCCCGAGCGGGAGATGGCCGGGCGCATCCTGCGCATCGCCTTGCCCGCGGGCATGGAGCGCGTATCCATCAACGTGGGGCAGATTGTATTTGCCGGCATGGTAGCCAGCCTGGGCACCCATACGCTGGCCGCGCATCACCTGGCCATCACGGTGGAGTCACTGGGCTATATGCCGGGCTTCGGCTTCTCGGTGGCGGCGGCCACGCTGGTCGGGCAAAACCTGGGCGCAGGCGACTACCAGCGGGCACGCCACTTCGGCCTGCGGGCCATCGGCACGGGTACCTTGCTGATGTCGGTATCGGGTGTGTTGATGTTCATCTTCGCGCACCAGTTAATCGCCCTGTTCACGCCCGACCCTGCCGTGCGCCAGATTGGCGCGATGCTGATACGCATCTGCGCGGTGGAGCAGCCCTTCAGCGCGCTGTCCATCATCGCGCCGGGCGCCCTGCGTGGTGCCGGCGATACGGTGGCGCCCTTCCGGGTGGCGCTGGTGAGCATGTGGGGCGTGCGCCTGGTGCTGGCCTGGCTGCTGGGCAGCGTATTGGGCCTGGGCATCCGCGGCATCTGGTACGCCATGGTGATTGACCTGGGTGTTCGGGGCATCCTGCTGCTGCTGCGTTTCCTGCGCGGCCACTGGCAACATACGAGGGTATAGGGCGTTTCACGTTTCTTGACAAAGGATGGGGCCACCTCTACAATGATTGGACCGACCTGAGAGAGGAGACCCCATGCACGCAGGCACGCTCATCTACAGCCGCCGCACGGCCTTGATATCCCTTGCGCTGACCTCGCTGTTGGTGGCTGCGCTGGGGGCCAACCCCTTTGGCGCGCTGTATCTGCTGCCGGCGGTGCTGTTTTTGTTCCCCTTTGTGCTGATCATCATGCTGCGCATGGCCGGGCCACTGCCCGCGCTGATTGCCCTGGGGATGATGGCCGGGGGTACCGGCCTGTGGGTCTCACCGGGTGCTGCAATCGTGTCCTTTGTCTATCTGCTGGTGCCGCTGGCGGTCTACTATGGCTGCATGCACCTGCGTGTGCCCGGCCAGCGCGCGATGGAAATCGTTATCGCGGCCTATATCGCCACCGTGGTCATCCTGTTTATCATCGTCAACCGCAGGCTGGGGGGCGACCCCTATGGCGCGCTGTCCCAACAGCTGATTGACGGCCTCAACGGCATCGCCGAGCGCGACAGCCTGCTCAACGCCTTCTATCAGTACGGCATGCTGGCCCTGCCGCAGGAACTGGCCCAAAACCCGCTGGTGGAGGCAGCCCAGGGCGGGTGGACCTTCTCCCCCCAGGTGCTGGACGAGTTTTACAAGCAGATTTCCCTGCGCGTGGGGCTGTGGCTGCGGGCGCTGGTGCCCTCGCTCATCAGCTCGCACAGCCTGTTTGTGGGCATAGGCGGCCTGTTCATGGGCGAGCACTTTGGCCGCAGGCAAAACAGGCAGGCCGATGAGGCGGCGCTGCTTGACATCCCGGCTGAGGAGCGCCCGGGGCTGGCACTGCCGCCCTTCTCGCAGTGGGTGCTGCCCAAGGCCTATGTGACACCGCTGTTTGTGATGGGCGGGCTGTCGCTGGTGGCCCGCCTGCTGCGCCAGCCGGTGCTGGCCATCGGCGGGCAGATGCTCTACAACGTGGCGGCCGCCTGCTTCACCCTGCAGGGGCTGGCCTTTGTCAACCATCTGCAAAAGGCGAAGGGCACGCGGCCCGGCCTGCGCGGCTTCACGCTGCTGGCGCTGGGGCTGGTGCTGCCCCAGGCCGCCATGATTCTGGGCATCTTTGAACAGCTCAGCGATGCCCGCAAGCTTCGCAAAACTCAGAATAACCAACCGACCGACAGGAGGGACGAATAACATGAAGGTCATTTTATTACAGGATGTGCCGGGCACCGGCAAAAAAAACCAGGTGCTGACCGTCAGCGATGGCTTTGCCCGCAACTACCTGCTGCCCCGCAAGTGGGCGGTGGAGGCAGGCGAATCCGCCGTCAAGGAGATTGAGCGCAAGCAGGAGGCCGAGCGCAAGCTGGAGGCCGAGCGCCGCGCCCAGGCCGAAAAGATGGGCGAGGAGCTGCGCAAGAAGACCGTGGTGCTGCCCGTCAAGTGCGGCGAAAAGGGCCGCCTGTACGGCAGCGTGACCGTGCAGGAGATTGCCGCGGCGCTTGAAAAGCAGCACGGCGTGACGCTGGACAAGCGCAAGCTGGAGCTCAGCGAGCCCATCCGCACCACCGGCGAGTATGAGCTGCAGGTGACCGTCTACAGCGGCATCAAGGTGCCCATGAAGGTCAGCATCGTGCCCGCGCAATAAGGGCAGGGGGTTCAATGGAAGAGTACACCGCCTATCCCATGGAGGTTATACAGACCCCGCCGCAAAGCCTGGAGGCCGAGCGGTCCGTTTTGGGCGCCCTGATGCAGGACCATGCCGCGCTCACCCAGGCGATGGAGATGCTGCAGGAGGATGACTTCCACCTGCCGCAGCATGCCGCCATTTTCAAGGCCATGCGCGGCCTGTTTCAGCAATCCCGCGGGGTGGACCTGGTCACCATGGACGACGAGCTCACCCGTAACGGCTCCCTGCAGGGCATTGGCGGCACGGAGTATCTGATTACCCTGATGCAGTCGGTGCCCACCACGGTGCATGTGCGCTATTACATCGACATCGTGCTGGAGAAATCCACCCTGCGCAAATTGATTGGAGCGGCAAACGCCATCACCAAGAACTGCTACAGCCAGCAGATGGACCTGGAGCAGACGCTGCTGCACGCCGAAAAATCCATCTTTGACATCGTGATGAAGCGCGCGGGCGGCGGACAGCTGGAGCCCATCAGCGAAATCATCAAGCGCACCTATGCCCAGCTGGAAGAACTGGAGCGCCACCGCGGCGAAATCATGGGCGTGCCCACCGGTTTTAGCAAGTTAGACCGCCTGCTCACCGGCCTGCATGGCGGCGAGCTGGTGCTGGTCGGCGCCCGCCCCAGCATGGGCAAGACCAGCTTTGCCATCAACATCGCGGCCCACGCCGCGCACAAAAACAAATCCGTCGCCGTGTTCAGCCTGGAGATGCCCCGCGAGCAGATTGCCATGCGCATGCTGTGCGCGGACGCGCGTGTCAACATGCAGCGCGCCCGCTCGGGCACCCTCAAGCACGACGACTGGATCAAGCTGGCCCGCGCCCTGGCCCCCCTGGCCACCATGCGCATGTACATCGACGATACCTCCAGCCTGACCCCGGCGCAGCTGCGCAGCCGCTGCCGCCGCCTGATGATGGAAAAGGGGCTGGACCTGATTGTCATCGACTACATGCAGCTGATGAGCGCCGATGGCCGCACGGAAAACCGCCAGCTGGAAGTGAGCGAGATTTCGCGCAAATTGAAGGGCATCGCGCTGGAGCTCAAGGTGCCGCTGGTTGCCTGCGCGCAGCTGTCGCGCGCCAACGTGCAGCGCTCCACCAAGCGCCCTATGCTCAGCGACCTGCGCGACTCCGGCTCCATCGAGCAGGACGCCGACGTGGTGATGTTCCTGCACAGGGAGAGCTATTACGACGAAACGAGCGAGGACACCAACACGGCGGAGGTGATTGTAGCCAAGCAGCGCAACGGCCCGTTGGACACCATTTTGCTCAACTGGCTGGATGAGTACACGCTGTTTGAAGACCGCTACGAAGGAGACAGATAATGGAGCAAATCAAGGTTGCAGATTTTTATAAAGGGCTGAGCTTTGAAGGCTTTTTGCTGGTGCGCACCTCGCAAAAGCGCACCAGCAACAACGGGGGCAACTACCTGGATATGACGCTGGCGGACAACTCCGCCGACATCAACGCCAAGGTGTGGGACCCGATGGCTACGCCGCCGGACGCGGGCAGCGTCATCAAGGTGCGCGCCGCCATCACCGAGTACAATGGCCGCCTGCAAATGCGGGTGGACAAGTTCCGCCCCACCATGGATGGCGACCGGGTGGATGTGGGCGACCTGGTGGCCTCGGCGCCGGAACCGCCTGACGCCATGCGCAAAGAGATTGACGACACCGTGGCCGCCTTTCAAAACCCGGTGCTCAAAACCCTCTGCCAGGCCCTCATCGCCCAGGTGAGCGACCAACTGATGTACTACCCGGCCGCCCAGCGCATGCACCACGCGGAGCGCAGCGGCCTGATGCACCACATGACCGGCATGCTGCGCGCCGCCAAGGCGCTGCTGCCCTGCTACCCCTTTCTGGAGGCCGACCTGGTGCTGGCAGGCGTGCTGGTGCACGACCTGAGCAAGATCACCGAGATGCGCGCGGACACCTTGGGCAATGTGAGCGAATACACCACCGAGGGCCTGCTGTTGGGACACCTGGTGGTGGGCGTATCCCAGGTGCGCGAGGCCGCGCGGCAGCACAACATCCCGCAGGATGACGAATATGTGCTGTTGCTGCAGCACATGATTATCAGCCACCACGGCATTGCCGAGCACGGCAGCCCGCGGCCGCCCATGTTCCCGGAGGCTGAGATGCTCAGCATCCTGGACGAGATGGACGCCCGCATGAACGAGATGGAAAGCGTGCTCAAGCGCACGCCAAGAGGTGTGTTCTCTGAGAAAATCTGGTCGCTGGAGCGCCGGATGTATCACCCCCGCTACCTGGGCGAGCCGGAGGAAACTGCCCCCGCTCCGGAGGAGCCGCAGCCCGCGCGTACGGAGCGCCCCAACGCCCAATCGGCCTATGAAGGCCTGCTATAATCGCCCATTGAAAGGCCGGGTTTTCCGGCCTTTTTTCAGTTGACGCAATTGTTACAACATCGGCTTGACGAAAAGGTTGAGGATTGTTACAATAGTATAAAGATTATGTCAATTTCCTGAACCTGTCACCAACAGGATGGAGGGTATGATGAAGAAGAAACTGCTGATCATGGGGCTGCTGCTGGCAACAGCGCTGCTTCTCACCGCCTGCAGCGGCGCGCCGCAAACGCAAACGCCGACCGCGGAGCTGCCGACCCTGAACACCCAGGCGCCAGCGATGGAAATCCCCACCACCGTGCCTCTGCCCGAAGGCATTGACCCATCGGCCGAGGAGGACACGGACGCGGAATATGTGGACCCGGCGCTGTTAAACCAGCCCGCCGCGCAGGGACAGCAAGCTGCCCCCGCGGTGACCGAAGCGCCCTCCACGGTATTCGCCGGGGCCACACCCATTTTGCTCAATCCCATTGACATGCCCACCCCCACCAAGCACCCGCCGCTGGTGTTCACCTACGCCACCTACACCGCCAACAAGCTGGGCCTCAGTTTTGAGAGCGTGGCCGGCTACGAGGTGGAGGACGGCGCGGCGGATACCTACATCCTGCGCGAGCCGGCCGCCACGGTGAAGG
>ENA-UOUL01003376-UOUL01003376.1-bioreactor-metagenome-genome-assembly--contig:-NODE-3376-length-16506-cov-3.181204_pt1 | contig 16506 bp, 14 predicted proteins | sample MGYA00249838_ERZ747220 | MGnify/ENA primary metagenome ERZ747220 (study PRJEB28778, sample SAMN05720191) | bioreactor metagenome | isolation source: Anaerobic biogas reactor | place: USA:Washington...
TACTAATGAAAAAGTCCTGGATGCGGAAGTCAGCGTCACTTCGAAGCAGAACCGCATCGGCATGATCAAGTGCCCGACCGGCACGTCCAACCTGCTGGTAGTACGCAACAGCCGAGCCAGGACACTGAAAATGAACCACAAACCCCAGGTCCGGTTTGTCGTAACCCATGCTCAGAGCTGTGGTGGCAACAACGGCCTTGAGTTCGTTCCCGATCAATGAGGCATAGTTGATAATGGAGGTCAGCGGCGTTTTTATATCGTGGGATACATTTGTTATCAGTTCGGTCTTCATGCGCTCGCTCTTCAGACGCTGCTCCACCGCCTGCGACATCCCGGCGTTCAACCGGTTCTTCCACGCAATGCTCGAGCGCGGGGTGTTCCTGGCGCCTTCGGCGTACGAGGCCGGGTTCATCTCATCTGCGCATGATGAGGCCGTCATCAACGCCACCATCGAAGCCGCCCGTGAAGCCTTCCGCGCAGTAGCCAGCTGACCACTTGTAGGAGCGCCTCTAAGGCGCGAAGCCGCGTGAATCGTGGTGCGCGGTTCTGGATCGGCAGCGCCACTGTCGGTCGGGGCCCCGGACAACGCGCGGCGGCCGGTGTGATGCCCCACAACATGGGTCACGCGGTTTCGCGCCTTGGAGGCGCTCCTACAGATGTGGGGTGGCGTTCCCCGATCAGGGATCGAGGAACAGGTCGGGCAGGAGGGGCCTGGAGGGATCGACGGCGTAGCCGGACAGATCGGTCACGCCCGCCTCCGCCAGCACTTCGTCATCAATCAGGAACTGGCCGCTGAACCCCTTGGCATCGCGCACCAGGATGGCGTGGGCGGCGTCGGCGAGGATCTCGGGCTTGCGGCACTGGGCCGGGTCGACGCCGGGAATCATGCGGATGGCGTCGGTGGCGATGACGGTGCGCGGCCACAGCGCGTTGGCGGCCACGCCCTGCGGCCCGAATTCCGCCGCCAGCCCGATGGTGACGAAGCTCATGCCCATCTTGGCCAGGGTGTAGCCGGTGTGCGGCGCCCACCACTTCGGGTCCAGCGAGGGCGGCGGCGCGAGCGTGAGGATGTGCGGGTTGGGCGCCTGCAGCAGGTGCGGCAGGCAGGCCTGGGCGCACAGGAAGGTGCCGCGGGCGTTGACCTGCTGCATCAGGTCGAAGCGCCTGATCGGCGTGTCGAGGGTGCCACGCAGCCAGATCGCGCTGGCGTTGTTGACCAGGATGTCGATGCCGCCGAAGGTTTCGACCGTCTTCGCCACCGCGGCCCGGACCTGTTCCTCCTCCCGGATGTCGCACCGCAGCGCCAGCGCGCGTCCGCCCGCGGCCTCCACCGCCTCGGCCGCGGTGTGGATGGTGCCGGGCAGCTTGGGGTTGGGCACCGCGGACTTGGCGGCGATGGCGACGTTGGCGCCGTCGCGCGCGGCGCGCAGCGCGATCGCCAGGCCGATGCCGCGCGAGGCGCCGGTGATGAACAGGGTCTTGCCTTGGAGGGACGACATGGCGGGGCAGCTGGTCCGGGACTCCGAGAGCCTACCCCACCGCGCCCTTCCAAATCCCCAATCCCCACTCCCGGATCCCGGCCCTCAAGGTTTCGGCCCCTGCCCTTCGTTGTCCTCCCACTTCAGGATCCGCCGGGTGACGAAGCGGTAGACCGGCTTGCCGGTGCGGAACCACAGGTCGCGCACCCAGGAATTGCGCCGCAACATGCGCTTCTCCACGGGGGTGAGCGCCTCGCGGCAGTACATCCGTTTGTGCTTGAGCAGGTGGCGCAGGTCTTCGCGGAACAGCAGCCGCATCCAGCGCGAGCGCGGATCGCCGCGGCTGGCGAGCTGGAAGTCGATCAGCGCCGGGCGCCCGTCCTCGAGCACGAGCCAGTTCGCCTCCTTGGCCAGGTCGTTGTGGGCCACGCCGCGCCGGTGCAGTTCCAGCAGCAGCCGCCGGGCGGCATGGAACCAGGCCACGTCGCCGCGCGGCGGGCGCTGGTACATCGCCGCGCCCGCCATGAAGCTGCGGTCGAGCCGCCGCCCGTCCCAGCCCAGCAGCTGCGGCACGTCGGCCATGCCGCGGATGCGCTCCAGCGCCAGCGCCTCGCGCCGGGCCAGCCACCAGGCCGGCAACCGCAGCCACCAGGGCACGTGGGCCAGGTCGCGGCGCACGAAGGTGTCCTCCGGCCCCTGCATCAGGGAGATGCGGCCGAAGCTGTCGGCCTTGAGGGCGCGGAGCTCGGTGGCGGCGTCGCGTTGCATGGCGACAGTGTAGGCGAGGGCCACGGCGCGGCTGTCATAATCCGCCGATGGACTCCGGCTGGTTCGACGCCACGCTCGCCTGGATCAGCGCGCACCCGATCGCGGCCGGCGGCCTCATCTTCCTGATCGCGTTCTGCGATTCGGTCGTCGTGCTCGGCATCCTGGTGCCGGCGCTGCCGCTGCTGTTCGGGATCGGCGCGCTGATCGGCCTGGGCCACATCGACGGCACCTACGCGATCACCTGCGCGGCCATCGGCGCGTTCCTGGGCGACGGCATCGGCTACTGGGTCGGCCACCGCTGGGGGCCGCAGCTGCGCGAGCACTGGCCGTTCCGGCGCTATCCGCAGCTGCTCGACCGCGGCGAGCAGGTATTCCGGCGGCACGGGGCCAAGGGCATCCTGATCGCGCGCTTCGTGGGCGCGATCCGCGCCTTCGTGCCCGCCATCGCCGGCATGCTGCGGATGCCTCTGCGGCGCTACGTGCCGATGAGCCTGCTGGCCTGCTACCTGTGGGCCGGCCTGTTCCTTGCCCCCGGCTGGATCTTCGGCGCCTCCTACGACGCCGTGGCGGCGGTCGCCGACCGGCTGGTGATGGTGCTCGGGGTGCTGGCGCTGGTGCTGGGCCTGGCCTGGGCGGGCGTGCTCTACACCTACCGCTGGTTCGACCGCCACGCCAACCAGCTGCTGGCGCGGGCACTGGCCTGGACCCGGGCCCATCCGCGCATGGGCCGCTACGCCGCGGCCCTGATCGACCCCAAGCGCCCGGAGTCGGCTTCGCTCGCGATCCTGGCCGCCTGCCTGCTGGCGATCGGCTGGGCCTGGTTCGCGCTGCTGGTGACGGTGTGGATGCGCGACGAGCCGCTGGCCCTGGACCTGACGGTGTTCGGGCTGATGTACGAACTGCGCAACCCGCTGGCCGACCGGCTGATGGCCGGCCTGGCCTCGATCGGCGACTGGGAGGTGCTGTTGCCGGCCGCCGGACTGGCGCTGGCCTGGCTGCTGTGGCGCCGGCGCTGGAGCGCGGCCGCGCACTGGATGACCGCGCTGGCGTTCGGGCTGGTGCTGACCGCGGGGCTGTCGCACCTGGTGGAGATGCCGCTGCCGCCGACCGCGCCCAGCGGCTTCGGCTTCCCCTCGGTGTCGGTGACGATGACCACGATCACCTTCGGCTTCTTCGCGGTGCTGATCGCACGCGAGCTGCCCGGCCGCACCCGGGTGTGGCCGTACATGGTCTCGGGCCTGGTCGCGGCGCTGCTCGGGTTCGCCCGCCTGTACCTGGGCGCGCACTGGCTCAGCGACGTGGTCGGCGGAATGCTGCTGGGGATCGTGTGGCTGCTCGGCCTGGGCATCGCCTACCGGCGGCGGGTGGAACGCTCGTTCTGGATGCGGCCGCTGGCGGCGGTGTTCTACCTGAGCTTCGCCGCGGCCGCGCTGTGGCATGCGCCGCGCGCGGTCGACCCGCTGCTCGAACGCTTCCACGCGCCGCTGCCGGCCCTGGTGCTCGACGCCGCCGCGTGGTGGGAACGCGACTGGGCACGGCTGCCGGCGCAGCGGCGCGAGCGCGACGCCAGCCGGCGCTGGAGCCTGGAACTGCAGGTCGCCGGGCCGCTGGAGCCGCTGCGCGACCACCTCCTGGCGCAGGGCTGGGAGGTCCAGCCGCAGGCGGACTGGACCGCCACCCTGGGCCTGCTCGACGACGACCTCTCGCCAGGGCAGCAGCCGGTGCTGCCGGCGACGCTCGGCACCGAGGCCGAGGCGATGCTGCTGCGGCGGCCGGCCGGCGAGGGCCGCCTGCTGGCCCTGCGCCTGTGGCGGGCCCCGGCGCGGCTGGCCGACGGCACCGCGCTGTGGATCGGCGTCACCCAGACGCTCGAATACCAGCGCCCGCTGTCGGGCCTGTTCGGGATCTGGCTGCCGGCGGTGGACGACGACGCGGCCTACCTGGCGCTGCGCCAGGCGCTGTCGGGACTGGACGTCCGCGAGGCCCCGCACCCGCAGGGCGAGGTGCCGGTGCTGCGGCTGCGCACCGGCCAGGGCGGATCAGGACAGCAGCCGTAGCAGTTCGTCCAGGCGCCGCGCCGGATCGTCCTCCTCCAGCAGGCGCTGGCGCTGCCGTGGCTGCAGCGGCAGCAGTTCGGCCAGCCGCCATCCGACCCAGGCCGCCTCGTCGAAGCGCTCTTCGGGCGCCCGCGTGCCACCGTCGCCCACCTGCTCGAGGATCCTGCGCAGCACTTCGCCGAGCAGGGCGTGTTCCGGGCGCAGCCGGTCGGCCGGGTCGGGGGCGCGCCACGCCACCTGCGCCTCCACCAGTCCGTTGTCGCGCACGCGGGTGGAAAGCACGCCGAACCGCCGCTGGCCGCGCAGCCGCAGCTGCAGCAGTCCGTCCGGGCCGCTGCCGAAGTCCTCGATCACCGCCTCGGTCCCGCAGTCGACCGGCATCGCCGGGGCCCCGGCCTCGCGGCCCTGCGCGATCAGGCACACCCCGAACCCGCGACCGGTGCGGCCGCATTCGCGCACCAGGTCGAGGTAGCGCGGTTCGAACACACGCAGGTCCAGCGCACCGCCCGGGACCAGCACGGCGTGCAGGGGAAACAGCGGCAGGGTCTCGGGCATGGCTCGGATCCGGGGGCCTCGGGCCGATTCTCGCCCATTCCCGGCTCGCCCGTTTCCGTGCCGCGGCCTGCGTGCGCGGTCAGTCCCCCTGCAGCAGTCCCAGGAAGCGGTGCGGCGCGCCGTCGAAGCCGCCGTTGGACATGAACACCACATGGTCGCCTTCGCCGGCGGTCTCGCGCAGCACCGCGAGCAGCGCATCGGCGTCGGCGACGGCGCGCGCCCGGCCGCGCACCCGCGACACCACCTTCTGCGCGTCCCAGGGGAGTTCCGGACGGGCCAGGAACACCACGGCGTCGGCATCGTCCAGCGACGGCGCCAGCGCGTCGGCGTGCGCGCCCAGGCGCATGGAATTGCTGCGCGGCTCCATCGCCACCACGATCCGCGCCGCGCCCACCTTGGCCCGCAAGCCGGCCAGGGTGGTGGCGATCGCGGTCGGGTGGTGGGCGAAATCGTCGTACACGGTGATCCCGCGCGCCTGCCCGAGCAGCTCCATGCGCCGCTTCACGCCGCGAAACCGCGCCAACGCGGGCAGCACCGGGGCGACGTCCACGCCCGCCGCCGCGCAGGCGGCGATCGCGGCCAGGCCGTTGAGCACGTTGTGGTCGCCCAGCAGCGCCCACTCCACGGTGCCCAGTGCGCGACCGCGGTGCCGGACCTCGAACGCGCTGCCGTCCGCCTGGACCCGGCGCGCCTGCCACTCGAAGCCGGCGTCGAAGCCGAACCGCTCCACCGGGGTCCAGCAGCCCATCTCCAGCACTTCGCGCAGGCGCGCGTCGTGGCCGTTCACCACCAGCCGCCCGCTGCCTGGCACGGTCCGCACCAGGTGGTGGAACTGGCGCTGGATCGCGGCCACGTCGGGGAAGATGTCGGCATGGTCGTACTCGAGGTTGTTCAGGATCGCGATCCGCGGCCGGTAGTGCACGAACTTGCTGCGCTTGTCGAAGAACGCGGTGTCGTATTCGTCCGCCTCGACCACGAACAGCGGGCGCCCGGCGCCGTCCCCCGCCGCGCCCAGGCGCGCGGACACGCCGAAGTCCTCGGCCACGCCACCGATCAGGAAGCCCGGCTCGCGTCCCGCGGCCTGCAGCAGGAAGGCCAGCAGGGTCGAGGTGGTGGTCTTGCCGTGGGTGCCCGCCACCGCCAGCACCTCGCGCCCGGGCAGGACCTGCTCGCGCAGCCATTCCGCGCCCGAGGTGTAGGCCCGGCCGCTGTCGAGCACCGCCTCCACCGCCGGGTTGCCGCGCGAGAGCGCGTTGCCGATCACCACGGTGTCGCAGTCGGCGCAGATGTGGTCCGGCAGGTACCCCTGCTTCAGGCCGATGCCCAGGCGCTCGAGCTGGGTGGACATCGGCGGATACACGGCCTGGTCGCTGCCTTCGACCTCGTGGCCGAGTTCGCGCGCCAGGGCGGCCACGCCGCCCATGAAGGTGCCGGCGATGCCGAGGATGTGGAGTTTCAATGCGGACCTGCGTGCGGCATGACAGCCGCGCACTTTACCCAATGCGGAGCGACGCGCGGCTGACGGGGATCAAGGCGCCCGCCGGGACTGCCCGCCAGACTCGTGCCATCGCAAAGCCCCCGGACGCTCCCCGCATGCCCCGTCTCCGACACGCCCTGGCCGCGCTGGCCCTGCTGCTGGGCGGCTGCACCGCCGCCGGATCCCCCGCCGGCCCGGCGGACGCGGCCGCCTCGCCGGCGGTCGTCGTGTACAAGCACGCCAGCTGCGGCTGCTGCGGCGTCTGGATCGAGCACCTGCGCGCGGCCGGCTTCGCCGTCGAGTCCCGCGACGTCGAGGACATGGCCGCGGTCAAGCAGGCCGCCGGGGTGCCGCCCGCCCTGGCCTCGTGCCACACCGCCCGGGTCGACGGCTACTTCATCGAAGGCCACGTGCCGGCCGGCGACATCACCCGGCTGTTGCGCGAACGCCCGCGTGCCCGCGGCCTGGCCGTGCCGGGGATGCCACTGGGATCGCCCGGGATGGAGCACCCCGACGGGATCGTCCAGCCCTACGCGGTGCACCTGGTGCCGGCCGACGGCCGCGACCGCATCTTCAGCCGCCATCCGGGGGACTGAGCGGCCGTGCGCACGGCGGCCCGGCCCGAAGGAACGGCTCAGCCGACCGCCTTCCCGGGGGAGATCGCCTCGATGATCCGCCCGAACACCTCGTCCAGCGTGCCCACGCCATCGACCACGGTCAGTTGGCCCTGCTGGCGGTAGAACTCGATCACCGGCGCGGTCTGGGCGTCGTACACCTCCAGGCGCTTGCGTACCGACTCGGGGTTGTCGTCGGCCCGGCCTTCGGCCTTGGCCCGGCCGGCCAGGCGCTCGATGATCTGCTCGTTGTCCACCGCCAGCTGCACCGCCGCGTCGAACTTCTGCCCGAGGTTGCCCAGCAGTTCGTCGAGCGCCGCGGCCTGGGCAAGGTTGCGCGGGTAACCATCGAGGATGAAGCCGGCCTTCGTGTCCTCGCGCGAGAAGCGCTCGCGCAGCATGCCCAGCAGGATGTCGTCGCTGACCAGCTCCCCGCGCTCCATGACTTCCTTCGCCTGCAGCCCCAGCGGGCTTCCCGCCGCCACTTCGGCCCGCAGCAGGTCGCCGGTGGAGATGTGCGGTACCCGCAGGTATTCCTTCAACCGCGCCGCCTGGGTTCCCTTGCCCGTGCCGGGCGCTCCCAACAGTACCAATCGCATCGACGAATCCCCACAGAACGAAGGCCGGAAGCGGCCGCCCGGCATTGCTACACTCGGCCGGCGCCGCGGATCAGCCGCCACTTTAAACCATCTCACCCCATCCACCGACTTCTTCCGGGAAGGTGCCCATGGCCCAAGGAACCCTGCTCTACTCCCAGTCCGGCGGCGTCACCGCCGTCATCAACGCCACCGCCTCCGGCGTCATCACCGAGGCCCGGTCCCGCGGGATCAAGGTGCTGGCCGCGCGCAACGGCATCCTCGGCGCGCTGCGCGAGGACCTGGTCGACACCTCGAAGGAGACCGCGACCGCCATCCGCGGCCTGGCCCACACCCCCGGCGGGGCGTTCGGCTCCTGCCGCTACAAGCTCAAGTCGGTGGAGGAGGACGCGGCGAAGTACGAACGGTTGCTGGACGTGTTCCGGGCACACGACGTGCGCTGGTTCCTCTACAACGGCGGCAACGATTCGGCCGACACCGCCAACAAGGTCTCGAAGCTGGCCGCCCGGTTCGGCTATCCGCTGACCTGCATCGGCGTGCCCAAGACCATCGACAACGACCTGGCGGTCACCGACTGCTGCCCGGGCTTCGGCTCGGCGGCAAAGTACACCGCGGTCTCGGTGCGCGAGGCGGCGCTGGACGTGGCGGCGATGGCCGAGACCTCGACCCGGGTCTTCATCTACGAGGCCATGGGCCGCCACGCCGGCTGGCTCGCCGCGGCCGCCGGGCTGGCCGGCAAGGGCCCGGACGAGGCGCCGCACCTGATCCTGTTCCCCGAGCGCCCCTACGACGAGGCCGATTTCCTGGCCAGGGTGCGCCAGGTGGTCGACCGGGTGGGCTGGTGCGTGGTGGTCGCCAGCGAGGGCATCCGCACCGCCGACGGGCGCTTCGTGGCCGACTCGGGCGGCGGCAAGGATTCCTTCGGCCATACCCAGCTCGGCGGCGTGGCCTCGTACCTGGCCGGCCGGGTCAAGGACCAGCTTGGACTGAAGGTGCACTGGACCCTGCCCGACTACCTGCAGCGCAGCGCCCGCCACCTGGCCTCCAGGACCGACGTCGACCAGGCCATCGCGGTGGGCCGCGCGGCGGTGAGGTTCGCACTCGAGGGCCGCAACGCGACCATGCCGGTGATCGTGCGCACCTCCGACCGGCCGTACCGCTGGAAGATCGGCAGCGCCCCGCTGCACAAGGTCGCCAACCACGAGAAGACCTTCCCGAAGTCCTTCATCCGCCGCGACGGCTACGGCATCAGCGACAAGGCGCGCACCTACCTGGAGCCGCTGATCCGGGGCGAGGCGCCGCCGCCCTACGGCAAGGACGGGATTCCCGCCTACGTCACCCTGAAAAACGTGCCGGTGAAGAAGAAGCTGCCGGCCTGGGAAGGCTAGCCGCGACGCGCGCCGGGCGACGGGCCGCGCTGCGCGACCCGTCGGACCCGGCCGGGCCGTCGCCACCAGCGCGGCCCCGCCGTCGCCGGCGGCCCGCCGGCCCTCCTTCCGCTCAGTCCTGGAGCATCGCCAGGTTGCGGACCGCGCCCTTGTCGGCGCTGGTCGCCAGCAGCGCATAGGCCTTGAGCGCCGCGCTGACCCGCCGCTGCCGGGGTTGGGCGGGCTTCCAGCCGGCCGCGTCCTGGGCGGCGCGGCGCCGCGCGAGCTCGTCCTCGGCGACCAGCAGCTCGATCCTGCGCCCCGGGATGTCGATCCGGATCCGGTCGCCGTCGCGGACCAGGCCGATCGTGCCGCCGGCCGCCGCCTCCGGCGAGACGTGGCCGATCGACAGGCCCGAGGTGCCGCCGGAGAAGCGGCCGTCGGTCAGCAGCGCGCACTGCTTCCCCAGCCCCTTCGACTTCAGGTAGCTGGTCGGGTACAGCATCTCCTGCATGCCCGGGCCCCCACGCGGGCCCTCGTAGCGGATCACCACCACCTCGCCCGGCTGCACCTCGTCGCCGAGGATGCCCTGCACCGCCGCGTCCTGGCTCTCGTACACCCGCGCGGGGCCCTCGAACACGTGGATCGACTCGTCCACGCCGGCGGTCTTGACCACGCAGCCGTCGACCGCGACGTTGCCGCGCAGCACCGCCAGCCCGCCATCGCCCGAATAGGCATGCTCGACGCTGCGGATGCAGCCCGACGCGCGGTCGGTGTCGAGGCTGGGCCAGCGGGTGTCCTGGCTGAAGGCGACCTGGCTCGGGATGCCGGCCGGCCCGGCGCGGAAGAACCTGGCCACCGCCTCGTCGCGGTTGCGGGCCACGTCCCAGCGTTCGATCGCCTCGGCCAGGGTCGGCGTGTGCACGGTCGGCACGCCGGTATGGAGCAGGCCGCCGCGGGCGAGTTCGCCCAGGATCGCCATGATCCCGCCCGCCCGGTGCACGTCCTCGACGTGGTAGTCGGGCGTGTTCGGCGCCACCTTGCACAGCTGCGGCACGCGCCGCGACAGCCGGTCGATGTCGTCCAGGGTGAACGCCACCTCCGCTTCCCGGGCCGCGGCCAGCAGGTGCAGGATGGTGTTGGTGGAGCCGCCCATCGCGATGTCCAGCGCCATCGCGTTCTCGAACGCCTCGAACGTGGCGATGCCGCGCGGCAGCGCGGTCGCGTCGCCGGCGCCGTACCAGCGGTGCACCAGCTCGACCACGGTGCGGCCGGCGCGCAGGAACAGCTGCTCGCGGTCGGCGTGGGTCGCCAGCAGGGTACCGTTGCCCGGCAGCGCCAGGCCCAGGGCCTCGGTCAGGCAGTTCATCGAGTTGGCGGTGAACATGCCCGAGCACGAGCCGCAGGTCGGGCACGCGCTGCGCTCCACCGCCGCGACCTGTTCATCGCTCGCGTCCGGGTTCGCGGCCATCACCATGGCATCGATCAGGTCGAGCTTCTGACCGGCCAGCCGGGTCTTGCCCGCCTCCATCGGCCCGCCGGAGACGAACACCGTCGGAATGTTGAGCCGCAGCGCGGCCATCAGCATCCCCGGGGTGATCTTGTCGCAGTTGGAGATGCACACCAGCGCGTCGGCGCAGTGCGCGTTGGCCATGTACTCGACCGAGTCGGCGATGATCTCGCGGCTGGGCAGCGAATACAGCATGCCGTCGTGGCCCATCGCGATGCCGTCGTCGACGGCGATGGTGTGGAACTCCTTCGCCACCCCGCCGACGCGTTCGATCTCGCGCGCGACCAGCTGGCCCAGGTCCTTGAGGTGCACGTGGCCGGGCACGAACTGGGTGAAGGAGTTGGCGATCGCGACGATCGGCTTCTGGAAATCCGCGTCGCGCATGCCGGTGGCGCGCCAGAGGGCGCGGGCGCCGGCCATGTTGCGTCCGTGGGTGGAGGTTTTCGAGCGGTATTCGGGCATGGAACCAGGTGGGGGAATGACGCGCCGCGTCAAAGCCGCATTGTCGGCAGTTTTCTCCGTTACGGTTGCAACGATTTCCGGGGCAACCGAATCGCCGCACAGCCCCGCGCAGCGCGCGCTTGACAAGCGCTGAAACGGCGGTTTAGCTTGCGCCAATGCTGCATCGCCACACCACCGCCGTGAATGCCCTCGACGCCGCCGCCGCGTCGTCCATTCTCGTACTCGCCCTTATTACCTCGCCGACAGGTGCGGGTCGATCGGGCGCGTAAGAAAAAGGCGCCGAATCGCAGAACCCCGCACCGCAAGGGCGGGGTTTTTTGTTGCCCAGCCAGCCTTCAACCAACACACCGTCACCGCAAGAGAACCCAAATGACCCAGTCCACCCTTCCCAAGCCCAGCATCGCCATCGTCGGTTACGGCAGCCAGGGCCGCGCGCATGCGCTGAACCTGCGCGACTCGGGCTTCGACGTGACCGTCGGGCTGCGTCCGGGCGGCCCGACCGAGGCCAAGGCCCAGGCCGACGGCTTCACCGTCAAGACGCCCGCCGAGGCGGTGAAGGACGCCGACCTCGTGGCCGTGCTGACCCCCGACATGGTGCAGCGGAAGGTGTACGAGGAGGCGCTGGCGCCGAACATGAAGCAGGGCGCGTGCCTGCTGTTCGCGCACGGCCTGAACGTGCACTACGGGATGATCGCTCCGCGCGAGGACCTCGATGTCATCCTGGATATCGGCGGGGTGACCCCACTCAAGGAGATGTCGGAGTGCTCCCGTTATGGGACGCTGTCGTTCCAGCCATGCGATGGGGGGTGCTATGACGGCAGGTACACGGGATTCTGGGAGACCGTCGACCGCGTCCCCGTCACCGGCTCCCACGTCACGAGGGTCAAGGACGGGGTGGCGACTGTGATCTACCGCTCCTTCTCCCACACCATAACCTGGTCGGAGAAGAGGAATCGGGAGCAAGTATACCACAAGGGCATCTCCTTCCTACCGCGGTCGGTGGAAGGTCTGTACCATCGGGGGGAGGACGCGATCACATCGGACGAGCTGATCCCTCTAATCGATGGGGCGGTCCCCTCCCGCCCCGCGCCCGGGAACTGGGACATCCTCCGCTACTTCGCGCGTCTGGCCCCGATGAACGCCAGGAACATCACGTCCTCCATCATATACGAGGAGCAGATAGCGGTCCGTTACCGGCTCGGCGATGATATCCCGGAATCCTTCGAGGGGTTCACCACCCTGATACCGCCGAAGCACCTGTGGTGGGCGGACCCTATCGTCACCAAGCAGGATGACGACTTCTACATCTTCATTGAGGAGCTCACACTGCCCAGGAGCAGGAACCTTGGGCACATATCGGTGATCAAGGTGGATTCCGAAGGAAGATACCAGGCTCCGGTCCCGGTGCTGAAGCGACCGTACCACCTCTCCTACCCCTTCATTTTCCAGCACGACGGCAGGCACTACATGGTCCCTGAGTCCTCGGGCGCGCACACCATCGAGCTGTACGAGGCGGTGGAGTTCCCCTACCGGTGGGAGCATGTCATGGACTTCATGAAGGACGTGCACGCTCATGACACCACCCTGGTCAGGAGGGACGGGCTGTGGTGGATGTTCACCAATATGATGGAGAACCCCGGGGCGCCTGTGGACGATGAGCTGTTCATCTTCCACTCTCAAGACCTGCTTTCTGATGAGTGGGTCCCGCATCCGATGAACCCGGTGGTCTCGGACGTGCGCACCGCCCGGCCGGCGGGACCGTTCTGCGAGCGCGACGGCGTCCTATACCGTCCGTCTCAGGACTGCTCCATCTGCTACGGTCACGCGGTCAACATCAATCGGGTGGTGGAGCTGAACGAGAGGAACTACCGCGAATCGTTGAGCAACCGGATCGAGCCTAGCCACTTCGAGAACGCCACCCGGGTCCACACCTTCAGCCACATGAGGGGGTTCACAGCGGTGGACACCTTCTTCATGAGGAGGCGTCTGCGCCCCGGCCGTTAGGCCGCGAGGGCGTCACCGTTCTCGTCCAGCGTTCCAATTATAAATAATACATACAAAATATTAATTAGTGGTTCCCCCTATAATAGCGTCCGTTCGGTCGGAAGGGGTCCTTGGCGCGGCCGCGGACATGCCTCGTTCCGGACGATATGCCGGGGTGCCAGAGCATTAATGGAGTGGACCGCAAGTCCATGTTCGATGGTGCAACTCCATCCCCCGGCCCCACAATTCCCCTTGAGGTGACCTCATTATAGAACATGCAACTATGATGGAGCTGCGTGGCATCGTGCGGCCAGAAGGGGGTCGGGACCGTTCTTCCTGTTCAGATCATCATATCGATCCCTCTCGAGCTATCCATTCGATCCGGGCGTGCGGATCATGGGGGCGGACAGCGTGGTGAACCGTACCCTGAGGGCACTGGTGATGGCCACTGGGTTCCACTCCGCGCTCCTGTTGATGTACGTGGTCGCCAGGATCACCCTCACCAGCGCCTGGGCGGGTCTGGACGATCCCTTCTTCTTCGAGATACCCCAGCTCACGTTCCTGGCCGTGGGTGTCCTGAGCCTTGCCCTCTGCGCAGCGTGCGTCGTCATCTACCTTGTACTATGGAGGTCGCAGAGCGATGGACGGTCCACCTCTGGACCTGGGGGGCCGATGCCATGATCGTCGTCTTGAACGCGCGTTGTATGGAGGTTGGCGATTGAACGCAGATATCGTCAGTAGATCGACTGTGTGGGGTCGTGCCGTCCTCGCGGTATGGCTTCTCAGCCTGCTGTCATGGTGCATCATCGTGGCGTGGATCCTGTCCGGCGGCTGCGCCTGTGATCTGCATACCCCGTTGTTCGGTGACATCTCGTACTTAAGCGCGGTCACTACAGGCATGGCCACGTTCTTCCTCAGCTTCGTGAGCATGTTCGCGTACCTGGCGTGGTGGTGGCGGTCAAGCTAGTACTGGTGATCCTCCGCATCGAAGCGTAGCCGAAGGTGATGAAGAATTGCCAAGTGATATTACCATCATGGACCATTGTTACGAAGGTTTATGAGAACGAAGTACGCCGCCATAGGCATGGTCGTTGTCCTCCTCGCCACCGGTTCTGCCGCTGTGTTACTGACCAAGGAATGTGACCGGCCGGGTTACGACCCCCTTGTCGCCGACATGGTCCTGAAGATCGATGAGGGCGAGATATACAGCACCATCTACGACCTGCAGAACTTCACGTCCCGCTACTACGGATACTCGGGAAACGAGCTGGCCTCCGTTTACCTCTTTGAGAGGATGAGCAGCATCCCGGGGCTGCAGGTGGAATTTCAGGGAGGGGCCTACCGCAATGTAATCGCCACCCTGCCGGGTACGGACGATGCTTCGACCAAGCTGTTCGTCATTGGAGCGCACTACGACAGCGAGAGCTCCGAGGACCCTGGATACGCCCCGGGGGCCACTGATAACGGCGGGGGTGCGGCCATCGTCCTGGAGCTGGCCCGGGTCATGAGCCAGTACATTTTCGACCACACCGTGGTGTTCGCACTGTGGAACGCTGAGGAGGGGGGCGCGGAGGTCATGGGCAGCAAAGTCTACGTGCAGGAGGCCAAGGCGAGCGGCCTGGACATAGCGCTGTACCTCAACTTCGACTCCGCCTGCTACGATCCCGACGGCTCCATGGTGCTGGATATAATGTTCGAAGAAAGCACGCGATGCGTCGCTGGCCTCATGAGCGAGAGCAACCAGCTCTACAAGATAGGATTGAAACTGACGTACAATGTCCACACCTGCGGCAGCGATCATCGGGCGTTCTGGGCGGAGGGTTATCCCGCGGTCATGACGCATCAGCCGGAGCATGGCCCGGCACACACCGCGAACGACACCGTGGACCAGGTCTCGACGCTGTTCGCCAAGAGGAACGGCCAGCTGGGTATGTCGGCGATGGCACACCTGGCGGGCGTTCATGCCATGGCGGATGAGTAGGGGCTTAGACGTTGGCAGAGGAACTGGGATGTTGCGAACTCACAAGACAGCGATGAAATGTAGGACGCTGGCCATGATAGAGCGCTATCGCCCATAGAAATAAATACTAACTGTTAAATTATTATAAACATATTCTTGCGTAGGATGGATGGATATGAACATTCTCGGCATCAATTACTATTTCCATGACTCGTCGGCATGCGTGGTCAGTGACGGCAAGCTCGTGGTGGCCATAGAGGAGGAGAGGCTGACGCGGCAGAAGCATACTGACGCCTTCCCCGAGAGGGCGATCGCGCGCTGCCTCCAGATCGCCGGCCTCCAGGCTGGGGACATCGACCACATCGCCATATCCATCCAACCGGGGTTGGACCGCGGCAAGAAGTTCACCTATGGGCTGAGGCAGGGCCGCAGCATGTTCAACTTCTTCAAGATCGAGACCGAGGTAGCGTGGTCGAAGAAAGGCATCCTCAGGTCTTGGCTCAGCAGGACGTACGATGGTGCGAAAAGGCCGCAGGTGCATTTCGTCCCCCACCACACCTCGCACGCCGTGGGCACGTTCTTAGTCAGCCCGTACGAGAGCGCCGCGGTGCTGTCCATCGATGGATCGGGAGAACTGGCCACCATCTTCAAGGGCGTGGGCAAGGAGAACACGTTCCAGTGCCTGTCCCAGGACTACTACCCCTACTCGCTCGGAATGGTGTACGAGGCGGCCACGGAGTTCTGCGGCTTCAAGCGCAACTACGACGAGGGTAAGACCATGGGCCTGGCGCCGCTTGGCGATCCCCGGACCTATGGGAGCGTGGTGGAGAAGATGTTCTGGGTAAACGACGACATGTCCGTGGGCGTGGACCTCTCCTACTTCGGCCACACCTACGGCGCTCCACGGTGCAACGAGAAGTTCGTCCAGACCTTCGGTCAGCCCCGGCCGGCGGTGAAGACGGCCAAGTTCGAGCAGAACCACCTGGACGTGGCGGCGGCGTTCCAGAAGCAGCTGGAGGAGTGCATACTGAAGATGGCGCGCCTGCTGCACGAGCGCACCAAGGAGGACTACCTGGTCATCTCCGGAGGGGTGGCCCTCAACAGCGTGGCCAACGGCCGGCTGGTCAGGGAGAGCGGCTTCAAGGACCTGTACGTGATGCCGGCGGCCGGGGACAACGGCACGGCCATCGGGGCCGCGTACTACGTGTACAACAGCGTGCTGGGTCAGCCGCGCAACTACGTGCACGACGATCCATATGTCGGGACCGAGTATGGGAACGATGCTCTCAGGCGCCTGCTCGAGGAGTGCAAGCTCGCGTACCGCCAGCTTCCGGACGGGGAGCTGGAGAGGGAGGCGGCGATGCTGCTGCACCGAGGCGACATCCTGGGGTGGTTCCAGGGCCGCATGGAGATCGGTCCCCGCGCACTGGGCAACCGCAGCATCCTTGCGGACCCGACGCTACCAGGTATGAAGGACAAGATCAACGCTCAGGTGAAGCATCGTGAGGCGTTCCGACCGTTCGCCCCCTCCTGTCCCATCGAGGACACGCCCCGCTTCTTCGAGCAGAACGTGGCCGACCCGTTCATGCTCAAGGTGTGCATGGTGCTGCCTGAGAAACAGAGTATGATCCCGGCGGTGACGCACGTCGACGGCACGGCGCGCCTGCAGACCATCCACA
>ENA-UOUL01003380-UOUL01003380.1-bioreactor-metagenome-genome-assembly--contig:-NODE-3380-length-16488-cov-5.181037_pt1 | contig 16488 bp, 18 predicted proteins | sample MGYA00249838_ERZ747220 | MGnify/ENA primary metagenome ERZ747220 (study PRJEB28778, sample SAMN05720191) | bioreactor metagenome | isolation source: Anaerobic biogas reactor | place: USA:Washington...
GTACGAAGCAATGGGACGACGAAACCGGTTTCGGCTATTGGGAACAGCGCTACTACAGCCCGCGCTTGGGGCGGTGGCTCAGTCGGGATCCAGCCGGTGAACGCGGCGACGACGACCTCTACCGCTATGCGCTGAACCAGCCGACGAGGACGATCGACGCTCTTGGGTTATGCACGCTCGGTGACGCGTGCTACGATGTAGAGTTGGGTGTGATGCCGGGCTTTCAGGCCGATCCGTCGGAGACGACCCTCATCTTAATCGTCTTGGCGACTGTCGAGACTGTACAAACAGTTTCGCGCGTGCAAGATGCGGCTCAGTCGTACGGGGCGTCGGAATGCGTTCCGTCTCTCAGTCCGGGTATGTTCAAGCTGTCCGTCAACGTCAGTGGCCTGCTGTTGAAGCTTAGGCAGCAGCAAATCGTCTCCATTTGGACCCGGCACAGGTGCAGCACGTGCTCGCAAGGCTTGTGGAATAGCATATTCAGCGGGCTCGGCATATGTAAGCCTAAGGGTAGCTGGCGCCAAGATGACTGGACTGCCTGGAACAAGTGTAAGGAGCTGATAAATGGTTGGATCGACCCTGATGCGGCGCTCCGGGGCCTGCCCCCGGAACAGCTCAAGGCTTATGCAAATCGGTGTGTCGCTGCGGAGCAGTCGCGAGCGGCCTCCAGTTGTGGCGCAAGCCGGCCGTGTGGTGCACCGCCTAAATGTGAGAAGTGCGGTGACGTGACGTTTGAATATGAACCCTACTAGTGCTCGTCGTGGGCGAGCTCTGATCGCGTACCGAAGATGTAGCGCTCCGCCGGAGTGTGAGAAATGCGGGCAATAGTGGTGTGCATGATTGTGTATGTAGGATGGCTTCTGCTCTGTCCCGGCTGTGACAGTCCTGGGAAACCCGCGGACTTGCCGGAGTGCCCAATAAAGGTCTCGCGCACAGAATGGCGTAGAAAACTGCGTGAAGGCGCGGTGGCGTATTTGAAAGAGGTGGTAGAGCGGGCTGGAAAGCGATACAACCAGGAGGCGCTCGTTTCGGGTAATCTGGAGGCGGCTCGGCGGAGGCTGAGCCAAGAAATGTATCGCGAGGACCGCGCTCCGCTCGCAATGTACAGCGCGCATGGATTGGACGGGCAGGGGCGCCCCTATCTGACCGTGACGGCTCTGAACGAACATCGCGAGACCGTCGCGATATGGCTAATGATTGAGCGCGGCGATTCCTCGCTGGTACGGGCGCGAGTGGCTTTGCCGATCGAGCAGAAGGATTGGGAACTGGTATTGCCGCATTGGTTTACCATCCTGGTCCGGGACTGGAAGGACCTTCCACCGAGAACTGACGGCCAACTACTCGAGTTCCGTATGACCGACGATCGAAGCGTCGAAATGCCGGCACTCGCCAGCTGTACTGTGGCAGTAGCAATCGAGGATCGCGTGAACGGCCTTAGCAATTTCGTCGTGGCGTGCGAAAAGGATGACGATGAATTAAGGGTCCCGGAAGATTAACAACAGTCCGCAATCCGGGGACACCATACATAATTCCGTTGACGAGGCGGTTACCGCAGCTTAATGTGCGACGGAACGGAGAGCTGGGATGAGCCGCTGAAATGAGTATGGTGTCCCCGAATTCAACGATCGATTTAGGGCGCGGGGATGCGGCGGCGATTGTGTATGTATGGGCCACCCTTGACTGCTGCTGCGGTGCCCCGCCCGAGGGCAGGGTCGACGGGCCGGAAGTGAAAATCGAAATGCCGCCGGGAGCAGAGCGTGACAAGAATGGTTTCGACACCGGGTATTTCTTGCGATGCAGGTGAGGTGATGTATGTTCCCTATTCTCGGGTTGTTGCCGTTTGTGCTGGCGGGATTCTGTCAGGGCTCCAAATACCCGGAGCCTTCGCAGAGCACTGATCCAGGCCCCGCCCGCGGGCAGGTGACTATAGAGCGCGGGGAGGGTGACACGACTAACCTGGGAGTTGGCATGTTTGCCCCTCCGGCGGGATTGGAGTACCGGCCGGGAACGGAGGTAGAAGGACTACCGGTCGTCAGGGGCCTGGAGGCTGTTCTGGAATCGGGATTGCGCCTGATCAGTTTCGCCATCAGTGAGGAGGAGCTTAGGGTCGGGCAAGCACGAATTAAGGGCATTCTGAAGACGCAGGTGCCCACTACGTTGGTGCTGAACGGGTGGCGCCCCCTCAGTCTGACCGTCGATGGTGCTGATTACGTGCCGGGCACCGAGCTCCAGGCTGGTTCGTACAGTGTGGAGCTGACGGCCGCCCCCAGCGAACGCGCGCCGCGACCAGGTCCCTGGCCACCCGCGCCGGCGAACCGGGACGATGCGCGAATCTTCATAGAGCGTCGCTCCGGTGCCAGCGCGCCCGTGATTGACATGTTCAGCTTGCCCGTCGGGTCTCAGTTACGGAGGGTTGCGGAGGTATCGGGCCAGCCCGTGCTCAAGGGCAGCGAGGCCATCCTTCAGTCGGGAGAACGCGCGGTCACTTTCGGTATCGTGGAGGAGACCGCGCTCCCGCAGGAGGAAAGAGTGTCGGCCATTCTCAAGACGGAGCGTCCGGTGCGCCTGCTTCTGAGAGGCTGGCGCCCCGTGACTCTAAAGGTCAACGGGGCCGACTGGGATCCCGACAAGAACTTTGGACCCGGGCTGTACCGCATCGAGCTGATTGCGCTACGGGTATGTGAGTATTGCCCACCGTGATCGGGCTCGGAACCTGAATGGCGGGGCGCTCGCTAACGGCGGCGCCTCGCCGGTCCTGCAAACCGCGCGCGTTTCACGCCGTTTCTCTGAAAATCTCGCCGACCTTGCCGTCGTCTGCGACCACGTGCGAATAGATGCTCGTCGTCGCGATGCTGGAATGGCCGGCGGCGTCGCGAACTTCGGCCAGCGTGCGACCGGCGGCGAGCAAGTGCGACACCGCGCTGTGCCGGCCGCTGTGGATCGAAAGATCGGCCACCCTGTCAGGTCCGAGCACCCGGCACGCCACCTTGAACCGGGCGCGGACGTTAAACCGGTCCAAAGGCCGGCCGAAACTCCGGGCAGACTGTGAGCAGACGAGCAGGTCATTGGCCGTCGCGCCTTGCGAGACCCGGTGATCGCGCCAGGCCGTCAGATCGTCCAGGGAGCCGCGGTCCCACCATGCCGGGACTCGGCGCGGCTTGTGGCGCTTGGCGATTTCCTTCCGGACGTAGATGTACGGCCGCTCCACGCCGAGCCGCACGTCGCCCAAGCGCAGGCCGCAGAGCTCGGCCACGCGCAGGCCGAAGCACGTCGATAACCTGAAGATCACCAGATTCTGCCACGAGTTAACCGACCGGCGCGCGCGGCGCTTCAGGTCCGACAGAACGAGGCCAATCTCACGCGCCGAAAGAATCTTCGTCGGCGCGACCGTCCAATTGCTGCGCTCCATAGTTGCACCCTTTCATCGGACGAGCCGGCCCAATCCGGCCCGGGCGCTCGGGTCGGCACGCGGCCGGCCCTCGCGTTCGGGTCGTCACTTCCAGGTCGCGATATTGCCGCCGTCCAGGTCAATGACACGGAAACCATCGTCCAGAGGCAGCCCGAAAACCGCCCGGAAACCATCGCCAAACACGGCCTGCCATTCGCGCATGCCGAGCTCGTGGCGCGAGGTGCGCTGCCCGATCCGCACGAGCCAGTTGTCGCCCTCGGCGAAGTAGACGATGAAATGGAACGCTTCGAGCCGCGCATCGCGGAACGTCGCTTTCTTCGCCTCATCGACGGCGACGTAAGGCATCTGGTCGCGTTGCAGGATTGCCTCGAATTCGCCGATCCGGTCGCGACGCCTGACAGGCTGAGGTTGGATCGTGGGCCGCGTCCCCTGCCAGCGCGGCAGCGCTTCCTGCTCGATATCGACGATGCGCGCCAGAACCGGGGCTATCTCGGGAGCGCGCAAGTCGCCAGCGCCGGACGTCTCGTATTCGGCGAGCGCTTCCTCCAGGTCGCCGAATTCCGGCGATTCGTCCGAGAGCCACTCCAGGAACTCCGGGGCCGGGTCGGATTGTCGCCAGCGCTCGTATGCGCTTGCCGGAGCTGGATCGACTGCAGGCGCTGCGCTTGCAGGCGCGGGGGCGAGGGCGCATCGCGCCCCGGTTTGCCTCACCGGGGCGCGATTCTCCAATTCGGGAAACAACACGCCTTGCACGGTTCAGCCCTCCGCCATTTCGCCCATTTCGATGGCCTGGAGAACCGCACGCATGTTGTTGTGATGCTTCTGAACAAGCTTCAGGTAGGCCGCTTCCGGCTTGCCGTCCAGGTTCTCGGCGAGCGCGATCTCCCGGGCGCGCTTGGCGAAAAGCGGCGCGAGACCCTGATTCGTAAACTGGACCGGCTTGCAACGGCTGCGGAAAGGTCCCTCATACTCGCCGAAAAGGTCTGCCGAATCGGCGGTTGTCGTGAATATCACGATTACGCGCGCCGGGACCGGATCAAGCGCCGTGAGCTGACCGAGTATCTCGGCCTGGAGATCATCATCCGCCCGAAAAAACGGCGAGGGCCGAAAGGACGTTAAGCATGTCACGTCGTCAACAGAGATCCAAGCGCACCGGCACTCTGATTCGAGAGACCCGGCCGGACCCGATTCCCGATGGGTAGACGGTGTTCGAGGACACCAAGGGCGAATATGGGCGTCGCGGTGAATGGCGCGCCAGGGGCTCAAAGGCGCATTGCGGAGCACGGTGCTACAAGGTGAACCGCACTCGCGACAGGCTGCTCGTTCCTGTCGGTCCGTGGATCGCGCGCTGGTTTGATCACGACGGCCTGCGCAAAGAGCATTCGACCGGCACAACGGACCATGCGGCCGCTGAGCGCATCCTGAACAAGCTGGTCACGGACGCAGCTCTGCGGCGTGACGGCGTTATTGATGCCCGCAGCGACCGTTATGCCGCGGCGGACCGTGTGCTGCTTTCCAAGCATGTTGATGAATGGGAGGCGTCCCTGCGGGCGCGAAATCGGACCGAGCGGCACGTCCGGCAGCAGGTAGCCCGCGTGCGTGAGCTCCTTGACCAGATGCACGTTGAGCGGCTGAGCGGGATCACGCTTTCGGGTGTGCAGACGGCGCTGAATGAGCTGCGCGGCCAGAAGCTGACCTGGAAAACGCTGAATTACTACGCTCAGGCTGTCGGCCAGTTTATGCGGTGGTGCCGGCGCGATCGCCGCATACCAGAAAACCCGTTGGACGGTTTCGTGCGTGCCCAGACCGCCAGCGACGACCAGTATGTCAGGCGAGCCCTGGAAGCTGACGAGTTGCGGCTGCTCGTGAGCACGACTCAAAACGGGCCAGCGTCCGAAGAGCTCACCGGTCCCGAGCGCGCCATCCTCTACCAAGTGGCTGCGGGTACCGGCTTCCGAGTTTCTGAGCTGCACAGCCTGATCCCGCTGAACTTTCGGCTCGACGACGATCCTCCCTCAATCGTGCTCGGCGCGGCGAACTCGAAACACCGGCATGAAGACGTGCAGCCAATTCGGGACGACCTTGCCGCCCTCCTGCGTGACTGGCTCGCCAACCGGCCGGCCGATCAGCCGCTATGGCCGGGGAACTGGAAGAAACATGGCGCCCGGATGATCCGCACAGATATTCGACGAGCAAGGGCGCGGTGGATCAGGGCAACTCGTGACCGGCAGCAGCGGCGCAAGCGCCGGGACTCCGACTTCCTGGCCGAAACGGACGCGGCCGGCAGGGTAGTCGATTTTCATGCGTTACGGGCAACCTACATCACGCTGCTGGTCAAGAGCGGTGCATCCATCAAGGTCGTTCAGGAGCTGGCGCGGCACAGCGACCCCAAGCTGACGATGAACATTTACACAAAATTGGGCGTGCACGATCTTTCCGCCGCCCTGGACCGCCTGCCGAAACTGCCGTCGCCGCCGCAACCTGAACGCCTGCGCGCTACGGGAACCGATAACGCGAGTGCCGGGAACCCCGCCGACCCCCACCTATTCCCCCATCAGTTGGGGCGCGAAACTCAGCAACCAGGCGCGGCAGGTCGCACCGACGCTCCGAATGTTGGCACTGCGGACGCGACGCGTAACTCATTTTCAGCAACGGACATACGCGATCACGCGCGAAATGGCGCGGCAGAAGGGGGGAAAGGTGGCGATGGGATTCGAACCCATGAAAAACGGATTTGCAATCCGCTCCCTTAGTCCACTCGGGCACGCCACCACACGCCCCGTATCGTACCACATATCGGCAACCCGGCAAGTGAATATCGAATCGGCATTTCGGCACTCATAGCGGCACCGCGGCAAGCGAATATCGGGCCGTCCGGCAGAGCAGAGCCGGGGCGTGTCGCCCCGGAATGATGCCAACGCGTCGCGTGCGAGCAGAGCCGGGGCGTGCCGCCCCGGATTGCCGCCAACGACCTTCCACCCCTGCGCCCGCCCCGCCTCTGGCGTCTTCCCGTCCGAACCCGCAGCGCGTCTCCGCCCCTGCCGAGCGGGCCAACCGGCGGCCGGCCGGATCAGCCGACAACATAAGCTCGCGATTGACAGTCACTTGAGCACCGGTTACACAGATAATGGCTGGGGGATAGCCCGGGTCCCGCCCCGGACGGGCGCGCGGGATGGCCGAGCCGACCAGGCCCGCAGATGGAGCGCATTGTGAGACTGCCCTTAATCGTCGGGGCCGGAATAACGGTTCTCGTTCTCGTCGCTTTTATCGTCGCGCCGCATTTTCGGTCAGAAGCGGCCAAAGCGGCCGAGCAGGCGCGCGAACAGGCAACGTTGGCGGAGCGTGCCCTTCACCGGCACAACTACCGCCTGCCCGCCGTTGGACGCCTTGCGCCACCGGAGGAGCTGCAGAAGGCCGATCCGGCGGATTTGGCCGAGAAGGCCAGGCCGGGCATTGAGGAGGGCAAGAAGGACCTGAGCAAGCGGCTGAACGAGATTCGGTCCCAGGCTCAGAAGGCCGGGCTGCCGCCGCCCAAAGCGGACCTCCCGTCAGCCGACGCGAGCGGTTTGAAACGCTCAGCCGCGCAGTACGATCAGATGCTCGCCGACAACGAGCAACTGCTGAAGCAGGCCGCGCAGGAGGCTCGGGCAGCCAAGCAGGCCGGTTCGAGCGTGTTGGGCGTGCCGCAGGTGGCCGGCATGGTCGAATTCACGCGGGCCTCGCGGGCCTTGGCCGAGGCGAGCGCGCTCCGCGACGCGCAGCGGCATCTGCAAGCCGAGCTGCGGCTGGCCAACTCTCAGGCTGGGGCTTATGAGGGTTCGCGAGACTGCGCCGTGGGGATGGAATTGGCGGCCGTGGTCAGCGGGCTGCAAAGTGATCTGGCCGAGGTGGAGAAGCTCGCCACAGCGGCCGCCGCGCGTGCGGAGGAGCTGGCCGCGCGGGTCAGCCAACGCGAGCAGGAACTGGCTCCCATTCAAGCGGAGCAGGACCAGGTACGCGACGAGCTGTTGGCCCTGGAAAACAAGGGCTTCACCGCCGGTGATGACGATTCTTTCGAGAGCTACCGCGCGCAATACGAGCGCTTATCGACGCGGGCCCGCGAGCTCCAGGAGCAGGAGGAACTGCTGCGCTTGGGCGGCTTGCGCGGGGCCAACTTCGCCGGTGACGATTACCAGAACGCCGAGATTCAGGGCGGTGAGCAGATCGTGAGCCTGGAAATGCTGCGCGAAGCGGCCGCGGCCGCCCAGGAAGCGGCTACGCGTGGCAGCCAGGCCGTGGCAGAGTTGCGGCAGCAGATCAAGACCGCCGAGCAGAGCGGGCAGGACGCCCAGGCGGCGGTCGAGCGCTATACGGCGTTGGTGGCGGGCTTGGAAGCGCGGCAGGCCGAGCTTCGGCCGCAGATTGAGGATTTGGCCCAAAAGGCCGCGGCGAAAGAGGATGAGGCGCTGAAAGCCGCGGGCGACGCGGCCAGTGCTTTTCGCAGTTCGCAACAGGCGGCGGACCGCTGGCTGCGCGAGGCGCGCGACTTACAGTCGCAGCGTGACCCGGAGCGCGTCAACCCGCGGCTGAAGATGATGCTCGACGACAAGGGCATTCCGTCCATGGGCAGCAGCGCCGAGGCCGAAGCCTTGGTACTGATGGGCCGGATTTACGCGCAGCGGATCGAGGCCAACCGGGCGCTGCTGGCCGATTTGCGGCAGTTGCATGGCGGCGGCGAGGAGGCGCCCCCCGCGGCCGAGAAGCTCCAAGAGCAGATCGAAAGCGACGCGGCAGAAGCGACCGAAAAGCTTCAGAGCGCCATCAAGCTTTACGAAGGGGTGATGAGCAAGGTCAAGCCGGAAACCAAGTGGGTGCCGCAGGCGGCCCTGGCGGGGGTCTACACGCTCCTGGCGCGTATCAATCCCGCGCAGGCAGCGGCCCACATGAGTGATGCGCTAGCCAGGATTCAGGAATCCACCGGCGGGCGCGAACGCAGCCCTTACGTCCAGAAGCACGTCGAATTCCAGGAGCACATTAGGCAGACGCTGGAGTCCGGCGAACAGGGCGCGGCCGCCGAAAAGCCTGCAAAAGAGGAGCCGGAAGCAGCCGAGGCGCCGGCGGAAGAAGAACCGGCCGGCGAAGGCGATTAGACAATTCTGAGACGCCGAGCGGGTGGGTCGCTCCGCGCAGCGTGAACAGCCGCGCGGCGCTTTCATAAGTAAACGCGATCGCAGCCGCCTCGTTCTCCCGTATGCGCCGGGGGCGCCAGACGCCGTCAATGTCTTCGATACGGACGCGTTCGTGTTGGCGTTAACCGGCCCGGCCGGGTACGCGATGGCGTTCCCGGCCTGTGAATTTACGAACGCGGACATTAACCCAGACGGCGCACTTAACGTCTTCGAGATCGGCCCATTTGTTGCGCTGCTGACCGGGCCGGAGCCGCGGCCGTAAGCGGACAGCCCGTCAGTCGCCGAGTGCCTTATCGACGACGGTCTGTGCCAGGTTCAAGGCCAATTGGTTCAGGAACGTTTCCGTGAACGAGAACGCAACCTTCTGCTGGCAGGCGCCCCCCATGCAGAGCACGGCCAGGATAAGCAATCCGGTCAGGGCCACACCCCGCAAACGAAACAGCATCATTGAATGCCTCCAAGCGGGAATCCTGAGGTTTCCGGCGGCCGGTCCTTCCCATCGCACGCCGCGGCCGCCGCCCGCGGAACGTGAATTATAACCTCGCGCAACGGCGCCGTCTTGCGCCAGAGCAGAGCCGGGGCGTGCCGCGACCGAGAGGGATCGAGGGACCAAGGGATCGAGGGATCAAGAAGTGCTCGGGCGCCTTTTCGGAGAGCGGAGTGGAGGCGCCGCAGAGCAGAGCCGGGGCGTGGCGGGCCGGAATACCGCCAACAACCTCCCACCCGGGCAGTCGTCCACCTCTTGATCCGCGCCCGCCTGACCCGCGCCCGCCGACTGAATCCGAGCCCGCCGACTAAATCCGAGCCCGCCGACTGAATCCGAGCCCGAAGCGCCAGCGAGGGCAACCAATCCGTAGCGTCGGCCCCCGTGGCCGACGTCGCACGCCAAGCACGCACCTCCCCGTTTCACACCACCATCCTCGCTTCACACCGCCGAAGCACCGGCGAGCGCCAATGCAACAACGATCCGCGCCGGCCAGGGCAGCGACTCTTCACACCGTTCAAACCCTTCAACCGCGCCGCGGCCGCAGCGCCAGCAAGGTGATCGAGGATATGGGCACCATTCTCCACGATACTTGCACGACCCCCGAGATCGCGAGGATGTTTGAAAGCACGCCGGAGCAGCTCCTCCTTAGGCTGAACAAGCATGCGCCCGGCCCGACGGACAAGTAAGATTTTGGGCTGGCGAGGGGCAGGCTGGCAACGCGATTGCCACGGTTCGCCCGAGTAACGTATGCTGCGCCGGAATCGCGAAATGCGTGTGATGTCCTGCGATATCCGAACGAAATGCGTATGATGGCCCCAGAGCCATACTCAGAGGCACACTGTGGAGATTCGTACTTCGAGGATCGGACGGCTCCGTGCTGTTGCGGCATGTGCACTTGTGCTTGCGGCCATGGCCACTTCGTATTCAGCATGCACCGGGCTCGCACGCCAAGGCTTTGTCTCTTCTTGCCAGGGCAGGTGTTGAACTTAACGTGTCTGTCTACGGCTGCTCGCGCAAGCACATCCCGGAGAAGGATGAGCACGATACTGGCTAGGGTCAGACCCGAGCCTGCCGTACGCCTGGTGCAGGCGATCTATCCGGATTCGCACGACGGGCACAACGTGGTGCACTCCGGCTATGATGCGGCCGGGAACGTGGCGGCGGCGTGAGCCAAAGCGGAAACTCAACGGAGTACGCGTACGACGACCTGCACCACTTGTATCAGCGCAGTTACAGCGGTCTGGGCGACCCGCGCGTGGAGGCCATCAGGACTGGATGCCGACCGGGACCGTTGACCTCGACCGCCGTGCCAATTGGCGTGACTTTGCCAGTACAATTAATGGCCAGACGGCGACGCAGGTCCGCAGCCTGGACGAGACCGCCGGCGGCGGCGGGCGCGCCAACGAGTACGAGCGAATCGACATGACCCGCGGCAGTCAGCACAGCATCCAGCAGCTCACGTACGATGAGGCGGGCAACCTCGTCGCGACGGACCTGCTGGCCGATATGAACTGCGACGGGGCGGTGAACAGCTTCGACGTAGATCCGTTCACCCAAGCGCTGACGAACCCGGCGGCGTATGCGGCCGCGCACCCGGATTGCATGATCGAGCTGGGCGATGTCAACGGCGACGGACTGGTCAATTTGTTCGATGTGAACGCCTTCATCGATTTGCTGGGCGATAACCTGATGTCGGCCCGGCGGTATGAATACGACGAGGAGAACCGCCTCACGGCCGTGACGGACGTCTGCGGGCGCGAGTTGCTGACGATTGAGTATGATGCACTGGGTCGGCGGATCGCGAGCACGGAATACGCCATTCCGATGGATGCGTGCCCGGGCGAGTCGGGGCCGATCGTCGCGCAGACGCGGCACATTTACTCCGGGCTGAACACGATGGCGGAGTATGTCTGGTCGGATTCGCAATGGAGCAAGGCGCGCGAGTTCCTGTGGGGCGAGCGCTTCCCGGAGCCGCTGGTGCTGATTGACTTTACGGATGCCGGGGAGCTGGAGGCGGGCACGCCGGAGGTGCTGCACTATGTGCATGATGCGCTGGGCAGCGTGGTGGGGCTGGTGGATGCGGGCGATCCTGCGGCGACGCCCGATCCGATTCCGCCCAAACTCGTGGAGCGTTACGACTACGACCCGTACGGGAAAACGTACATTGAGACCTGGGATGCCGCCACTGAATCGTGGGTGAGCACGTCGGGCTCTTCCTTCGGCAACCCCTTCGCCTGGACCGGCCAGCGCTACGATGCTGGCGTCGGGATGTATCACTTTGTGTTCCGCAGCCATTCGCCGGAACTGGGCCGCTGGATGCAGCGAGATCCGCTGGGGTATGTGGATGGGGTAAACCTCTATTCGTACGTGGGTAGCGCGCCGCTGTGCTACATGGACCCCTTGGGCCTCATCGGTGTGTTCATAAAGGGTTTCAGCGGAAGCTCTGGCGGGACGGGCATGGACGAAATGGCCAACGATCCCGAGATAAAGGGCCTTGTCCCTGGCGGCGAAGTTGTGAAGGGCCATACACAGGCGGGTTCGGCAGTCGACGAGATTGTCAAGGCTAAACAGGCCAACCCCGACGAACCAGTGATTATCGTGGGGCACAGCTTCGGCGGCGATACGGCCGTGGAAGTCGCTCAGGACTTGGAGAAAAAGGGAATCAAGGTCGACTTGCTGATTCAGATCGACAGTGTGGGCGTAGGTGACGAGAAGAAGCCAGACAATGTGACAGTTGGCGTGAACATACATACAGCAGGCGACGGTGACGGCCTCGATGGGGCGGAGAACGTGGGAGGTTCAGAGAACATACCTTTAGATGGCACCAGCCATACAGACATTGACAACGACCCCCGGACGACCGCGATCGTCACAAAGAAGGTCGCGCAGGTGTGTGGCACAGGGGCACAGGGAGAGCAAAAGTAGTGGATGTGCCCCGGCATAGAATTCATGACTACGCAATGCCTATGGCACCCAATCGTTTTGGGACGCGCCGGCCATGCTGGCCTTCCGACCGGCGCGTTGCTGCACACGTTATTTGTGTTCTGAGTGCTGCCATGCTTGGGGCCTTCGGATCCTGCAAAAAAGGTGAGTACACCGGTATTGTTGTCGATAAGAACTCGAGCAGGCCTGTCACAAGTGCCGACGTATATCTGCATACTTCGCGGGGTACTCCGCTCGACCGCAATCAATTTTTCGTGCACACGACGACAGACAGCTCGGGTGCGTACAATTTTGCGGCGCCCGGAGGCCGATTCGAGGCAGTTTACGCGATGGCGCAGGGCTATTACCCAGACTTCGCAGATGGTGCTGGGCTCGTCGAGCTGGTGCGCGTGCCCGCGGAAGCCCCGTTGCTTCCCGTGAAGCGCGGGCGTGTTCGCATCGACCCCGACGGCACGGTATGGGGGTTTTCGTTTGCATCTGGAAGCCTGGTGTCGGCCCCGCTTGCCGATATTGTCCCAATCGTGCCCGGCGAATCAGGGGCGTACATAGACCAGCTTGTGACCGCTGATGCCGGGGGTATTATGGGCATACAACACGATGTCCGTCGCGCGGAGGGAGAATATCTACGACCTCAATGCACTTTCCTGCAGGCGTACTGTGCGCCAGCCGACGGTTACCAAAGCATCGGGTCGGGCGAACCGATGTGCTTCGTTCGTTGTCGCGATGGGCAGCACTACGCTAAGTTCCTTGAGGCCCACGGGCTTTTGAGCGTGGACGGGAGTAGGGAACTATATTTCGATTACGTGTATCAACCCGACGGCTCCCGATCGCTTCCCGTGGATTTCGGGCTGGCGGAGTTCAAGACATGGTTTCCGGGTGCTGTTGAGCAGAATAGTACCCGGAATTAAAGTTGGGCATGAACGCGGAAACTCGTTAGACTTTACGAGCACGCGCGCCGGGCAGACCAGCACGCAGGCGCGTTCTTTGGACGACAGCGCCGGCGGCGAAGGCTGCGCCAACCAGTACGAGCGAATCGACATGACCCGCGGCAGTCAGCACAGCATTCACCCATTGACACGGCGTGGGCCGCTGCGCGGCCGCGACCGCTTCGCGGTCTGCGTTCTTCGCACGTCACGCCGTGTCAAGGGTTCGCAGCTCACGTACGATGAGGCGGGCAACCTCGTGGCGACGGATCTGCTGGGCGATATGAACCCTTGACACGCAGCCCGGCAAAGGGAGCAAGACGTTCCGGCGGGAAAGTGGCGATGAGTAGTTCGATCGTCTTGCGGCGCGTGCGGCCGTTCTTAAAGGCGTGTTCCTTTTGCCGGGCTTGCTCCAGCGCCTGGCGATAGAGTGCGTTCGCCCTGTGTCATGTTCTGCCAGACGCCGGAGCAGGTCGTTCGTGCTGCTGTAGTAGTAGCGCCCGTCAGCGCAGCGTAAGATGTACGTGTACGAGGACATTGCGACATGATGAACGCACGAACGATGCCGCGTGTCAAGGATTCAGATCGCCCAGCAAGTCAGTAGCGAACAGGTTGCCCGCTTCATTGTCACCTATCACTTATCACTTGAAATACCGCCATCTATAATCACTTCAAATGCAGCCCGATACCTCATAAATATCCGTCATTTCGGGTGCTCTCTGCAAGCTGTGGCGGTCGCAGGCGGCTGCTCTTTGGGGCTGCGGTTACGCAGGCGGTAGCTTTTGCCGCTGATGGTGATCACCTCGGCGTTGTGCAGGAAGCGGTCCAGGATCGCCGTCGTGGCCGGTGCGTCGTCGATCAGCTTGCCCAATCCTCCAGCGAGCAGTTGCTGGTCATGATCGTGGAGCGCAGTTGGTGGCGGCGCATGATGATCTCGAACAGGTACTCGCCCGAACGCTTCGGCAGTTGCTTCAGTAGGGTCGGGGCGGAGCGCGGTGGCCCGTTTACACAGGCTCCGTTTCTCCGCACCCGTCCTCCGAACCGGACGTGCACGTTTCCGCGCATCCGGCTCTCCACAGGTCACCAAGGTTCGGGAGAATTGCTTCCTGAAGAGCCCCCAGGTAAGCGATCTCGTCGTAGTCGTGGCGGGCATATGCCCCGGCAGGACCAAGCTCCGCTGGGTCCATCCACGGCAAGAGGATACGCGCACCGCGATAACGGTAGCGTTCCACCTTGACGCGTGATGGCCGGAAGAGCGCGACGCCAGCTTCCTGGATTTCCCAGTGTGCCCCACAGTACCGCTGCTTCAGGTAACGCCACGTCCGCGCGGGATGTTTCTTCCGGAGCCACCGGAAGATGCGCCACCACGCGAAGTGGTCCACGTACGCCAGCGTGCGCTTCGCAGCGTCATATCGGAAGTACGTGGCCCACCCCCTCAACACCGGATTGAGCTGGGTGAGGAGCACGGGAAGCGAGAAGTGTGTGGTTGCGCACGTGGTGAGGCTTTTCACTTTGTGCTTGATTCCGGCCAAGCTCTTCTTGCTGGGATAAGTCCACGCCACCAGGCTGCCGTTCCACGGGACCCGACGAACATGGTGCCCGAGGAAGTCGAAGCCGTTGTCTACGTGCGTGACGAGCGTCTTCTCCGCCGACAGCTCCATCTTCAGCTCGTCCCGGAGGACGTGCGCTACTTCATCCCGGATGGCCTCCGCCTGTGACCGTGTTCCTCGGACCAGGATCACGAAGTCGTCGGCGTAGCGCACCATGCGATACCTCGCGTGGCCGCGGCACCGATAGTAGGAGGTCCGGTAGCGCGCTTGGTCGTGCCAGGCGCGTTCGAAGTGCTGATCCAGAACCGACAAGTACACGTTGGCGAGGATCGGCGAGATGATGCCGCCTTGGGGCGTCCCAGTGACAGTGGCCGCGAACCTGCCCGTTTCCTTCATCACCCCAGCCCGCAGGAATGCCCTGACCAACGATAGTACCTTACGGTCATGGATGCGCCTCTGGATGAGGTTCATCAAGATCCCATGGTCCACGTTGTCAAAGCACGCCCGGATATCGCCTTCGATCACGAACTCGTAGGCGCTGGGCGGGTTGATGAAGTGTGCAATCTCGGCGATCGCATCCTGGGCTCTTCGGGCGGGCCGATACCCGTAACTGATCGGATAAAAGTCCACCTCGAAGATCGGTTCGAGGATGAGCTTGAGGGCCATTTGCACCACACGGTCACGAAGCGTCGGTATACCCAGATACCGCGTCTTCCCACTGGCCTTCGGAATTGCCCGCTCACGTACTGGCAGCGGTCGATATGTGCCCGCTTTCAGGACGGACTTGAGGTCCGACAAGAAGCGCGACACACCGGGGCCGTGTTCGACATGACTCCGGGTTTTGCCATCCACTCCGGCCGTGCGTGACCCTCGGTTGCTCCGGACACGATCCCAAGCCACGAGTAACGTGGCGCGGTCGTGCACAAGGTTGAAGAGGTCGTCGAACCTCTTCGCGCTATCTCCTTTCGTCCATTGATGCAGTTTCCGCTGGAGGTTGAGTACCCGCGCTCGGGCGTCTTCGACGCTCAGGAGCGGTATGTCGTTATTCAACGCCATATCTCCTCGTCCCAGCTTGACTGCCAACCTGCTGTCTCCCTTCGCCCTGTGGCCGGCTTTCCCGGCCTCCGACTACTACGAAGACTCCGTCCCACAACGATCCTTCCACCGGCCATGGGTAGGCCCGCTGCCATTCGGCGTGGGGGCGGATTCGCTGTGGTTCCCACGTTCACCAGTCACCGTTTGACGGGGTGGTGTCCAGCTACACTCCTACAGCATCGCTTCGGGTACCTCGCAGTTTTCCCCGGAGCCTCGCCGGCGCCATGGGCATGCGGCGCGGGCGAGAGGTCCCACCATGGGAATGCGGCGGGGCCAGCGCTGTACCGACCCATATCCATCCGGTTGGAGTCGGTCGACGACTGAAGAAGCCTCAACTGCTGGTTCACTTGCGTTGCACCTTTCCGTCTCGCTTGCGCGGCAACGATGTCGGACAGTTCCATCGCTCCGCTACGTTGTCAGGGCTGCTTCTCGGTTCCGCGCCCATGCCGGCGCTTTGCCTGCCCTCAGCTTCACGGAGCCGCTGCGACGGCTCCGGGTAGGGTCTCGCACCCTACGCGGTGTCCTGGCGCCTCGTGGCGCACTGCCCATATCGTCGATGATGACCAAATCCGGCCGCAGATAACGGTCCAGCATCCTGTCCTGGTCGCCCAGGGCTTCGTCATTGAGGAAGTCCCGTACCAGGTCGAAGATCGAGCGGTATAGGACCGTGCAGCCGCTCTTGATGGCCTGATAGCCCAGGGCCTGGCATAAGTGGCTTTTGCCGGTGCCAGGCGGGCCGAGGAATAGCACGTCGCGGGCTTCGCGACCGGCTAACGTCGTCCCCACGCACGTGGGGGTGAACCGGCGGGTTCCGCTTGGGCCGCGTGCGATAGAGCGTCGTCCCCACGCACGTGGGGGTGAACCGTATTTCGCATTGGGTTACTCTGCACGCAAGATGTCGTCCCCACGCACG
>ENA-UOUL01003383-UOUL01003383.1-bioreactor-metagenome-genome-assembly--contig:-NODE-3383-length-16473-cov-5.432545_pt1 | contig 16473 bp, 15 predicted proteins | sample MGYA00249838_ERZ747220 | MGnify/ENA primary metagenome ERZ747220 (study PRJEB28778, sample SAMN05720191) | bioreactor metagenome | isolation source: Anaerobic biogas reactor | place: USA:Washington...
CCTGACATGACACGCGCCGCCCGCCTTCTCCTGATCCTCGTCGTCGTATTCGCCTGCTGCACCCGCTGCCGCCGCCGAATCAACCAGGCCAAGCGTTCTCCCCAGCCAGTCGAAGTCCTTCGGGCGGGCGAGCATGTCCCGCATCACCTGGACCAACCCCTCTTGCGCGGCGACGTCGGCCATGCGCTCGGCGTCCTCGGGTGCGACGATGGTCGGGATCATCGTGTGCGAGCCGTGCTCCTCCACCCGATCGGACCACTGGATGGGCAGCCCCCACAGCCCCTCGGGCGGGGTGATCACCGCGGCGCGCACGCTGATCCAGGGCTCGATGACGAAATCGTCGCAGAAGCGATCGCGGTAGATCGCCTCGCGCAGGGTGCGCTCATAGTGCCGGAAGAAGGGGTCCTGGCACTGGTATTGCCGCGCGGGCATCTCAGCCCAGGCAAAGGCGCGGACATAGATGAGCGGCTTGGGGCGCTTGAAGCTATTGTGCTTGCGCCAGAGGTTGCGGCGCTCCTCCTGGATAGGCTTGGTGGCGGCCTCCAGGTAGCGCTTGGCGAGGTCGCGGAGGATCACGATGTCTTGGTCCATGGCTCTCCTTAGGGTAGGGCTTGGGGCATTGTAGGCCAATGCGCGGCGGGGTCAAATCGGGCCACTTGCGGCGAACCTCGGCCCATGTTATACTGGGTTTCCATGGACGTCAAGATCATCCGCAGCAAGCGACGCAAAAAGACGGTGCAGGGCAGCCTGCAGGATGGGGTGCTGGTGGTTCGCGCCCCGGAGCGCGCCACGCAGGCCGAGCTGGATCGCGCAGTGGGCGCGCTGAAGGCCCGCATGGAGCGCAGGCTGCTTACCCAGGCCCCCAGCGACGAGTTGCTCGAGCGGCGGGCGCGGGAGCTGAACCGCGAGCACTTTGGCGGCGCGCTGCGCTGGAGCTCGGTGCGGTGGGTCACCAACCAGCACACCCAGTTGGGAAGCTGCACCTCGCTGGACGGAACTATCCGCCTCTCGCACCGCCTCGCCCAGATGCCGCCTTTTGTGCGTGACTATGTGCTCATGCACGAGCTGGCCCACTTGCTGGAGCCGAACCATGGGTCGCGCTTCTGGGAGCTGGTGAACCGCTTCCCGCGCGCCGAGCGGGCGCGCGGCTACCTCATGGCCATCGGCTCGGAGCCGCTGGAAGAGTAGCTTCGCTCACGCCTTGAGCAGGTATACCCCCGTCTGGACGGTGTTGGCGTTGTTTCCCCCGATCCCCCCGGCATTGAGGCCGTCGGTATACATCAGCCACGGCCCGTCCGCGCAGCAGACATTGCGGCGGTTCCAGTCCCACGCTTCCAGCGCCGGCAGCCAGCGCGCGCTGGCCGGGTTGGTGTCCGTGACCTGCGCGTGAGAGACCAGCTCGCCTTTGGCGTTCAGCACCACGCGATGTATCTCGTGACTGGGATCGAACCAGCGCGTTTCGCGCCGGTTCGGGTCGGCGGCCAGGGCGAGGTGAAGGTGGCCGGCCGCATCGCAAGAGAGGCTGGAGGAGCGCCCTCCCACGGCATTGAGCCCGCCAAGCGGCTCGGCCAGGTCGAGCGCCGCCCAGCCCCCTTCCTCGCGGCGCCAGAGCGCGCCGCTGGGGTGGCCGGGGACGCTGGCAAAGAGCCAGGGGCGATCCTGCGCATCCACCACCAGGTTGCCGAGGCGCACGCCTCCGGCGGCGTGGTGGCAGATCGGCCGCATGGTCTCGATGGTGATGGGCAGCGCATCGCAGCGCATCCCTTCGTTCCACCAGGTATCCCCGCCATCAGGCGAGCAAAGGTGAACGATGGCGCGGCCCTCGCAGTCGATGGCGCGGCCTGACTCGGCATAGTGGAACTGGAAGACCAGGTGCAGCGTGCCCGTGGGACCGAGCGCCAGCGCTTGCATGTAGTGGTTGTAGCCGGGCGTCGGGCTGATGGCCAGCGAGACGGGCGGCTCCCAGGGCCGTCCCAGTCGCTTGCGCCGGTACCAGAGCTGCCAGCGCTCGGCCTGCTCGCGGTGGGCCAGGTGCAGCGTCCCCGAGGCGTCGATCACGAGGCTGGGGTAGGTGTCCTTGGGGCCCAACGGCTCGGGCGCGCTCCAACTGGCCGGATCGCCGGGGCGGTCGGAATAGCGGTAGAGGAAGGGGCCATGGTGCGCCCCGACCAACGCGTGCAGCCGTCCGCCGCCATCCATGGCCAAGGCTGGGCCGCAGTGGTTGTCGCTGCCCTCGCCCAGGACCATGGTGTGGGCGAGCTTGGCCGCAGCCAGATTCCACACGCCCAGCATGGCGCGCGTCGGCTCCCCGGGCTGGCGCGCCGCCTCCAGCCAGCCAAGGTACAACCGGCCATCGGCGCGGACGATCTTGTTGCTCATCTCGTAGGCGGTGGCGCGGTCGGAGCCTGCGCTGCTGATCAGGTGATGCGGCATGGCAACCTCCTGTCCTGGCTCACTGGGGGACCGGCACAAAGTCGCGCAGGCCGGTGGGGTAAGCGACAATCATCTCGGCATCGACCTCGCCAACATTCACGGCCTGGTGGGGGAGATGGGCGGGGACCACCAGCGTGTCGCCCGCCTCCAGGATGACTTGGTCGGAGCCCATGGTATGCTCGAGGCGGCCGCGGAGCAGATAGAGGACTTCCTCGCTGGCGTGGTGCAGGTGGCGCGGGTTGGCGCAGCCGGGGTGGACGATCACATGGCCGAGGGTAACCCCCTCGGCATTGCCGATGGGCTTGCTAGCGAGCCAGTTGAGGCTGCCCCACTCCTCGACGATGGTGGCCTGGGCGGCTTGCTCCGCGGTGCGCAACGTGTAGCTCATGTTGTTCCCTCCCCAGCAGATGGTTGCCTCGGATTATAGCGGACATCGGCGGGGCGCCAAGTCCCCGCCCGGTTTGACAGGTCTGGCGCATTGGCTATGCTATAGCCGCTAACCAAACCTTGAAAGGGGAACAGGATCATGGACATGTCTCGCGTGTCGGTCTGCAGCATCGCGCTGCGGCATCTGGAAGCGGAGGCCGCCTTTCGCGTGATCGCGGAGGCCGGGTTCAAGAAGGTGGACCTTTTGCAGCGGCCGCCGCACTTTTCGCTGGACCCCGCCGAGTGCGACCCCGAGAAGGTAGCCAAGGCCGCCAGGACGTACGGCTTACAGATCGCCAACCTAGGCACCTACACCGGCGCTGGCTTTGAGAGCGAGAACCCCGCCGAGCAAGAGGCCGCGCTCAAGCTCATGTACCGGGCGATCGATCTGGCTGTCTTTTTCGGGGCGCGCTCCATCCGCGTGCGGGCCGGCAACGACGATCCGGCGTGCATCGAGCGCATCGTCCCCTGGTTCAAGCAGAGCGCCGACTATGCCGCTGCCCATCGGGTCTATATGGGCATCGAGAACCATGGCGGCGCCATCTCGGGCAACCCGGAGGTCCTGACCTCGCTCTTTGGCAAGGTCGGATCGCCCTATTTCGGCGATCTCTACGAGCCCTACAACCTGATGAGCGCCGGGACCGAGTACCACTATGCCCTGGGCGTGATGCGCAAGCATATCGTCCATGCCCATTTCAAGCTGGGCAAGGGCAAGCCAGGCGCCATGCAGTTGACCATGCCCGAGGAGAACGAGATCGATTACCCCTGGGTGTTGAGCACGCTGGACAAGCTTGGCTACACCGGCGATTTCGCGCTCGAGTACGAGTACAAGGGCGAGCCCGCCGAGACGGCGCTGCCCAAGTGGTACGAGGCTTTCAAGGCTCTCTAGCAGCCTGGGGCGTCCAGACGAGAGGGAGGATGCTGATGCGCTGGAAGGACCTGGTGGTGGCGCAGATCGCGCACCGGGAGACCCAGCCTGTGCCCTATTGCCTGGGCATGGAAAAGGACGTGGCCGCGCGGCTGGATGAGCACTATGGCAGCGACCGCTGGCGCAGCCTGCTGCAAAACGCCATCGTGAGTTGGGGCATCCCCAATACGATTGTGGGCAGCGGGGATAGCTCTGGGCATTTCACCGACCTGTTCGGCAGCGTCTGGCAGGTGGACCGACGGCCCTTCCATCTGGTGGAGCCGGTGCTCAGGGAGCCGAGCCTGACGGGCTATCGCTTTCCCGACCTGGAGGCGTTCTTTGTGCCCGGCTGGAAGGAGGAGGCGCTGGCCTTCATCCGGGAGAACGAGGGGCGCTTTGTGACGGCGAGCTTTGGCTTTGGCCTCTTTGAGCGCACCTGGACGCTGCGCGGCTTTACCGAGATGATGATGGATGCGGCCGGCGATCCCGCCTTTTACGACGATTTGGTCGAGGCGGTGGCGGAGCACCAACTGGCCGTGATCGACCGCCTGCTGGAACTGCCCGTGGACGGGATCATGTTCAGCGACGACTGGGGGTACCAGCGGGGCGTCCTGTTGGGGGCGGCGCGGTGGCGGCGTTTCATCAAGCCGCGGCTGGCGCGCATGTACGAGCGGGTGCACGCGGCGGGCAAGGTCACGCTAAGCCACTGCTGCGGCAGCGTGGCCGAGATCATGCCGGACATCATCGAGATCGGACTGGACGTGCTGGAAAGCGTGCAGCCGGAGGCCGACCAGATGAACCCGTACGCGCTCAAGGCCCAGTACGGCCGCGACATCGCCTTCTGGGGCGCGCTGGGGTCGCAGTCCACCATCCCCTTCGGCCAGCCGGCGGAGATCAGGGCGGAAGTGCGGCGCCTCTGCCGCGAGATGGGACGGGGCGGGGGCTATATCCTGGGCCCGGCCAAGTCGCTCCAGCCCGAGACGTCCACCGAGAACGCCGCGGCGGTCCTGGAGGCGTTTCTGGAGCAGGCGGGCGTCCGCTGGCCTGCATGATTCCGAGGGGCGGGGCGAGCGACCCGCCCCTTTTCGTTACGTTCCCGCGATGCGGAGCGTGTCACCGAGGTCCTGGAGCGGCAAGAGGTAGGCGCGCTCGTCTGGGTTGCGGTTCGGTTGGTGCAGTGTCAAAAGAAGAGCGCCGTCGAAAGAGCGCAGAATCATGCTGTGGCCCCCATCGGCGGCGAAGAGTGGCTTGGCCTGCTGCTTCCACGGCCCACGAACCTTGCCCGTTTCCGAGTAGGCGATCCCCGTGGTGTAGCCGCCCGCGCCAAAGCTCGACCAGATCATGAGCAGATCGCCCGTGCGGGTCCGATAGAGAAACGGCCCGTCGGTGACATAGGCGCCGTCGCGGTTCCGCAGGCCGGTCCCCCAGGGCGCCTCGCTGGCGCGGAAGAGGGTGACCGGTTCGCCCTCGATGTCTGAGAGGTCATCCTTCAGGCGGACCAACTCCATGGTGCCGTCCTTGACTTGGATCCACTCGTGGCAAAAGACCATGTAGGGCTGCCCATCCTCCACCCAGAGCGTCCCATCCAGCGCCATCCAGTCGGCGGGGGTATGGGCGCGGTTCTGGAAGGGAAGGAACGGTCCCAGCGGCGAGTCGGCCACGAGGACCTGGGTGCCCCGTTGCTCCAGCTTGGACCAGTTGGGTGGGCGTGGGGCGAGCTCTTGGCCCGTAAAGGTCATAAAGAGATAGTATCTGCCGCGATAGGCGTGCATCTCGGGCGCCCAGACGGCTTGGTCGCCCCAAAAGCTCTGTGGGACCTCAAAGACAGGGCGGGGGCCAGACCAGGCGCGCAGGTCGGGGCTCGTGTAGACATCCACGCCCTGCGAGCCAGCGGCGAGCCACGTGCGCGAGGTGACCAGGTAGTAGGTGCGTGTGGCGGGGTCGGGCAGGATGAACGGGTCGCGGATACGAACGTCGGGCAGGATGCCTAAAAGCCGGTCTTGCTTCTCCTGCATAGGGCCTCCGTTCTGAGCTGTATTGGTGAGAACCATTTCCCCGAGCCGCCCATCCACGAGCCGCCGGAGGTTGGGCGGGGTGTTTCCTCACTGTGGGTCGCGGTCCAACCATTTGTCCACGCGGCGCGGGACAAAGGCGGCGAGTTGGTCCAGCAGCGGGGCAGGCTGATCGGAGAGAAGCAGCATCTGGCGGTGCTCGACGCGCATCAGTCGTTGCGCCACGACCTCGTCGAGAAAGGCGAGGAGCTTGTCATAATAACTACAGACGTTGAGCAACCCGCAAGGCTTGTCGTGCAGTCCTAGCTGGGTCCAGGTCAGGGCCTCAAAGAGCTCTTCCAGGGTGCCCATTCCGCCGGGGAGCGCGATAAAGGCGTCCGATAGCTCGGCCATCAGGGCCTTGCGCGCATGCATGGACCCGACGATGTGGAGCTCGGCGAGCTGGGGGTGGGCCAGCCCTTTGTCGGCGAACCAGTAGGGGATCACGCCAATGACCTCGCCGCCGGCCTGCAGGGCCCCCTCGGCGACACGGCCCATCAGGCCGACATGCGCGCCGCCATAGACCAGCCCCAGGCCGCGCTCGGCCAGGAGATGCCCCAACTCGAGGGCCATCTCGCCGTATTCGGGCCGAGCCCCCGGGCTGGAGCCGCAAAAGACGCAGACTCGCTTCACGTCACGCCTCCAAGGCGCCGGGAAGGGTATCCTCCGCTCCCCGGCTCAGTCGGGCGACTCGGAAGAGCCACGGAGCGCCCAGGCTGACCCAGAGGCCCAGCAGAGCGAAGCGGAGGAAGCGGAAGGGCAGGTAGAACCCCGATTCCTCGCCCGGGAAAAGGGCCTTTAGGGCGATATAGAGCAGGAGCGTCACGGCGAGGCCAAGGACGTACCGGGCCAGCCGCTCCCACCAGCCCCGCGGCGCTGCCAGCGGGGCGAAGCGAGCCATCAACGGCACGCCGACTCCCAGCCCGCAAAGCGTGGCCATCGCCGCAGTGCTGTCCTTCACGGGATGGGTGGCCAGCAGAAGGGGCGGTAGGAGCGCGCCAAGGAGCAGGTGGGTCCAGAGCGGCAGCCGGGCCAGCCAACGCTCCACGCCCGGCCCCCAGAGCAGGTAGGCGCCCAGCAGCAGCGCGCCGAGGACCCAGCCGACGAACACGTCGGTGGGGAAATGCACGCCCAGGTAGATGCGGGAAAAGCCAATGAGGAGCATCAGCAGGAGCGCCACAGCCCAGACCCATCGCTTGCGCGCCCAGGCAGCGACGGCGCCCCATAGCACGACGGCGCCCTGACTATGGCCGCTGGGCAGCCCGTAGCCCTCGGCGTAGGACACCGCGACGCTGGGCTCGAGATCGAAGGGGCGCGGCTGCTTCAGCACGTCCTTCAGCCCCACGTTGACAAAGGTGGACAGCAAAAAGATGGCGCCGACGCGAGTCCCCATGCGCCAGTCGACGCACCAGAAGAGCAGCGGCAGGATCAGCAGGTAGGCTTCCTCGTCGCCAAGGAAGGTGATGGCCTTGAAGAGGCCGTCGAGGAGCGGGCTGCGGACCTGTTGAACGACCGTGATCAGGTCGATGCCCCATCGCAGGATGCTATCCATCCTTACCTCCATCAGCGGGCGGCTGCGCTGTGTCGGGCCGCCCCAAGGTCTCAGCCACCGCGGAGGCGGCGCCAAAAGCCAAACAGAGGTCCTTGAGATCGGCGGCCACCACCCCAGGAAGGCCGATATAGTCCAAGATGTAGCCGCGCGTGGCGATCTCGAAGAGCCAACTGGCGATCCCGGCCGCCAGGCCAATATAGGCGATATCCACCCAGAGGCTGGGCTTCTCGGTCTCGACATAGCGGCGGTGGTAGTGGTGCGAGCCGAGCAGGACCGGGATGACCAAGACCATCAGCACGAGGTTGGTCTGGAAGGGAAGGTCCAGCAACCCGGCGAGCCAGGTGCCGTGCATGTTGGGAGTGGGGGAAAGGTGCAACAAGCCCGGCAGGAGCGGGATTTCACGTCCCACGGGGAGCCAGCGGGCCAGCGCCGCCTTGACGCCCTGGTCGAGCGCGGCCAAGGCCGCGGCCAGGGCGACCAGCCGCCAGCCCCTGGCGACCTGGGTGGTGCGTTGGGACCACGCGACCAGCCCACAGGCCGCGAGGTAGAAAAAGGCCAGCGGCCAGAGGATGGCGACCCATTGCCCAGGGGTGCCCAGATCGCCCTGGATGGCGGTGAGGAGGATGAAGAACACCCACTGGACGAGGAACACGGCTTTGGTCCAGGTGGGTCTCAAAAAGGCGGCAAGCTTGGCCAAGGGCTCTCCTTTGGCCGCGTCTCGGAGAGAGGGCGCGAGTGCGCGGCAGCGTTATTGCCGAGTGCGCCGGCAACTGCTGGCCAGTATAGGGCAGTTGCCGCAATCGCGCAACTGAGCCGCCGCAACGGCCAACGAGGCGCGGGGTTGTGTCTAGAGCAAATCTGGGTATACTAGCGCACGGCCACAGAATCGGAGGTGCGAACACGCATGGTGCACATCATCGCTGACACAACCGCAGGGCTATCGCAGGATCTGCTCGACAAGTACCATATCCCCCTCGTCCCCCAGATCATCAACTTTGGAAACGAGTCTTTCCTCGAAGGTTCCGAGATGGACGCGGCCATGTTCACGCAACGCCTCGCCAGCTCCAAGGCTTTGCCCAAGACCGCGGCGCCGCCTCCCGAGATGTTCGTGGAGCACTTTGCGCGGCTGGCGTCCGATGGCCAGCCGATTCTGTGCATCCATCCTTCTTCCAAGGTGAGCGGGACGGTGCGCTCGGCGATGATCGCCCGGCAAGAGTTTCCGGAGGCAGATATCCGCATCATGGACACGCAGGCCATCGACGGGCCGCTCGGTTGGATGGTGCGCAAGGCGGCCGAGTGGGCGGCGGAGGGTACGGACGCCGAGACGATCTGGCAGCGCCTGCTGGACATGACCGGACGGATGCGCCTCTATTTCACCGTGGACACGCTCGAGTTCCTGCAGCGAGGCGGCCGCATCGGCGGGGCCAAGGCGCTGGTGGCTAACCTGCTGCAGATCAAGCCCGTGCTGACTTGGCGCAACGGGCAGGTGGAGCCTTTCGTGAGCGAGCGGACCCGCAAGCGAGCGCTAGAGCACCTGGTGCGCCTGGCCATCGAGCAGGCCCCCCGCGATGGCGAGCCCATGTTCTCGGTCGGGCACGCCGCCGCGCCGGACGTGGCGGAAGAGATCGCCGCGCGGCTCAAGGCCGAGTTCGGCGAGGTGCAGATCATGGTGAGCGAGCTCGGACCGGCCATCGTGACCCATGGCGGACCGGGTACCTTTAGCCTGGGCTTCTTCGCCTAGCTGATCGCCCGACCGACCCGTCAACTCACTCCTGCGAGGAAGAAGCCCACATGGTCCAGATACTGCAGCTCGACACCGGCCGCCGGCAAGATGCCCACCGATTCGTGCAGGTGCCCTTTGACCTGTATCGCGACTCGCCGTACTGGGTGCCTCCCCTCGTCGCGGACGCGCTCAACCAGGTCAACCCCCGGCGCAACCCGTACTTTCTCCACTCTGAAGCCGCCTTCTTCCTGGCCACGGAGGGGCGGGAGGCGGTTGGCCGGATCGCGGTGATGGAGAACCGCAACTATAACAGCTATCACCACGCCCGGCACGGCTTCTTTTACCTGTTCGATACGATCGATGATCCCGCCGTCTCGGATGCGCTGTATGGCGCAGCGATGGAGTGGTGCAGGGCGCGCGGGCTGGCCAAGCTGGTGGGGCCCAAGGGCTTTGTGGTCTTTGACGGCATCGGGATGCTGCAGAAGGGATTCGATCATCTCCCGGCGATGGGCATCCCCTACAACTATGCCTACTATAACCGGCTGACGGAGCTGTCTGGCTTTGAGAAAGAGGTGGACTTTCACTCGCTTTACCTCTCCGTGGCGGGTTTCAAGATGCCGGAGCGGGTGGCGGAGCTGGCGCAGAAAGTCCAACAGCGGCGCGGCCTGCGGGCTATGAACTTCTCCTCGGCCGCCGAGCTGAAGCGGCGCATCCCTGAGATCGTGGAGGCGTATAACAGCACCTTCACGGAGAACTGGGAGTACATGCCGGTGACGCCGCAGGAGGCCAAGGCCGTGGCCGGGCAGATGCTGCAGATTACCCGGCCCGACATGATCAAGGTGATCGTCAACGAGGAGGGCCAGATCGTCGGCTTTCTCACCGCCTTTCTCAACGTCGGCAAGGCGCTGCAGCGGTGTCGCGGAAGGCTCTTCCCGCTGGGGTGGTACTATTTGCTGCGCGAGATGAAGCGCACGACCTGGGTGGACCTCAACGGCATGGGCATCCTGGAGCGCTACCGCGGCCTGGGCGGGAACGCCATCCTCTACAACGAGCTGCACAAGTCGCTCTCGTCGGGGCAGTTCGTCGAGGGCGAGATGGTGCAGATGGCCGACTTTGTGGTGCGAATGCTATCCGACGCGCATACGCTAGGCGGCGAGCCGTACAAGGTGCACCGGGTGTATCGCCGGTCGCTATAGGAGTCCCAGAGACGCTATTCGCTGATCTCGGCGATGGCGATGCCGTGCTCCCCGGCCACGGAGTAGAGCAGGTAGGCGTGCCCATCCTCCTCATGGATGGCGGGATCGCGGAGCTGCCGCGCTGGCTCGTGAATGGCGCCTCGGCGCGAGGCGACAAGCTCCAGGTTTCCCCCTTCCCAGTCCTGCTCGGGCTCCAGCACGGTCACGGGCTCGCTGGGCTGCCAGGAAGCCCAGTCCTGCGTCAGGTGGATCGTGGCGTGCAGGATGCGCTCCGGGCAGTCCCAGGCATTGGTGAAGAACACCTCCAAGTCGTCTCCTCGCAGGCGCACCGCTAGGTGCCGCAGGTCCTCCGTGAAGAGATTGGGCCCTTGCTCCCAGCCCGAGATTCCATCGCGGGAGCGGTAAGTCAAGCCGGCCCCCGCCAGCGCGTAATGCCACCCTCCCCAGTGAAAAACACGCCAGTAGGGCCCGCCCAAGACCTCCTCTCGGGCGGCAAAGGTCAGCCCATCGCCGGAAATGGCCAGCCGGGTGGCCTGCCGCGGCTCCACCGGACGACAGCAACCGTGATAGTACATCCAGATCTCGCGGCGCTCCGGCACCAGGTGGACATCAGGCGAGGCGATGTGGCGGTCAAAGAACGAGTCGCCGAGGTCCAGCACCCCGGGCGTGTGGATGCGCCAGGGGCCCTCCAGGCGGTCAGCGTAGGCCAAGCGGATATAGGCGCCCTGATGGTGGGCGAAATAGAGGTAGTAGCGGCCCAGTGGGTTCGGGACCCAGCCGGGCACGCGGATCAGCGAGGGGCCATTGATGTTCTCGCCCATGCGCTCGTCCATGTGGGGGCCGATGATGGGGTTCGCGGGCAGACGCTGGATTTTCATGGCGCCTCCTCTGCAGTCCCTGGGCTGGCGACCAAACGCGATGCGCCGCATTGTACGCCCGGCGCCCGCAGCCGTCAAAGCTGGCCGGGCAAGCGCTCCTACTCGGGGGACCCGAAAGCCATTCGGTCGAAGAGCGCCTTGCGTAGCACGAGGAAGACGGCCGTCACCGGCAGCGTCATCAGGATCGCCATCGCGGCAATTTGGCTCCAGGGCACACCGCCCATGGTGCGCATGCCCCAGATCGCCATGGCCAGGGTCACGTCCCGGCCGTTCTCCACAAAGAGCCAGCCCACGGCGAACTCGGAATAGGCGCCCAGGAACGCCACCAGCGCCGCCGTGCCGATGGCCGGCAGGGCCAACGGCAGCGCCACCCGCAAAAAACAACCCAAGGGAGTCGCCCCATCCAGCGCCGCCGCCTCCTCCAGCTCGCGAGGCGCCGCCTGAAAGGCCGCGCGCATGTTCCAGATGCAGAAGGGCAGCGAAAAGGCCGCGTAGACCAGCACCAGCCCGAAGGTCGAGTCGCGCAGATGAAGGCTCTCCAAGATAAGGTAAAGGGGCGTCATCAGCGCCACAGGCGGAAGAAACGCCCCCACCAACAGGCTCAGCAGCCCGACTCGCCGGCCCGCAAAACGCAGGCGGGCGAAAGCATAGGCGGTGCTGGCGCCCATCACCACCGATAGGCCGGCGGCCAGGCAAGATACCCAGAGGCTGTTGGCTAGCAAGCCGAGGAACGAGAGGGACTGCGAGGCGCGCTGCCACACCTGCCCGAACACTCCCAGGGTGGGCTGTTGCGGCCAGAGCATAAAGGCGGTGGGGACGCTCTTGATAGCCCCATCCAGCGCCAGGCGGCTCAAACTCCACAGCGGAAGGAGCACAAAGATACCGACGAGCAACAACGCGGCCTGGCAAAGAGCCTGGCGGGAGGCGCTGAGCCTATGCATAGGTCAGTCCCTCGCTGGCCCTGCTCTTGTGTTCGAACCAGAGCACCAGTCCCAGCAGGATCGCCACGGTGACGGTGTTGATCGCCGCGGAGACGGCATATTGCCTGTTGCTGGCGAACTGCGTATACGAGATCGTGGCCAGCGTGGCCAGGGGGTGCGGTGGGCGCAGCACCACAAAGAGGTAGAACTGGTTGAAGGCGCCGATGGCGCGGATGAGGAGGGCAGGGACCAGCAGCGGCGCGAGCAGGGGCCAGGTGACATAACGAAACCGCGTCCAGGCCCCGGCGCCATCCATCCAGGCCGCCTCGTGCAGCTCGTGAGGGATCATGCGCAGCCCCGCGCTGGCCGCCAGGCACATGAAGGGGAAGCCGTACCAAAGCGCCGCCATCAGCAAGAGGAGGAGCGCCTGATCCGTTCGCGCCATCCAGCCGGCGCTGGCACGGGCAAGCGCCGGGGCCTGTTGCGCCCAGGGGGCGGTGGCCAGCCTGAGCCAGCCGAAGCGGGGCTCCAGGATGTGCGACCAACTGAGAGCCGCCACGAACTCGGGGACGGCCCAAGGGAGGATGTAGAGGGTCCGCCACCAGCCCGTGAACCTGACGCCGCGGCGGTTGAGGAGCAGTGCCACACCCAATCCGAGCGCCGCCTGTGTACCCACAGCCAAGACGGTCCACACGATCTCGAAGGCGAGCACCTCGTCGATGCTGAGGAGCACCTGGGCCAGGAGCCCGGGCCCGGCATAGTGCACGCGAGTGGCGGGACCATGGCCCAGAGCCGACGGGGTCACGGGTGAGACCTGGCCGGTGAGGCCGAGCCAGACCTCGCGCCACACTCCACCGGTAACGCCGTCGCGGATGGAGGTCGCCTGCAGATCGGTGAGCGAGATGGCGAACTGGTAGATCATCGGGTAGATCAGGAGCAGCCCCGCCGCGGCGAGCCCCGGGATAAGCCAGGGAAGCGCTCGACGCAAGCCTATCCAGGAGGCCGAGCTTGGCCACGCTGGGCGCCAATGCCAGTCGCCCCTGGCCGCCCAAGCCCGCTCGAGCATCGCGACCCAGCGCGCCAGGGCTGCCGCGCCGAGATAGCAGACCGGAGCCAGCAGGCAGAGGAGGTATTGCGGCCACTTGGTCGGCCAGACGAGCAGAAAGGCGGCGGCGACAACCAGCCAGGTGACCCACAGGCGAGGCTCTTTCCTGCCAAACAGGCCGATGGCGGCCAGGAGGGTGACCAGCGGGTCCAGGGCAACCAGGAACACGGAGCGGTGCCAGGGGACCGAGCTAAAGAGCAGCGCGAGGGTCTGCCAGAAGGGCATGTTCAGGGACTGCACCGCCTGGCTCTGCGTGTAATAAGGGTGGAAAAAGACCGAGTCCCTCAGCCTGCCCACGGGATCCGGCCAAAGGTAAGGGTCTGCCGCGGCAAAGACGGCCACGGCCAGCACCGCCCAGAGCAGCACCGGCCGCAGCCACCTCCAGAGGGCGACCTTGCTCCTGGCGCCTCTGCGCGGCGCTGTGCTGGCGAGCCAGTGAACCGCCACCGCGGCGCCGGCCACGCAGTAGAGGTACTTGGAAGCCGCCGTCAGGCCCAGCGCCGCTCCCGAGAGGGCAAGCCAGCGCCAGCCGCGGATGCGCCCCCTGGCGTAGCAGGCGACCACCAAGAGGCTGGTGAAGGACGGGATCCCCTCGAGCATGGCCTGGCTGGTATACTTGATGGCCCAGGTGCTGATGGCGAGAAAGAGCCCTGCCACCGGGCTGATGAGCGCCAGGACTAGCACCTGCAGCGTGCCAAAAAACGCCGAGACCAGACGGGCGACGTAAAGGTGCGGCTGCGGGAGAGAAGGGGCGGGCGCGGCGGTGGTGGGGCGATCGGGCACGGTGGCCGGAGGGAAGGGAGCCAGGGCCAGCCCGTAGGCCAGCTTGTGCAGGGCGGGATGCTCAGGCCGATAGTTGAGCTGGGTCAAGGCGGCCCAATCGCCGCGCTGGATGGCGGCGGCATACTCGAGCCCGCCCCGCAAATAGTCATCCTCATCATAGTCGATGGGCAGCAGGGCGACGGCGCGCAGGCGTAAGATGGCTGCCAGGGCAGCCACCGCCAGGGCGGCGGCGATGCGCAAGGCCCGACGCCTCCACGAAGGCGCATTGACGACATTCACCGTGCTCATGGATCGGCCCTTACAATAGGTGCGACAGCTTGTCCATCGCTTTGAGCCCGTGCCCGGTCAGGGTGGAGACGACGAGGCCGGGGTCTGCCGCGGCGCGCAAGTAGGCGCGGGCCCCGGCGATGGTCGCCGCGGCGGTTGGCTCGACGCAATACCCTTGGCGCAGCAACCCCCGCAGCTCGTCAACGATCTCGGCCTCTCCCACGGCGAGGATCTCGCCGCCGCTGCGGCGCACCGCGGAGAGGATCTGGGACCCGCGAACGGGGGCGGCGATGGCGATGCCCTCCGCGACGGTCTCGCTCCGTTCGATCGCGGAGGCGGAGTCGCGGCCCTCGCGGAAAGCGCGGTAGAGCGGGGCGCAGTTGGCGGCCTGGATGGCGATCAGCCGCGGCACGCGCGGGATGAGGCCCATCTCCTCCAGCTCGCGGAATCCGATATCCGCGCCGAGCAGTAGCGTACCGTTGCCCACGGGCAGGGCCACAGCGTCGGGAGCGCGCCAGCCAAGCTGCTCGCAGACCTCGTAGGCCCAGGTCTTAGTCCCGTGCAAGAAAAAGGGGTTCCAGGAGTGGCTGGCGTAATAGGCGCCTTGCGCGGCCTGCCAAACGGCGCGCGCCGTGTCCTCCCGATTCCCAGGCACGCGGACGAGCCTGGCGCCGGAGAGCTCGATCTGGGCCAGCTTGGCTGCGGAGGTGCCCTCCGGCACATAGATGTCGCAGGCGATGCCCGCTCGGGCGCAATATGCGGCGATGGCCGCGCCCGCGTTGCCGGACGAGTCCTCGACGACGTGGCGGACGCCGGCCGCCCGGACCGCGCTCACCAGGACGGCGGCGCCGCGATCCTTGTACGAGCCGCTGGGAAAGAGCTGATCCTGTTTGACGAGCAGCTCCCGACCGCCGACAGCAACGCTGGCAAGAGGGGTCACTCCTTCGCCCAGCGACACTACATGGCGCTCATCGCGGACCGGGATGGCCTCACGGTAGCGCCAGAGGGTGGGCGGGCGCTGGCGCAGGGTGTCGAGGTCCAGCCGCGGCGAGATCGCGATGTCCAGCAGCCCGCCGCAGTCGCAGCGCCAACGGAGCGATTCGAGGGCGAACGCGGCCCGGCAAGCTGAGCAGATCAATTGCGCCTGGCTGGCAGAGATCGGCGTCACCCTCTCACTCATGGCAACCTCGATCAGAAGCCGCGTTCGCCGGCGTCGACGGCAAACAGGCGCACCACGTCTCCTTCGACGGCGTTCAGGTAGACGCGCCGACCGTCGCGGGACCAAGCCGGATGGGCGTGGTAGCGCGGCTGCGCGCCGCCCGAGGCCGTCGCCCAGGCTGCCAGCACGGCAAAGTCGATCCCGTTCGGCTCGTACAGCACGACCGCCGCCTGTCCCGCCGTGGGCCAGTCTGTCACATCAGTGAGGACTCGCTGGCCGTCCGGGTGCAGGCTGGGGTGCAGCCCTGGGACCTGGGCAAACAGGATCCTCGCCTCGCCTCCATCGATCGGATGGGCGACGAGGGCCTCCTGGCCGCTTGGGTGGGCGTCCAGCGTGTGAACGAAAGAGCCGTCCGGCGACCACATCGGTTGCCGCCCGAACTCGCCCAGGTAGCGAAGCTCGGTCCCGTCCGCCTTGGCGACGAAAAGCGAGTGAATCCGCCGCGCCGTGGGATGCTGGGCGGCATAGTTGGCGTTGCTCAAGACGGCGAGCAACCTCGAGCCATCGGGCGACCACTTGACCTGCGTGAAGGCAGGAGGCGCGTCGGTTGGGAACTGGGAGGCGAGCGGATGGCTGGCCACCACCTCCTCGCGCACCAGCACCGGGCAAGTGTCTCGGGCGTCGAAATCGGTGACATAGACCGCCTCGAGCTGGCAGCAGCCGCCCAAATGCCTCGCCGCCGGGGAGGCATACAGCCCCTTGGCGTGGGCGGGGGCGAACATGCGGAGGTTGCCCGGCATCTGCAGGCGCTTGCCATCTTGCAGCGACACGACGATGGTCACGGGGCCGGCCTCGGACTGGGTGTGGTAGGCAACGTGCCCCTGGTCCACCCACTGCTGGTTGGCGCCGCGCTCGACGCTGCCGTAGGTGGTGAGCCCCACGCGCCGCTCGCGCTGCCCGTCCCGGTTCACGATGGTGACCACGCCAGGGCTCGGCGGCGTGCCCAGGAACGAGAAATAGATCACCTGCTGGCCATCGGGGCTCTCCGGACAGATGTCATAGTGGTTGTGGAT
>ENA-UOUL01003385-UOUL01003385.1-bioreactor-metagenome-genome-assembly--contig:-NODE-3385-length-16466-cov-9.511075_pt1 | contig 16466 bp, 9 predicted proteins | sample MGYA00249838_ERZ747220 | MGnify/ENA primary metagenome ERZ747220 (study PRJEB28778, sample SAMN05720191) | bioreactor metagenome | isolation source: Anaerobic biogas reactor | place: USA:Washington...
TCTTCGCCTTCGGTGGCATAGGTGTAGACCTGCTGGAACCCGATGGCGATGGTTGTGGTTTCTGTGGCTGTGCCGGCAGACCGGGTGAAGGTGGCAAGTCCCGGCTCGGCAGTCAACTCATCGTTATCGGGAGTATCGTAGAGGTACGCACTATCCGTGCTACCTCCCGACACGTCGACCGTCAGTGTTTCAAAGCCCTCGACGCGGTGGGAGAAGCTCCTTGTCGAGTCGGTCATCCGGGCATAGTCGGCATAACTATAGAGTCGGTTCGAGCCGGTCGAACCGGTCATGGTGACTTGGTCTGTGCCGCCTGAGCCGGCGTTAATCGTGATCACTTCAACATTGCTGGCATGGATTTCGTAGGTCTGACCGTCGACGTCGAGCAAGCCGGGCTCGAGGACGACGATATCGTCTTGAGCGGTACAGAGGACGGTGATTTGGTCGTTGCCGTTGAGATCCTCACCGCCGTCGAAGTAGATTGTGTCGTAGTCGGCCAGGTTGTAGCTGGTTGCGTCGCCGTTAAGGGTGACCACGAACTGGGTGGCACCGATTTCGATTGAGATCGTGTCGGCATTCTCGGTGCCGGTGAGGGTGATTTCCGAGAGGCCGTGGAATTCGTAGGCGCCCATATCGACGGTGGCGACCTCGTCCAGATCGCCGTCCACGACTCGGGCGTTGCCGTCCAGGTCGGTCATGGGGGGCAAATCGGGGAGGGCGGCGATCTCGGAGAACAGGGCCCAGGCGGCATAGGCCTTCTGGTTGGCGTTGAGGGGCTCGCTGTGGGCCGAACTGCACGAGTACCAGTCGACGCCTTGGGTGTGTGTGGCCTGCCACGCCGTGGCCCAGTTGCCGAGCTTCGCCCCGGAGGCCGATGCGTAGTAGTCGCAGTTGTCGTGCGGAAATTCATAGAACGCGCCGTCGGGATCGTAGCTCTCGATGTCGGCGAAATCGTAGAGGATCTTGTCGTTGTCGGCGCAGTAATCGCGAATATGCTGGTTGGCGGCCTTGTTGTCGGCGTCGTCCCAATGGTCAACGTGGCCGGTCATGTAGACGAAATGAACGTTCGGATAGTCGAGTTCGAGTTGGGTCATGGGCTCGATGTACTGACTGTCGAGCGTGCCGGCGGCCCACTTGTCGTCGACCTGGCCGCACCACGACCACATCATCACGTTGACGTCGGCATTGGCGGGGTTGTCGAGGTAGTCGCGAGTTTCGTTCACCCATTGGGGATAGTATCCCACGTCGCCGGCACAGCAGTAGTCATGGAGATCCAGTGCTCCGCCCGAGCCGCCGTTGTTATAGGTGAAGAAGTTGGCCGGCAGGGCCAGTCCTTTTCCTCCGCCGTTGGCGAAGGCAACCAGTCCGGTCATGCCGGTGGTCACCTGGCTGCCGTGGGAGGTGTGGGCGTAGCCGATGTGGAGCGAATCCTTGGCCGCCTGCATTTCGGCCTGTGTGAGAGCGGTAATGTCGACGTCGTTGTGATCGATGAGGATCTCGCCGAAATCCTCGGGGCCGAGGGCGGCAACCGCGAGGGAGTTGTGTCCGGCGTCGATCGCAAGACTGGCGGGGAGGAGATGGACGTCCCCGTAGTCGTCGTCTGCGGTGCCCCAGATGGCGTCGGCACCGCTCGACGGATCGCGGACGAAAGCGGGATCGATCGGCGCGGCGGAGGTGCCTACTTGGTTTCCATCGGTGCCGTCGGTCATTCCTGTCATGCCGGTGCCGTCGCCAAGAAGGTTGTACGATCCGCCAATCGCTCCATCCACATCCGGTGAGTTTGGTGCGCTGTTCAGTGCCGCGATCGAATTGGCCAGTGTCATGGTTGCCGCTTGGCTGTAAACGCCTCCGCCGCGCACACCGGCTACATTTGCAGCGATTGTCGAGTTCGTTAATTCCATCGTCGATGAATAGCAGTAGACGCCGCCACCAGCATAGGCCTGATTGCCGGAGATCGCGGTGTTGGCGAAACTCATTGTCCCAGCGGAGCTGAATACCCCTCCTCCACTGACGTTGGCCGTATTCCCGAAAATCCTGGCATTGGTCACCGTTGCCGTGCCGGGGTCGTTCCAGATCCCGCCGCCGTCGCTAGCGGAGGAATTGCCGGAGATTGTCGAGTTAGCGATCGCCAAGGTGGCGGAGTTCACCACGCCGCCGCCCAAACCGAGAACTCGATTGTTGGCGATCGTCGAATTGGTGACGGTGGTCGTGCCGGACCAGTTGCGGATTCCGCCGCCGCTCGTGCCCGAATTCCCGGAGATGGTGGAGTTCACCACATTCAGCGTTCCACTGTTGTGAATCCCGCCGCCGTACTTGCCGTAGTTGTTTGCGATGTGCGAGGCGGTGACCGTCAGTACGCCGCCCTCGTTGCAGATCCCCCCGCCACGACTGGTTGTGTTGCCGTGAGTGACGGCCACGCCGTGCAGCGTCGCCGCAACGCCCGCATTGACATAGAACACCCGGCTCTCCCCCGTGCCGTCGTCGTCGGCATCGGCATCGATCGCCAGATTCGAGGCTCCGGGGCCGGTGATGGTGACGTCGGAGTCGATCAGCAACTCGCCGTTGAGGAGTTCGATTTCGCCGGGCGACGTGTCGAGGCCGAGCGAGTCGGCAAAGATGATCTCATCGGCGCCCGGATAGGCCGCGTCGGCAGCCAGGGCCAGTGCGTCGCGGAGCGTCATGTTGCCGTCGGTCAGATTGACCGGCCCGTCGGCCAGCGAATCTACGGCGATCACCGCCAGCAGTCGCCTGTCTTCGAGCGGTTCGACCCGCAAGGCGCGATGAGAGTGACTCGGCAAACGGCATTCTGTTGTCGCACATTTGGGTTGAGGAGAGTTGGGAAAACGGCCGAACCGGCGCAGGATCGATTTCATTGGAATACCCCCGAAGAGAGACCACGCAAGAGAAGATCACCAAGACATATCGCAGAACCGGCCGCCAGGCGACAAACTCCCATCTGAGGCGATACCGGCGCCCTAGAGGTTACTCAAGATGCCTGCTGGAGTCAAATCCATGGAAGGAAGGAGGTGTATTTGCCAGGCATAGTTGAAAAAAGGACCGCATTCCCCCTCACATGACGAGGCGAGCAAACGGCCGACCTTTCCCGGCGGAAGGTCGCCGGTGGCGAGAGGAAATCGCCCCCGGAAACCCCTCGCCCGATTCAGGCCCCTGTCGCACCGCCAGACTCGACTTGCCCGCCGCCTTTCCGCACCCACCCTGCCGCCCTAGAATAGGAGCATGATCTCCAGATTCCTCACCGCACTTCCCGTCTACAACGAACGCCGGCACGTTGGAAGCGTGCTGGACGAAACGTTGCGCTATAGCCCCGACGTTCTGGTCGTCGACGACGGCTCCACAGACGGCACGGGCGAGTTGCTCGCCCAAAGGGGTGATATCCGCGTAGTAACCCATGCCTCGAACAGGGGATACGGAGCTGCCTTGGTTTCGGCGTTCGACTACGCAATCCGCGAGGGATACGATGTGCTGGTCACGATCGACTGCGATGGCCAGCACGAGCCAAGACGGATCCCTCAACTGGTGGAAGCGTGCCGCGACGCCGATGTTGTCTCGGGCAGCAGATATCTGAAGGCCTTCGAGGGCGACAGCCGCCCACCGCAGGAGCGAAAGTACGTCAATCGGGTCATTACGGAAGAGGTGAACCGGCGTCTTGGGCTTCAATTGACGGACGCATTCTGCGGCTTTAAGGCCTATCGCGTGGACGCTTTGCGGTGCGTGGAAGTGTCGGATTCGGGTTACGCCATGCCGTTGGAGTTCTGGGCCGAGGCGGTTGCCAAGGGATTGCGAATCGTCGAAATCCCGGTGCCGCTGATCTACCTGGACGAAGAGCGGTCCTTTGGCGGCTCTCTGGACGACATGGTGCAGCGATTGGCTGTCTATCGTCGAGTTCTGGATCGCAGTATTCACGAGCGTTTCGCTCCTGGATTAGCTGCCCCCTGTTCGTGTGGAGCGATTTCGGCCGTTTCCACTTCCGGGGTATCTCCGATCGCATGTTGCTGTACGCTGTGCTGCGGAGAACCTCAGCAATGACCTTGGGGGTCGAGCCTCTTGTTTATCGCCGTCTCTGCGCGCCTGGCAAAAGTGGTGAGGGGCTGTTTGACCCGCCGTGGGACCAGATCAACGGCCTGGTTGCCGCGAACCTGAACAGCCGTGACGATGCCTGCTGCGACGTTCAGGGGAAGTGTCTCAGTCGCCTGGCGAAGGAAGCGAGGACGGAACTGCTGGATGCGGCCCGGCAGTGGACGGCAACCTATCGCGACGTGGGCGACTGGGCACGGCCGGAATCTGGGCGCGTATTTCTGGCCGGACACCAACCGCAGGTGTTCCATCCCGGCGTCTGGCTGAAAAATCTGGCGCTCGGCCGGCTTGCCGAGGAGCACGGAGCGGTAGGAGTCAATTTGATCGTCGACAGCGATACGATTCGCAGCCACGCGATCCGGGTGCCCGGCGGATCGGCGGAGTGTCCGACGGTCGCCGACATTCCTTTCGACGCCGGCGGCCCGGCGATTCCGTACGAAGAACGGCCGATACTCGATCGCGGCCTGTTCGAAAGTTTCGCCGAACGAGTTCAAAGGCAGATTCAACCGCTGGTGACCAACCCGCTCGTGGGAGAGTATTGGCCGCAGGTGTTGCGGCGCGCCCGGTTCACCGACCGGCTTGGGTTCTGCCTGGCCCAGGGACGCCACATTCTGGAGGGTGAATGGGAAGTTTGCACTTTGGAATTGCCTCAGAGTGCGGTGTGCGACAGCAATTCGTTCCGCTGGTTCGCCTGTCATCTGTTTGACGAATCGGCCCGGTTTCGGCAGATCCACAACGAAGCGTTGGCCGAGTACCGTCGTGCCCACCGCATTCGCAGCGGGGCCCACCCAGTGGCGGATCTCGCCGAACACGACGGTTGGCAGGAAACGCCGTTCTGGATTTGGACGGTCGAAGATCCGCGAAGGCGCGGATTGTTCGTCCGGCGAAGGGGAGACACGCTCTGGTTGACGGATCGCCGGAGCTTGGAGCTTTCGTTGCCTGGTTCGGGCGATGGTGGCGCCGAGCGTGCCGTCGAGCGGCTGCGGGAACACCACCGGAACGGGGTGCGGATTCGTTCCAGGGCGCTCGTCACAACCATGTGGGCACGCCTGGGGCTGGGGGATGTCTTCCTGCACGGCATTGGGGGGGCAAAATACGATCAGGTTACCGACGCACTGATTACACGGTTCTTCGGACTCATGCCGCCGGGCTATGTAACCCTATCGGGCACGCTTCACCTTCCGGTCCCCCATGGCGAAGGGGTGGAGGAGGAAGTACGCCGCCTGCGGGAGCGATTGCGGCGTCTGGAATTCCAACCGGAGCGGTTTCTTCGCAATACGGCCGATCAGGGAGACTCGGTGGCAGAATCGCGCCGACTTGCCGAGCAGAAATGGGATTGGATTCGGACGCAGGTCACCTCGGCCAACTATCGGGAACGATTCCTCTCGATTCGGCGTCTCAATGAGAGACTTCGTACGTTTGTCGCTCCGGCCCGGGAGGAGACACTTGGGGAGTTGAAACGAGCAGAGCAAGGATTGCATGCGGCGTCGATTCTCACGTGGCGCGAGTACGCATTCTGCCTCTTTCCGGGGGAGGGGCTCCGGGAATTTTTCGGCCGGTTGCTTCCCAAAACGGTCTGAATACGTTTTCATAACAGAGCGTACACGAAGTGCGTTGTCTCATCCCATAGAGAAGGGACTCGAACCGATGAGCGGTAGCACGCGTTTGTCGGGGGCTTCATCGCAGCGCCGTGTGGTTCGGCAGCGGGCGAGCAGAACGGGGGAGTGTCTGGCGGTCGCGCCGGCCAGGCCGGGAGATTACCCGGCGACGCTGCACTTTCTGGGATCCGTCTTTCGTGGGTCCTCGCCGGCCGAATTCCGGGCCTGTGTCGAGGATCCGATGCACGAACCGGGAGATCGGTTGTTGCTCAAGCGAGGCCACGAGGTTCTCGGCCACGCGCTCGTCACGCATCGAACGATGTGGCTGGGGCCGACCGTCGTTTCTGCGGCAGGGCTCCAGGCGTTGGCCACGGCGCCGGTTCTTCAGCGGCAGGGTTTTGGTACCTTGCTGCTTCGGCGGGCGGAGCGGCACATGATCGACGAAGGACATTCGTTGGGCCTGCTTGCCACGACTTTGCCGGAGTTCTTTGCGCGGTTCGGCTGGGTGGCGTGCGGGCGGCGCAACGAGTACGGAGCGTGCGTCTGCAAAATCCTTTCCGTTCTGGCCGCCAAGGGGCTCTATCCAAAGATCCGCAAGCCGCTCGACATTCGCCCCTTGCGAAGAATGGAGATTTCGCGGGTTGCCGAGATCTATCGGTTGAACGTGTGGCAGCGTCGCGGGCCGCTGGAACGATCGGAGGCCTACTGGCAATGGCTCGTCAACCGCGGAGCCTATCACGAGTTTCTCGTGGCCATCGACCGTCGCGGCATGCGCCGTTCGGCAAGCGGCGACGCTCCGATTGTCGGTTATGCGGTTGTGAGAGGCGACCGCATCGTGGAGTTGTTCACTCTGCCGGATCACGGCAGTGCCGGCGTCCAATTGCTGTCGCGGGTTTGCGGCGAGGCAATCGAACGGGGCACGGATACGTTGCGAATCGATCTTGCTCCGAGACATCCGTTGACGCGCCTGCTCAAGTCGGCCGGTGCCTTGAAATTGGACGGAGGTTATCAACGGCGAGAGACCCTGATGGCCAAGGTTCTCTGCCCGGAGCAGATGATCGAGCGTCTGGGGGGCGATCTGGCGAGCCGGGCGACGGCGGCCGAACTCCCGCTGCCGCTGGACTTCGGCCTGGCCGTGGGCAACCAGAAGTACCGGCTGTCGATCGATTCGGATCAGTCGGACACGGCGAACGGGCAGGCCTCACTGCCTCGGCCTGCGAGCGTGGCGACCGGCTCGATCGGCCGCAGCTATCTGCGGCTCGATCCGGGGCAACTGACCCGGCTGCTGCTCAGCCAGTTCGACTGGAACTCGGCATCGGACGGCGAGCCGTCGACGAGGCTCGCCCGGCAGGCGGCGACGGCACTGTTTCCTTACCGCACGCTGTGGCGACCTGTGTTCGACGATTTGCCCTCCGTGGGGAGATAGGAATATCGCACCCGGGCCAATCGCAGTTGGTTGCTGCGCTCGCCGCTGGCCGGGTCGAGCAGGTCTCGCGTCCCGAAACCGACCAGGAGGAGTCCGGGAGAGAGTTCGACCAAGTCGGTGTAGCCGGAGTAGGGCGTGGCGTCGACGAGGGTGTGGTCGGTCCAGGTGCGGCCCCGGTCGCGGCTGAAGACGAGCATGGCGCCGGGCCGGCCGTAGCTCATGGCGACCTTGCCGTCGCTGAGAATCGCCAGGCTGGGGTAAGCGCCTTCCACGCCGGTCCGTTCGGGCCTGGACCAGGTGCGGCCCTCGTCGCTGCTGACGGACCACATGATGGGATTATCCTGGCAGTTGACGTCCGTTTCGCTGCCGGTGCGGAGGACGGCGAGCCACTCGCCGCCGGGCAGGCGGCGCATGGAGGCTTCGTTATAGCCCTCGCTGCCGATCTGGTCGTAGCCGATCGTGGCCAAGTATCTCCAAGTGGCGCCGCGGTCGGCCGACTCACAGACGTAGGTTCGGGAATAGGGGCGCCCGCGGCCGTAGGGGCAGAGGGCTGTGTCGCTCTTGAACCAACCGGCCATGAGAGCGACGAGCGAGCCGTCTTTCCGCTCGAGGATCGAACGCATGAAGAGCGGTCCCTTGTGAGGGCCGTGCCCCATGGCCGGTTTCGCTTCGGGCACGAAGAATCGTGCCTGGTCCTTCCGGAAGGTCCGCCCGTCGTCGTTCAACATTGATCGCTCGCAGAGATACCAGCCGTCGTCTCTTTCGGTGGGGAGACAGCGATAGTCGAAACCAAGAACGGTCCCGTCCGCAAATTCTTCACCGCCGACACCGAAGCCGCCGGTCCCCGATTGCCAGGTGAGGCCCTGGTCGGTGGAGACCTTGTCTTCCGAGAACAGCGAGCCGTCGCGCAGTTTGAGGAATCGGCCGAAATGAGTGCCCTCGCCGAACAGGTAAGACTCTTCGACGGTCACGTTCAGGCGATCGTCCGGGCCAAGGACCTTGACGGCGAAGGAACGGTAGTCGACCGGCTTGCCCGAGGAACCGACCAGTTCGAACTGCAGGTGATGCACGCCGGGTCGCCAGCCGCCGGTCGCCAGTTCGATCGAGACATCTCCTTGTGTTTTGTCCAGATCGCGGAGGCCGTTGTCGAGAAGGAGCATGGCCGGATCGGCTCCGAGGATCGACTTTTTTTGTTCGGGGTCGTAGACGAAACCCGGCAAGGCGTCGGCGGGGGCGATGTAGTAGGGGTTGGTGATGCGGATTCCTTGATGGCTGCGCTGGTTGATCCTGGCCGATAGTCGCACGGGTTCCCCCGGCGCGATCTTGAGCGGCTCCACCTGAAACGATTGGATCGCCCGGCTCGCGCTGGCACTGCTGCCGCCGAGATCTTCGACGAACACGCGATCGCCGCGGACCGTCACCGCCAGATCGTGGCGGGCGGCGACGAACGGTCCTTCCGTCGGGCGACGGCTGGCGAAGAACGCCAGGGGCGTCACGCCTTCCTTCCAGCCTTTCGTGCTCAGGGTGACGGCGAACCGGCCCTCGCGGGGATCTTCGTCGACAGTGCCGTTGTCCATCAGGTAGTACTTGCCCTTCTCGGCCAGATACCACTTTGCGTTGGCATAGAGCGTGAAGCCGGGGACGGGCTGCTGCTTGGACACTTCGTCGGCCGTGCGAAGTTGGAAACTGCCAAGGGGCACGTCGGTGGCCACGGCCTTCGCGCGGATGGTGAAGGACTCGCCCAACTTCAACTCGGTCGGCTCGATGGAGAACTCTTCGAGCACGATGCGGGGAGCGGCGCCGGCACTGGGGACTCCGGCTCCCAGAGCGATGGTCAGCGCGAACGCAGAGAGAAGCCGGACGGTGAATCGGTGCGGGACGGTCATGAAGCAGCCTGTGTGGTGGGGCAAGGGAGTTGGAGAAGCGAGCGATGCTGGATTCTCCTGTCTGAAGTCGTTACTGCAACTCCAGATGAGACCATCATGTCCACACTCTTTCAAGTCAACATACCCTTCAGCCGGATGAACCTTCATTTTGCCATCTCCAAGGTCACCCGGTTGAAGAACTCGATGCACTCGGCCATCTCGGGCATGTTGTCGAGGAAATCGTAGGAGTATTCCAGGCCGATCGTGGTCGGCTTGATCCCGAGGCGGTGGAGTTCTTCCAGCATCTTGCGGAACTCGGCCTTGCCGGTGCCCCAGGGAACGTCGTGCCCCTCGGGCGATAGTACGTCCAGGTCGTGGGGCTGGATAGTGATCAGGCGGTCGCCCAGCGTTCGAATACCCTTGATTGGATCGACTCCGGCGCGGATCCAGTAGCCCGTGTCGGGGCAGGCGCCGATCCGCTTGCTCCGATTCTTGCAGACTTCCAGGACGTTCTCCGGCTTCCAGTAGACGGGCGATTGCTCCGGGCCGTGGTTGTGGATGCCCAGGTTGATTTCGTACTCGTCGCAGAAGCGTTCGATCACGTCGAGCGATTCGGCCGGCGGCTCCGAGACGAAGGTCTCAACGCCCATCTTGCGTCCGAACTCGAACACCTTGCGGCAGCCCTCTTCGTCGCCGGGAATCTGGGCGTAGAAGCAGGTCGGCATCCGCACGCCCGCGGCGTCCATCTTCAGGCGAATCTGCTGGAGTTCCTCGTCCGTCAGATTCGCGTCGAAGTTCTTGGGGATCTCGGCGCTGACCTTCTGGAAGCTCAGCCCGCCCACGTAGTTCAGCCCCAACTCGCGAGTCTTGTCGATGGTCTCGAAGAGGGTGAACTTGTTGAGGCCCCAGGCGGTGACTTCCAGTTTCCAGCCGAGTTTCTCATGGGCCGCGACGGCGGGAGTCATCCGGTTGCTGGGCGTGGTCGAGCCGTCGATATCGCCCATGATGAACTGGATGGCGCCCAGGTAGAACTCCAGGATCTTGGGCGTCATGAAGTCGGTCGGGCTGTGTCCGATCGTGCAGTAGACGACCCGTCCGCGACCGTAGTTTCGGGTCCAGGCCAGGGCATAGTCGCCGTCTTCCCGTTCCACGCCGGGATGGGTGCCCTTGGGCGGCAGTTCCGTTTTGGCCGTGTCGATGCTGAACAGCACGCGCACCCGATCTCGGGAATAGGGTCCGCGGACGCGGAAGAACTCGCTGGTGTGCTCGAAGCCCTGGCCGCCGAAGGGCCGGTTGAGGGGGTGGTCGGGCGAGTCGAGCTTGACGACGATCCGCTCGTCTTGCGCCAGGTGAGACGCTCCGCGTCCGCCGATCATCTGCCCGAACTCGGGCCACGTCTCTTTCGCCCCCTGCTGAAAATCGGTGAAGGCGACCGTGGTTCCGTGGATGCCCAGCAGGCCGCCGCCGGCGAGCACGAATTCGAGCAGGTTCTGGCGCAGCACGGGGTCGGTGAACAGGTTGCCCACCGTGTTGTTGAGGCAGACGGCGTCGAACTGCTTGAGGTTCTCCTTCTCGAAGACCGCCGGATCGCGGGAGATCACCGTGGTGAACGTTCCCGTCTTCTCGCCCATGCGAGTGAAGGCGTATTCGGCGGTTTCGATGGAGCCATGCCCGCCGTAGCCGACGTTGCCGTCGTAGATCAGCAGCTTGCGGGGCTGCGCCGCCTTGGCAGGCGCTTCGGCAGGCAGGGCGGCGTCGACCTGGGCCTTCTCTTCATCGGAGAGCTCGCGGCGCGGTCTCTGTTCAGCCAAAGCAGAGGAAAACAGTAAGACGACGATGAAAGCAGCGTAGGCGATTGGCTTCATGAGAATTCTCTCGCTTGTTGGAGTACAGGCTTCAGCCTGCCGCAATGTCTGGTTGTGCCGATCGAACGATAGCCGTTGGGCTTGCCCGAGTGTTGGCGATCACTGATTTGGATTATCGCTGTCAATGGAAAGCGATGACAAATCATCGCACTTCAAAAAGATACACGGCATGGCCTGTACCCTTTCTTACCTGAACCCTGAACCCCGACCCCTGACAACTGGCTTCATACACTCCACGGTTCGCGCGTGGCCCGAGCGCAGAGGGCGGTGGCTTCGTGGTCGTCGGGGAATATCTCTTGGACGGGGTCCCACTTGAGGGCCCGGCCGGTCCAGTAGGCGATGCATCCCAGGTGCGAAAGGATCGTCGAGCAGGCTCCGATCTCCACGTCGGCCCTGGGGCGGCGGCGGGTGCGGACGCAGTCGAGCCAGTCGCGGTGGTTCGCCTCGACGGAGTGAGCCTTGGGCGGCTCGCTCTCCAGCAGGTACTCGGGATAGCACCTCAGCAGCCCGAACCGTTCCACATGGACCCAGCCCTTGTCGCCGACAAACAGGACTCCGAAATTGACGATCGGCGTCTTCGGGTCCCAACCTTCCGGGATCGCGTGCTTGCCCGGTTCCAGCCGGGTTGCGCAGATGATCTGGGTACCGTCTGCGTAATTGAACGTAAGCGACGGTACTCCATTGACGCCTGGAGGGATAATCTCGATGGGCCCGTCGCCGTCCTTGCGCAGTCCGGCGTGGGCCGAGTCGAGGTTGTGCACCAGGCCGGCGGTCATTCCGCCGGCGCCGAAGGCCCGATTGCAGGTCCAAGGAACGACGTTCTTCGGTTCGCCCGCGTGGTGGTAGCGGTAGTTGTAGGGATGCCAGGGACAGGGTCCCAGCCACATGTCCCAATCGATGCCCTTGGGCAAAGGTTCGGCCGGCAGATTCAGGAAGTTGCTCACGCCGCTGGCGGAAACATAAGCCAGCTTCACCTCTCCGATCCGTCCGGCGTGAACCATCTCGAACGCCTTGAGATACTCGGGCGAGTTGCGCTGCTGCAATCCGGTCTGGAAGACGACGTTGTGTCTCCGCACGGTCTCGGCCATGGTGCGGGCCTGGCGGATCGTGAGCGAGATAGGCTTCTCGCAGTAAATGTCCTTGCCGGCTGCCGCCGCTCGAACGGCGATGGCCGGATGCCAGCGCTCGCCAGTGACGATCGTCACCGCCTCGATATCATCGCGATCGAGCAGTTCGCGGAAATCGTTGTAGGCCTTGAAGCCGTGGAACTCCCCGCTCGGCTGCCGGGCGCCGTAGACTTGCTGGAGCACCTGGGTCGAGTGATCGCGGCGCCAGGAGTCGACGTCGCACAGCGCCAGAAGCTGCACGTCGGGGTTTTCGGCCAGGATGCGGAAATGCCCGCGGCCCATCATGCCGACGCCGATGGCGCCGACCGTGATCCGGTTGCTCGGGACCGTGGCCCCGTCAAGGCCGAGAACCGTCGAGCGAAGCGCCAGCGGGGCGGCCAGCGAACCGGCCGTTCGCTTGAGCATCGCGCGGCGAGTGAGGTGAGCGTGTCGAGAACGTGTCATGGCTATGGTTTCCCGGTGGGTTATTGTTTTCGGGCTTCGATGTCGCGGAGCACCTTGGGAATCTGCTGCTCGAGGGCCGGATCCTGCACGAGGGGCTGGATCTTCTTGAGGGCGTCGGCCGCCTGTTCGGGATGGGACTGGCTGAGCCCCTTGGCCAGCGTGAAGATGGCCGGCACGGCCGTTCCCTTCAACTGGGCATCGTCAAGGAACGAAAGCAGCAGTGTGAGGGCCTCCGGCACGCGGGCGGCCGCCAGTCGTTCCACAAACAGTCCCTTGTCCTCTGTTCGCGTTGCCAACTGCATCGCGTCGCGGAGCATCTCGAACGTCTTTTCCGTCGGCCGATCGCTGGGCAGCGCGACCACGCGAGCGTAGGCCCTCAGCGACCAGGTCCGGTACGACTCCACGTCGCTGGTCTTCACGATTTCGAGCAACTCGTCGGCCACGGAGGCGTCGGGCCAGTTGGCCAGGGCGCGGTAGCCGGCATCGCGAACCGCGGTGTCGCTGCTCTGCATGGCCTTGCGGACGGCCGGCAGGGCTTCCGGGCTGCCGATGCGTGCCAGCGTGGGCAGGATCGCACACTGGGCGTCTGCGCCGGCATTCTCCACGGCTGCAAGCAACGGCGCGGACCGCTTCGCCGGATCGGCGATCTGCTGGCAGCTCAACCAGACGGCCCGGCCGGCTGCTTCGCGCTCCTCCCCCGGAGCCGCCTTGACGAGTAGCCCGACCAGGGCCCCGGCCTCCTTCTCCGACGCCATGATCTCCAGGGCCTTGAGCGCCTCCAGCCGAGTTGCCGCGCTGGCCGATTCGGCCGCCTTGAGAAAGGCCGGCGCGAAGTCGGGCGACCGCCGGGCCAGGGCACACTGGACGATCACGGGCGGCAACTCCTTGGCCTGATCCATCCAGGCGACCAGTGCCTGGTTCACGCCGCCGGCAGGCATGAGTCGCAAGGTTTCAAAGGCAGCCTCGCGCAGCCCTGCGTCTTCGCCGCCGGCGATCAAGGTCGCCAGTCGCGGAACGTCGTCGGGTGTGGCCGATCGGATCAATGCCGCCAGAGCCGCTTTGCGGACTTCGGCATCGGCCTGATCGAGTCCTTGGAGGGCCGCTTCGCGAATCGCCGGACTGGTGTAGTCTTTAAGACCAAGGAAGGCCGCGATCTGGCCCGCCGCGGGCAGTTTGCCGACGGCCGAGGCGATCGTCTCGATCTCTTCCAGCTTGGTGAGCCCCACGACGCAATCCGCAGCCACGGCCCGCTTCCACGACTCGTCGGCTCCCAGGCCGGCAACGATCATGGCCAGGGTCTCGGAGGGCTTGGCAGCCATGAGCCCTCGATAGGCGGCCGCTCGAACCGGCTCCGACTCGGCCCCTAGCAACGACTCGCAGGTCGCGGCGGCCGCTTGATGCTCTCCCTGCTTGCACAGCGACTCGGCCGCGTCGAGTTGGGCGTCGACGACGGTGTTTCGCAGTTCCTCGGGCGACTTGCGGGCGAAAGCCTGAAGCGCCTCGGCCGCCGGGGCGTTGCCGATCCGTCCCAAGGCCACCAGGCACACTTCGCGAAGTGCGGCGTTGTCTTGTCCGAGCAAGGTCGCGATGGCCGGGACGGCTTCTGCATCGGCCAGTCTGCCCAGCGAGATGACCACGCCGATCTTCTGCGGTCCCTCCGTCTTGCCGAGCATGTCGCGGAGCGTCTGCTTGACGGCCGGGCCGCCGATCCCTTCCAGGGCATAGCGGGCCATGTATGCCATCCGCTCGTTGGTGAGCAGTGCAGCCAACGCGGGCAGCGAGGCGTCCGATCCGACGGTCACCAGTTCGCGGCAGGCATAGTCCTTCGCCAGGTCGGTCGCGTCGCCCTGCAGGACCGCCACAAGACGACCTTCGAGATCGGCACGAACCTTCTCGTCAGTCCGACCCGCGACCACTGCCTGCCGGACGGGATTGAAGACTCCCAGATCCTGGCCGAGTTCCAGCTTGACGAGAGCCTGGAAGGCCTGGTCCAGAGCGGGGTTGCCGCCGGGTTCCGTTTGGGCTTGAGCGCCGGCCGCGGTGGCGACCAGCAGCAGGAACGAGCACGTCGCGGCGATGATAGCCGGCGGCTTACCAACAGAAACAAATAGGAGGCGATGGCACATATCGGCGATGTCCGAGGGGGGGATGGTTGGGGTGGGAAACGCACGCGTCGCTCTGAAAACGTGCGGAAGTTGCCCCGAGCCTAGTGGATCGCGGATCACGAGTCAAGAAAACGAGCGTCCCATGCAGGGGAACAGCAAAGTAGCAGGCACGCTCCGCCGTGCCGTCCGCCAAGCAGAGTAGTAGGCACGCTCCGCCGTGCCGTCCGCCAAGCAGAGTAGCAGGCACGCTCCGCCGTGCCGTCCGCCAAGCAGAGTAGCAGGCACGCTCCGCCGTGCCGTCCGCCAAGCAAAGTAGCAGGCACGCTCCGCCGTGCCGTCCGCAGAACTGCCGCAAATCCCGATTTCCCGCCAGCGGCGTTCGGAGCGTGCCTGCTACTTTTCTTGCCGCGAGAGAGCTTTGCTGTTCTCCTGGCGAGGCTGAGTGCTGCCAACTTTTCCCCGATTTCACGTCTTCTGACACGTTTGGCTCAGAAGAGGGGCCTGAATCCTGTGGGGAACCACGAAATGAGGGGCACGGAAAGGCTCCGCGATGCGAGCTGGGGACTGGCCGCTTCCGGCACGATCCAGGCAAGTGAGTTGTTTGGCCAGGGGAATGACGGCTGGCCCGGAGCTGTTGAAGGGCTTGAGGATCAAGTCGGGCGTGGCGTGCGTGGAGGCGGTTGTGTCGCTGCTGGGCGGGCAGAAGGAGAGAGTGGCGACGGCCTTGTTCGGCTTGACGACGCATGCCGACGCAAAAGAGAGCGGCGTTTAGGGCAGGTCGAGTTTGGCTGGGTGTGTCGGAGCGAAACGTACGAACCGTCCCGAATTGGCGCATGTTCCGCGTTTCAGAAGAATCAGATTCACTCGCTTCTTCGTCAGCGGAGCGTTGTGAAGATCGGCGATGGCGGAAGAATCGGAGGGCCCTGAGAACGCGAAAGGCTGCGCGCAGCAGAAGTTCCCACAGTCTCATACCATGATTTCGGTCTGTACGTCCACCGTCTGGGAGATTGGGGTGTATAGATCGACGGTTTCGTCGTCGGACTCGAGCGACACGATCATGCTGTACCGCGCCTTGTTTTCGTAACAACCGAGGTGGCGCCGATCCTTCCACCAACCCGTGACCGGGTAGACGACGATGCTTCCGCAGGCCGCGAGATCCACGGCACTACCGACCCACCAGTCGGAATGGAGGCAGCCGTTCGTCCGGCCCTGATCGCCGATCACCCAGTTCCGGGTCTCCTTTGCCTGATTGACGGGCCGCTTCTCGTTCTCCCAGAAGTCCTTGGAGATGCGCTGCTTGAACCCTTCGAGGTTCTCCGTCGGCCGGATGACATCGAACCGCAAGCCGTGTGATGCATAGCGGGTGTTCACCTTCCACCCGACGCTGCCTGGGCTGGGCTCGATGAAATAGGAGAGGGTCACCCGCATTCGCACCCGGGCGGCCCCCAGGCCCTGTAGCACGTCGGCGGGCCAGGGCAACTGGTGGACGTGCATCTGGTAGGTCCGGGGCTCCGAACGTTTCTTCTGAAATGGTTGAAGGGCCCCCTCAAAGACAAGACTCACCGCGTTCTCTGCGCTGTTGATCGCCCGGTGCAGGTCCGGGACACCGTAGCCATAGCAGCGGAGCCGCTGGTGTGCGGCCGTCTTGCTGTCGCCGGGGAACCGGTCGATCATGCGCCGGGTCCAGTTCGCCGAGTGGACCATCAGCGCCCGCACCGTCTCCGGCCAGAGCCTTGGATAGTGGCTCTACTCCGTCCGCGTTGAGCAGCAGCTCATTCAAGCCTGAACTGCTCAGTCGGGCTGCAGCACCTTGCCGGTTCGACGAATCTCGTCGATCAGCTTGGAGAGCGAGTCTTCCGTGGTTCATCCGGCTGAAGCGTACGTTGACCTGAAGGCCTCCAGATCTTCCAGGAATCAGACGATACCGGAACGCAGCCTACCTGT
>ENA-UOUL01003386-UOUL01003386.1-bioreactor-metagenome-genome-assembly--contig:-NODE-3386-length-16466-cov-3.963329_pt1 | contig 16466 bp, 13 predicted proteins | sample MGYA00249838_ERZ747220 | MGnify/ENA primary metagenome ERZ747220 (study PRJEB28778, sample SAMN05720191) | bioreactor metagenome | isolation source: Anaerobic biogas reactor | place: USA:Washington...
GCTATTATTCAACAGACCCTTATGATATCTTGGTTAAACTCTTCCAGGGAGTGAATGGCGTCTATGATGTTCATGGCGCCCATCATGGTGCAGTGGGTGCCCGCGCAGACTTCGACCAGGATGTTTTTCATATTATCCTCCAAAACAATGCTCTATATCCATGAAACAGTGTAACATATTCCCGGGGCCAGACAAAGCGTTTTCCTAAGGGCTGGCTTGCCTTCTGTTGTCGGCTGTGTTACCATATCGCCAGTTTATAAGCAATAAGAGGTGAATGCTATGGCCGAAAACATCCTCCAGGAAATATTGGATACTGAAAAAAAGGCGGAGGTCATGCTCGCCCAGGCCCAGGCCGAGGCCAGCGAGGCCATCAAGATTGCCCAGGCCCAGATCCGTGAGGAAGAGCGAAAGGCCGCCGTTGCCCACCGGGAGCTCTACCGCCAGATTGTGGCGGATAAAGAGCGCCAGGTGCAGGCGGAGCTGGACGCGGGCGCTCAGGCAAAAAAACAGAAGATAGCGTCCGATATGAAAGCCGCGGAAGCCCGCCTGGCTCAGGCGGCGGAGATGATCGTTCAGGAGGTGCTGGCCGATGGCCATCGCTGAGATGAAGCGGATTGGCCTGCTCATGATGCGCAGGGACCATGACCAGCTGTTAAAGCTGACCCAGCGGATGGGCTGTGTCCAGGTGACGGAGACGGATCTTCCGGAGGAGCTGCGTCCCCGCAGGGACGCCGCCCGGGCGGCGGAGCTTGAAACGGAGATGGGCCGTTATCAGTGGGCCATCCGAAAACTGACCAAGTACGACCCGGTGAAGTCCTCCATGTTCCGGCCGCTGCCGGAGGCCACCATGGACGAATTGGAGCAGGCGGATCATAAAACCGCGCTGAAAGCAATTCAAGCCGTGGAGGATCTGGAGCGCAGGGCTGGGGAGCTGCGGGGACAAGAAACCCGCCTGCGCGCCACCCTGGAGCAGCTGAACCCTTGGCTTACCCTTGATATCCCTTCCCAGATCAACCACAGCACCAGAACGGTTGCCGTCTTTACCGGCACAGCCAAGGCCCAGGGCCTGGAAGAGCTGGGGGCTGCCTGGGCTAAGGAGCCGGTGGTGATCAAGACCCTAGCGCCGTCCAAGGATTCTCTGTATTTCTGGGCAGCTGTACATAAGACAAAGGCGGAGCGCTTTTTGCAGGCGCTGCAACATATCGGCTATCAGCCGGTGGCCCTGCCAGAGGGCAGCGGAACACCCGGGGATCAGCGGGATGCTTTGGACAGAAGCCTTGCGGAGCTGACAGAAAAACACGGGGCGCTGGAGGAGGAATTGCGTAAGGCGGCCCTGGATTTACCCGTCCTGCGCCTGGGCTATGAAGCCCTCAAGGCGGAGACGGACCGGGAGGCGGCCCAGATCAGCATGGTGCACACCGCCTCCACCAGCTATCTTCAGGGCTGGGTGCCCGCGGAGGTGGCGCCGGATGTTGAGGCCGCTATCAAGGCCCGGTTCCCGGACACCGTGGTGGGGCTGTCTGATCCCAAGGAGGGGGAGGAGCCGCCTGTGCTGCTTCAAAACAACCGGGCTGTGGCCCCCTTTGATTCCATCATCACCGGCTTTTCCATGCCCCATCCCAATAGCCTGGACCCCACGGGCGTCATGATGCCGTTTTTTGCCTGCTTTTTTGGCATGATGGTCTCTGATGCGGGCTATGGCATTATGATGGCCCTGCTGGTGCCGCTTTTGATCAAGCTGATGAAGCCATCCAAACAGGGGCGAAAGCTGTTTTGGGTGATTGGCATCGGCGGCATCTTCACCGTGTTTTGGGGCGCTTTGTACAACACCTGGTTTGGCTTTGGGCCCTGGCCCAGCCTGTTTGACCCGGTAAACAACAGCCTGCCGGTGATGATGCTGTGCATTGCATTGGGGGCCTTGCATCTGTTTACAGGATTAGGCCTTGCGGCCTATCTCAACATCCGCCGCGGTCAGTATCTGGACATGGTATATGATCAGCTCAGCTGGTTTGCCCTGGTGATTGGGCTTGGCCTGCTTTTCCTGCCTCAGACGGCGGAGCTGGGCAAGTGGATGGCCATCGGCGGCGCAGTCATCGTGCTGCTCACCGCAGGGCGGGCCAATGGCAAAAACCCCGTTAAGCGCCTGATTTCCGGCCTGGGGGCGCTGTACAATGTCTCCGGCTGGCTAAGCGACCTGCTGAGCTATATGCGTCTGTTTGGCATGGGCTTAGCCACCGGGGTGATCGGCATGGTGATTAACCTTTTGGTTGGGATGGTAATGGAAAGCGGCATCATCGGTATTATCATCGGCATTCCGTTGTTTTTGGGCGGACACCTTTTTAACGCCGCCATCAACATCTTAGGCGCCTATGTGCATGCCAGCCGGCTTCAGTACATTGAGTTCTTCGGTAAATTCTTTGAGGATGGCGGCACTGCTTTCACGCCGCTTAACTATTCACCCCGGTACGTTCGCGTCCAGGACGCTTCGTAAAGGCGCATCGCGCCTGAGATACCAATATCTACTATCATTCGGGAGGGGAACTACATGGAAATGGAAATCTTGGGATTGTCACTGGGACAGCTAATGGCCTTGCTGGGCGCAGCGTTTTCTGTGGTGGTGGCGGGGATGGGTTCTGCCAAGGGGGTTTCGCTGGCCGGCCAGACCTCTGCCGGCGTCTCCAGCGAGAACCCGGAGGTCAACTCCAAGCTGATGGTGCTTCAGATTCTGCCCGGCACCCAGGGTATTTACGGCTTTCTGATCGGCGTTATCATCCTGGTAAACACTGGCGCCCTTGCCGGTGACATGAAGACGGTTGAATTGCTTCAGGGCATCTCCTACATCGTGGCGGCGCTTCCGGTTGGTCTGGTGGGCTACTTCTCCGCCGTCCAGCAGGGCAAGGTGGCGGCTGCCGGCATGCTGCTGGTGGGCCAACACCCGGACATGTCCGGCAAGGCGATTGTGATGACCGTTATGGTTGAAACTTACGCGGTTCTGGCCCTGCTGGCTTCCTTCCTGATGGTTAACGCCGTCGTACTGTAAGGGGGCGCAGATGGACACGAAACCCATCCTGGCCAAAATAGAATCGGACGCGCGGGAAACGGTCGCCGATATCCTGAAGGAAGCCGAGGACCGGGTGCTTTCCATCCACGAACAGGCGGATATGAATCTGGCCAGGGAAAAGAGCCAAACCCAAAAGGAGGCCGAGACAGAAAGCCAGAAGGTTGTCCAGCGCATGGAGCGCCTGGCGGAGCTGGAAAACCGCAAGGAGCTTTTGCGCCAGCGCCGTCTGCTGATGGATAAGGCCTTTGATCTGGCCCTTGAGAAGCTGCGCCAGCTGCCTCAGGAGGCCTTTTCCGGCTGGCTGATGGGCCGGCTGATGTCCGCCCAGGGGGATGAGCAGGTGCAGGCGGGGGAGCATAACGACGCTTTCTTCACGCCGGCATTTTTAGAGCAGGCCAACGCTCAGCTGATCAAGCAGGGGAAACCCGGCCAGCTTAAAGACAAGGGCGGCCGGGCGCCTGGGATAACCGGGCTTATGCTCTTTGGCCATGGCTCTGAGGTGTTTTTAAGCCTTGAATCCGCCCTGGAGCTAAAACGCCTGGATCTGGAAATGCGCCTGGCGAAGCTGCTCTTTGGCGAATAATTTGAAAGGAGGGCATCCATGCCCCAACCCAGCATAGCCTATGCCATTGGAAGGGTGCGCTCCCTGGCTAGAAAACCGCTGGCCGGCGCCCAACTGGAGCGCCTGCTGAGCGCTTCCAGCTATGACGAGGCGCGCCAGATTCTAAGCGAAATGGGCTGGAGCGAGTTTGAGGACAAGGGGGCGGAGGCCACCAGCGTCGCTCTGCTTGAAAAGAATTGCAAGCTCATCCAGGATATATCGCCCCAGCCGGAGGTGACCGACAGCTTCATGCTTCGCCATGACGCGCAAAATCTCAAGGCGCTTTATAAGGCGCGCATCCTTGAGGTGGCGCCGGAGAGGCTGTCTGAATGCGGCACGGTGCCGGTCAGCCTCCTGTCCCACGCAGTGACGGAGCGTCAGTACAAGCGGCTGCCGGAACCCTTTGCCCGGGCGATGGAAGAGCTTGAAAAGCAAAGCGCCGTGAGGGTGGACCCCATGCTCATCGATGTGCGCATCGACCAGGCGCTGTACGAATTGATTGCCGGGAACATGAAAAAAGTGAAGTCACAGGCGGTCAGAGAATATTTTCAGGCAAAGTCGGACTTCATCAATACCCTCACTTATCTAAGGCTGAGGCATATGCCGTTGGTAGGGATAGAGCTTTCAAAGCTCCTTGTGCCGGGCGGATCAATCACAGGGCAGAACTGGAAAAAAGTCTCTGAAAGCCCGGACAGGCTGCGTCCGCTGTTTAAGCGGTTTGGCGAAACGGTTCAGACGGCGCTGACCCGTGCGCTTTCGGACAAGCAGGCGCTGCCAGCCCTTGAGCGCGCGGCGGATGACTATCTGCTGGCTCTTTTCAGGCCCTACCGCAATGAACCCTTCGCCATTGAGGTGCTGCCCGGGTATCTTTTGGCGCTGGAGCGGGAGGCCGCCGCCGTGCGGCTGATTCTGGCGGGCAAGCGCAGCCAGTTTGAGCCGGAGTTGATCAGGGAGAGGCTGCGTGAAGCGTATGTCCAATAAATTGCGCATCGGTGTGGTGGGGGAAGAGGAGGCTATCCTGGCTTTTAAGGCCATTGGCGCTGTCGCCATCCCCGCCTTGACGGCGGATGAAGTAAGCGCCGCCCTTTTTAAGCTTAGCCAGGATAAGGTTCCGGTGATTTTCATCACCGAGCAGGCCGCCCGCGTGGCGCCGGAGGCGCTGGCACGCTATGAAACAAGCCCTGAGGTGTCCGTCATACCCATCCCTGGCATTGTGGGAACGGACGGCTTTGGGGACGCCCGCGTGCATGAGAATGTCATCAAGGCCATCGGGGCGGACATACTGATAGATCAAGAGAAGAAAGAGGGATAACAGCATGGCCCAGGGTAAAATAATCAAAGTTGCGGGCAGCCTGATTGTCGCGGAGGGGATGGCCAGCGTGCGCATGTACGACATGGTGCGCGTGTCCCGCCATCGGCTCATAGGGGAGGTCATCGAGCTGCGCGGAGATCGGGCGTCCATCCAGGTATATGAGGAAACCAGCGGACTGGGGCCGGGGGAACCGGTGGAGTCCACCGGCGCGCCCCTCTCCCTGGAATTGGGGCCCGGGCTGATAGAGTCCATCTTTGACGGCATCCAGCGCCCGCTGCAGCTGATCCGTCAGAAGGCGGGCGAGCGCATCACCCGCGGCATTGAGGTGCCCGCCCTGGACCGGGAAAGACTTTGGGATTTTGTTCCCAAAGCCCAGGTGGGCGACCAGGTGGCGGAAGGCGATGTTCTGGGCGTGGTGCAGGAGAGCGCGGTGGTGGAGCACCGCATCATGGTGCCGGGCGGGCTTTCCGGCAAGGTGAAGGATATCCATCAGGGCCAAGCCAGAATCACGGACACCGTGGCCGTGCTTGTGGGGGAGGATGGCAGCGAGCACAAGCTGACCATGATCCAGCGCTGGCCTGTGCGCCAGGGGCGCCCTTACCGTCAGAAACTGTTTCCCCAGGTCCCCATGGTGACCGGGCAGCGGGTGATCGACACCCTTTTCCCCATCGCCTCCGGCGGCGTGGCGGCCATCCCCGGGCCTTTTGGCTCAGGAAAAACGGTGGTGCAGCATCAGCTGGCCAAGTGGGCGGACGCGGACATCATCGTCTATGTGGGCTGCGGCGAGCGCGGCAACGAGATGACGGACGTGCTTAAAGAATTCCCGGAGCTTTATGACCCCCGTACCGGAGAAACGCTGATGAAGCGCACGGTGCTGATCGCCAACACCTCCGACATGCCCGTGGCCGCCCGGGAGGCTTCCATTTATACCGGCATCACCATCGCGGAATACTACCGCGACATGGGCTACCGGGTGGCTATCATGGCGGACTCCACCAGCCGCTGGGCGGAGGCCCTGCGCGAGATGAGCGGCCGTTTGGAGGAGATGCCCGGCGAGGAGGGCTATCCCGCCTATCTGTCCAGCCGCATCGCGGAGTTTTATGAGCGGGCGGGCCTGGTGACCTGCCTGGGGCAGGAGGAGCGCACCGGCTCCATCTCCGCCATCGGGGCGGTATCCCCGCCGGGCGGCGACATTTCAGAGCCTGTTTCCCAGGCCACCCTCCGGATTGTGAAGGTGTTCTGGGGCTTAAGCGCCCAGCTGGCCTACAAGCGCCATTTCCCGGCCATTGACTGGCTTTTGTCTTATTCCCTGTATGTGGACAACCTGGCTGGCTGGTTTACGGACCATGTCTCCCCGGAGTGGAACAAGCTGCGGGCCCGCACCATGCGCATCCTCCAGGAGGAGAGCGAGCTGGAGGAGATTGTGCGTCTGGTAGGCACGGACGCCCTCTCCTGGAAGGACAGGCTGACCATGGAGGTGGCCCGCTCCGTCCGGGAGGACTATCTGCACCAGAACGCCTTTGACGACATCGATACCTACACTTCCCTGAACAAGCAGTTTTTGATGCTGCGCTTGATTCTGGACTATGGCGAGAAGGGCCGGATGGCGCTGGACTCGGGGTGTAACCTTTCGGATGTGATCAACATGCCCGTGCGAGAACGCATCGGCCGGGCGAAATATATTCCGGAGGATTCCCTTGATTACTTCAAGGATATCGAGGCGGAGCTGGCCAGCCAGGTCACCGCGCTGATCAACCGGGGAGGGATGTAAGATGCTCAAGGAATATCGCACCATCAAAGAGGTGGTGGGGCCGCTGATGCTGGTGGAACAGGTTCAGGGCGTCACCTACAACGAGCTGGTTGAGATTCGCCAGGCCTCCGGCGAAATCCGCCGCGGCAAGGTGCTGGAGGTGGCGGGGGACAAGGCGCTGGTTCAGCTGTTTGAAGCCAGCCACGGCCTGCGCATCGACAACGCCGCCGCCCGGTTTTTAGGCCGGGGGATAGAGCTGTCCGTGTCCATGGAGATGCTGGGGCGCGTGTTTGACGGCATGGGAAGCCCCAAGGATGGCGGGCCTGCCGTGATTCCGGAAAAGCGCATGGACATCAACGGAGAGCCCCTTAACCCCACCGCCCGGGACTATCCCAGTGAGTTCATCCAGACCGGCATCTCCGTCATCGACGGGCTGAACACCCTGGTGCGGGGGCAGAAGCTGCCGGTGTTCTCCGGCTCCGGCCTTCCCCATGCGCAGCTGGCCACCCAGATAGCCCGCCAGGCCAAGGTGCTGGGCCAGGACAGCAAGTTTGCGGTGGTGTTTGCCGCCATCGGCATCACCTTTGAGGAGGCGGACTACTTCATCTCCGACTTCCGCCGTACCGGCGCTATTGAGCGGGCGGTGCTGTTTATGAACCTGGCGGACGACCCGGCCGTTGAGCGCATCTCCACCCCGCGCATGGCGCTGACTGCGGCGGAATACCTGGCCTATGAAAAGGACATGCATGTGCTGGTCATCATGACGGACATGACCAACTACGCCGAGGCCCTGCGGGAGGTGTCCGCCGCGCGCAAGGAGGTGCCAGGGCGGCGCGGCTATCCCGGATATCTGTATACCGACCTGGCCAGCATGTATGAGCGGGCGGGCCGCATCATCGGCAAGGAGGGCTCCATCACCCAGATTCCCATCCTGACCATGCCGGAGGACGACAAAACCCACCCGATCCCGGACCTTACCGGCTACATTACCGAGGGCCAGATCATCTTAAGCCGGGAGCTGCACCGCAAGGGCGTCGTGCCGCCCATCGACGCGCTGCCTTCCCTCTCCCGCCTGAAGGACAAGGGTATCGGCGAGGGAAAGACCAGAAAAGACCACGCCGCCACCATGAACCAGCTGTTTGCCGCCTATTCCCGCGGCAAGGACGCCAAGGAGCTGGCGGTCATTCTGGGCGAGGCCTCTTTGACGGACATGGACAAAAAATACGCCGCCTTTGCGGAGGCGTTTGAAAAGCGCTACGTCTCCCAAGGCTATGATACGGACCGCAGCATTGAGGAAACCCTGGACCTGGGCTGGGAGCTGCTGGGCATCCTGCCGCGCAATGAACTAAAGCGCATCCGGGATGATATGCTGGATGAGTTTATGCCTGCAAACAAGCACGAAGGGGAAGAAGGAGAGGAAGGCTAAATGGCCGTCTTGCACGTAAACCCCACCCGGATGGAGCTGACGCAGATTAAGCGCCGCCTGGTTACGGCCAAGCGGGGGCATAAGCTGCTAAAGGACAAGCGGGATGAGCTGGTGCGCCAGTTTATGACGCTGGTGCGGGAAAACCTGCGCTTAAGGCGCCAGGTGGAGGAGGAATTGTCCCTGGCGCTGAAGGACTTTGCCTTAGCCCGGGCCGTGATGGAGCCGGGGGCCTTAAGGCAGGCCCTGCTCTACCCCGCCCGTCAGGCCAGCATTCGGGTAGGCCGGCGTAATATCCTCTCGGTCAAGGTGCCGGCCTTTACGGTGGATGAAGGCAGCCTGGGCGAGACGGTGCTGCCCTACGGCATGGCGGAGACCTCCGCACAGCTGGACAACGCCATCGCCACCATGGCCCAGGCCCTGCCCAACCTGATCGCCCTGGCGGAAAAAGAGAAGACCGTCAGCCTCCTGGCGGATGAAATCCAGAAAACCCGCCGGCGCGTGAACGCCCTGGAATATGTGATGATCCCCCAGTTTGAGGAAACCATCCGCTACATCACCATGAAGCTGGATGAGAATGAGCGGGGCGCCCTCACCCGGCTGATGAAGGTGAAGGACATGATCGCAGAGCGGGCCACATAAGGCCTGTTCCAAAGGGAAGCGTCCCGGGTGAAAAGAGCCGCTGTGACTGGCGGTTCTTTCCATGCTGGTGGTTCTAAAAATGGCAAAGCGCGGAGGGCTTAAGCGTTGAAGGATTTTCTGATTCTGTTTTTTGTCTGCCTGCTGATCGGCTGGGTGTTCTTTTTCTTTGCCGGGCAGCTGATTTTCAGTAGCTTTTGGGCCTTGCTGATCCTTTTATCCCTCCTCCTTGCGCTGCTGCTCTCCTGTCTGCTGCGTCTGAGCCACCGGGTCGAAGCCCTGGAGGCGCGGCTTAAATCTCTGAATGAAGCGGCACAATAAGGCTGGGATCCGGCCATAGCTTTTTGCCAATCAGCCGTACAAATCGCTGGACTGCCGACAGTCTCAGGAAGCAGGACAGATTTTGCTTGACAAGCCTTAAGCCCTTGGGTATAATCCTGCTTGCGCCATCGGGCGATGGGGAATGGTGTAACGGCAGCACCTGCGACTCTGACTCGCATAGTCTTGGTTCAAATCCAGGTTCCCCAGCCATCTGCCTCCGTGGTCTAGCGGTTAGGACACCGCCCTCTCAAGGCGGCAACACGGGTTCGAATCCCGTCGGAGGTGCCAGTCAAATCCCTTGAAAACCTGATGTTCAAGGGATTTTTGTTATCTGATAATCACGCAATCATTTTACTGAATTTTCCGTTGATCATATTAATGGATTTCCGTTGATGTATCTAAAGATTCCTGCTTATCGGAATCATTGACTTGTAAACAGTATGATATTACGCTCCTCTACGATAAACGCCTTTTCATGAAGAAATGGCACGTGAGTCACAAATTACAGTTTTATTGAAGGAGCACTTAACCAATGAAAAAACATTCCTGGGTTTCTTTGTTGCTGGCAGTTTGTCTGCTGATGACCTTCCCAAGCCTGGCGGAGTCTGTGTACACACCAGGCACATACAGCGCGGCAGCATTTGGTATGGGTGGCGACGTAACGGTAACCATGACCTTTGACGCCAATACGATCACCGCGGTATCAGTCGACGCCCCGGATGAAACGCCCGGGTTTGGCAACAAAGCCACCGATGCGCTGCCCCAGATGATTTTGGACGCGCAAACGGCAGATGTGGACGCCATCAGTACCGCCACCGTGACCAGTGACGCCATCCTGCAAGCCGCAGCCGCCTGTATCGCGCAGGCCCGAAACGATGGCGAAGCCGCAACGGAAGGCGAGACGCCAAATGAGGCAGACGTGATCGTGATTGGCGCGGGCGCGGCCGGGCTGGCCGCCGCCAAAGCGGCGCGCGAAAGCGGGGCCAGCGTTTTGGTGTTGGAGGCCAATGGCCGGGTAGGCGGCTCCGCGATGGTTTCCGCCGGCAACCTCAACTATATCGGAGCGGAGTGGCTGGAAACGCTTGAGCGCAACGACGATGAAGTCAGGGGCTATCTGGACTACACCGCGGCGGATTTCCCGGCGGAGTATGCCGCGGACCTTGAAACCGTTCAGGCCGACGTGAGGGCCTACCTGGAAGATACCTCCCGCACGGGTGCGTATGACAGCGTTGCCCGCATCATGCTGGACCATTACCTCAAGGGTTATGGCAAGGACCTGGACGGCAACGAGGTGTGGATGGACTATGACTATATCCGCATCGGCGTGGAAAGGAACGAGGACATCTACCTGGAGCTTGCGCAGGAAGGCATGGAGGTCAAGCAAGGCAACCGCCCGCACTTTGTCACACCCTTGCGCGGCGGCACCGAGCTGATCGAGGTGCAGTACAAGATCGCAAAGGATGCGGGCGCTCAAATCATCACCAAGACCCGTGCTGTCGACCTTGTAATCGATGAGACCGGCAAGGTGACCGGGGTTATCGCCATTGATCCTAATGGTGAAACAGTCACCTTCACTGCCAACAAGGGCGTTATCATCGCCACGGGCAGTTTTGCGGCCAACCTTGAGATGGTTGTGCAGTACCAGAACATGGCGACGGGCATCTCACTTAACACCACCAGCTCCAACCCTGCCACAAACGTGGGCGACGGTATCCTCATGGCGGAAAAGCTTGGCGCCGAGCTTAGGGACATGCAGTTTGTCGGTTTCATCTGGCGGGGCTATCTGGATAAAGCCAACTCCGCCGAGAGCAGCGCGATTGGCGGCGCAAAACAGCTTGCCGTGAACCAGCAGGGCGAACGATATACGGAAGACAGCGCGGCAAGCCTGCTGGCTGCCACCACATCTCAAACCGATGCGATTTCCAACTGCGTGGGCGACAAAGCGATGTATGACGCGCTAAATGCATACAGTGAAAGCTTTGCAGAGGATCTGGAAGCCCGCGGCATTCTGTTTATCGGTGACACGCTGGAAGAAGCAGCCCAGAAAGCAGGCATTGATTCGGATGCGCTGGCCCAAACTGTGACGACGTTTAATCAAGCCGTTGATTCCGGCAGCGATGAGGCCTTTGGCCGCACCAAGTTTAACGGCAAGGTGGCCCAAGCGCCCTTTGTCATTGTGAAGCTGCAAGCCATCAATCACCTGACCTACGGCGGTTTGGTGACGGATTTGGATACCCACGTGCTCAAGCCGGACGGTACCAGCATCCCCGGTCTGTACGCGGCGGGTGATGTCGTGGCAGGCTATGAAGGCGCGGTGCATCAAACGGGCGAATGCCTGACCATCGTCATGCATTACGGCCAGGTGGCCGGCGAGAACGCCGCCACAACCCCTTAAGCGCGGGATCATTCGCGCACATTCTGACTGACGCATCAGGGGCACTGCGTTTAGCCCGCTAAAAGGGCTAAGGGTCTGATTTTACCAGTGTTGCCAGCAAAAAACCGTTGATGATTTCAGCGGTTTTTTCTGATGCCGACAGCTCATTTTGCTGGGTATACTCCTGATATCACAATCAGGCGGGGGAAACACGCCCGTACTGCCGGGACTTAAGCAAAGGGAGGGCAAGATGCGCATCGTGGTGATTGGCGCTGTGGCGGCGGGGACCTCCGCTGCGGCAAAAGCGAGCCGGAATGACAAGAGCGCGGAGATCGTGGTGTATGAGCGGGACCGGTTTATCTCGTATTCCGGTTGCGGGATGCCATATTTTATCTCCGGTGAGGTGGCGGCCCGGGCGCTTTATCCGCGGGACGCGGCTTTTTTCAAAGAGCGATACAACGTGGACATCTTTACAGAGCACGAGGTGACGGCCATCTCTCCCAGGGACAAAACCCTCAGGGTGAAAAACCTGAAGGATGGCACGGTGTTTGTCGACCGCTATGACAAACTGATCATCGCCACGGGGGCCAGCGCGGTGGCGCCGCCCATCAAGGGCATGGCGCAAGAGCAGGTCTTTACCCTGCGCGCCCTGGGGGATGTGCTGGACATCCATACGTTCATTCAGGAGAAAAAGCCCCGCACCGCCGCCATCATCGGCAGCGGTTTCATCGGCCTCGAGATGGCGGAAAGCCTGCATCAAGCGGGCTTTTCCCTGAGTATCATCGAGCGGATGCCCCAGGTGATGCCCATCATGGACAGCGAGATGACGCCTCCCATTGAAAAACAACTAAAAGAGAAGGATGTCGCGCTGTACACTGGAATCAGCGCCGCTGAGATTGGCCCGGACGCCGTGGCGCTGGAAGATGGCAGGCGGATTCCGGCGGACCTGGTGCTGGTGTCCGCCGGGATAAGACCCAATGTTTCCCTGGCCAAAGACGCAGGGCTAATAATTGGGGAGACCGGCGCCATCAAGGTGGCGCCTGATATGCTCACCAGCGATCCGGATATATATGCCTGCGGGGACTGTGCGGAGATGTTCAGCGCCCTTAACGGAAAACCGGTGTGGTTCCCTCTGGGCACCACCGCCAACAAAACCGGCCGCATCGCGGGGGATGCCGTAACGGGCGGGGACATGCGCTTTCGCGGCGTGCTGGGCACCAGCATTCTGCGCCTGTTTGACCTTGCCATCGCCCAAACGGGGCTGACGGAGCGGGCGGCGCGGGAGCAGGGCTATCAGGTGGCCGTCAGCCATATCAACAAGCCTGCCAGGGCCAGCTATATGCAGGGCGGCAGAATGGACATCAAAACGGTGGCGGATAAGAAAACCGGGCGGCTTTTAGGGGTTCAGATCGTGGGCAATGACGGGGTGGACAAGCGGATTGACGTTTTTGTGGCCCTGTTGAGTTTTGGGGCCAAGGCGGAGGATCTGGAGCATCTGGACCTGGCCTATGCGCCGCCCTTCTCACCCACCCGGGACCCGGTGCTGTATGCCGGCATGGTGCTGGATGGCATCTTGAAGAAAGAGATGGACTGAACAAGCCCGGAATCAGGCCGCAACTGTCTTTACAAATGAACATGAATAAGGCATAATGACAGGGCGTTGATGGGGACGGGCGGGGGAAATGCCCTCAAGCGAGCCGGGGTGGGTGGAAGCCCGGCGGGAACAGCCCTTTGCCAGATCACCCCGGAGCATGGCCTAATCCGCCACGGCGGCCTCCGTTAAAGGCTCTAAGCGGGCGCAGCGCGCCAACTTGGGTGGTACCGCGGTCATCCGTCCCAATGGGACGGTATTTTGGAGGAAACCTATGTATCAGAAAGTCCGTACAGACATGGATTTCGTCTCCCGGGAGAAAGAAGTCGCTGCGTTTTGGAAAGACAACGACATCTGTGCCAAAAGCCTTCAGCATAATCAGGGGAAGGAGCGCTTCACCTTTTATGAGGGGCCGCCCACAGCCAACGGCAAGCCCCACATCGGTCACGTGGTCACCCGGGCGATGAAGGACCTGATTCCCCGGTATCACGCCATGAAGGGCAAGGAGGTTTTCCGCATCGGCGGCTGGGACACCCACGGGCTTCCGGTGGAACTGGAGGTGGAGAAAAAGCTGGGCCTTGACGGCAAGGACCAGATTGAGGACTTTGGCATCGAGCCTTTCATTCAGGAGTGCAAAAAGTCCGTCTGGAAGTATAAACAGGAGTGGGAGGAGATGTCCCAGCGGGTGGGCTTCTGGGTGGACATGGACAAGGCCTACGTCACCTATTACGACTCCTATATCGAGTCCGTCTGGTGGAGCTTAAAGCAGATCGCGGACAAGGGCCTTTTGTATCAGGGGCACAAGGTGGTGCCCTATTGCCCCCGCTGCGGCACCGCGTTGTCCAGCCACGAGGTGGCCCAGGGATATAAAGAGGTGGAGGAGTATTCCGCCTATGTGCGCTTTGGCGTTAAAGGGGAGGAGAACACTTATCTTTTGGCCTGGACCACCACGCCCTGGACGCTGCCCTCAAATGTGGCCCTGTGTGTGAACGCCAAGGAAGAATACTGCCGCTTTACCCTGGACGCAGACACGATGATCATGGCCACGGCGCTGATCCCCACGCTGTTTAGTGAGGAGCAGCGGGCGGAAATGACCGATAAAACCTTTATGAAGGGGGAGGCCCTGGTGGGCCTTGAATACCTGCCTCTGTGGCCGCTGGTCAGCCCCCGGGAGAAGGCTTGGTATGTGGTGGCGGACGACTATGTCACCCTTTCTGACGGCACCGGCATTGTGCATATCGCACCTGCCTTTGGTGAGGATGACGCCCGCCTGGGCCGGGAGATGAACCTGCCCTTTGTGCAGCTGGTCAACGCCCAGGGCCGCTTTGTGCCGGACACCCCCTGGGAAGGCCAGAACATCAAGGAGGCCGACCCCCTGATCCTTGCGGATCTGAAAGACCGGGGGCTGCTTGTTAAGCGCGCGCTGTACACCCATAACTATCCCCACTGCTGGCGCTGTGACACGCCGCTGATGTACTACGCCCGGGCCGGCTGGTTTATCCGCATGACCCAGGTGCGGGATGAATTGGTGGCCAACAACCGTTCCATCAACTGGTACCCGGACAACATCAAGGAAGGCCGCATGGGCAAGTTCGTGGAGAACGTGGTGGACTGGGCCCTGTCTCGGGAGCGCTACTGGGGCACGCCCCTGCCTGTCTGGCTGTGCGGCCAGGGCCACATGCATGTGGCGGGCAGCCGGCAGGAGCTGGAGGAGATGAGCCTGACCCCCCTGACCCAAGAAAACCTGCCCGAATTGCACCGGCCCTATATCGACCGGGTGGTGCTGCGCTGCCCCGAGTGCGGGAGTGACATGCACCGCACCAAAGAGGTGATTGACGGCTGGTATGATTCCGGCTCCATGCCCTTTGCCCAGTGGCACTACCCCTTTGAAAACCAGCAGGCGTTTAAGGATCACTACCCGGCGGATTTCATCTCCGAGGCGGTGGACCAGACCCGGGGCTGGTTCTACAGCCTGCTTGCCATCAGCACCCTGGTGTTTGGGAAGGCCTCCTATAAAAACTGCCTGGTACTGGGGCACGTGCAGGATCAGGACGGGCACAAGATGTCCAAGCACCTGGGCAATGTGGTGGACCCCTGGAGCATCATCAACAAGCAGGGGGCGGACGCGGTGCGCTGGTATTTCTACACCGCGGGCGCGCCCTGGCTGCCCAGCCGCTTTTATGACGAGGCGGTGAGCGAAGCGCAGAGGCGCTTTATGGGGACGCTGTGGAACACCTATGCCTTTTATATCCTCTATGCGGACATCGATGGCTTCATCCCCGGTAAGCGTCCTCTTGAAGGGGTTCAGCTTACCTTGATGGACCGCTGGATTCTAAGCCGTCTTCACTCCACCATCAAGATGGTGGACGAGGGCCTTGATAACTACCGCATCCCAGAAAGCGCCGGGGCCATTGAAAGCCTGGTGGATGACCTGTCCAACTGGTATGTCAGGCGCGGCCGCGCCCGCTTCTGGGGGAAGGGGATGGCGGAGGACAAGCGGGCGGCCTTTGCCACGCTGTACACGGTGCTGGAAAGCTTAAGCCGCCTGATCGCGCCCTTCACGCCCTTTATGTCCGAGGCCATGTATCAAAACATGGTGCGCTCGGTGGATCAGGAAGCGCCCGAATCGGTGCACCTGTGCGACTTCCCCGAATATGACGAAAGCCTGATAGACCTGGATATGGAGCGGCAGATGAAGGCGCTTCTGGAGGTGGTTCAGCTGGGCCGTGCCTGCCGCAACCTGGCGGGGATGAAGGTGCGTCAGCCCGCCGCCAGGCTGCTGGTGCGGGGCGCCCAATTTGATGAGGTCTATGGCGAGCTGGCCCGGGACGAACTAAACGTGAAGGAATTGGTGTTCACAGAGGACGCCGCCGCCTTCACCGGCTATAAGCTAAAGCCCCAGCTGCGCACCCTGGGCCCCCGCTTTGGGAAAAAACTGGGCGAGGTGAGCCGACTGCTCTCAGAAACCGATGGCGGGGCGGCGCTGGCCGCCTTTGAGCGGGGAGAGGCGCTGACCCTTAAACTGGAGGGCGAGGAAGTCTCCCTCAGCCAGGAGGATGTTCTGGTGGAAACCATGCAAAAGCCGGGGCTGATCTCCCAGGAGGAGCGGGGTGTGACGGTGGCGCTGGACACGGTGCTGACCCCTGAACTCCTAAGCGAAGGCTATGCCCGGGAAGTGATCAGCAAGCTGCAAACCATGCGCAAGGACGCGGGCTTTGAGGTGACGGACCGGGTGCGTGTCACCTACCGGGCGGAGGAAGAGGTGACCCAGGCCCTTTATGACTGGGCGCAGCTGGTTCAGGAAGTGGTGCTGGCGGTCTCCTTGGAAAATGCCCAGGCGCCAGCGGACGCCCACGCCCAGGATTGGGATATCAACGGAAAAACCGCCAGCTTA
>ENA-UOUL01003391-UOUL01003391.1-bioreactor-metagenome-genome-assembly--contig:-NODE-3391-length-16427-cov-4.776881_pt1 | contig 16427 bp, 18 predicted proteins | sample MGYA00249838_ERZ747220 | MGnify/ENA primary metagenome ERZ747220 (study PRJEB28778, sample SAMN05720191) | bioreactor metagenome | isolation source: Anaerobic biogas reactor | place: USA:Washington...
TTGCCGTGCTCAGCGTTTTGTCCAAGTCAACGGACGACACAAGCGCAGCGTCTTTCATCACGGCCTCTTTCATCGCGCCCAACTCGCCGATAACGTCTTTCTCGGCAACGTCGTATGCGCCATCCTTGAATTCCTTCCACGCCGTCTCGCTCAGTGCGCCGTCTTTCGACGCAGTGCTGAGCGACTTCTGCCACGTCGTTGGCAGCGTCGCTAACTCTTTCGAGTCCACAACACCCGTTCGATACCACGTGCCCACGACGTTGTGCGCGAGGCGCAACTTCTCCTGCGCTGCGTAGCAGAACGCGAGCTTTTCAGCGTTTGTTTTCACTGTGTCGGGATAGTTCATTCTCGTCCTCCGGCAACGGCTGGCCCGCCGCTGCGAATGCACGACGACGCGCCTCAGCACGTCCGTACCGCTCAATGTCCGCCCGCCGCGTCACCACGGCGATGCCGTGTACTTGTATGTCTGGTAACCCGATCACCATTTTCATGCCGCCTCCTTACGACGCGGGCATTGTCAGTGTGAGTTCGGTAATGTCGATTTCGTCACCCGCGTTGATCGCGAGGCTGCCAATCGTGAACTCCGCACCCGACGTGCCGCACGTGCACTCCATCACCTTCGCGGACGCGCTCGTGTATAGCGAGACATGCTCAATCGTTCCGCCCGCCGCGTCGCTGTCTTTCGTGATGTCATTCGCGGTTGTAACGCCGCTTGACGCACTGCCAAACGCCGTCGCGCCAAATGTGCAGGTGCCCACCTCCGCATCGGCGCTCGTCTCAAACACCGCCGTACCGCTGTTCATCAATCCAGCCACGGCATTCGCTGCCGCGTTCCGTGCATTCGATTCCAGTGTTGCCATTGCCTTATCTCCTTCTGTTCACGCGCCTGTAGGCGCACTCGTTCACTCGTTATATCGCGTCCACACCGGCACGTTTGCGCGAGACCCCACCGGCGCCGTGATCTGGCTCAGCCGCGCGCACGTGATTGTCTTGGCCACCACGTCGATAAGCAGGCGGCGCTCGCCGCCCACCGATACATAGATTTCCTTCGCCGTCTCATCCCAGGTGCCAAACTCCACCAGGTCCGTTGCGGTGCCGCTCACGGCCCCTTCCCGGAATTCGAACGTGGTGTAGAGCCCGTTGCCCGGCATGTCCGGGCCGTCATAGCGCAGATTCCACACCAGCACCGTATCCGCCCACAACCGCGTTTCGCCGTCGAGGGCCTGCCAATAGATGTTCTTCGCCTGGTCGATGAAGACAGTTTCGGAGACGCTCACGGGCTTCTGGTAGACTCCCAGGACATCCCCGAAGGCGAGGCCACCTTTAGCGCGATGCGGGCCGAACCAGACGGCCTCCGCCGTGTAGACGTCGGTGTTCGTGGACTCCACCCAGTAGGGCGCCGTATCGCTGCCGTCGTTGCGTTGGGTGCGTACGAGGACATGCACCTCGGCACCTTCGAGACAACCCGTGGCCGTGGTGTATTCGAGCAGGCGCGGACCCAGGCCGCTGCGCATGTCCTCTGTGACTGGCGTATCGGTGGACGGGTCCGGGTCTGCGCCCACGGCGACGTAGACGGCCCAGCGCGTTGCCGCGTAGGCCAACTGATCCTCTTTCGTTGAGCCTTCACGCTGCGGATCGTAGGACGCGATAATCTCGAACTTACCCTCGCCCACCGGCGTCACCTGTACCAGGCTCGGCCCCTGCGGAGGCTCACTGTCGAGCTCGCCATCATCCGACACCGGCACGGTGATAAGCTGGCCTATGGCATCGCGCACGCCATAGACGTTCTGTTTCACAACGCGGATGTAGTGCGTCTTGCCAAGTTGAAACACGCCGGTCAGCGTGTAGGGCAGGTCCTCCTCGTCAAACTCGGCATCCGGCCAGCCGGTTTTGTAGTCCACCTGCAGGATTGACGGTTCCTCGTCAATGCCCACAAACACGAGGTAGTCGTGCAGGGCCTCGTTGCCGATACGCTGCACGCCCACGAGTTTTGTTTGCAGCGTGAAGTCCCAGTGCAGCCCGAGTGTCCGTGTCATGTTGCCGAGTCGCACGTGGTCGCCCCATGTAGTGGCGTTTTTTGTGGGGTAGTATTTTTCAAACGTGAGCGGGCCGGTGCGGATATACAAGCCCACACTCTCGCCCGGCGCGAGCGAGGTGGCGATCTGGCGCGCGCTCGCCCCCAGGCCGTACCAAGAGCCCAGCCCGGGGTCTGTCCACGCGTCCGTGAGTGCCGGGATAGCGCCGTTGCCGTCCGGCGTCGCCCATTGAATCTCAATGTGGTTGTTATACTGCACGGGCGTGCCGCCAACGTATTCGGGGTTCGACACGCCGACGTTGTTGACGGTCTGGCTGCCCTCGTTGCGCAGCATGATCGCCCGGTACTGCCACGGCGTCGGGTAGATAATGTTATCCATGCCGATCACGTTGTTGAGCGTCGGCATGATCTGGATCGTCTCAGTACCGGACGGGATCGCGTCAGATGTCGGGCGGCGGACGATCAGGTAGTGACCAGGCAGGACAGCCTTGATTAGTTTCGTCTCGCCCGCGGCGATCGCCACGGACTGGATCGCCGGATTCTCCAGCGACACGCCCGCCGGCGCCCAGCGCAGGTAATCGACGCCGCCCGAGCGGTATGCCTGCAGGAGCCCGAGGCCAATCGGATTCCCGCCGGACACAAACTCGACAACGAGATTACGGATAGGGTTCACGCGCCGATACGTGCAGGAATACACGCGCTCGCGCGAGCGGTAACCACCCAGGGACAGGGCGGGATCGCGCTGCACGCCCCCGTCGGAGGCCGCGCCCGTGAGATATGCGCGAACTGCGTCCGCTCCTGTTTTCACTGCACTCATGTCGTTGTGCTCAGAATGATCCCGTCGTCAAACGACACCCATGTCCAACCCAGTTCCGGCACGTCCGGGCGGCGGACCATTACGGCAGTAAGAGGCCGCTCCAATCCGTCAACGCCGCCCTCGGTGACTGCCACTACCCGCCATTCATAGGCCGTCATGTCCTGCAACCAGCGCGTCTGGTACCAATAGGACGGCAGGCCCGTCTCCTGAATCCGTGCGCGTTCCGTCCAAGTCCCGCCAACCTTCTCGTCTATCCGGTAGTGGTTGGCGCCGTCCACTGGCTCCCACGAGAGGATCATCTTGCCGGGGTAGACTTCCGCCGGTGCGGCGGCCATATCGTCAAGGACGTCAATCTGCACCTGCTCGCCCCGCGCCGCGTCGAACTCATACAACTCCTGGCGGGTCTGCATCATGAGCAGCCCGTCCCGGTAGACGTAATACGTCGGACTGGCGAGCGTGCTGTCCCACGTGACTCGCCAGCGCGTATCGCTGATTTGCTTCGCTGTCAGATTCGTGACGGCCATTACCAGTCGATGTCCTGTAGTACCCACTCCATGTCGAGCACGGCGTACACGCCCGACGGCTGACTAGACGTTGGACGCACCATTACCGCCCGCACCGGCCGGACACTAACCACGAGCACGCGCGGGCGCGCATTGCCGAACTCGTCGCACACCGCGTAGATGTACCCCTGCATGAGCGAGTACGCGTATTCAGCGTTGTCGACGGCCGCATCGGAGTAGCAGAGCGTTCGCGTCTGCACCGTCGTGGGCTCGGCCTTGAGCCCGACAATGTTCCACGCAACGCCCGGCGTATTGGGGCGCGTAATCTCTTTCGGGATCTCGCCTGCATACGGAATGCGCCCGCGCATGGCCAGAAACGTCTTTGCGCCGATATAGGGCTCAGCCATTTAGAAGCCCCCCTCAGTGCGGAGACTTACCTGCTCGCGCTTCGCAGGCGTCGTGTTCGACGCGATCTCGCGAAGGATCTGGAGATTTTCCTGCAATGCCTTGTCAAGGCGTTCTGTTTGTGTAGGCGCGCTTGGCGGGCTCGGCAACTCCACTGGATAGGCCATTCGTGGAATGGGCATATTCGACGGGGACCAAAAATCTGCAGTCCGCCTCCAGAACCCCGCCTCGCCGGTCTCCTCGGTGACGCCCATGCCAAACTGAGCCTCTGCGCCAATGGCGCGTCTACGGGCCGCCCTGACACGCGCCAGATCGGACTCTGGCCCCATATAGGCAAACGCTTCTGACATGGCGGCCGTCTGGTCCTCCAAAAACTTCTTGCGCAGCGTCGGATCTTGCTGGAGTGTGCGCAGGCGCTCTACGAGATCGTATTTCTCTGCGTACGTGGGCGCTTCTGCCAACACCTGTTTCAGCAGCGCCATGTTTTCCGGTGTGAGGATTGTCGCCAGCGCCGTGCGCTCGCGCTGCTCCTCGATGCCCATGAGGCGAAGCGTCTCAGCATTCACGCCGCCGTATCGCCGCTTGGTGATGTCGCCAATCGCCTCCAGACGTTCAACCTGGCTCAGATCGCGGAACGTCTTGCCGGTGCTGGCGAGCAGCTCCTTTGTGATCTGCTCCTGGACGGTCAGCGCGCCGCCTTTCTTCTTGAGCTCCTTGATCGTCTCGACGCCAACGTCGGTAAGCGTCCGATTGACAGCCTGCACGTACGTTGCGAGCATCTCGTTGGGAATTCGCTGACTCAGCGCCGTCGTGGCCGCTGCACCGAAAAACGGCTCAGGCTCGCCAGTCTTGCCAGTAAACAACGGCCAGAACGGCGCGACTTCGGCGAATACGCGCTCATTCGCGCCGCTGGGCACAGCAGCGCCCACCAGCAATGAGTTAAACGCCTCCTGCGTCATTTTGAGTTGTTCAGCAATTTTAATTGTTCCGACAGCCGTCTCGGGCTCGCCCGTCACGCGCGCCAGTTTCAACGCCTCGACAGCGGCCTCCGCGCCCCGTTCAAACGTCCCATAGATCGCCTGGCCCTGCTCGAAGAACTCGAAGCCCTTCTCGGGAGAAATGCCTTGTTCCGCAGACAGCACAGCGGCCTCTTTCAGTACACGGGAAACGTCAGTGCCGCTTTTTTGCAGCATCGCGAGCGAAACGCCGCCCGCCGCTGTTTTCGTCTGGCGTTCGCTGATGGATTTCAGATGCTCTTCATATTCGCGAAGCAGTTCAATCCCGCCGTGAATGGCTTGATTGACGCCAATCATCCCCATGCCGGCAGCCACGAGCGACTTCCATTCGCCCGTGAGGAATTGAACCGCCTTGCCTTGTTTTCTCGCTGCGTGCGTGCCCTTCTCACTCTCCGCCAGGGATCGCCGCTGCTCAGCCGTCAGGGTGCGGAACGCGTCCAACGCTTTCGCTTCCTCAGCATCAAGCTCGTATACCATGCGTCTACGGGTGGCCAATGTGTTTCCTCCGTGGCCGCGTGGGCTTTTGCAGTTCGGTCTCAATCACCGCGTCTACACCCTGAAATAGCTGCTCGTATTCTTCCGGCAACGTGGCCGTGAGCTCTGCGTATTTGTCAGGCCCCGCGCCCCTGTACATGAAGAAATACTTCGGAACGACAACGGGGAGCGTGGCCGTGAGGCCAACGCGTGTACGGCGTGTTTTTGGCTGTGCGCGTCGCGTCAATACCCAATGCTCAGATTCGCCCGAATACACCAGCGGCCGGCGGTGGCCATAGACGCGCATTTTGCGGTCGCGGTACTTGCGAGACCGCTGCTTGTAGCCGTACCGCCCTTGCGCGCCGTAGCGAAAGTGCCTAGGCGCGACGTCCTTCTGCCACGTCTGCGTCGCCTTCCTAAGGCCCGCTCTCAGCGCCGTCTCGATGCGCTTCGCGTCATCCTCGGGCGCGTCATAGACGATGCGTTTGACGAATGGCGTCAGCACTCAATCAACTCCATCAGGAGCACGTCTCCTGCGGTTGGCCTATATCCTGGGAGTAGTCCACGCTGCCAGAGTCCCCAGGTGCCTCCGATGCGTTTTTTTTTGCGAACTCGTCCAAGGCGGCCGCCACGGCCGGCCAATCGAACGTAGCGAGGCAGATGTCCCACAGCCCCGCACGGCCTCCGTAGCTCTGCGATTGCAGCAGCCCGAGCGCCAGCGCTTCCCAGCGGCCTATCCGGTAGTTCAGCGAGAGCGCCAGGCCGGCCAGGTCGAACAGTTGCTCTTCGCTGCAATCCGGGACGCGGCCATCTTCGAGCGCGGATTTCCATTGCGCGAGGAATGCTTGCACTGCCGCCTGGAAGGGCTTGAGCGCCGGAATGACTTCGGCCTGCACGCCATCTTTGCTGAGGCGGTACACCGTCGGCAGGTGTGTTTGCCCGTCCCAGTGCTGAGCGCGCGGGATTTGCCATACGTTGCCGTCGCCGAGGGTGAGTTCGATGCCCGGAAGCAGTGTCTCGCGCGCGAGATCAGCGGGCACCGGCGGATTATCGGTAGCCCAGCCAATCCAGTATTTGCCCTCCGGCCCGGGTACCCAGGTCTGCTCGCCGTGGTAGTAGCCGAGGCGCGCGGTAGTATTGGACGTGAAGACGACACCGGACTTGCCGTCCGGGCCGTGGGTTAGAACATGGCGAGACTGCAGGGACTGAGCGCCGAGATACTCCAGGCCCAACTCACGCAACAGGTGCTCACGCGCGTCGGCCGTCGTCAGCGCCCGTTCTCTGCCGGGAGCGTAGTACACTAAGCCCGCCATAGTCGTCCACATCCTTCCTCGGTTCGCCGCACACCGGGCACTTGCGCACGATGGCGCTATGCTGAAGCCCGCATGGGCACGTCCACATTCGCCGGCGCTTACTCATGCCACCGGGATTGCCTTTGCGGTTTCGATGAGCACGGAATCGTTTGTGCCGTCCCACACGGGCTGCACGTTGATGGTCGCGGTGTCGCCCAGATCGGAAATCGTCACGTGGGACTCGGTAGCCGTCAGTTTCACGTGCCCGGCCGTTGTGTCAGCCACGGGTGCGCCGGTATTCGTCAGCGCGCGCAGGAAGAAGATCGCGTTATCGAACGAACCGCCGCCAACGCCTATCGTCGAGAGTTCGTCAACGTTGTAGCTCGTGGCCGTGATGCTCGGCCGCGCTTCACGCACTGCCAGGAACCGGACGTATTCGCCGCCGTCCTGGCCATTCGATTCGAGCGTGATCCCGGTGTCGAGGTCGAGCGACTGAATGTTGTCGATGTCAGTCCCGTCCAGGGACGCAGGGCCGACGGTGAATTTCTCGACGGCCGACGCCGTGTAGGCCGGTAACGACTGATTCGCCGTGATGGCCAGCGGGAGATTCGTTCCATCGTACGACGCGTGGATCTCCACCGATGCCGTCGCCTCCGCAAACTGCGAAGCGGAAATCCGGCGAATCAAGCCCAACGTCGAGTACAGCGTGAGCTTGGTGTGCTTCGCGCCGGACTGGACGGATCCGCCGTGCTCCATTTGGCGGAAGTAAACGCTCACCTGGTCGAACATCTTGCCGTACAGGTCAATGGCCGCAGCGATCCGCGAAATCGCCGGAGTATCAAAACTCAGCATGGGCGCCTGTTTGATCGCGCCCGCGAACGCCACGTCCACCGTTTGCGCACCCTGCACAAGCCGCTCGACGCCGGGATTCAGGCGGACGTTGTCCACCTGCCAGAGAATCACCGGGTTCGACGACCCGAAGGTGATAGGCCCCATTAGAAAGCGTTTCATAGTCCCTCCTTAAAAGCCCCAGGTGATGGTGTGCCACGCTTGAATTCCAGACTTGCCTCGCGCGCGCTTCTCTTGCGCGCCCCAGAGTCCATAGTCTTCGGCGTTGAGTTCGATGGAGCGGATATGCACATAGCCGCTGGATTCGGCCGATGCTGCAATCTCGGACAGAATGGAGTCGCGCGTGTTGTCGAACTCATAGAACGCGTCCAATTCATCCGTTTTGGTGATGGGCAGCACGAGCGCCAGGAGCACCTCGCCAGCCTCCGGGTACGCGCCCGCATTCGCAATTCGCTCGCGGTACTCGCGGCCCGGCGCGATGAACGCAAACGGGGGATCGGTGGATTCGTCCATCACCCACGCGTGAATGTAGGCGAGCGCCTCGGTGGCGTTGCTTGCACCTACCGCTGTGCAGAACGTGCTCGATGCGGCCACGGCCTGCCGGAGTCCATGCACTACCGTCCCAAGTACGCCGGAGGGCGTAACGGGCTCCTGGCCCTTCGAGAGCACAACGTCTACCTCAGAGCCCTCGAGCACCTCCTCGTCGGCGTCAGGCTCCTGGCTCACCACAAGCCCGACGGCAATCGTCTCGTTGTACGCTTCGGTGACGTCGCCTAGAACAAGCCCGACTTCCACGAGCGCGGCCGTTGCCTCCGCCTGGGTGAGTCCGGCAAGGTTCGGTACTTCTACGCTCACCGCTGCACCTCCCGGCCGCCACGGCGTACCAAATCGAGGGCACGCGCTCGGACGCGCGCAAGGCCGTAGGACTCGCCCAGCGTCTCGACTACCGTCCAGTCAACGCCGCCGCGCGTGATGTAGTCGGTATCCACCTGCGGAACGGCTTCGCGTGTCGGCACAAACACCACCAGTTCAAGCCGGTCGGCCACGAGATGGTCGGCGTAATCGTCACGCGCCAGTTCGACGTCCTCGCACACTACGGTGATCGTCTTGGGGAATCCGGATGCCTCAGCGCCGTTCACCACACGGTGATACGTCACGGACTCGCCGAACTCCGCTGTATTCAGGAGCACGCCATCGACATCAGACGCTATGATGTCCGCGAATCTCATACGGCGCTGCTAAACCTCCGGCTCGCCTGCATCTGCTCGATGACGGGCGCGCCAACGTTCTTCTGCAGGTCGAAAATCTGCGAGTAGGTATAGGGCAGCATTTCGGCCTTCAGCCGCCCCTGCTTGAAACCACCTTCGAGCATGGCCTGAAGGTTGGCCTGATCGGGTTTCTTAAGCGACGCGTCGTTCGCTTTTTGCCACGCCGCGAGCATCCGGTACACGTCCGGCTTGGGCCGCAGGTACAGCATTGACGTGCATAGTTCAAGGCCCTTGAGGGCGCAGCTCTTGATCTCGTCCCAGTCCCACCAGACCCAGCCGATGTCGGCTTTGAGATCGTCCAGCAGTTTGGGGTAGCGGCGAATCCGCGAGTCCGCATCGAGCCACAGTACCGGCCGCTTGTACTTCCTGAGCATCTTCTCGATGAACACGGGCTTGTAATGGCAGTTCCGGGTCCAGTCTCCGCGGCTCTCGTATTCCTCCACGACGACGCTCAGGCCCATCGCGCGGGCCGTTCGCACCATGTCCCGTACCTCTTCGGTGTAGGGCGTGTTCGCAGTCACGGCACAGATTACGAGCGGGCGCTCAGGCTTCGTCTTGAGTTCTCTCACAGCCTCGTCAAGGGGTCGCTTGTCGAAACACGTGAGTCGCGACGGTCCGTACTGCGTAACCTTGACGCCCATCGATTCCAGTTTCGGCGCCCACTTGGCCACGTCCGGCAGCATCTGGTCGGTGACGGTCGCTTTCTGTTTGCGGGGATACCCGTCGTGGTGATGCTCCTGCGTATCGCCGGTGTTGTTCATGTCGTAACCCAGCAGGCGAATGTCCGTCGCGCCGAATGCGGCGGCCAGGTGCAGGGCGAACGTACCGGTGTTGTTGAGCGCCGGAAGGCCGCGCTCAAGGTCAAAGTCAGTGCCGCTGGTGCGCGAACGGTTCACTACGAACACGTCTTCCGGTATGCCGTCGTTTTTCTCAGTAAGCTGGCTGTACACCTTCAGTCCCGTGTAGTTGCGCCACGAATCACCGAACTGACCAAGTTCGGCCCACGACAGGAATCCCGGCGCGTTTGGCCCGTCCACGAATGCAGCCACGCCAACGTTGGGCCGCTCGTAACAGCGATTGCAGCCAATGGCAATTTCGCCCTCCAGAAGACTCCAATCGAAGTCCTTGAGGCTTGGACCACCGCCGATGAGCCACACGCGCGGGGCGTCCGCCCAGGCGTCTGCCGGCAGAAGCTCATGCAGGAAGCGGAATCCGCGAGGCTTCGGGCGCTGTTCGGTCGCTGTCTCAGTGTTTATGGGATGCTCGGCATTCACCCGCGCGGTGGTAACGGGATCGTATTTGCGTTCGCCGGATTCTCTGGGGCGTCTGCGCAGGTCTCTCGTCGTGATGATCGTCATGATGTTCCTCAAATGCCTCCGGGGGCGACTGCACCCCCGGAGGCTATGCACGCTGCGGTTGGCCCGGTCAGGAGGAGATCGCGCAGCGGCGGAGTTGATTGGAATCGCCGATGGCCCCGCCGTACCGGCCCCAGCCGTACTGGACGTCCGAGTAGCTGGCCGGGTCGAACTCGTCGAACACGCTGAGGCCCATCCGGTCGCCCCACACGAGCTTGTTCTTCGGGAGCACAACGTAGTAGGACGTCGCGCTCGCGAAGCTGAGCGTCGGGATCGGGATGACGTTGTACTGCACGCCGGGGAATTCCCCGGACAGACCCCAGTTCTGCACGGTGAGCGCCCGGCGAATGCGAGCGGCCAGAGCGAGCGGGTACAGCAACACCACAGGCGTCGACGGAGTGATGCCGTATCCCGAATCCTTGACGGCATTCAGGATTTCGTACCCGGCCTTGTTGATGGTGTTGATGTCCCGGATCGCCGTGTAGTTGGCGTCCGTGCTGGCCAGGGACGTCGGAACGGCGGCCTGCCACGTGACGTTGTATGCCGAGCCCAGCGCCTCGATGAGCGCGTAGGCGGTCTCCGCCCTGGTCGCGTACCATTTGTTGCGGAACGCGGCGACCGCATTGTCGATCGCCCAGTACTCCTCGTCATCGAGCAGGGTGCGGCTCCAGCCGAGCGCGCCGCCGATCTTCTCGAAATGGACGGTCACCTTGTCGCCAGACATCGCGTACACCTTGGCCTTCTGGCCTTCGGGTACGCTCTCGAACGTCAGGCCGTCCTCGACAGTGAGGATTTCGAAGCCATTGCGTTTCGACGCGCTGAAATCCATCACGTCAAACGCAGCTTCCCATCCATCATCGTAGTAGGACAGTTCCTGGAACTTCGACACCTGCGGGAGAATGCTGTCCGGGAAATCCTGCGCCGACGCGGCGTTCTGGAACCGGCTCATGCGCTCCGGCGGCTTCGCCAGGAACTCGTTGATGGCGGCGCGAATGTTGCCGACCGTTTCGGGATCGGTGCGTCCGCCAAGGGCCGCACGAGCGGCCGGCCAATCAAGCACTTGGAATCTTCGAGCCATCGTGTAGCCCTCCTTATGCGACGATCCCGAGCGTGCCGTCGAGTGCGATGAGCACCGTTTCGGCAGCCAGGGCCGGGGTTTCAAGTACCACGCCACACAGCGTGTTACCGGTACTGGATTCGTTGATCTCTTCGTCTGTTTCATCGAAGTACACCTTCGAGCCCGCTTTGAACTTGCCTGTTCCGGCCGCGACCGAGGTGACGACGATCTTGGGCGCGTAGTAGCAAAAAGCCACCTCGTCGCCGGTGTCGGCGTCCTCAAGGTAGACGCCCACGACATCCTCCACTTTGTCCATCGTCCCGGCGGTAACGCCGGGGCTGACCGCGGTGACAGTAATCGACTTTGTTTCGCTCACTGCGCAGCGAAGCCTTGCGTTAGCGCTCATGTGTTAGCCCTCCTTCGGCAGGAACGGATTGACCTTCCGCTCATCGCCGCTGTCGTGACCGAGGTCGCTCGCCTGTGCGCCCTGGTGCATTTCCTCCTGCTTGGCAACCAGCATCTGCTGCCAGGCGGCCTGCAGATCCGTCCCCTCGTTGATGAGCTTGGCGACGTCTACCGCACTGCCAAGCTCGGCGGCCTTTGCGGCAATCCCGCCGGCGCGTTCGCGCTCGGCTTTGATCGCCGCCTCCACGGCCTCAGCGGACTCCAATTTCGCCGCCGCCTTGATCTCGTCGACCAGGTCGGGGCGGGCTTCCGCCAGCGCCGCAGAGGTGAGATCTTTGAGATCCATGTCATCATCCTCCTGCGTTTCGGGCGGCGGTGTGTCCGCGCCCTGTGCCCTGTGCGCCTCCACCAGAGTCCGAAGGGATTCCGGCAAGTTCGCGAAATTGAAAATCGCACCGTGACCCGCGAGGGCCTCGGCGGCTTTGTTCTTGCTTTCGGGGTCCGCGACGGCTTTGTCCGCGAGCCCGGCATCAACGGCCTCCTGACCCGTGAACCAGGTCTCCGCCTCCACCCATCCCCGCACGGTTTCGACGGGCTTCTTCGAGCGGCGCGCGTACACATCGATGATCTCGCCATCTGCCTTCTCGAGAATTTCGGCAGTCTTGAGCATGTCGTCGGCCTGACCGTAGACGAATCCGCTCGCCCGGTGGACCATCAGGAACGAGCCTTCGCCCATTTCGATCGTGTCCCCAGCCATCGCGATAATGGACGCGGCCGACGCCGCCAGACCGTCAACCTTGACGGTAACCTTTGCCGGGTGATCTTTGAGCGCGTTCATGATCGCAATGCCGTCGAACGCATTGCCGCCCATCGAATTGATGCGGCACTCGATCTCGGTCACGTCCTCGGCGTTGCGCAGGAGCGCGACGACCTTGGCCGCGTTGATGCCGTCATCCCAAAAGGAACCGACTGTGCCGTACAGGTCGAGTTCGAGGCGCTTACCCTTCTTTTCGAGTCTGATTCCCTTCACGCTCTTCCTCCTGCCGAAGCCCAAGGGCCTGCGCTTTGCGGACCTCCCGGGCTCGCTGTTTCAGCACCTCGTCGTAATCCCCGCCGTGAGCGGCTATCTGTTCGGCCTGGGTGGCAATGTTTCCGCCGATAGCCAATAGCGCCGCCTCCACTTCGTTTTTGGGATCTACCCACTCCCAGCCCGGGGGGATCGTGGTAGCGCGCAAATACGCGTCGCGTTGTGCGTAGAAATTGGGCATGGCCACCATGCCGCGCAGAAACGCCTCTTCCTGCACGAGCTCCCACGAGGGGAGCACGAGGCCGTCGCTGATCATCTGCTGGAGGATGCGGAAGAACCGCCTGGCCTCCAAAAACGCGCCGCGCATGTTGCTGTAATTGCTCTTCGAGAAATCCTTCGAGATGATCTCGTACGGCAGCTCGCATCCCGCCGCGATCGCCCGCAACACGTTTTCGACAAACGGCGCGAACGTGTCGCCCGGGCGGTCCGGCTTCACCTGTGTTGGCTCAATCCCCGAGCCTCTGAGAATCATGCCGGGCTCAAGGCTCTCCACTACCTGGCCGTCTACCGTCGTGAGTTCGCCGTGTCCACCACCAATGCCGCCGTCGCCGTCCTCGTTGATGATGAGCGCGAAGCAGGCCGCTATCCTCGCCGCCACGAGCTCGGCTTCCAGGTACTGGCTCAAGTGTTCGAAGTAGCCCATCACCGGGCGCAGAAACGGAACGCCTCGGCGCTGGCCGGGGCGCCGCTGATCGTAGATGTGCAGGACGTTCGGCCGGCCGTCTTTGTCGAATGCGGGCACGCGTTGGGGCATTCTGGGGCGCACGGTCCGGTCGTCGCCGGGATGGTGCGGCAGAATCCAGTAGGCCAGTCGTTCACCCTGTGGCCCCAGTTCAATTCCCTTGCGGACATCGACGTCACGCCGGTAATCCCACTCCGGCGGCGAATCCACCCGGTCTGCCTCGATGGGCATCCACGCGGTCCGGAGCGGCCGGCCCTTGACGGCAGCGCGCACGAGAAACGCTTCGCCGTTCTCCAAGAGCTGCCTGCACACCTGGCGCTCCAACGCGTACAGCGTGAGCCCGCCGGCGGCGTCGCAACGTCTTGCCCATCGCGACCAGACAGCCTCCTGCTCATCCCTGAGCGTGTCGGTTTCGTCTTCGCTGAGGCCGAGGGCTTCGCCGTCCGCCTGGCTCTGCAGGCGGATACCGGTCCCCACGACGTTGTTGACGATGGCCCCGATGATTCCCGAGGCATGCCCGTTATTCCGCGCGAGATCGCGCGACCGGCCCCGAAGCCTTGACAGGTCGTCCAGGACGTCCGCATCGGGCGAGCCTGCGGTGGTCGTCCAGCTCGAGGTCAGACGCGTTATGGACGCCGCATCGGATGCGTCGAGGCGGGCTTGCAGAATACGGCTTGCCGCCTGGAGAGCGTACCGGCGATTGCGCGAGTATTGCCGCCTGGCCGCCTGATGCGGCGCAACTACCGAGATCGCCGTATCGAGCGCCCGGCCTACGCGATCCCACCAGCCATGCTGTTGGCTGCGCCGCATCATCCGGGCCTTGTGAACTTGACGTAGGTCACGTCAGCCCCGCGTGTAGACGCGGCCGCCTGTTTGGCGTAGTAGGAGCGCAACTTCAAAATGTCGGCAATCGGGTAACGCGTAATGCGCCGGCTGCCGATCATGTAGTCCTGCACGCCGCCGGCCTCGAGTTGTCCGGACACATACAGGTCGATCGCTGCAACTATTTCCGCCGCTGTAGCCATATTTCTCCAAAGAAAAAGCGCCCCCATGTCCTGAGGAGACGAACAACCCAGGACACAGGGGCGCGAGCGAGCCTAGACTCGGTGGCTAACCCCGTTTTAACTGTGCGGCCAGCAACTCCAACAGCCTGGCCCGTGCGATTTGAGCGCCAATCTCGTGGCGACGTATCTGTTCGCGCAACGCCTGTTCACGCGGCGCGGCCTGTGGCGCAGCGTGCCAGTTTCGGACATTCACGAACTTACGTTTCATGGATCTATTCTACAAAGACTTTCGTTTTTCGTCCAGCTTTGCGCGTGTGCTATGTATAGCTAATTTAGGCCATGTATAGGTGTCTTCTGCATGACCTCAATTGTCCACCATCGATACTGGCATTTTGGGCACCGCCGCCGCCGGCGGATGTACTCGCCCTGGGCCGTAGCGACCGTGACTGTGTACAGCACGATCTTGCCCTTGATCTCGGCATTGCAGAGCGGGCACTTCATCATCGTTACCTTACCCATCCTTTCTTCCGCGGGATCCAACTCTGCGCTTTGACCTGCGCTTTCCGCGGCCGCTCGTTTTGTGGTTGCAAATGTGGGACGCCACGCATATCCGCGGCACAGGTTGCATAGACCTCACAGTCCCACCAGTCGTTCCGCTCGTGGCCCGGCCGCAGCGTGTACACGGGCCTGGCGCGCCCCCGTGAGTTTCGTTCGATCACTTTTTCCTCGGCCGTGATGTGTTGCAAGTAATCCGCATCGACGTCATCGCTGAGAAACCACACCGGAGGTTGGTCCGTACGCAAGCGGTTGATGCGGTCCTTAAAGCGAACGGTGTCGATGTGCCAGATCATCTGGCTGCCCTTTAAGGCCCCGCCGGTCTTCTGGTTGCGGTCTACCTTGGACGCGTAATACAAACCACCTTTAAGATCCGTCGGGCTGCCCATGATTGACCGCACGATGTCCCGGTGCTTTCGCGCGAAGAGGTACACCTCGTCCGTCCGGTGACGGGCGTCAATGCACCACAGCGCGATCGGCATGACCTCATCCGTCCCATCGACCGGATACGCCTTCCGGATAGGCAGCTTGTCAAGGCAAGATTTCGGCGAGCCGCCCAGTTCGGCGATGCGCTCGGCGTCGTCGTCGTAAAGCAGGCCGTAATCGACTAGCCAGGACGTTTCGCCGTACCCCCACGCCCGAACGACGTAATACGCGCGATCAGCCTGGACGTCCGCGCCGGCCGTCAAGACCACCGCCTCCTTGGGCACGCGCCCGAGCTTGTACGGACGCCGCAGCGCCCGTATGCCTTCGTCGTCGACCTCGTCGATTTTCTCTTGCCAGACCTCCGCCAACCAGCTGTTGACGAAATTCATCAGCTTGGCAGGATCGTTGTGGGCGTCGAGGAATGTGAATGCAGCATCCCCGAATTTCACCCACGGCGAATAGAGACTCGACAAGTGAAAGCCCGGGTGTGATCCGCCCTCCGGCTTTCCCTTGAGATTGCCTTTTGCGTCGACGGTACACCCGGCCGGTGCCCAGACCCCGCGCTCCAGCATACCCGGCTTGTCGCGGTCATCGATCCGCTGCTGGCAGTGTTCGCACTCGTACCAAGCCAAGTGCTGCTCTTTGATGCGCTCGATCCGCTCGCCGGTTTTCCATTTCACCTGCGACCAAATCAGGACCTGGTACTCGCCACAGTGTGGGCATGGAACCCAGTACCGGCGCCTGTCGCTGTGCCGGTAGTAGCGGTGAATCAGGCCGCCCAGTGTTGTCGGGGTCGATACGCGGATGATCTTCCGGTTCCAGTAGTTTTTAGTGCGCTCCTCAGCCAACGCCGCCGGGTCCGCTTCGCGGCCACTCCATCGCGGATACTTATCCAGCTCGTCGAGGATCACATACCGGCAAGGAAACGACGCGAGCGACGCGGGTGATTGCGCCCAGGCGCTGAACACGAACATCCGGTCGAAGTCCAGCCGCACCTCGCTGATGTCACTACGCTGGCCGGCGAGATGGCGACGGAGATCCGGACTGCTGTGAATCAACGGGACGATGCGGGTTTTCAAAACTTTCTTTGCCGTCTGCTCGTCGGGCATCACGTACAAGCACGTGCCGGGGTCCTGGTCGATGGCGTAGCCCAAACAAGCGAAAGAGAATAGTGTCTTGCCGAGCTGTGTCCCAGCC